>OGTJ01000016.1_pt1 | contig 178574 bp, 90 predicted proteins | sample 1574611 | NCBI WGS metagenome assembly OGTJ01 (sample SAMN03295858, study PRJEB24534) | human gut metagenome | isolation source: fecal sample 1 from infant 9 | host: Homo sapiens | place: USA: Pittsburgh, PA | collected 2014-07
CTACTACTACTACTACTACTACTACTACTACTACTACTACTACTACTACTACTACACATGTCAACTGCAAGTAGAGAAGATCAATATTTATGCATGTACTATTCGATCGGAACTAAAAGACTGAGTACATACAGAAGTGTGTGCATATATTTGTAAATCTTGTGCAAATCTCTGAGATATTTCAAACTAACTTCTGTAGGTTTGTGGGTATAGCTTTGTATGTGCAATGCAGGAACATTGTCGATATAGAAACCGTTACAATGCTGTCTTTTAATCCTATCCTTTGCTTCAAAGATGTTCTAATTCTCGATAGTGTGAAGACACTATTATCAAAAGAGGAATCTATCTAGCTTTAACAATCACAGCCTGTTGATTACGCTTATTCATAAAGAGCAGTCTTTAATGCAAAACCTACTAATCCATTAGCCATTTTGCTTATGTGATTAAAAATTTTTGTACCAATGCTGATGCAAAAATGTAAAATCATCGCAATTGCTGCTCTTTTTGATTTTTTTTTTTTGTGAAAAGACATGAATTAAGAGTAATACTGACGAAGTGGGTTAGTAAGTGTATGATTGGTTAGGTCTCGATGTAGATGGATCGATGGGGAGAAGGTAGAGTTTGTTTGAATCTTGAGATCTTTGTTGGAGGCTTTTTGACTTGACTTATTGTATATTGTTCAATTTTGGGGTGTGGTATTTTTGTAACTATTGTTTTTGTTAAAGATCATCATTTTTTGTTTTCTCCCCAAAAAAGTTAATCAAAAGGTGGGGAAGACAAATTTCACAATTGAAATAACAACAAATTACACCCTCTATCACCCAAGTATATCACAGAATTTTACAAACGAGGTTGAATGACAATTTAGTCAATTAGTGTTGAGCCACATGACATACCATATCTTCTGTAATATACGTCTATGATGAAATACAAATAATAGTAGTAGCGAAAAAGTACACTACTTGTTTTCACTGTAACACGCCTTTCTCTTATTTGGTGTGCCTCCCCTTGTCTGTAAATTAATTGGGTTAGTGAATTTTGTGCCATTTTGGGCTGATGTACACGCCACGCACAACACACGCACAACACACGCACTCCTTTACTTCGCTTCACCCCCACCCGTGAAAGAATACAAGAACTACAACAAACAACAATTGCAAAAGATTACCTATAGCACATATCTGTTGATGTTGCTTTTATTCTCATCATTGGTATACCCTTTCTACTTTGGTATATGATAAGTATGATATATCTACTTCTCTTTTTTTTCTTTTTTCTTTTTCTTTTTTATCACTTCTCTCTAGTGGTATGATGTGGTATATATCATGTCTATCTATTACTCAGTTGTAGTCGAGGTATTGTTGAGTGTTTTCTGGTTGGCTGGTTAAACGAGAAAAACTCCATTCTAACATTGTTTTGTGTTATAAATTTGAAGTAACCAAAGTAGTACTTCTGTAGTAATAGTAGTAGTAATCACTCACAAAAGAAAAAAAAATATATTAAACCACTATTCCGGAGATATATATATATATATATATATATATATATACCACGCATATTAGCAAACAGACTGACAGACTGACAGACTGACAGACTTCAGTTAACTCATAAACTTAGCCCAAAGTTATACCATCAAGTGTAACCGTTTCTACAACCCAAATCTTTTTTTTTTTACACGCTCAGGAGACAACTCGACTGGGCCTACAGCAACAACCCATTCTCCCCGTTTCCATTACCATCACCACAATGACGAGAGATATCACCAACCACTTGCTTTTTGAAGTGGCCACTGAAGTGGCTCACAAAGTAGGAGGTATCTACTCAGTATTGAAGTCGAAAGCGCCAATCACTGTTGCTGAATATAGAGAACGCTACACTTTAATTGGACCTTTAAATTACAACTCAGCACAAATTGAAGTTGAAGAATTACCAGTTAAAGACCCATTGGTTAAACAAACTTTGGATTCAATGTCAGCCAAGGGTATTCGTTGGCTTTATGGAAGATGGTTAATTGAAGGCGCACCAAGAGTTTTGCTTTTCGACATTTGGTCAGCTGGTCATTATCTTAATGAATGGAAAGCCGATTTATGGAATACTGCAGGAATCCCTACTCCAGACCACGATCTGGAAACTAATGAAGCTATATTGTTGGGATACTTGGTTGCTTGGTTTTTGGGCGAATTGGTTTACAATGACCGTGATAGAGCTGTTATTGCTCATTTCCACGAGTGGTTGGCAGGAATTGCTTTACCATTGTGTCGTAAAAGAAGAATTGATGTGACAACAATTTTCACCACCCATGCAACATTGTTGGGAAGATATCTTTGTGCTGGATCAACTGATTTCTACAATAATTTGGCTAATTTCGATGTTGATGCCGAAGCCGGTAAACGAGGAATTTACCATCGTTATTGCATCGAAAGGTCAGCTACTCATTCAGCCGACGTTTTCACTACTGTTTCCCACATTACTGCTTTCGAAAGTGAACATTTGTTGAAAAGGAAACCCGATGGTGTGTTGCCCAATGGGTTAAACGTTGTCAAATTCCAAGCAGTTCATGAATTTCAAAATTTGCATGCCATGAAAAAGGACAAGATTAATGAGTTTATCAAGGGACATTTTTACGGTAATTATGATTTTGATTTGGAAAACACCTTGTATTTCTTTATTGCTGGCAGATATGAATTTAGAAACAAAGGATGTGATTTCTTCATTGAAAGTTTAGCAAGGTTAAACCATAGATTGAAAGAAAGTGGATCCAAAATGACGGTAGTTGCTTTCATCATTATGCCAGGAAGGACTCAATCATACACTGTAGAAACATTGAAAGGACAAGCAGTTATCAAACAATTGGAATCAACAATTGAAGAAGTGCAAAAAAAAGTTGGTGAACGTTTATTTGAACATTGCGCCAGATACCCCAATTCCGAACATGCAGCTGGTAAATCAAATGAAGTACCATCGATTGACGAATTAATCAAACCTGCTGATCGTGTCTTGTTGAAACGAAGAATATATGCATTGAAGAGAGAAGGATTGCCCCCCATTGTCACTCACAATATGATTGATGATCACAATGATCCAATCTTGAACCAAATCAGACGGGTTCAATTGTTTAATCGTCCTGAAGATCGGGTCAAGATCATTTTCCACCCAGAATTTCTCAATGCCAACAACCCCATTTTGTCATTGGATTATGATGAATTTGTACGTGGTTGTCATTTGGGGGTTTTCCCTTCTTATTACGAACCTTGGGGTTATACTCCTGCTGAATGTACTGTTATGGGGATCCCCTCCATTACTACAAACCTCTCTGGATTTGGGTGTTATATGGAGGACTTGATTGAAAACACCAGTGACTATGGTATCTATATTGTTGATCGAAGAATGAAGTCAGTTGATGAATCAATTGATCAATTGACTAGTTACATGTTTGATTTCTGTGAAAAAACCAGAAGACAAAGAATTAATCAAAGAAATAGAACAGAAAGATTGAGTGATTTATTGGATTGGAAACGTATGGGATTGGAATATATCAAGGCTCGTCAATTGAGTTTGAAAAGAGCCTACCCCGACAAGTTCAAAAATGGAGCAAATCCATTTAATAATTCATCCAATTTGAAATTAACTAGACCCTTATCAGTGCCCGGGTCACCTAGATCTAAAGTTGGGTTAATGACTCCTGGTGATTTAGGAAGTTTACAAGAAGCTCATGAAGGTTTGAATACTGATGATTATGTGGGATTCAAATTGGGGTTGGGCGCCAATGATGATGAGAATGAAGATGCAGATGATGATCAGCATTATCCTTTAACCTTGAGAGGAAACTCGGTACCCCCCGAGGATAACAAGACCGAATAGGTTTTACGAGGAGACTGTAATGTAATTACTAAAGCTATTTCTTCCTCTTATATCACGTTTAAGTAGAAGGTCAGAATTTTAAAAGTTTGTCACACTAGAAACGATTCTCTCAAATGTGTATTGATGATTCTCTATAACAAAGCTGATTTTTCATCACCAACCAAATACCTTTTCCGCCGTTTCGCAATATTCATCAGCAAGATATGTTGAGCAGAACCCAAGAAGTTTATTGCTCAAATCAATCGCCTCAATCTTGCTTTCGATACCCTCCTTAGTGGTGGCATCCACCTTGCTAGTGTTTTCAACAACATTCTCAGTCTCCATTTCATGCATGACATTATGAATATGCTTTAGCACCCCCCTCAAATGCACAAGCTTATTGGTACGATCAGCCTCACTAAAAGTCAACCCCATGTAATCGGTGCCATCGCGAAGATCAATATCCCAATACGCTATTGAATTAGGAATCAAAACCAGCTTTCCGTCAACACAAGTACCTTTGTTGGAGTGACTTTTGGACCATGGCTCCGGATTGATATTGAAATCAACCATAGAACTAACATAATTTAGCTCAAATGAATCCTGCTTGGTAAATGACCGCGAGATGAGAAATATATGGGGCCGATATAGTTCACGCATACAACCGCATTCATTATTGTGTGAACGAGCAATGCCTAGCCAAAATTTCCGATCTTGTGTCATTTCCATTAGTGGGAGATATTCTTTAGGTATGGGGATAATGTTTGTGCCTCCTCGTAAAACTCCCGCGTTATCATTTGCATCAATAGGATTAAACCTTGGTCCAGAAATTTTTTCACATTCTCCACTTTGCAAATTGCATTTGATGATCCGTAACGGATTAAAGTTGTAAATGAAATTTATCATGTTTTGGTCGTTGTTGACATCATCATTATCCATAAATGGTGCCCAATTTTTTTCAATAAAACTTCTCTTCTTATCCTTGATAGCAAGACGAATTGTTCTATGAGGGTCATTAAATGGTCGGTAAACATGCATTGCACGCGCCCATTTAACCTCTGTACTTCTTGCATTAAATATAATTACCGGTTCTTGAAACCGTACCCCATTCGAATCATTATATGTATTCAACAGTATCCGCGGGTCTTCACTACCAATAACAATCTTGTTTTCCTTCTTACCCAAGTCCAAATCATGTGGCAATATACTGGGGAAAACCAAATCAGAATGAGGGAATTTGAACCCTTTTATTTCATGCCAGTTTTTATCAAACACTTGTCCCGATAAGATGGAAATGGTGGGATTATTTCTTCTACCGTCTTTTGCATACACAATTCGATTCACCATAAAGTAAACTTTGTAAAGATCCATCCAAACTGCACTCCCACAAAATTTGAACCACTTTCGCCTAAGAATATAATCCTCCAGTTGCTCTATGTTGTCTTGGAAACACAATTTGTAAGCCTCGTTTGCTCCCGAAAGACTCTTCAATTGCTCTCTTAAATGCTTCAAGTCAGATTCTTGGTTCAAATCAATTGACTGAGTCGCCGCAATACTTGCTTTGTCCTTCAATTGGATTGAACTACAATTAAACAGACCATCAACGTGAAATAACTCTCTATCTTTTTCTTTTTCACCGTTGGCTCCCTTGTTGTCTTGATTATCAGGCTGCAGATTCAGCTGTAGCCCTTGCTGCATAAACAACGATTGTTGTTGTCGATCCACATCAAATGAGAACCCAGATACTTCAACAGAATCAAATTTCATTCGGAAAAGACCAGTGTGCAACGGTGATTTTTCCAATCTTTGACTATTTTGCTTCAAACTCCATATTAGAAAGCACCACACATTTATATTTAGTATGACGACGCAAATAGTGATCAAATTAGTGGCCCACTCTTGTCTTTTCCGCCTAGGTCCTTTATAATGTTTGCGCAACGCGTAAATTGATAGCGGGCTTAAAAAGAATGCTGTGATGATATATATCTGAGTACCGGTATCAAGAACGCCGATTTCACTTATCCCAAGCATGATTGTGAAAGTAGATTTATATTTTATTAAAGAGTTTGCGACCCACACTCAGCCCTTTTGCACAATTTTTTTGACAGATAGTTGGAAATAATAAATCTGCACCACTGATCACGTGATCAAGTGATATTGGAAAGGAAGCTTCCTTCACAATGCCAGCGCAAAAGTAGACGGCTGAAGGAAATAGCTTTTTGATTTAAGAGGTCAGAAGATCTTGGGGGTAATGGTATTGGTATGGGTATTGAGTTCTAAGGGTTTATTCGATTTTTGAATTTCTCTTGCAAGTAAATCAAGGAGGTCAAGTTGCTTTGCCGTTTTTTGTGCCCCAAGATGAAGATTTTTGAACAAACATTAGCATATGAAGAATGCAACAGCTTTCCGAGCTCTTATTTTGAGGATCAGGAGTCTGTAAAATGCAACAGCCAGATACGTCTCCATCGAGTCACGTGCTTCAAATCACGTCTTGTTGATTTTTCCTTTTTTTTCTGGACAATATATTATGACACAAATCAAAATTTATCTAAAAATAAACAACAATTGCATCAGATACAATCAAGAGTTGTTAGAACCGGAGCTGATAGACAAACGAACAAACCGGAGCAAAACTCATAGCAGATCTACAAGATAATACTCACAGCTTCTGTTGTAACTCGAAAAGATTACTGATTTTTTCCACGAGCGTATTTCATCCTCAGATTGAAACCATATTTTAGCTTGGCGACCCCAGTATGAATGAACAATTCAGTTTACTGAAATCAGATAGAGATAGTGTTTATTCATTTGACTCGGTTAGTACAAACGAGCGCTTGCTTGATCGGTTGGATTTCGACGCTGAGTCAATTATATCAAATGATTCATATCGATCCTCTATAATTAGCTCTCGAGGTGTACATGGTGAAGTCAATGCTAATCACGGAGCTAGAACTCCAGTTTTGGGATCTTGGGGATCACAGCCTTTTCAAACGAAAAGCACATCACAAACAAACGGAATATTTCTTCCTCAGAAGCCAATGAACAACTTGAATGCCATAAGGAGGATGAAAGACTACACGAGTTCCACAGATATCACACAGGGGAAAATACGTAATCGGTTAAGTAATGGACAACCAAATGATATCGCCAGTCGCAATAATGCGGAAGTTGGTAGAGGTAACTCAACTAGTGGAAAGAGCGGGATCATGGACAATCAAGCTGCATCCAGAGGAACAAGTAAAGCAGGATTCCGAACACGGGACGATACAAATACACTTTCAAAAAATGAGCCAATAGTTAATACTGACTATGCTCCGAATCGAGTCGCTAACTTCACTCAGCTTCGCACACAAAGCCCATCTTCATCAATATCTAAGTCGAACAACACGCTTTCAAGGAGTAAGTCAGAACTTGATGCCCTGAGAAATACAACTGCGGTCGACCATCGATCTATGCCAGCAAACTCGAGTGCTACATCTATAAACTCAAGGAGTATCGCATCATCTCAAAAACCGTCTTCATCTCACGCTTCCACAACCTATAATGACTCGATTGACACTGCAACTCCTGATATACTGCACCTAAGTCTCAGTTCCACACAAGGACGCAACTTTTCACCTTCGAGTACTCTTTCAATTGACAGGAAAGAACATTCATCACCCCATGATGACCTATTAAATAAGCATATGGACAACGCGATTCCGTCAAACTATAATTCGCTTGACAATATACATAGCCACGGCTTTGTATCGAGTGAGGGTGTAGCTGGTTCTTCTCATGTTCACGCATTAAAGAGCCAGGAGTTACTGCCAGAATCAAGAACAGTGATTTCACAAGAGCTCAGGGCACAAGGAAAGCACAGAGAAGCTTCATATCAATTACAAATCGCCGCTAATGAACCTTTTAACAACACAAAAGCCATGTATCTCTATGCTTTGGCCTTAAAGCATGGGCAAGGTGTGAAGCAAAACTACAACACATCTTTGAAATGGCTATGCAAATGTATTTTGTTGACTCAGGAGTCGGAGAATAGTCTGCAACACAAGATGGGACATCTTTCTTTCAACTCCGGTCTTATAGCGTCAAAGTTGAATAATATATCGCAAAAAGATTTGCTCCAATTGGTCCTAGTCAGCCTCAAGAAATCTCAAGATTCTAGCGGAATGGATAATGGCGAAAATGCGGAAATGCTATATACTCAGTTCAAATCCTATAACAAATCAGAAATCAATAAAATCATTGCAAGGAATAAAAGCAGGTCCGATATTGTTGCCTTGAGCTATTATGAACTCGGCATGTACCTTCTTAACGGTATTGGAGGTAGTTCAAATCCTAAAACAGATGAAGCGAATGGAATTATCTGCTTATCAAAATCTGCTGCGATGTGCAGTATAGAGGCAATGGAGCAATTAGGTGAATTATGGACCACAAAGACAAAGTTTCGTAAGAAAGATTTGAATAAGGCAGCTGCTTGGTTGAGAAGTGCAGAGGTTTTTGGTGCAAAGTCTATTGGAAACAGTTGGATTTACAAAGAAAAGTATATGAGGGCAAATACCAACTAGGGCAGTTTGCAATCCTTGAATTTTGCACATGGATTGTATTTATTTTGTGTTTATAGGTTTCTTGGGCAGTGACATTATATAAGAGACGAGTTTAATGGATCATAAGCACAATGAAAACATGTAACTTGATCCTCTTAGTTAGCGATTTTTTGTATGTCCTCTCAAAGAAGAAGAAAAGCGACAAAAAAAGAAAAAGAAAAAACGGGTTTCGATATGCACCACCATCAAAAATAAAACTTGATCGTAAAAGATAGAGCTGTTATAGAAATTATTCAGCTCTGTGAAATCTACAAATCCTGCTTACATTCAACAGGCAGCATTGTCAAAATCAAATCCTTTTCAATCATTCACCAGATATAGCATACGCATCCTTGAGTGAAAGAAAAGAAAAAGGCGTGCTTGTAGTACTGTATAAACACTTTCGGAAAAAAACAGGTGGGAAGATATAGAAGAATACTTTTACACAACTCAGAAGTGTGAAAAATGGCCAACTACAACGAGGTACAGCCTACTTCATTTGGATCCAAAAACAAAAATAAGAATTGGAAAGATAATAGAGGAGGAGCAGGAAAGCAAGGAGGGTTCAACCAAGGAGGAAATCGAGACGGTCATCGAGGTGGTCATCGGGGTGGTCATCGAGGTGGTCATAGAGGTGGTAATCGAGGAATGGGGAACCGTGGAGGACATGGCGTGTCGTTTAATCGAGGAGGATCAAACCACGGTAATGAGTACAATGAAGCTTACGGACAGGAATGGGGTAATGGAGGTTACCAAAGTCATAACCCGAACTTTACTAACGATACTAACTCCTTTAGAGATGCAAATAATTCATTCGAGAAAGACTTTCTTGGAGAAGAAGAGCACAATCTTCAAGAGGACAGGACACTGAAAGTAGATGCCCAAATGCAACCCATAAGCTATAGCCAGATATCAAGACGTGATACTAGAGACGGCACCCCACCATCGCAAACAAGGGATCACCCTCAACGTCGCAATTCCACGACTCGATATTCAAATGCATCTCCACGGCACCTGAGTACTTGCAGTGTCGATGCCAATCCAGCACAAGCACCGAATATGTCAATCAATGCATCTCTTGGTAATGGGTCTTATGAGCTTTCATTCAACGAATTCGCAGCATTGAAACTAGGGGTTATAAATAGCTTTCAGGACAAACAATTTAAAGACGCTGCCAAAGCCCAATTGGCTTTCCTTCTCACAAAGGCAAGCGAGAACGGGCTAAGGGAAAAAAATGACTGGTCGAGACAGAAGGTTCCCCTATTGGATGGTGGAGGAGAGTTGATGTTGGTATGGGAACAAGAAAATGGCAACATAAACAATCCAGGTGCAATAAACGTGGACGCCTCTCACCCATCAGTACAAATTGTTGAAAGCATCAATGAAAGTGCTTCTCAATATACAAATTATCCTTCAGGCGGTATATCTTCACAACGAGGCTCAGTTCAAAATGGAAGTTATGAAAGCAGAGGATCTACTAACAATGCAGATGCCATGAGTATGGACGTACGGTCCCCCATTCCAATCACGAAAGAACCAGGACGGTATTCAGCTTCAACACAAGCGGCTGACACATTTCAAACCAGGCCTTATGGGGCCTCCAATGGCAAACGAGATGCTGACGATGACTTCGCGTCAAATGAAAGAAAGCGACAAAGAGCGGAAAGATTTCAAGCTACAAATTTCTCAAGCTCAGCTCAACCAGTTCCTAAAACCGAGCAAAACGATGGCCCAATAGTTGGTCTCAATACGAATTTAGAAAAATCGTACTTGCGATTGACTTCCGAACCTGATCCATGGAAAGTGAGGCCGCAACATGTTCTAGAGAAGAGTGTGGATTACGTGCTAAGGAAATACGAGTCATTGCAAGGAAAGGAGGCATTTAACTATCTTAATGACCAATTCAAGTCCATACGACAAGATCTCACTGTTCAGCACATAAAGAATGATTTTACCATCTCCGTGTATGAGAAGAATGCCCAACTTTCGTTGAAACATAATGATCTTGGTGAATTCAATCAATGTCTAGGTCAATTGAAGTTTCTTTATAGCTACAAAAGACTGTCGTCCCCTGATTGGCAAAAACGATTCATATCCCGGGAAGTTGAAATGATCTGCTACAGGATCATATACATGATGGTAACAAACAACAACAGTGAGATTTGCAAAATAAAGCTAGGATTGCTTCAGGATTACAAAGGGTTCCGAAGACAAGATACAAATGAAATATATTTCAATTTTATCGCCTCATTGTTCAAGCTCAATGCTTACAAAATTACGAACAATTGCGTCCAATTCTATGAAGAGCTTGATAAATACAAGGGATTTAAGGATATTGAGTTGGCATTAAAGGTAATAGCAAGCTTTTTGGACCAAAAAGTAAGGTTGTCAGGGCTTTTCATTATCTGCAGCTCGAATCGACCGGGTATGAAAATGGAGTCTTTGCTGAAAATGTTGAGCTTTCACGATATGAACGATTGCGAGGTATTTTTACGCCAACTACAGCTAGACACATTTGCTACTAAAGGCGAATTTCATGCTTTCAAGGCCAAAGGTACTGTGAAAGCATTGTACAAAAGGTCGGCGAAAGTGGACATCAAGGGTCAAATTTAGTTCCTATTGGGGCAGAGAGAAAACATGATATTTGTAAAATATTGTGTATTTGTTCTAATCTAAAGTTGGTCCCAATGCCATTAAGGCAAAATTGTGCTTGTTCTTTTCATCCGCATTGTCGATGTAAAACTGGATTTTGTCAGTCAATTTCTGCTCATTAATAATGCTCTCTTTGCCCGAATCACTCACCTCCCCCAAATCAATTGGCCCTTTTCGTCTTCCATCCAACTCATACAAATGGTTATCTTTTCCTTTGATGAAGCTGATGAAATGAAGATCAACTGCATCCCCTGGCGAAGGTGCTTCGGTTTGTCCTTTAGAACCAAATTCATCGTCTAGTTTGATACTCTTTTCCAAATCTTCAACAATTAGGCTCATCTCCTCCACAGATAAATTCCTGCCTTGAATCTTGGTAGCCAAATCATTTATTTTCAGGTGACTTAATATCAAATCAGGCAGGATGTTGGCTAACAAGTGTAATAATGCATACAACCCACACCCGTTTCCAATTGTTTGTTTAAACCAATATACGTCCCTGTTCTTCATCGTCTCGTAAGATTCAGCCTCTGCGTCTTTTTCTTTTCTATAAGCTTCGTAATTAGGAGTCAATGGGAATAATAGGATGATCCCAAATATGGGTTGGGGCAAAAATGACAAAAGCTCGGGATCAGTTAGTGAATAGACATCATGAAATTGTAATATTGGTGAAAGACCCAATTTGTGAGAAAGATCTGTGAATATTGACGGGTTTGATTCTAATGGAATCACCTGTTTCAGATCTGTCATAGTGGAGTTGCGGAAATATCGAGTGCTATAAAGTTGGCACAGAGGATTCTTCAACTTTTAACTCCTTTTTTTTCCGTTTCGCACAAAATTTTCGCCACCAATTGAGCTGCAACCAAAACTACTAATTACAAGAGTGTAACGAGAAGCGCATGTTGATAGCCTGTTTGACCAGACCCTCTTGAAAACTGCTTTTTTTTTGACTTGGCAAAGACATTTCATACAGTAGCTACAACTTTTGTATATTGATGGACGAACTGCTTCAAAAAAATTTACTCTTGAGTAACATAAAAACTTGAAATTTTTGCATCAATTTTCAAATGACTTACATATTGACGGAAACATGACACCCCCTTCATCAAATGTATATGAGACGCAATCGATTTAGCTATGAAGTGACTCATAATAGCAGTTTAAGAGGTGAGATCGGGTTTCAAATTGTCCTTTTCAAAAATACTGGTCATTATAGCCGTATCAAACTTTGAATAACCTTCCTTTGCATGTTTGATTGATAATCTTTAGCTTCAGTAGTTATGAATACATTGCCAGCTGATTTCGAAGAGGTGGCTTTCCATGAATTCCTTTGATCTATTTTGCTGATGTGATGTATAGATTTACAACACTAGGTTCATATGCGAACTGTTACTTCCCTATTGTTTATGCTTTTCCCTCTCACTCTAACAAATGTGTTATACTTGTGACGTTGAAAATGTAGCAACCAACCGACATAGTGCCAAGGTGGGGTTGGGTTTACAGTGCTTTCACGACTGGCACATCAACGTAGATTTTGTTAAAACTAAGTTGAAGCTCGTTCTCAGCATGATCCAGAAGATAGAGAATGGGTTTCAGAGAGCAAAGAGGAATACGCAAAGAGACCATCTACGACCTGATTTATTTCAACACCAAGCTTTTCAAGGAATGTAAAACAAAAGATATCAAATCATAAAAACATAAAAAACAAAACTGACAGTAGTTGTCAACAGCTACAACACTGCAACATCAAACTTAACCAACCATCAAGATGAGTTTTCAAATGTGCATCGCACAAGTGCCGCGATATTCCTTACACATGAAGTCGTTTCTCATCAACACTTGCAGATGTACCAGATCCCAAATATTGAAGTGGTTGCACCTCTGGAACAGGAATGACTCTAACTCCATCAGGAACAAGCTTTACAGGTTCAAGGAGAATGATTATACTGTGTTCATTTTCGGTTTCAGTGAGTTCCAGAGAGCTTTTACTTGATTGAGGTTAACTTTTGTCATTTTGGTATGCCAAATTTTCATGAGCCCAGGATGTGATTTCTTGATTGTTAGGAACAACTTGGCGTTCATTGAGACTACTATTTGTCTTATTGTCAATTTCTGGGGGGGAGGATGTCAGTGAAGAAGAATAAGTGAGATGTAGTTTATAGATTTTGTAATTTGAAGTTGGATTTCTCTATAGTGTATCAAATTTTAACATATCAGAGTTTTTTCAACAGTGTAGTGAAATGCATGAGGAGAGATAATTAGGAATATAAGAAGGGAAAGTTGTAGGTTGAAGTGTATATGCTTACGAGCAGAAATGCATCAGATGTAAATTGTTAGCCTTGGTGCTATTTCGACGCATATGTGTGCTGCCGTATCACTCTATTACACCAACTATGTGTGTCTCCAGCGTGTTATAGTAAATTATGCGTGTGTGGTTTGTGTTTGTACCGAGGAGAGAAACTAAATTTTTGCACCCAGATAAGAAAATTGTACATTTATGCACGCCCACATTAACGAAGGAGAAATCTTAACTGTGAATCTCCAATATACGATCCATTACTTTTCTAAATTGATGTTGCATGGTTACGAGTTCTGTCAAGAGCTTTAGAATCTTGTAAAATCTTTGTGGTGTGAGGAAATTAGAGAATCTTTTTATGAAAGTTTTTGTCAACATCTTTTGGAAAATGATCGATAATCTTGATAGATAGCAGATTGAGAGTACATCCCCTGATCTGATTGAGTGACAATGAGATGAAGCAGAGACAGAATCCATAAACTCAGACCTGAAGCGTATGAAGTTACTGGGTACTAATTGGGATAATTACACTGCTAAATTTTGGCTCCCATGACCTATAGCTTCATGTGTCATATTCAACGAAGCAGCTTTCATGTAAAGTCGACTGTAAGTGAACTCCGATAAGGAAGAATACACAGCTAGTACGAAATCAACATGTGGGGGAAAGATAATTCTAGCGATAAAAAAAAAAATAATTGAGGATCATATAATCTTTAGTTTTGGTTAATTCTAGCTAGTCAACTACAACATACCTTCTGTCAGTCAAACCAAATTGTTATAATACTCATACTGATTTCGAGCTCCCATTGCAGTAACACTTAACGTATCATCCCTTATCAAAACTCGTTACTTACAGCACTAGACTGTTTATTTTGGGTATACAACAAATCTGTTAGAGATATGAAGTTCCTTGTCACATGATTCTTGATGATTGTGTTATGAAATGGTTTTGCGTGCATATTGTTACAACATCAAGAATTGCTAACCCTTTCACAACGGTTCATTCAATCTCATCCACCCAGAAAATTTGGTTTAAGGTTGCTAATTACTCAATCGGGAAATAAGTGTTTTCATTAGGAAATTCCCTATTCAAAGGAAAGGTAAGAGATTGAGGAGTAACCTGGAATTCATATATTACCCGAAGAAGTAATCTATCCGAAATAATAACTGGAATAGAAAATTATCATTTATATGAGAAACCACCTTCTTTTCCTAATGAAGGAATTCATATCTGAGTTTGTTCGTCTTTATAGCTTGAGTGACAAGGAAGAACAGGATTTTTCTCCTTAATATTAGAAGTTTAATACTATTTAAGAGAATGGAAATCCCCTTGGGATAGAGATTGAAATTGCATAATTTAGTTTTAGCTTTAGTTCAGTTTCACCTTTTGGATCTTGGACAGAGATTATAATCCAAAATATACACCTCATTCAATTACAATTCACTACATTTGTATTACTCTTAGCTATTACACTAAGCTTCCACTAAAAATTGATTACAAAATCTTACTATAATACACTAATGCAACTAACACCAAAAATTAAGAGAGTACTGCAACAAAATCTTCAGAAAAGGTTCTGTGGTCTAGTTGGTTATGGCATATGCTTAACACGCATAACGTCCCCAGTTCGATCCTGGGCAGAATCATTTTTTTTGTTTTTTTATTGTTAACTCTTTATCTTTTAGATCGCTCTCTGCATTAGAATAATATTTTTTAAAAACTTGATTGTAGTCCAAGTGGTGGTGTATTCAGTTTGAGTTGGCTGTGGGAATGTGGGAATGTGGTAATAGTAGTCATTGAATCTCCACTTTGTGATACAATACCTGAATCTGTCTCAACTGACCAGTCATCCTTGGTTATGCTCTCTCATTCATCCATAATGGAATAGTTACTAGAAGGAGACTCACACCGATACTTTTGCACAGGCTAGGTGATAATTGATTGCTCTGATGTCATCGTAGCAATTTCACACCAAATAAATAATGTTAATTTTACATTGTCTGTATTCTACTCTAAACACTCTGTATTTGATTGAATTCTTTACGCAAGTTTTTGAAAAGCTTTTTACTTTTTCCTATTTTGTGGCGTTGGAGCAATCTCTTGTACACGCTGACGAGTCGAGGGAACCAGAACCTTTCTCCGATAACCATGAGTGCAAAGTTCAAAATGGCTAAAATCAAAATGAAGTAGTAAAAAGAACCGCCAAGGTTTGTCAATTGCATTAGTTCACCAAAGCTTGAATCCACATTCACGAAAAATAGAGCCGTCGATAATGCTATTGCAGCCACCAAGTTCAATAAAAATGGCACATTCTTTTGAATAGGTTCACGGTAAGGAGGTCCTTGATTCAAGATCACTGCGATCAAAATGTACTGGAAATTGGAAAACAAAAATAACACGGTGTTATCAGAAGATTCAACTGCATCGTCGCTTCCAGGAACTGGCTTTACATACCAAGGTTCTTTCTTGACCCACAGCCATATAAAAATCTGGCAGATCAAAAGAAGCACAATGTTGCAAACCAAGGGAATGAGTATCTTTGGCGACACCAAGTTTGCGGTGGGTCTCTTCAATGCCAATTTAGAATATGGCTTGGACCAAGACATGAAAATTGCTAAAGGTAAAATCAAAAACAAGTCAATGTACAAAAATTGAAAATCACCCAAGTTGGTCCCTGTTTTGTAAAGTATGGTGACAGTGATAAATTGAATCGCGGAATATAACGACATGTATTGAAAGCACGAGAAGCTTGTAACCAAGCTTGACCTTCCCTCTTTAATGATATCAAGCACGCATGAAATCTCAAACACTCTGGAAGTAAAGGGCGCAGCAACCGATGCCTCAGCCTCAGAGAGAGAAATTCCGACATCTGCAGCTTTCAAAGCACCACAATCATTTGCACCATCACCACAGAACCCAACAGTGTAATCAATCTTTTGTAGTTGCTCAACTAACTCATGTTTCTCATCTGGTGACATTCTTGCGAATATATCACACTTCATCAAAATGTTTTGATTTAAATTAACGTCCTTGATTTCCGTCAATAGGATCCTAAAGATGTCCCCAGTAATGGCCAATCTATAATGGGAGTCTTGTCTTATATCAGCAGGCTTGAGTGTTTCAGGGTCTAACCTGTTCTCGGGATCATTGACATCCTGCCATGCAATATACTGCTGATCGTCTTTTGCTTCTATGAATGGAACGTATATGACACAATTGCTATCTGGAACGAGCTTTGATTCTCTTGCCACACTGATAGCAGTTAATATATTATCACCCGTACACATAATAGTGCGGATTTTTGCGTCATTTAATTTGTCCAAAGTGGGCGCCGTAGAGGGTTTGAGTTTGTTTTCAAAAATGATAAACCCTGTAAAAATCAAATCTGATTCAGCATCAACTCTCTCAATATTTGAACCGTCAACATACTTGTATCCACAGGCTATGACCCGGAAGCCCAAATGTGTGTAGTGATGGAGTAGCTCCTCATAGTTTGAAGGTATTGACTCTGGTAGGCATATATCTATCATTACTTCCGGTGCACCTTTGGTGAATATACATCTTCCCTGTTTAGACTTACATAACACGGACATACGCCTCAATGGTGCCAAAAACTCAAATTCTTTCTCAATTTTAACGGAGTTAGTTCCTTTCGATACAATGGGTAATCCTGAACTCTGGTCTTCCTCGTATTTCCATTTTGTAAATCCAAACATTTTCACGTCTAATGGGTCCCCCATTAATTCATTATCGATATGACGCAAGGAGTGACACGATGCCATACATTGCAACAAGAAACCACCATTATTAGTCTCATGACTTAGGCCGCGATTCTGCTTAATTTGTAATGAATCGGTCACCAAATCTTCAAATACGATTTCTTTTCTTCCTTTTGCGTTATTGGCTAGGTGAACTCCCAAAACATCTAGCCCTTCTTCTGTTAAAGTTCCAGTTTTGTCAAAGCAAATGACGTCTAGCTTCCCACCAATATTTACACGCGTTGGTGCGATACAATATATACTCAACTTTTTAAGTCTGGCAATGGCAAATGTAGTTCCAATTGTCAAGGTTGCCGGAAGTGCTGGCGGTACCACAATTGTGATTATGTCCAATGCTCTCAATATCATCAACCTTTTACTGAGTCCGAGCTTTATAAAATTGTAAGTGGAGTAGGTAAATCCTAACGCGGCAATTAGGGTCATAAACCCGATGTACTTGAAAGAGTCTCTGTAAAATTTGAATCCTGTGGGTTTAGGAAACATCATTGACCGAACCAAAGATCCCTTTGTTGTGCTAAAGCCTGTTTTCAAGGCCATGGCAATAACCGGTTCATCATTGAGCGACTTCATCTTGAGCAACTTTGTACCATTGAATAAGTAAGATCGCGATAAATTGGGATCAATGAAATTTTGCGGCAAGAGCTTGACAATGTCCTTTGTTGCTTGCACTTTAGTGACTGGCACACTTTCACCTGTTAACATTGATTCATTCAAAACACATTCTCCATTAACAAGTAAAGCATCACATGGAATAATACTCAAAGAAGGATCAATTTCAAAAATATCACCAGGTACCAAATCCACTGAGTCAATCTGTTTCCAAAATCCGTTTCTCCATACTCTTACTTCGCATTCAAATTTTGAAATTTCCTGCAACCTCTTCATAGTCGACTTGGTTTCAATCAATGAGTTGACGATGGACACCATTGAAATGATGAATATACATGAGGCATAATAATAGTAGTTGTCTGCAAGCCACAAAAAGATAGAGAATATTTGAAAAACGTAAAAAGGGTGTAAAACCTCATCAGCAAGCAATTGCAAGATTGACTTTTCTTCAATCTCAATTTTATTGTAATCAAAAACATCGAGTCGCTGCTCTTGAAGAGATTGTGAAATCCCTTCTTTGATGGTTTTCAAGTTTAGCCAACGAGTATCATACCAATTGGAATTTGTCCGGAAAATATCCTCCATTGGATCGTAGAAAAATTTGATATACCTGTAGATGAATGAGTGAACATAAGGTATTACTGGATCACTCTGTCCTTTATCTTCATGGATGGTTAAAAAGTTTGAAAGCCTTTCATCGAATCGTTGTTTCCTGACGTTTATAATTTGAAGTTCACCAAATTCATTTTCAATAACGCACCAATCTGCCGAGCCTAGTGGACATTTAGTGCCCATAAAGTTCACTCTATATCTAGGAAGCCACCTCATAATCAAAAAACCTATCCCGAATGTACCAACACACAACAAGTAATACAAATATCTTTTCCACCAACAATTGCGATATCCAGCAATACCTACAACTATATCTTCTTCTGCTAGATAATATCTCTGAGAATGAAGCTTGGCAGGAAATTGTTGATAGAAGTTTTTATCGATGTGATTTGTTTCATCGTTGTTTTCATTGATCAAGTCGGATTTATCACTGCTTGCATCAGAATCACGACGATTCCGTCGCTCAAAATTCATTGACCCGTAATCGGGTGCTTCTGGGCTTTGCATTCTTCCCGAATAGTCGTCTTCGAAAACTGCTTCTGCTTGCAGTGACTCTTCATCACCAACAAACTTGTCAATGGAATATTCCCAATCAGTATTATAATCAACAGGATCCTCCGGATTCTCTATTGTGGAGCCACCTTGTGCCATTTCAATCTCATCTGGGGAAAAAAACCTAAATTGAGATTGTGTCTCGTCTGATCTTCTCGAAGCAGAGGAGCTCACCGACCGTAAATCAATATTGTTTTCATCTGCACTGAGCAAGGGTGACGTTTCTCGTGATACTACCGAAACTCTTCTATTTCCAAAGCTATGCGGATAGTGCAAAGAAGTTATTGACGACGGAATCACCTCTGATGCTGCACCTGAGAACATTTCAAAATTATTATCATCCAAAATGTGGCTTGCTGAGGAATCCATGGATGTCACTGAGTTGGTACGGGAACGCGGAAGTCTCCTATCGTAGGAAGAAGACCTGCGGCTTCTCGCAACGGGTCGCTGGTTCTTGGTCATATTCAAAGGAAATATTATCACCCAGTATTGTTCAACTCAACCAATTATGGACTCTAAATTGAAAATTATCTTGCTTCTGAGCTTTTTATCGGTCTTTAGGAAAAACTTTTTGCAGAACGCAAAGAAAAGAACAAAAAAAAAAAAAAACCAGGAATAATGAAAAGACAGAATGAGAGAAATTTGTAGTGACTTACGCATTTGAACACGTGAAGCAATCCTAAATATATGGAGCCACGACAAGACATTGCTGTATTTGAAAAGTGGCATTTGATCCTCTCTTCGCAACGCAGACCTATGTATGAGATAATCATGAAGGAGGATGTAACACGAGAAGTACCATCAATTTGCCTCTCCTCAAAGCTGTCCTGCATAAGGAAATAAAATTCATTTTCTCTCTATCAAATGTTTCTACTTCTCATTTAAAATTACCAGGACTTCTTTGTTATTACTACTCCCCCCCAACCCATATGGCATTGAAGTTGAAGCTAAAGGTCCAGTCTACAGAGGCACCGGGTAATCAACTGGGCAAGAACGAAGACCACGAACGGAAGCCTCCAACACTAAAGATAAAGACCCCACAGGCGAGCTCAACAAAGCGAGCACTAACAGAACCTATCGATGGGGAGAAACCTAAAAAGCTAAAGTTAAGTCTATCAAAAAATAAATCGGCTCAGTCTGGGAATGTATCCAAACCGAAGTTTGTCCCACGTGTAAGGATAAAACCTACGAGAATTCCTGGTGAAGGTTACGACTCTGAGGCTCCTGATTTGGAAGATGATCCATTAATTGAACAAGGGATAGTTTTGAGGTTCTTGGATGATGCAAATCTCGAGTTTGTACATAATGCTGTTGAATCTGGAGACTTGACCGGACTCAATGTAAAATGGATAACGAGGGACAAAGCTGTGGTAAACGTGAATGGCACACTCTATTCAGCGAGATTAATTGACTTGCCCACATTGGTTGAGGTTTACAAAACAATCGATAAGAAGAACATACTCAAGAACTTGGATGTTTCGCAAATATTGCTTGTTTTACATACAATCAATCCAACGCAGTTGAATACAGAAAAAGACTTTGAGGTACCCGATGGACTTTTATTCAAACACCCATTCTATGACCATGTCAAGAACCAAGAGGTGCCCAGGAAACGATCGGTATATCGCAATGGAGTATTGGAGCCTTTTAAAGATGTATATCGAAGATTACGTCCAACCAGAGCTGATCATAGGGTAATTCAAGATATCGAGGAGAGGGTCGATGCCTTGATCAAGTTGGACAATGAGGCCGAAGAAAGTCACTTTGAGTTGGTGGATCCACAATCGTACCCAAAGTATGGCCACGCAAGCCATACGCCCTCCGCGGTAGCCTCACCCTATCCAGAGCCAACAAATCAAGGTTCGGACAAAATCGCTAGAGTTGAGAGCGGTAATGACTTGAATAACTTTGGGGAAGATGATGCGCATGATACAAATAAGGTCCTTGAGCAGGGAGCACAGGCGGAGTATGTATTAGATGAAGATGATTTTGAGGTAAATCTTGAAGAGGAGTTGAATAAGGTGCTTGATGGCAAGGAAACATCAAGCGATCAGCAGGTGGTGACAGTCTCTCCGGAAATGGCGGAGATGCTACAAAGTAAGGGCGCTTTAGTAGAAGGCGACATGAGTGAGGAACTTTTATTTGGAGAATTGGATGATGACGATGACGATGAAGATGAAGGAGAAGAAGGCGAGGAAGGTGATGGAGTAGCTGAGGGTAACGAAGGGCAAGAGGGAGAAGAGGGAGATGAGGAAGAAGACGAGGAAGATGAGGAGGAAGATGAGGAAGAGGAAGATTACTACGACAAAGGACAAGGAAAGGAGAGTTTGCTGCACTCCAAGTTGTTAGAAGAGGAAATTACAGAATTGGAGAAGGTGGTCGAGAAACATAAAAAGAATCTATCTTCTACAACGGACCAAATGACAAAAATGAAACTTCAAAGTAACATTTCATCTCTTAGAGCTTCATTGGAACAAAAGAAGAGGGATTTGCTGAAATCTATTGAAAGTGAACAGTCCCTTCAAAACACCGAGCCGCTGGATTCAGGATTACGAGGTGTACGACCCAGTAGGAGCTCGGAAAGCCGAGGAAAAGAAGCAGGGGCAGACGCTGGGGACGATGATGATAATGATGACGATGATAATGATGATGATGATGATGAGGAGGAGGAGGAGGAGGAGGATGGTGCCGAAGAGGAAGATGCTTTGGTTAACCATAACGATAGTGGAGACTCCATAGATGATCTTTTTTAATAGTGATTAGGTTGCCATGTTCTGACGAAGGAATATTTAGTACTGCATATAATGTTTTTTTTTTTTTTTAAAATTTTCTTTCCTGAGCACACAATCCATTTGTCTAGTACAATTTATGCGAGGTGCCTCATCGAAAGAGAAAATGATGGACTGTTTAAGTTTCATTGACTGGCTCAACAAACATACACCCTTGTGATACCTCAACGGCGCAAAACACCTAGATGTCAACAAATTCAATCAAGTTGTTAGCAAGCGATGTCCATCGTGGCCTTGCTGAACTAGTGTCCAAGAGATTGGGTCTTCAAATCACTCCCAGCGAATTGAAACGAGAATCCACAGGGGAAGTTCAGTTTTCAATTGGGGAATCGGTTAGAGACGAAGATATATTTATTATATGTCAGATTGGATCTGGCGTGGTGAATGACCGTGTCATTGAATTGATGATCATGATCAATGCTTGCAAGACAGCCAGTGCAAGAAGAATCACCGTTATACTTCCCAATTTCCCCTACGCCAGACAAGACAGAAAGGACAAGTCACGAGCACCCATTACAGCTAAGTTGATGGCAGACATGCTCACGACAGCAGGATGTGACCACGTCATCACCATGGATTTACACGCGTCACAGATACAAGGTTTCTTTGATGTTCCGGTAGACAACTTGTACGCCGAACCTAGTGTGGTGAGGTACATTAAGGAGACAATTGATTACAAGGATGCCATCATAATATCCCCAGATGCCGGTGGAGCAAAAAGAGCCGCAGGTTTAGCTGATCGACTTGATTTGAACTTTGCCTTGATCCATAAAGAGAGAGCAAGAGCTAACGAAGTGTCACGAATGGTGTTGGTAGGAGACGTGACTAATAAAATTTGTGTTATTGTTGATGATATGGCTGATACGTGTGGTACCTTGGCTAAAGCAGCGGAAGTCTTACTCGACAATAATGCCAAAGAAGTCATTGCTATTGTGACGCATGGAATTTTGTCGGGAAATGCCATCAAGAATATAAACAACTCCAAATTGAAAAAGGTTGTGTGTACCAACACAGTACCATTTGAGGAAAAATTAAAGTTATCAAACAAGTTGGACACTATTGATGTTTCGGCTGTTATTGCAGAAGCAATCAGACGATTACATAATGGTGAAAGTATTTCGTATTTATTCAAGAATGCTCCATTGTGATGATCCATTACTGGGATCGATTTTGTTCGTTAGGTATTCCCCTTGGCAGTATTCACATGTGTGGGCTACATTTATATAAAATACACGGTTTAGCTATTGAGAATAATCTCTGAACAAAATTGAAAAGTTTATTTTATTTTTATTTTATTTTTTTCTTTTGTTCTATATCCCCCCACCTCAATAAAACCTTTCCCTCTGGAGCAGCTCCATTCACCATGACGGGGTCAAAACAGTATGTTCAGTCCATATAGTTTAATCGCGAGCCATCTTTCTAACCCAACAAATAATAGTCACACTAAAATCAAAGCATGCTTATTTGGTACGTTCACATTAAAAAGTTTTGCGATATAGATTAAATAAAGACGACTAACTCTCTTGAAAGACATGGATGGAACCATTCTCAATACAGAGGACATTTATACAGAAGCTGCTTCTGAGCTTCTTGCAAAGTATGGGAAGGGTCCCATGACTTGGGATGTTAAGATAAAGCTTCAAGGCAGACCAGGGTTGGAAGCCACAAAGATAATGGTCGAGGAGTTTAAATTGCCCTTGACACCGGAGGAATTTGCTCAAGAAGCTATTGTGATTCAGGCTGACAAATGGCACAAATCCCGATTTTTACCAGGAGCTTTAGAGCTTTTGGAAGAACTTTACAGGAAAAACATTCCCATAGCACTAGGCACGAGCTCCAACACCATCAATTTTGACCGCAAGACGAAGCATCTTCAACAAGGTTTCAATCTTTTTGAAGGCCACATTGTAACTGGGGATGACCCCAGAATACCCCCTGGTCGAGGCAAGCCACACCCTGATATTTGGTTTGCTTGCTTGGCTAGCCTCAACAAGCAGCGAGCTCAACAGAACTTGGAGTCTTTGAAAATTGAAGAGTGCCTCATTTTTGAAGACGGAATTCCAGGAGTTCATTCGGGAATAGCTGCAAATGCTCATGTTGTCTGGATTCCTGATCCAAATGCCTTAACTGTTCTTGATGGAAAGGAGAAGGAAATTATCGGAACACAAGGAGAAATTCTTTCCAGTTTGGTAGAATTCGATATGGAAAAGTATCATCTTTGAATTTCATAGCAGTGCCTCGCTAGAAACCATGTTTGTTATACATTTAAAAACTATTTAGACAATTATACACACACAAATGTGAGTAGATTCCGCTGAATTAACTCCAGCTTGTAGACGAAATTGCAATGTTGGCCGTGAGATGTGTGCTTATATTAACAAAGTACCATAAACCATTCAACTCTGAGGGTATCGTTGTTCATGTATTTTTATTTGATGCTGTTTTCCTAAAAAATCTTGAATCCAAAGGAAAAAATCCTCAAAGTTGGCCACACCACTTGACACAACAATCATTTTTCTCATCTTTATTTCCCGGGTCATGAAGATAGAGGTATAATCTTGTACGGAAATAGCATGATTGGTAACGACTCTTACCATATCTTAATTGACTTGCTTCCAATTACAAACTTGAATTCAGATTATCGATACTCAGAACTAAGTGTTACAGATATTGACATCAAATTGTCAACCAATTTGAAAATGACACCGGAAACAATAGAACCCATCAAAGCCATGCTGATTGGAAAGGGTGTCATTAGACTCTACCGGGAATTTGAACATGATGATTCGTCAGGTGGACCCCACGAAAAGAGAAAGATTACGACGAATTCCGGTGACAACACCATGGTTGCCATTTTGGCGATACCTACTTACTTTACCGCGACAGATCTATTGGGGTACATAGGGGAGTCGTTTGTATCTTTTATTTCGCACATCAGAATCTTACGGAGTGACAAGCAAAATCGATTTATGGTGTTGATCAAGTTTCGAGATATTGTCAAGGCAGCCGAGTTTCAGTACCACTTTGATGGAAAAAGTTTCAATTCAATGGAGCCTGAAACTTCGCATGTTATCTTTGTGAACTCTGTTCAAGTTCACTATCAACATCGTCCTGAGGGAATGCAATCATTGATCCCATTTCTTCTTTCCGACCCTTTCACTTCGCCGGTGGAGAGTGATGAACCGGACTTTGCCACAGATGCGGAGGTTGCAACATCCAACACTTTAATTGAACTTCCATCATGTCCCGTGTGTCTTGAAAAGTTGGATTCAACCATAACTGGCTTACTCACCATTCCTTGCCAACATACGTTCCATTGCCAGTGTCTATCAAAATGGCGAGATGATTCGTGTCCTGTTTGCAGATACTCGCATAACTTGACCAATATTACAAGCTTGAATCATGATAGGAGGTTACAAAATCTAAATTTAAGAGAATCGATGTCCCAACATGACAATGAGCTGCTGGCCCCTGCGTCAGCAAACGATGACAACGAAGTTTGCATGGATTGTCAGGTGAGGTCTAATTTATGGATTTGCTTGATTTGTGGAAATGTAGGATGCAGTAGGTATGCGCCCGAGCAACACTCGTTAAAGCACTTTGTCACCACGGGTCATTGTTTTGCTATGGAAATAAATACAAGTAGGGTGTGGGATTATGCAGGTGACAACTACGTGCACCGATTAGTAACAAATGAATCGGATGGTAAATTAGTCGAGCTACCAGATAAAGGAGATTCAAAGGAGTCAAAATCTTATAGGAATAACGTTGATAAGATCGATGCCGTTGGTTTTGAATACTCCCAGTTGCTAATAAGCCAACTTGCAAGTCAGCGTGAATATTATCAGGATCTTTTGGATCAACAGGCATTACAGCTTACATCATCGCTCAAATCAAGAAAAGGCTCTACTGTCACATCAACTTTGAATCTGGATACCATTAAGGAGTTTCAGCTTGAAATCGAAAATTTATCCAGTAAAATAACGGATCTCACAACATCCGTCGTGCCGGCATTGAAGGAGAAGATTCAAAATAAGGAGGAAAAGATTCACAATTTGAGCAAGCAGCTCAGCTCAACCAATGCCTTAAACGAGGCCTTTTCAAGAAGAATTGAGCATGTAACCAAGGTCAATGATGAGCTAAGAAATAACATTGACGATCTCAAAAAGCAAAATAAGGATCTAAGTGAGCAAGTGGCGGACCTAATGTTTTACCTCGATAGTCAGGAAAAACTTCAAAACGAGTCAGATGATGTCAAGCAAGGTACTGTGATTGTTAAGCAATCTTCAGCGTCAGCGAAAAAGAAGAAGAAAAAGAAATGATCTATATCCATAGGGTGGCGATCTAGACCCAGAGGCTGGTTCAGTATGCCAGACCATGCAAGGAATTTTTTTAATTTCCTAAAAAATTTCTATGTTTACTCATTTTGTGTTCAAAAATGTTTAATTTTCTCAAGTTGACAGCATAACTAAAATCGAATTTTGCTTCAAATTGTTTTCAAGATACACACCTACAGTACAGTCAATTTTACTGAAAAGAAATTCTATGATATGCCGTTTCTTTAAGAAAGGGAAAAAAAGAAAATAACAAAACACTGATCTGAAAGTACATAAATGTGGCGATATGCTGAAATCTAGTGATTGATTGATTGATTGACTGGTTTCCCCATTGGATATCTCTTTCAAAACAAGGACAAGCGATTTGGATTTAAATGAATAGTGGTATTTGCCAGGATCCAGGGTCTATGCCTAGACTTCCGTCATTCCGTCAATTGAATGAGACATTGAAAGATTCTGAATTTGTCTCACCAGCACAAAGAGTTGTGCAATATTCATCATCAGTTAGAAATTCAGCAACGCACGAACTAAGTCAGCCTGTTCCACCACCAAGCTCGTCCACAGAAGCAAACTCGAAAGAACGTTCGTTTATTCATGGTCAAGAGTACATGTATGGGACCCCCATTTATGGTAGACACGAGAGTTTTCCTAATCAATACTATGTAACCAAAACAGAAGCCAACTTACCATCCTATTCAACATCGCCGTCTTCCATTGAAAGTTTGGATATGTCCAAGGTGGAACAAGATCTGGGTCAGCAACACAAGGATGAGGACTACAAGTTCATTTCTGAGTTAGCAAAATTTTTGATCGACCTTGAACTGAAATGCAAGGAAATCAATGTCTTGCTGTACTACACTTACGGCAATAGCAGCAACTCTTTTGAAAGTGTCGCGAAGAGAATGAAATGTGGAGACATTGATCAGGTGTTGAATAATCTTCGAAAAGTTTCTGAGCTATTGGAGGACATTAAGCGAGATAAAAATGAGAATCATCGTTTAACGGGATCAAAGGTTACAAAAGTGTTGAAAGATGGAGGCGGGCATACTTTAAAAAGACATTCGAGCCACCATTTGCTGCCCAGGTATGAACAGTCCAAAATTCGAAAAAAGAGTTTGAAAATGGAGTCTCGATTGAGTACAATCGATCCAATGCAACATGATGGTATTGGCATGCCTTCGAATGATGCTTGTTTGTATTTCGAGGGCAAGAACAATTTTGAATCAGGGAGGATTGACCACGACTCGAGTCTTAAGCCAGAAATTGTTTGTCAGCACTGTCGATCGAAAGAGACGCCAGAGTGGAGGAGAGGTCCTGAAGGCAGCAGGACTTTGTGCAATGCATGTGGGTTATTCTATTCTAAATTGATTAAAAAATATGGATTACATGAGGCAGACAAAATCATGCTTGAACGGAAGCAGACAGGTTCAGTAAATGATAGAAGAATCTTTTAGTGTCAATAGATTGATAGGAACGTATACTCTAACAATGTGATTATCTGAAAATAGCGAAGTGCATAGGGCTCCCTTGAAAGTATTATTGTGTTCTTTTTGTGCTTTACTTTTTTTTTTTCCTTCTTCTTAAGTTTATTCTCATCTCATCTGAACGAAAATTCTCAACTTTTTGCTTTCAGCGACCACACATTACTATCAACTCAACATTTTTCTTATAGTATGCCTGATGCCACTGATTCAAAGATAAGCAGCAATGAGTACGCATTTCCTAGAGGAGGCGCTACTGGATTGACTCCGCTAGAGGTGAAGGAGATTTCAAATGAAGCTACGAAAGATGTATTATTTGAAGTAGCGAATCAAAATAAAAGAGCCAAGAGTGGATCGGAGGCAGACAAACCTAGAAAGAAGCAACGCACAAACAAAAAGAAAGGGCCCAGTTCAGAAGTGTCAAAAACCGGAGATGACGCCGAGGAGGATGAGAAGAAGGTACAAATCGAGTATTTGTCGTTCAAAAATCTAGTACCCGGGTCATTTGTTTTTGGTCAGATCCAAGCAGTTAACAAATTGGACATGGCGTTAGCCTTGGAGAACAATTTGGTTGGATTTGTGCCCATTAATGCGATTAGCGCACACATCACCGGTTTGATCAAGAAATATGAGGAAGAGAGTGAATACGAGGGTGACGATGATGACGATGATGAAGAAGGGGAAGGTGGTACTCTCATGAGTACAAAGCCGGAGAAAGAGTTTCCTGACTTGAAATCTATTTTTCGTGTTGGTTCATGGTTGAAAGCGAAAGTTGTCGAGACAGAAAGCTCCAACAAAAAGAGAATAGAGGTGAGTATTGAACCGGAATTAGCTAATGCCAATCTTGAAAAGGAAGACTTGGTTCCAGGAAACATTGTGCTGTGTTCAGTAAAGTCTATCGAAGATCACGGTTTGATATTGGATTGCGGTATTGAAGGGTTTTCTGCATTTGTTTCAAACAAAGAATTGAAAAATGCTGAAATCGATCTCGAAACTTGTAAAGAAGGACTTGTGCTAACAACCACGATCGTATCTAAACCTTCAGGAAGAGTCATTACCGTTAAACCTGCTATCGCATCTACTACTGCAAAGAAGCTCACTCCAATTACCACAATTTCGTCTGTGGATGCTATTCAAGTTGGTTCAGTCGTGGAAGCTCTTGTCAGCGATGTCACCGATGCTGGTATCATGACAAGGGTATACGGGTTAGTCGATGGAACGCTCAACTTTTCCGATCTTCAAATCTTCAGTACACAGGAGTTGAAGCACAAATTCGCTATTGGAAGTAACATCAAGACGAGAGTGGTGGCGATTTTGCAAAAAGGTGGCGTTCGAAAGCTAGTGCTTTCATTAGTGTCGCATTCTTTACAAATGGGCAATGAATCTTCGAAAACTGAAGCTCTAGAGGCATTCCCAGTGGGACACGTATTTGACGATGCGGAAGTTCTCGGATCTGATCAAGAATACGTTTATGTCAAACTTGGGTCATCCACGTTGGGTCAGATACACAATTCGAACATTGACGAATCGAAAACGTTGATTGATTACAGTGTTACCAGTAAGCACAAAGCGAGAGTTATCGGATTCAACATGATTGATAATTTGTACGTCTTGACTTTCAAACCCACCGTTATTGATGCTCTTTATTTGACAGTAAAAGACATACCGGTTGGAACACTTTTACCAAGCTGTGAAATTATCAAAGTCTTACCGGACTCAGGCGGTATACAAGTGAAGTTTTTGGAAGAATTTCAAGGCTTTGTGCCCCCTAATCACATGTCTGATATAAAGCTTGTCTATCCAGAGAGAAAGTTTAGAGTTGGGTCCAAAGTTAAAGGTAGGCTATTAGCTCACAAGGGGAAGACGCCATTGGTAACCTTGAGAAAATCATTGGTCAATTTGGAAGACGATGAAATACTATCAAGCTTTGATGATGCGAAAGTTGGGTCAAAGACCAATGCTATAGTAGAGAAATTTGTCCATGGAGGTGTTTTAGTGTCCTTTTTCGGATCGCTTCGTGCCTTTTTACCAAAGACTGAGATTTCGGAAACATTTGTTGATGATGCATCAAAGTATTTGAAACTAGGTCAGGTGGTGAATGTTAAAATCTTGGATATCAACGAAGAGCAAAAACGTTTGGTGGTGACTTTGAAACAATCGAGTCAGTTGTCGGCATCACAAAAGACCGAAATCGCTAATTTGATACCTGGTATCTCCGTTGTTCACGCCGTTGTTGTTGAAAAGAAAAATGATTCGGTATTGATTGAATTAGAAGGGTCCAATTTAAGAGGAGTGGTTCACGATGGTCAACTCAGTGATGGCAATTACGAACAAAATAGAGCTTTGTTCAAGAAGCTTGAGATTAGTTCGAAAGTGGAAGTGTTGATTTTGGAGAAGGATTTGAAGGCAAGAACTGTTATCGCCACTGCTAAAAAGTCTCTCATTGAAGCATCAAAGAAGAAGCAATTGCCTACTGATTTCGATGACGTACAACCAAATAGGATCATCAAGGGTTATGTCAAGTCTGTTACAAATTTAGGACTCTTTGTTGCGTTTACTGGGAGATTAACCGGTTTGATTTTGGCCAAATACGTTTCCAAGAGCGCCCACGAGGATTTATCAAAAAGATTTTACAAATATCAATCATTAACATGCAAGGTGTTGAGTGTTGATTCAGAGAATAAAAGATTCTTGTTGACAATCGCCAATGGCAAGGATAGTGATGGAGACAATTTGATCAACCCCGTTGACCCCACCAAAAAGACTATTGAAGATTACGCTTCTGGTATTTACACCAAAGCCATAATTAAGTCTGTTAAAGGAACTCAGTTGAATGTTCGTTTAGCAGACAACTTGAATGGTCGTGTTGATGTGACTCAGTGCTTCAAGTCAACAAAAGATATCAAAAACCTTCTCCAACCATTGCTGTCAGGTTTCCATAAAGGAGAGGAGCTCAATGTAAAGGTTATCGGTATACATGATGCCAAGAATCATACATTTTTGCCAATCACTCACAACAAAACCAATAAGCAAACTATTATGGAGTTGTCCTTACAAGACCCCCAAGTTCGCAAAAAGAATTTGAGCGATTTGAAACTCCCGGATGTGCAGAAAGGAGACAAGTTCGTAGCTTTTGTGAACAATATTGATCGTGGGTTTGTTTGGGTATCTATATCACCATCAATCAAAGGACGTATTTCCTTTATGGATTTATCAGATGATGGTTCCATCTTTTATGATTTTGAGAATAAGTATCCAATTGGTGCAGCTTTGCAAGTTAAAGTCAAAGAAGTGGATAATGAGCACCAAACATTGTCATTAACGTCGAGAGAACAGTATATTTCCAAGTTTGAAGATGTGGTTAAAGATAAAACATATCCAGCTCGTATCATCAAAGTTAAAGACCTGTACGTTTTGGTTGATCTTGGTGACAAAGTCATCGCTTCGTCTTTTATTACTGATGCTTTGAATGATTATTCTGATAAACTAGATCATGCATTCCATGTCAATGAGTATGTCGGGGCCACTGTTTTGGACATAGATGTCGATCAACATAAGATTTCTGTTAGCTTGAGGGATAAAGACAGTATGGATAAAACTATCAACTCGATTAAAGACTTATCTCGCGGCGATGTCGTCAAGGGATTTGTCAAGAATGTGAGCTCCAATGGTGTCTATGTTTCATTGGGAAGATCAGTCTATGCTTTGGTGAGAGTTTCCGACTTGAGTGATTCGTATTTGAAAGATTGGAAAAAGTTTTTCAAACCAAATCAATCGGTTACTGGTAAAATCATCAACTGTAAAGAAGAAGGTAGAATCTTGATGACTTTGAAAGAGAGTGAAGTCAACGGAGAATTGAAAACCATGAAATCGTTTGATGATTTAGCTGTTGGCGATGTATTCGAAGGACATGTAACCAAGACTACTGATTTTGGAGTATTTGTCAAATTAGATGGAACAGTTAATGTTAGTGGATTGTGTCATCATACGGAAATATCAGAAAATGACGTCAAGAATGTTATGGCATTGTTTGGAGAAGGTGATCGTGTCAAGGTGAAAATTTTAAAGATTGATCCTTCAAAGAAGCAGTTGTCCTTGGGAATGAAGGCATCGTACTTTAAAGACTTTGTGGAGGACGAGAGCGAAGTTGATGTTGAAATGAAGGATGCTGAAGAAGAAGAAGAAGAAGAAGAAGAAGAAGAGGAATATGAGAGCGAAGGGAGCGAAAATGATGATGTGGTTGTTGATGCTGAAAAAGAAGACAAGGAAGAAGATGTATCTGATGATGACAACGAGAGCGGTGAAGAAGACGACGAAGAAGAAGCACAAGCAACTTCGGAACCACGTTCCTTATCCACCAATGGTTTCGACTGGACTGCGTCGATTCTTGACCAAACCGAGGACAATAATACCTCTTCTGATGATGAAGATTTCGTGAATAATTCAAAGAGCTTGAAACCGAAGAAATCTCGTAAGCAAACAAAAGTGGAGGACAAGACTATTGATTTGAACACTCGCGCACCACAATCGGTTGCTGATTTTGAAAGGTTATTGATCGGTAATCCTAATAGTTCTATTTTGTGGATGAATTATATGTCATTCAATTTACAATTGAGTGAAGTTGATAAAGCAAGACAAATTGGTGAGCGTGCTTTAGAAACAATCAATTATCGTGAAGAACAAGAAAAATTAAACATTTGGATAGCATTGCTAAATTTGGAAAACACATTTGGTACTGATGAAAGTTTAGATGCTGTTTTCAAAAAAGCTTGTCAGTATATGGATTCATTTACAATCCATCAAAAATTGGCCAGTATATTGATAATGAGTGAGAAGTTTGATCAAGCAAACGATTTGTTCAAAGTTATGAGTAAAAAATTTGGTCAAAATGTCTTGACGTGGGTTTTGTATGGATCATTTTTGTTAGATCAAGATGCGAACAACGAAGCTCGTCAAGTATTGGCCAAAGCTTTACAAGTGTTGCCCAAACGTGACCATATCGAAGTTGTACGCAAATTTGCACAATTAGAATACGCCAAGGGGGATATTGAACAAGCAAGATCATTATTTGAGGGACTTATAGCTGATGCTCCAAAGAGAATCGATTTGTGGAATGTATATATTGATCAAGAGATTAAATGTGGTGGTGGTGGTGGTGATGTTGACGAGGACAAGGAGAAGAACAAGAGCAAGACCGCATCCAATAAGCAACAAGTTGAAAGTTTGTTTGAAAGAGTGATTGAGAATAAAAAAGTATCACGTAAACAGGCCAAGTTCTTTTTCAACAAGTGGTTGGAATACGAAGAAAGTCAAGGCGATGACAAGATGGTTGGTAAAGTTAAGGCTAAAGCTATTGAATATGTACGTGAAAATGAGTAAATGGAAAGAGACAGAGAGAGAGATGAATCGATGGGTAGTAGTGATTTGGAGTTTGAATCAAACTACAGTAAATAGAAGAAGTATTTGATTAGATAAATGAACAAAACAACGATGCGTAAATATAACACAGGGATGTAAAAAGAAAGTGCAGGGAGGTTTATGATGATAGGATAATTTGTGCTCTTGTTTTTGCACTATACGTTTGCAAAGTAAGCATTGATAACTTCTATAAAGAATGTGTCTCCTACAACGTTGATAGTGACATAACACTGTCCTCCATTCGTTTCGATGTACCTTTCAAATAATTGGGTTGTTCTTTTGCGCTGTAGTTGCGTGTTGCGAAAAAGGGGGGGCTGGCAAATGGTAGGAAGTGCGTAAGCAGTTCCAAAATGGAGATAACGAATCTGGAGATAAGAGCATTACGAGTAGAATTGAGGGGAAGGCGAAAAAGGGTGATAAAAGTCCCGGAAAAGGAAAGGCTGATGGCATGGTTGAATGATTGCATCTGAGACAATTACCCAAAAAAAAAAAAACGAATACAAAATGGAGGACTCACAATCTCAACCTTGAAGCCTAGAAAAGAACCCGTGAAGAAAGAGAACTGCAAATGATAATGATTGGATATTGTTGGTTGAGAGTTCATGAGTAAAGGTTATGCCTAGCGCAGGATCTAAACACACACTCTTCTCTCTCTCTCTGTCTCTCTTTCGATCGTAACTTCACTTTTATCACATGCCAAAAAAGAAAGAAAAAAACCGAGATCTGTAACGGGAACTATAAAAGTAAAAAATAACACAAAAGCTGCAAGCAGACTAAACAAAATGTATTTTTCACAAGACAATGGAGAGAACGTGTACTTTATCAATGGTGTAATATTTGTATTCACTCAGCATAGACATACAAGAGGTATCAAACTATACGTAATTTACATCCACTTATTCTTGTGTTACTCGCATGTCTCAAACGTATGTGAGCTTATATATAAAACTGTTGAGTATTTCCTTTTCTTTTTTTTTTCTTTTGGGGGGGAGGGCAGGGGAGGTGGAGAAGAAAGCGGGGTAGAAAGGAAACTTTCTTTCTTATTCTTTTTCGGCTTTAAACTTAAACTTCATCTGCAACCAGTCACGTGCTCTCGGAGTTTTTTTTTTTTTATTCGATTTGATTTATGCGTGTCTTGTGAAAAAAAAGAGACACATACGATCTTCAGACTTCATTTGGATCGAAATTTGGGAGTTTTCACAAACCTAGACTTGAAGGTGAGGATAATATGTGGTGATTTCTGGAGTTAAGCACTAGATAGAATGTATATTTGTGTCTGATTGATAACACTGTATAGCATGGCATTACGCGTGATAGAAACCTGTGCACTTTGTGAACTTGTTTCAAGGATGAGACATGGTATTTAAGTGCCTATTGCCATGAAATATGCTGGGTACAGTTGCAGTTAATCCAGAGCATAGACAGTAAGAGATCTACCTTCAAAGGGGGCAGAGAGAGAAAGATACAGAAGCTACATTATAATGCCGTAAGTGTACAAGTCAAATGCCATAAAAAAATTATCACAGGCAAAAATAAACTATTACGTAATACAAACGTTTTTTTTTACTACTCTTACTTATTAAAGTTTTAATCACATGGTACACTACTACTGCTACTACTACAATTACTCTGCTTTTTTCTTCTTCTATATAACCATTTGAAGACCCCCCCAACAACATCATCAACAATATCACCAACAACAGTTTTAATTCTTATCAACATTTATTCAACGTTCACATTGGAATAGAGGGTATATATAAGTCTACTTGTTTCTACACACATACACTAGAAGGGAAAACCAACTCCATCATCAACCGTTACTCACTGTTCAGTGTCTGCCTCCTTTAATCCTTTTTTTTTCTTTAAAAAGTTATACACCACCACTCCCCTTCACACACAACACAGTGTTTATTTTCCACTTGTGATATATATAACACCAGGGTCAATCCTTACTAAACACAGAAACTCACCATTTTTTTCAATTACAACTTCAACACACACGTCGTACTAGAGAACAGCACATCTCATAATATCATGGCACCAATCACCACTAACTTCCATAGCACAGCATCATCAGCAGATACAGATTTAAGTACCCCAGAGGTTCCACCACCACCTTACTCACAGGAACCTGTTGTTGACAAGGGCGCTTCAGTTTCACCCACTCATCGAACAGGATCTACATCATCCGCTTCTTCACTTTCTATTCATCATATGCTCAATAATGAAGGTCAACTGCAACCGCAACAGCAACTGCTCCCACTACCACCCATGATACCCCAAGAGCAAAGAGATTTGTCAGCCGCTCAAACATTAACACAATTGACTCGAAGTGCCACTCCTCCTTCTGATGCTGATACTATGGTCACTACTGATTATGAAGATGATTCAGAAATGATGACTGATTCTCAAAGACAACAGAGGCATCCTCTTGTATCCACTGTTTCTATGGTTGCTAAACATCCAATTGTTATGAATGCAGTTAAATACTACGAAACTTCAAAAAGAAGATATTCTTCATTCAACTACGCTGCTGGTATTGTTGAAGCCGCAACTATACCAATGGTTACCAGAATTGAAGACAATTTAAACACAAGACACCAAACCAAGCGACATGCATCTTCTTCCTCATCTCATGGTGCTGGATCACCTCTTTCTTCTACATTGAATCAACATACAATGTCTTCATTTGATAACAAACAGAAAAAGCGGAGATTATCTACTTCTTCAAACATGTCTACAGCAACAACTTCATCACAGTCTGGTATTGTACCAAGTTCAGATGCTAAAAAAAGATTACAGTTTTGCATTCACATTTTACAAGCAGCCAATGCAACCATCAACTCCAAAATCAATTTCCTTCAATTAAAACTTGATGAAACTGAAATGGCAATTAAAGAAAAGAGACATCAGTTACAAGCACAACGATCCAATGAGTCAGTTTTGTCCGATAAAACAACCGAAAAGACCAAAGGTGAAATTGTTGGTACCGTGAAAAAGATTATTCATCTTATACTGAACTTTCGTCCAAGCACTTTAACAGCCACAGCACCATCAGCACCACCACAATCACAAGTGACAGCTGCACAAGCCCCAGCAGCAATAGGGACCCCAGCAACCCCTACAACCCCAGCAGCTTATCATCCACACACGCTTTCTCGCACGAGCTCCTTTAATGGGTCCCCAGTACCTAGTGGATCTACTGATGCAGCAAACACACCCACATCTACTTTAACTCCAACTTCATCATATGGATCTTGTATGCACGACTATGAGTTGAAAAACACCATACGTGACATAATATTGCGTTTACCTGCATCATTGCAACACGCTGAAGACGACGGAGGAAATGATCGTATTTTTGTTTTTGCTAAAGAAAGTTTGGAAATGATTACAAAATTGACCAATGTTTTCAGCGAGCAATTGGCACATGTTGAAACGTGGGTTAATGGAGAAGTACCAGAAGATCCAAAGGAGGAAGTAATCACGCCGAATGAAAAAGAAAACGACGTGGAAATGAAGGATGAAAAGGGGTTTGATCTGGTCAGTACCAGATGTTCCAGCGAGGAACCTGACGGAATAACGTCGGCCACAAAAAGAATGAGAATCAATGAGTTGATTGACAATTGAGGTTTGATTGATTGAATTTGTTAGGTTGCATAGCACGCTAGTGCTGGAGGTTAGACCCATCTTTTCTTCATTTTTTCTAGGGTTTGATAGATCAAGGTGACTCACCACCCCAATCTAGAAATACTTCAACCAGCTTTAGTTGTGCAAAGTGGAGGGAAAGAAGTTGCCATGAGTTGATCTTATGGTTTGTGTATGTTTATAATATGATTGAAACTTTGTACTTTATGCATATGAGATTTGTGAAGGCATTTAAACTGCATATGCTTTTCAGTAGACTAAGTGATTAATGATTTCTTTCCTCTTTACGAACAAACTAGGCTTTGTTGTGATTCCAAAGTGGTTATTTTGTGCGGCTCTTACCTTTTCTGGTTCGCATGAATAAATATTCTTTTACATAGTCTCAAAGAAAAAGAAGAAAAAAAAAATTCTGCAACCATTTTCGAAGACTCAGGTTAACACAATATCCATTTGGTACTCACCACTCTCAGACCCAAACTATCCGTTTTACATGCAGCATTGACATACACAACTTATTTGTTTATATACACATTTTCACTTAAAAAAAAACAAAACCAAAGAGAAAAGATCTACACTGAACGAACCAGATACACAAAGAAATATGACTTGGACACCCGATCCCAATGCAGTTGAACAATTAAAACACATTTTCCAAGGCACTTTATCATCCAATAATGAAGAGCGAAAGTTGGCTAACGAAGCTTTGATTCAAGCTAAACTAAATCTTGAAATCGAAAATTACTTGTTTACGATTCTAGTTTTTGATAATTCTGCCAAGCCAGATGTTCGAGCAGCTGCTGGTATTAATTTGAAAAACATCATTTTGAAAAATAAAAGCAATTATCTGATTGATAGAAGCTATATCACAAGTAACATAATCCAAGGCTTAACTAGTCCTGATGCTATGGTGAGAAATATCACGGGGAATGTCATCACTTCGTTGTTTTCCATATATGGAATTACCCATTGGGGAACTGCTTTAACAAGCTTATTAACTTTGGCCCGTGATGGACAAAACAATGAAGTCAGTGCGAAACTTGGCCATGATCAACAATACTCCACCCAGGAAGCAGCAATGAGTGCTCTTGCGAAAATTTGTGAAGATTCCTATTTGCAACTTGATCGTGAATATAATGGCGAACGACCATTGAATTTCTTATTACCTGAATTTTTGAAATTGATGGATCTGCCAAGTATGAAAGTCAAGGCATATGCTGTGCATTGTTTCAACCAGTTTATCATTTTGGACACTCAATCTTTTCTTGTATTGATTGATCAATTTTTGACTAAAATCTTTCAATTGGCTCAAGATAGCGATAGCATTGAAACCTCTGATGCTTATATATTGAAAAAGAACATTTGTACTGCGTTTTTGTCAATTTTGGAAACAAGACCAGATAAATTGGCACCACAAATTGAAGGAATAATGAGTTATTGCTTACATGTGATACAGAAGGGAACAAACAACGAATTGAGTTTAGAAGCAGCCGAGTTTTTGTTGACATTGGCAAGCTCTAGTGATTTCAAGGCTGTCTTTACGACGGATAAATTGAAAGTGATTTTGCCCATATTGTTGGACAAAATGGTGTACTCGGAAGAAGAAATGTTCCTCATGGAAGTCGCCGATAACAATGATGATGCTGATGTGGCTGATAAGGATGAAGATATAAAACCAACCAATGCCAAATCAAAAGAAGCTAGGAGAATCAATGGGACAGCAAATGGAGATGTTACAAATAACGGTGCAAATGGAATAGGTGCGACCAATGGTCAAGGTGACGACGACAATAATGACAAAGATCAAGATGATGACGAAGATGACGAGGATGACGAAGATGATGATGACGACATGGGTGAATGGAGCTTGAGAAAATGTTCGGCTGCTACTTTGGATGTCTTGAGCGAAAATCTACCACAAGATGTTCTCATTTTGGCGTTACCCATTTTGCAAGAGAAAATTGTATCGACGCAATGGCCAATCAGAGAAGCGGCAATATTGGCATTTGGTGCCATGAGTAACAGTTTTATCAACTTGGCCAGTGATAAATTGCCCGAGTTGGTTCCATTCCTTGTTGATAGGTTACAAGATGAACAGCCAAGAGTAAGACAAATTGCATGTTGGACGTTATCCAGATATGCTGCGTGGGTTAGCCAAGAGGCACATGAAGGTGGTGAGTATGCCACTTTTTTCCAACCCACTTTCCAATCGATTGTTGCTTGTGCTTTGGATTCCAAAAAAATTGTACAAGAAGCTGCTTGCTCTGCTTTATCGGCATTCATTGAAGAAAGTGATCCACAATTGATTGAGTTTTATCTTGAACCATTGCTTAATCATTTTGCTCAATGTTTCCAAAGATATCAACGTAAAAATTTGATTATTTTGTATGATTGCGTGCAGACATTTGTTGAAAAGATGGGATATGAAAATTTATCACGAGATCCCAATTATGTTTCCATCTTGCTACCTCCCTTATTGCAAAGATGGGACCAATTACCGGATGATGATACCGCTTTGTGGCCCTTGCTTGAGTGTATGGCATCGGTTGCTGCCACTTTGAAGGAATTGTTTGCTCCATATGCCATTCCAGTGTATGACCGAGCTTTGAAGATATTGTCAAATTGTATCATAATGGATCAAAGCTGTCAAACTGATCCATCGATAGATACACCAGAGAAGGATTTCATGGTCACGTCATTGGATTTGGTGGATGGGTTGATACAAGGATTTGAGTTTCATTCAATAGATTTGATTCAACATCATGACAAACCCAGTTTTGACTTGATTGACTGTTTGTTGGTGTGTTTTGAGGATTTCAACTCTGATGTTAGACAATCAGCTTATGCGTTACTTGGAGATATGGCCATCTATACTATCGATCTTTTGAAACCGTATTTGCATCTGATATTCATTAGTATTGGCAATGAGATAAATAATAGAAGTTCAGAGACATTCCCAGTTTATAACAATGCTATCTGGGCATTGGGTGAAATGGTCATTAGATTACCAGCCAAGGACTCGGAACCGTACTTGTCGAATTTGATCAATCTACTAGTACCCGTCATCAATAGTGCCGACACTCAAGTGACGGTGTTGGAGAATTGTGCCATATGTTTAGGAAGGATGGGTCTTGTAGGGGCGGAACTACTCGCACCAAGGTTGATCGAGTTTATAACCCCTTGGTGCACCAGGTTTGTTCATTTGGTGGATAATGAAGAGAAACAAACTGGATTGCAAGGTATGTTGAAAATCATTGAGGTAAACCCCGATTCTGGTTTTGGTGGTTTGCAAACTCAACAAGGTAAAGTCAACCTCGCTAAATTTTTAGAAGTCTTGGCAAGTTATGATGACGCAACCAGCGAATTACAGCAACAATTTTTGAACTTGATCAATCATTACAAGTCAGTGGTGGGACAAGAGGGGTGGAATCAAGTGTTGAAATTTGTTAGTCCTACGTTGAGAAATAGCTTAGATATATGATCGAGCGATGCAAAATGGGAGGAGTTTTCCAAAAAAGAAGAAAAGGGTCGACATTAGATAACAGTTGTGTGATACCATTGAGCACAAGGTGTAAGTAACCTCAATTAGTAGTTTATAGATATATAGGCGAGAAAAAGTATATAGATGTATAGGTGAGAAAAAGTATTTAGAGTTCAATTATAAAGTGGTAAAGAGGTGTAGAGTACGCAAGGAGACTGCTTCACAGCAGTAATGGACTGAGTCTTTATCAAAGTGCGAACTTGCAATGAGTTCACTGCTCAGGTTACAATTCAAACTTGTTTGTCAATCCGTATTGTTGAAACTCTCTAGTAATAGAAAAATACGCGTACGCAATTGGTGATGATGTATTCTTTAGAAACGGTGGTGTTGGTGAATCGTGTCCAGGTGTATATCTACTAACATCATTCTCCTGTGCTCCATTGTCATTTGTGTATGCTGACTATAGTACCATATTTATGGGCAAATCTTTATCGCCTTTGTCGAGTGCTATGCACTAAGTGAATACTGGTCAAGCGACAAACTTCCAATAGCGTTCCGCGTTTGATCCAAAAGAATTCTGTCAATATAATTTTCAGTAAGGATGCCTTATTGTTGCCTGACATCAGCACGACAAATTTTTACGTATCTCTCCTCAAGCATGCCTAATTAATATGCAAGAGCCAAAGAGTATTAGATCTTTGTAGGACCTTTGTCCTGAGTGTCACATTGATCGACCAAAAAATAACAACTCTGAAGAATAATGTGTAAAGCCATAGACCCTTCACCGTTCCTTGAGTGTATGTGCATCATCCTGTAACTTTGAACCTGCTTATTTGCTAGCTAGGTCGACAAGAATTTGTGACATTCAAAATCGATGGCTAGGTGGTAAATAACATTATTTGAACCCCCAACTGATATGTCAAATTGTCACTTCGATGTAATATTCACCCTGAATAGGTAATGCAATGCCAATATATAGCTGCTGTTGATTCAATCTAAGTCACTATCCTCATACAAAATTTCATTCACCAAAGTTATTGGAAGATCCCACACACCACTTGGAGCTTGATGTATATACTCTTTGATTACTTCATTATTCTCGTTACCATCAGAGTTAGGATATTGGGTATATTGATCAACAAATGTGTTTACATCATTTAATTTCAAAGTCAATACCTCGGTATTGTATAATGCGAGGAACCAATAAACGAACACCATCAACATTAACGAGTAACTAGGAACTGCAATACTCCAATACTTGCCTGGGTAATAATCAATAGATAGCTTGTGTAACGTTGATGGTGGTATCAATGCCCATGCAATGTACAAAAAAAGTGCCAATGAACTCAAAACATAGATTGTGAACCCTCGGTATTCTGCTTGGGACAGTTTGATGTTTGAAACTGTGATATCTGACTCTCTTGCCAATTGATCTTCTGCAACCACTACCTGGGAAGCATTTTCCTCCTCCTCCTCCCCTTCGTCATCGGGAAACTCCTGATCTAATCTTTGTAGAATAGGTTTTGGTGAAGGGGTCCGCGAAAATTGGGTAGTGCCTGACTTCACATCAAGTAGTGACATGATGGAAGAAAGTAATGATAGCGGCAATGACAACAGTAGGAGGGAAGATAAGTCAATGACTCAATCTCTCTCTCTCTCTCTATATATATATATATATGTGTGTGTGTGTGTGTGTATATATGTGTGCTCAAGGGTACGTATGTTCTGTATTCTAATATGATATGTGTATTTTCCTGTTTGTATTGCTGGTTAAATACGATTATACTAATTTTTCTACTTCACCCTATCTAAACCAATTGTTTTCTTGAACCTTTGAAAAACAATTGAACAATTGTAATTTGTAAAACAGCCATACCAACCATCAATAGAACCTCAAATACAGAAAAGTAAAAGATTCTCGATTCAGTAGATTGAACGGTAGCTTGGTTCCTACTATTTCTGGTCTTGTAAAATTGTAAAGTTTTTGCCAACCCATCCAATTGTGATTCGATATTATCAACAGTTGCTCGCATATTTTCCACATGGGCTAAAGGTTTAGCGTTTGGTTGATTTGGTAAGCTAGCTTTGACATTGTTGGAAGTGGATTCATCCTCAACCTCGATTTCAAAATCAACAACTTTTTCCAGGTACGTAGACATGGTATTTGAAAAACAGAATTCATATTCACCAGGAGTTTGTGCTGGAAAGACAAAATCACCATGCCTCTTCTTATTCTCTTGGTAGATAATGTTTTGGTTTGGATCACTTATGACATAATCAACATCAAAGGAACCACCACTTTGAACAGCAAAATAGTATCTGATTTGAGTGGATGGCTTTTCAGTAAACACATAAAAACAGGATTTTTCTTTGGCACCCAATATGAAGGTGAATGCTGATGCTGAAATCAATTGGGCAAAAGCCAAAACACAAAGTATCGACTGGATGTACATCTTGATGGAAAGTTTGGAGTTGCTTATGATGTACCCGTGTTGTTGGAATAGAAAGAATTCGTTCAGTGGAAAAAAAAATAAAAATTTTTTTGAGTTCAAAAGACGTGTCGTCATTGTCGCGACTACGAAATTTGGCATTGAGCTTATAAGAAAGCTGAAAGCTACACATTACAAACACCTGTATCCTTACACTATCAAATCCCATAGATAATGTGCCCCCAGGTCGTCATTTTAACTTATATACAAGCAGTGCACCCTGTTGTTCGATATTCCTTATTGATCTGGGTGTAAATAAATCATCTTACCTGATGCATCAAATCCTATGGCTCTATCCAACTTCCTATCTCTTCTAGAAGCACCATAACGATGACCAAACTCACCAACATTCTTCATTGTGAATCTGAAAAGTTTGTTTTCATCTTTTCTCTTTTTACCGTACACAATATCAATTTTCTTATCCTCGATTGCTTGTTGTTGTTTTTGAGCTTCTTCGAGATTGAATTCAGTCAATTTTTTTAAAGTTTTGGAAGCAGGCTCAAGATGTAGAATCTTGGCAGCATCCACAGGCCCAAATGGCTCGTTTTCTTCAATGGTCAAGAATCTATCGGTCAATGTCTTGTGTGGGGTCGGAATTTCGGTCAAGTTATCGGCAGTGTAACCACCTTTAAATACTGGGAACATACGTTTCATAATGGTTGAAAATGATTTCAAATCTTCCGCAATCTCCTCCTAAATCATTCAAAAGTTAGTACCAACCAAGTTTCATCTTCATCAATGGCAAGACTTTTGTTTTGATCCCCTACTTTTTCAGGGCATAGGTTTATAACCATGTGAGTTTGGTGTCTTAAAGACTAATCGAATAAATATATAAATGCAATTTCATCATATTAAGGATCAAAAACTTCTTGCCGTGGGGGCTTTTGTACACATACCTTTGGTTGAAAATTCTTCTCAATGGCACTGAGCTTTAAAATGGCTTCAACTCTTTGCAAGTTTATGCCATACTTATGAGCAATTTCTTGTGGATGCAACCCATTAACTTGTTCATCCTCAACAATCTGAATTTTTAAATGTTCCAGTATTATATATGCTGTTTTGGTGTAAATGTTATGAGGAAATGGGTGTAGATGTGGGTCTCTGCCAGGTTCATCAATGTTTCTGACTCTTGATTGACCCAATTTGGAACTTCCTCCAACTACTGATTTCCCATCGTTTACAATATAATTCGGTCTGTTATTCTGCGGTGGGTAGTAATATTTGTTTTTATGATAATCACCAGTAATGCTTCTAGGACCAAGAAACTGACGAAACTCTTTGAGTAGTCTTGCCTTGTCCATTAACTCTTTTCTACTAATTCTCAACATTCGACTAGAAGTTGAAAACAGTCTTAGAACATTGCAATTGCTGGCACTTCTCACATTCATTTTTGGTTAAGTAATTTCTTACTCCCACAACCAATAGTGCAATGATATGGTTGAAAATTTTTCTTTGTCGCAAACCGAGAAAATTTGACCCATTTCGGTGTCGCACAAAACATATGACCAAACATATTCATTTGCGACACACTGACGACTTGTTTACCTTTTGGAAAAAAAAAACAAAACATTCCTTTCTCCTACTTTGACACTTCATTAACAACAGAAAGGATAAGTGATTTCTTTACTGAAAAGTTGCAACTCCACATAACAGTCTACAACAATAAAATCCTCTCCACTTTGCTTCTGTCTATTGTCAGTGCACCTACAATGTCACTGGATATACTAGCTGAATCCATACTTCATCAACGAGATCCATCAAGATTGTCAAACTCACAACATTCCAACGCGTCCTCATCAACCACCCGGCAACCAACAAATCGCACATCAATTGCGACAAATAATTACACACAGGTATATCGTGTATCAACAACAACAGCAGCAGCAGCAGCAGCAGGAGGAGGACTTAAGCGTGCTAGACATAGTGAAGATTCAGATGATCCATTCAAAGACAAGTCACAAGGCAACACCAAAGCTGATCCAAATGACTTCAAATTGCTGCAGCATAGCTTTAACAAATCATTTCTAAAGAATCAGAACCTACTAAACTCACCTGGAGTTCGATCGCAAGAGGTTCATGTATCTCATTCACAGCTCTATCAAGGCTCATTACAAGACCTGTACCAGCAGCAGCCACATCGTCATCATCAGCATCAACAACAGCAACAACAGCAACAACAACAGCAACAACAACAACAGCAGCAACAACAACAACAGCAGCAACAACAACAACAGCAGCAGCAACAACAACAACAACAGCAACAGCCAAAACACATTGTGTCTTCGGCATCTCAAATACAGCGACCACTAGCTCCATTCCAGGAAAAATCGTATGTGGTGGAACAGCAACAAGAAGAAGATGAAGACGAAGTTTCCCTTGAAGTCCTTGAAGATATGCATAAACTTGAGCAACATTTCCCCATATTGGCCACTGATTATAGATTGATAGACAAAATAGGTGAAGGTACGTTTTCCACCGTATACAAAGCAGAGGCAATCAACGGCAGAATCAGACTCAATAGTGACGTTTGGAAATCACCCCCTTTAAAAAAACACAAGACTGCCATGGGTGATGCCGCATTGACAAAGATAAAGAAGAGAAAGAATGCTATTGTTGCTTTAAAGCAAATTTATGTCACGTCATCACCAAACAGAATATTCAATGAGTTGAATTTGCTTTACATGCTTACTGGTAACTCAAGAGTTGCTCCGTTGTTGGATGTTTTGCGTCACCAAGATCAAATAGTGGCTATATTGCCTTATTACCATCATTATGATTTTCGTGATTTCTTCCGTGATTTGCCTGTCAAGGGAATAAAGAAGTATATGTGGGAACTTTTTCAAGCTTTGGAGTATGTTCACAGTAAAGGAATTATTCATCGTGATTTGAAACCAACAAATTTCCTTTACGATCCATTCAAAGGACGTGGCGTTTTGGTCGATTTTGGATTAGCTGAAAAGCAAGCTACGCAATTGACGTCCAATTCTTCTTCCTCTACATCGACCAGCTGCCCTTGTTTGTCGAAAGAGTCCCTTGTTACCAACAAATCTTTATCGAAAAGAATGTACGTGAAAGGTGCATACCCCAAATCCGATAATCGACCACCAAGAAGAGCCAACAGGGCTGGTACTAGGGGGTTTAGAGCACCTGAAGTTTTGTTTAAATGCACAAACCAAACTACCCAAATTGATATTTGGTCAGCAGGAATCGTTGGGTTTTCGTTGTTAACTCGTAAGTTCCCTTTGTTCAATTCGCCTGATGATACTGATGCCATCTTGGAATTGGCATGGATTTTTGGATACGAGAAATTGGTCAAATGTGCTGAGTTACATGGGTGTGGGTTGGAAATCTCCATTAATCAATTGCATAAAACCAATGGCAATTTGATCAAGATTTTGTACGATTTCTTGAAAACCGAGGTTGACAATGACAGTGTCCCTGAGGATAGTGTCATTTTTGATACTTTGAATCTATTCAACTCAACTGGGGAAAAGTTTATTAGGCCTACATATACTGAGGAACCCAATATATCTCAAGATGAACGCAATTTGATGATTGATGAGTTTAAAAAGGAAATGGAAGATTACAAGGATCATAAGTATTTAATGGAGTTGTTGTATTCGTGTTTCAGATTGGATCCAACAAAGAGATTAACTGCAAAGGAAATACTCAGGTTGCCATTTTTCCATGAGTTGTCTCCCTTGGATAAAGATGAAGATATATTATTCTAAAAAAGACGAGGATACTCTTTTTGCCAATTACACTCAACCTAAAGAATATTGTGTATCTATTTATACAGCATCTTGAATTGAATATATATAATGTCAAAGTGAAAACAAAAAATTATACAAAAGCGTTTAAAAAACATTTAGAGTATTCAAATTGTCATCCATCATAATGGTCGTAATTGAAATCGTCAAAACTGTGTTCGTCATCAACATCAAATGAGTCACGTCTGGAGCGTTTTCTTTTATTTGGCATCATTTGCAAACCATTTGCATCATCCAACTTGGATTTTTCCTCTTTATATGAAATTCCATCGGTACTTGCGACGGCGTCTTTACCTTCGTCTTTAATGTTGATGTCACCCTTGTCGGTGTTGCCGCCTTCCATATTGTTGCTGCTATTGTTAATCATGGCCCTGTTCCACTTTTTGTTCAATTTTGTAATCAAATCATTTTGTTCCTTGACTGATTGCATGGCTCTCAATGGAGTCAATGGTGGAATATTTGCACTTGATGTATCGTGCTCGTGTGTAGGCACTTTGAAATCCAGTTTTATATGATTACTAGCAGTTGAAGTCGGGTTGAAATCAGCAGTTGAAGTCGGGTTGAAATCAGCATTTGCAGTCCTTGCTCCGTCAGAGTCTCCATGCGTAACGCCACTAGCGCCCGCGCTGGTGGGTTTTCTTGTGCTCTCTGTGTCATTGAGCGACGACGACAATCTCCTTCTTGGCACCACGGTCGATGTCGAAGGAATATTGGTGAAAAATTTAGCCTCAGATAAAGCCGTACTTAAAGGTGGCGACATTGTAATCAAATGTGAATGCAATGCACTATTGGGCGATCCCATATCCGTGGAGTTACTGTTGGATAAATCGTAGGCATTGTTGAACTCCATTTGTAAATCTTTCGAGAATGCTAGTTTCCGTTTTAAGTAAAGTGATTGTTGGATTAAACTCGTGGATTTCAACTTCTTGGTTGGTGCCACTGGTGGGGTGAACAGAGTTGTAGATGACGAAATAGGAGTAGTGTTCATTTCGGGATTTTCTATTTGTTTCCCAGCGGTATCGTGATTCAACTTGGGGCTGGCAAGCACATTATCCTCCAATGTTGAGTCATTGTGATGATGTTTAACTCCATGATGTAAACTTTCCGAGGTTGGACTTGCGTTTAAGCTACAGATATGTGAGTTTGTATGATGATAAGACACGGGGGATGTTGGTATCGTGGTTGGAGTTGTATAGATGTCATGGAACTTGAACCTGAAATCGTTTTTCAAGTGCTGGAGTGAAACTTCATCTTTAAAACTGCGTCTCTTTGGTCGATGCATAGTTTTTGCCATACTTCTTGATGTTAGTGTGGAAGCCATGCTGCCCGATGTAGCTCCAAGAATGGGTGTTGTTGGAATGGTTCGTAAGGTATCACTAGATTGAGGGACTCCACTACTGGTGGTCATGTTTGTGTCATATTCAGACTCATCATCTGTCATTACGGCTGAACCCTGATTGATACCTTCTGAACTACCCCCATTTGAAGATCTCACTCTTGAGTCACAACCACTGTGATCAAAGTTGTAATCAGGTCTATTGTTTTGCCCATTGAAGGAGTTCCCGACAGGTGTCATGGTCAATGTATTATGACTCACATGACCAAGTGATGCCAAACTTGCGGAACTATCATTACGTGCATGGTATCGAAGATTTTCATCAACTGACACAATTGAGTTACGAGCACTTCTTTCTAGACTCACTATTGACATACTCCTGGTCGAACTTGGTGTTGGTACGACATTTTGTATAGTATTGATGTTTGCTGAAGATAGTGTTGGTGTTGAAATTACACCGCTTTTGTTGCCAGTTGCTGCGCCTGCTGTTGTGGTTGCTGCTACTGCTGCTGCTGCTGTAGTTGCTGCATTACCAGATGTAGAAGTGGGCGAAATCGAATTTGCATGTGGATTGATTGGTAATGACTGCTGTGTGGCATGTGATGGTGATGGTGCTGGTGGAGGTGGCGGTGGTTCAAACGCTTTGTTGTTGTTGTTGTTGTTGTTTGTTGTCGATGATGATGACACTAAACCAGGTGAGGCGTTCTGTCTCGACACTAGTGTGTGGTGGGGTTGTTGTTGTTGTTGCTGGGTGGTCAATGACGGTAATACAATGTGTGGTAACGTGTTTGATTGGGGCAGTAACAGACTGATAGGTTGCGGTGGTTGTGGTTGTGGTTGTGGAGTTGAGTATGATGAATGATTGGAATTGAGTGAGTTCATTGATGAAGACCTCTGTCTGGTGAATGTAGATGACATCGTTAGTGATAAGTTGATCCTGCACTATGCTGATCTGCTAAGCCAGCTCTATGCTTTTTCAAGTGTCGTTGTAAGATTACAAAAAACAATGAGTGCTAAATCAGTAAACGCCAGCAGCAGTTGAAAGTCCGAATAAAAGAACAAATCTGTTCAATGTCTAACTCAAACACGACTTGTACGCAAAAATTGGCTTTCTGTGGTAGTATATTTCTTGATCTATGTCTCTCCAAATGTCCAATGTATCTGATACATATATGTAGATACCACAATGAATATATATAATGTAGTGTGACGATTAATGTTTTTTCTTTCTTTCTTTCTTTGTATCGGGAATCTTTTCTGCAAAAAGGGTCTTTTCTTGTTTGTTTGTATATTATTTTATCATCGCTTATTGTTGTCACTTTTAGTTTAGGTTTTTTTTGGGCTTGTCACATGTTCTCCCTCCTCTGCCGCATCAACAGAACAAAGAAACAAAGAAAAGTTCAAAAAGCTTCCTCTTGTCGTATAAATATATATTACGACACTTCCATGTCACAAAGTATTTCCTCTATTATTTTACTAACTATACATGATGATACTTGTATAAATCAAGCTTCTATTGACCGATTGGACATTTTCTCAAATACTCAGCCTTATTCTTCAACACTCTAACCGACTTGAAAAAAATCTCTTCTGGTGGCATTGCTCCTGTCGATTCAACTTGGAAAATAAAGTAATCTCTTTGTCTGCCCAACTTTACCTTGCCATTGAATTCAGGATGCCTCAATACTTCTCTTGACACAGTATCTTTTCTTGCATCAGCAACGTATGCTTCTCCCTTTGAATCGATTTCAATCACACCGGGTGGGAAACATTTTTGAAACTTTTTGGCCAATTCACCAGTTATTGGCTCTTTAATATCTATCACTGGTAACAACCTATACGATGCTGTTGCTACGGGGGAAAATTTTGCATGGTCAGCACCAACACCTAATATACAATGAGCTCTTAATGAAATCTCTTGTCCTGGTCTTAGTTTAGCCAAGAGGATATTTGGATCAGTGGGCACTACTGGATTGTCTTTATACTTTTCCAATTGACTTCCTTGCGGTTCAAATTTCAAGTCTTTGGCATAAACATTGCTATTTCGATACAATTCATTAGGGTTGGTGGAGTTTTTTGGTGCATGTGGGTTCTTGGTGCATGTAACATCCAAAGACAATACAATGGTGTTATCTTCAGTATAACGATCGTTTTCATCAACAGATTTATCCACCCATGTCAAGGAATCAGGATCAACTTTCAATGGCACTAAACCGATTCTATGGGCCAAAACCTCATCCTGTATAACTGATGTATTCATAAATGAATAAACTGTTTCAACAGCTACTGATGGCACTTCAGCAATCATTATACGACGGAATGCATTGGCTATTGATGTGTCTATATGGATTAAATCAAAGTTTGCAACACGCTCACTAACATTGGTGATCTTGATATCAAATGATTTTTTAAACTTTTCGATATCCCAAGAAAAGTCTCCTGAAGATTGGTGACCGGGAAAATCAGTGGATGATGTGTTTGTGACCCTGTTGTACTCTATACCTACTATGTTATTATCAGACATTGGAGCTATGGGTTTTCTGTGGGTTCTGGGGGTTCTGGGGGTTCTGTTGGTATTGAGATGATCTCAAACTGAGCTGAACTTTTCGTTTTTTTTTTTTTCAACTCTATATAACCGATGAGATAAATGCTACCAAATGTTTCACATCTATTTACTAAACAAGGAGCAAACATCCATTCTATATTTTTTCAATTCATACCAAGCCAGACACTCTTGGAAAGGCGCCAGGCAATGTTGAAGAAGACGTGGATAACCCACTACTCTCTCCAGCACCCTGTATATTCACCTTCAAATTCATCATCTTTTTAACACCATCAAGTAAATCAATAGTCATCAATTGCACGTTTCCGTTATAACCATCCCCTTCAATTCGAGCTTTATTAATCACTTCATCATCAAGATGTCCATTGTTTAGCAATTCACTTAATGGTATATCCTCAGCACCACTCTGTGACAGCAGAACCAGCAGCAAGGACCTTCCTATATCCTCGGTTGCCCTTCCTTCGCCAAGGCTAGTCGTATTCCTCCCATTCAATACCTCACCCTGTCCGGCTCTTTCTTCTTCGTCTTCGTCTTCTCCTTCTTCAAATACTTCCTCATTACCAACAACACCATGCAAATATAAAAGAATCATTTGTAATACAAACACAGCCACATCTAATCCCAACAACTCCCCTCGATTATAGGGCAATCTTTCCCCAATAAATTGTACAGTCAATCCACCATATAAATACCCCAGACTTTCATCCCCAGCATCACTTCGACTACTACTAGGGCTTCTAGAATAGACACCAAAGATTAAATGTGTTAAAAAGCAATACAAATTCATAAACACAACACCACGAAAGCTCATCTTGATCATGGTCTTGATATGATGGGTGGAGAACATATAATATCGACTGACGTAATCAGGGTTTATGCTCAAAATGGCGAAATGGATGGTACTGCGAAGGAAAAGTTGGAAAAATGACAAATCTCGTAAATAAATTAGGACAATAGTGACAATTTCAAGTAGTTGAAATGATTGTTTCAAGTCAGTTGTAAAAAATCGTTTACGCTTGGATAGTACTTGTTGGTTATTGGCTATTGTTTGCTCTAATGTGGGGTACTTTTGTTGCTGAAAGTTTTGTAGCTCTTGCTCAAGATTTAAGGGTTGCATTTTTGAGTGGGTTTGACTTCTGACGACGTAATGTGAAAATGGGTTACAATTGAACTAGCTATTGCATAAAGTCTTGTGGGAAACAGATCTTTGTCAAATGAATGCGTTGAGTTATGTAATATACGTTGAATACTGGGTGTATGTACTAAAGTGTTTAAATGCTCGGAATTAGGTTTCACCTTTTTTCTAGGGACAAAGCGAGAAGGTAGTGGCAACAATCTACACATACAAACACATAAGCGAACCTCTTGTTTGTATTGCTTTAGGTACAATCATCTATACAAACAACTATTCACCGCGATGCCCCATTACTTCGTTTATTTATAATCAATGGCGCTTCCATTGGATAGACATCACTCAATGTTTCAGGCTCTTGAATTTGCAATTGTGATGGTGGTTGCAACTCGTTTAAATCAACATTGTATAATTCAAGAATTTTCCGTATATCATGCTCGTCATTGCTGGTAGTGAAAGTACAGCTTGTGATGCTGGTGTGTCCATGCCCATTCCTCTGTTGATTGTCGCATTGCTCCTCACCGTCTTTCTCTTCGTCGTCACTGTCCATAAGATTACCCAAGTTTTCAAATGCGACTGTCTTGATTGTCTTTTTTGTTTTCGGTTGTCGATCAATCAATTGTAGTTCATTCTCTACAAGCCTTTCCATTTCTTCATTCTTGTGACAATTCAATCGTGCTAATCGTTCTCCATGCGTCTCTAGACACTCGGCAGGCACAAATCCAATTTTGCCATCCTCTCTGTCCAGATCAATGTCTACTGATGCATCATTTGTTTGCTGATACCTGGCTATTTTTTCCTCCTTGGTTAATTTTTTGATCAACCACCAATAATTATCTTCATCGTTGAGTAAATGCACTGGTTCGTCACGTGTTAACGAACAATGTGAAGGGTCAGGTCCCGAAAAGTCGTAAAGTCCGTATAGTTTATTTGGATCTAGATCACGTGGTGGAGATCTAGGTGGCGAAGGCGGTATTATAAGATCATCTTGGTCTTGGTCAAGCTCACCGTCATATTCCTCATATTCGTGATGACCCCTTCGCTTATTTCCCTCGGTTTCGTCATCCAGATATGCCGATCCGTCGCCGTCGTCAAATGTGTCCAAAAAATCATCATTATCGTCATCGTCATCACCATCATGGCTTGCAGTGTAATAAAAGTCCAATCTTGATTCTTCATCTTCGTCTTCGTCGTCGTCATCACCATCATCATCTATTCCTTCCTCTTTGTCTGCTTCCTCGTCTGATGCATATATGTCATTCACCTGCGCATCTCCCAAAAAGTCATCAATTTGCTGTCTATCGTTATCGTAATTTGATGAATATAATTGTGATCCTTTTTCTAGTCTATTCTTGGTTAAATTTAGTGAATTCTGCCTCACGACAGAATTACTACCTTTCCTTTCCCTTCGTTTGGACAAGTGGGTAATTTTAGCTATACTATCATCATTATAATGCAGTGCCAATTTGGTAAATTTGGTGTATTGACTCCGTTCTTGAAATAATTCATTGGGATTGAAAATGCTATTGTGTATTCGTTGACTCTTTTCGTGGTCGCTATACTCACTGTTGTAATTATCTTGGTGAATCATTGTATTTAGCACATGACTCTGTATCCTCTGTTTACCCAAGCCCAGGTATTGGTTGTTGTATACGACTGATGAGGTGTTTGTTTGTTGTGACGAAGTCGATGACAGTATAGACAATTTACGTTCCAATTCTTTTAATATCTTGTTGGTATCATCAAGTATTGTCTGATCAAAAGCAAAATCAGACGAATCATCATTGACGTGGTCATTTGTTGTGGCATTGGAGCAGGAGTTTTGCTCTCGACTCCTTTGTTCACTAGTTATGCTCATGGAAATAAGGAGGTATGGTTAGTCGCTATAACTGAATAGTGGATAATAGCCTTATCAGGTCTATATAAAGCAAGCAGTTGCGTTGTGAGCTGCGTGGGTGTGTGTGTGTGTATACAGGGGTGTATATATCAGATGGATTGATGTTTTGATGTTTATGGTTTGATTAGAAAACAAAAAATAAAAAAGGGTTGTGTGCTATTGTTGTCTCTCTTTTGGGTCGTGTTTTTAGATGTACTGTATATAACTTCATACCAGATCATTACATTATGATACAGTTACAAGTAGTACAAGTAGCACAAGTAGCACAAGTAGCACAAGCAGTACAAGTAGTACACACTTATTATAAAAGAAGCTTTGATTATATTAAAAGAGAGAGAGAGAGAGAGGCTTACAGGGGAGAAAGGAATGTCAAGTAAATATAGTGAACGCACCAACACCAATCTAAAAGACACCATCATCTATAGTTGACCTAGACTTCATTCTCGCCTGATGACACGCCATTCTAGAAAAGAACAACCACTTTTTCTGACAGTTGTGGAAATTCCGGATTTTGATATGACAGGAATGACACTTGGAGAAGAAAAAGAAAAAAAAAAACGTGAAATGTGATTACGGTTCTAGGGGTACGATGGACAGGGCGATGACCTAATTATTCCTCCCATGCCACATTCGCGCTTCAACTCACACCCCCCACCATTCTGAATTCCGGCGCACAGAAAGTAAAAATTAATACAACAACAATAAAATAAAAACACCCATTTATAACATACAATGAAAAATCAGGCCAAGACCAAATTAAGAAAAAAGGGGCGAGGGGGGGAGGGTAGAAGACCTTTTTGAAGGAACCCCCTTTTATCTGTATTATTTTTCTTTCACTTGGAAACATCAACAAGTAACTGTTGAAAACCAATTGCCAAGCTAGACTCTTTGGTGGATTGGGTGAGCGGGGTTTCTGTAGTTTTATCGCTTACCATTTTAAAACGGTTCAAATCTCTAGAACTTGATTTTTAAATACTTAATAATGCAATGCCCATGGCGATCTATCCAGACCTATTTATAATGAACAGAGGATTATGTCTAGCTAATATAAAACATATTCTAAACATCATCAATCTAAGAGATTCAGGTATAAAACTCTTACCTGTTCATGAAGGGTTTTATACATGTTTCACATCCAGTCAACTGGTAGCTACACGTAAAGAACTCGAAAAGTACCTGCTCGGATTAAATACACAAGACTTACCAATAAGTTTAACCTCAACAGGAACTACCACAGGCTCACAATGTATAAAATGACTCAGCTAATGTTATGATAGATGTTCTTCTTTTGGTTACAAAGTCTATATTTTTTTCTTTTCTGTGCCATATTTGGTGTTCCAATTCCAATCGCGTTGTCTGGTATTACTTTCCTAAAGCTTGCAATTAAAACTCTATAGCCTCCACTCCCACTTTGTCTAAGTTTACTTTTCTACCTCTACTAGCTCACCTCTTTTACAAGGTTAAATTCCGGTGTAATCTACAGCTTGCACTAACGAGATATCACATAGAGTTTGTCTAGTTTCGTTCTTACATTATTTATTTCTTTTTCAAACCTATGCAAAACAATACCACAACCACCCAACTAGAAAGTTAAGCGAACCTTGTTCCTGTTATATTCTTTGGCCATTCTTTCCCTTTTAATTTCCCTTGACAACTTCATTAATAGCATTGGCCAAATACTCAACATTGTTATCATTAATTCCTGAAATACTAAATCTACCATCTTCAGTAGCATAAACACTGTAGTCATTTCTCAATTTGATCACTTGTTCTGGTGACAATCCAGTGTAAACAAACATACCTCTTTGTTTCAACAAGTGGTCCCAATTGTAGTTGGATTTATCCAAATTGTCATACAATTTTTGACGCACATTGTTTAATCTTCCAACAACTTTATCCAATTCTTCCAACCATTGGGGCAACAAACCACTTGATTCATCAAATATAACTTCAACAATCTTGGAACCATGGATTGGTGGAGATGAATAAATTGGTCTAATTAATTTCTTCAATTGTGATTCAATAGCTTTTGATTCTTTAGCTGATGGAGTAATAATCGAAATGGATCCGGTTCTTTCACCATACAATCCCATGTTTTTAGCAAATGATTGACACAAGGCAAAAGTTGGAATCTTGTTTTCATTAGCCAATTTAGTCAATTTTCTAATCAACTCGATATCGTTATATGGTTTACCACTAGCAAAACCTTGATAAGCCATATCAACAAGAGGGAAAAATTTCTTATCCTGAATAATTTGCAATACTTCATCCCATTGCTCGTTAGTTAAGTCCATACCAGTTGGATTATGGCAACAAGCATGCAACAAGACAATTGAACCTTCAGGTTGTGATTGCAATGATTTTTTCAAATTTTCATAATCCAAATCGTTTTTACTAGTTTCATAGTAATTGTAAAATTCAGGTTCCAAACCAGCATCTTTGAAAACAGCAACATGATTGGCCCAAGTTGGTTTGGGGACAAGGATTTTCTTGTTGGAGTAAAATCTGTTCAAGAAATCAGCAATAACTCTCAATGAACCAGTACCGGAAATGGTTTGGGAAGTAACAACTCTACCATCATCAATCAATTGTTTACCATTGGCATCTTTGTTGGAGTTGTTAAAGATGAAATTTTTGACAATTGATTGAAAGTTTTTGGAACCAATAATAGCAGTATATTCCTTTTCAGTTTCCTTCTTTAACAAGATTTCTTCAGCTTTTTTAACTGATGGGAATATAATTGGTTTACCTGAATTGTCTCTATAAGCACCAACACCCAAGTTGATTTTTTTAGGATTAGAATCATTGTTGTAAGCTTCAGTGATACCTAAAATCTTGTCAGGTGGAGCCAATGGGATTTCAGCAAATTTCAAACAAGTGGCAGTAGAAGACAAAGATCTTAATTGCACCTGTAATTGTAACAATTGTTGTTTGTTTTTGATCAATTGAGTCTTGTACATGTTTGTTGAGATGATGTAGTGTTGAACAAAAGAAGAAGAACAAGAACAAGAACAAGAAGAAAAGTGGAAAAAGATTTCTACTGGTGGGATATCGGTTATATAAATTTTTTCAACAAAAATCTCTGTCACTGGTGTGTCACAACAACGACATACTTGTCAAGTATTTTGTACTGTACTGTACTCTCTGATGAATGGAAGTTTTTTGTATTTAATCACGTTTTTGTGCTTGTGTTTTAAAAACGCACTGCAAAAAAAAAAAAAAAAAGAGTTATTCACCCCGCTTTAATAATTCAAAATGATTGGTCTGTGTATATGAATATATAATCCATAACCTTTTATATGAGAGAAACTACACTTTATACGAAAGCGGTACACAATTAGAGTGTATGTCAAAATAGTCTATTGATCAAGATTGGCAGTTAATTTTCAAATAATTCTACTGTGATATATATATAAAAAGTGTGGTGTTTTACTGGATCACATGACTCATTTCTCATGTGAACCACAAAAAACCCCAAAAAAAAAAAAAAAAAAAAAAAAATAATAAAAACCAAAAAAGTTGTTCCTAATTAATCCGTAATTTTACACAAACAGTTTTACTGAAAGTATATCTCCACTTTCGTTGGCGTAGTTGGTGGTTGATGGTTGGTCCTCGTCTTCGTCTTTGTCTCGCGCGAGACGGAAATTTTGAATTTCACTCGACACTTCGACCGAGCAAAGCCAAAAAAAAAAAAAAGCATCTGTTTTTGACGCACCTCCCCTTCACTATATTCCAATGCATTGAGAAAAAAGAAGGACATATTCAAGTTCAAAGTGGACGGAATCAGGCCGACTTAACCGAGATCGGAATCAAAAGAAAACAAAAGTTCCTTTCAACCACAAAGGTAAGAAGGTTTTCTCTCATGATATAATGAAGTATTCTCAACAACAATTTGACACTCTCCCTCTAGTCTATACGCTCTATAGTGTATAAATCTTGAACAAAAGTTTGTCTTGCAGCTGTTTTTCATTCGACATTGTCCATGGGTGATTGAACATATCTTTCACTTTCACATTTTCTCTCTCCTTGTCTCTCTCTCTGTCTGTTTAAGATTTCGATGTTGCTGATATCCTCGGGATAATAGCGCATACCGCGCACCACACTTCTTTATACAAAAGCTTTTCTGCAACTTAAAGCCAATTGATTTATGAATGAGGCATAACTGTTCAATACAGACACATGAAGACTACTTCATATTGAATAGCCATGCTAGAAAGGAAGAAGAAATGACGAAATTGTCTGTCAATGATATTGATTTCGTCAAGGGATGTTTCTTGAGATGTGAGTGCCAAGTGTTGACGAGATTACCCATGAGCTTATTCGAGGCATTGATCCGTCGCCACAAGATGTGTGGTGTTCTACTAGAAAAAGAAGTTATGAGGTAATGCAGTTGAGGAATATTTGTCAACACAAGAAGTGCAATATGCGAGTCTCATATTCGTGGCTGATGAATATACTTTTGCAATCCTACACATGACAAACCGCCCACGAAGTTGGAACGAGGATGCTGAGTCTTTATCCAACTAGCGTATTCATTGAGTGTTTAGAGAAGATAATGATTGTAGCGATATTCGGATTTGCATTTCAGCAAAGCAGGAGCAAGTGGCAGTAAACACACAAATAACCTCTATGACTTTATTGCATAGTAACTATTTGCCTTATTCACTTGATGAAGGTGATAAAGATTTGCTCATAGAGATGGTACTAGAGTTAGCATACACAAATGACGATGGAGCACAGGAGAATGATGTTAGTAGATATACACCTGGACACGATTCACCAACACCACCGTTTCTAAAGAATACATCATCACCAATTGCGTACGCGTATTTTTCTATTACTAGAGAGTTTCAACAATACGGATTGACAAACAAGTTTGAATTGTAACCTGAGCAGTGAACTCATTGCAAGTTCGCACTTTGATAAAGACTCAGTCCATTACTGCTGTGAAGCAGTCTCCTTGCGTACTCTACACCTCTTGTACCAGCCCATTTGTCAGATTTTGTTCTTCACTCGAGCTGGTGAACAAATCACCCACTACTGAACCCACTACAGTCAAGGTTGTTTTGAATTGCCCCTAGTATATCGCTGATACCTTTAAATGTTGAATCACTGCTACTGACACTACTACTATACTACTTTCATAAAATTATTGTATTGCAACTTTATTAAAAAGCATAGATTCAAAAACATATTTCCAATATTATGGATCATTCTCTGTAGCTTTCTCTAACTGCCTCTTTCGCCCCGCTCCTTTTTTAGTTTTTGGCAACCATACGCGTAAATGACTTGTTTGCGGTATCGTAAAATAATCAATCTTTTAACTGCACTTGAACACCTGTGCTAGCAAATCCATCTCTACTTTCGAGCATACGTCCAAGATCAAAGGACCGTAAGAGCTCGGTGAAATGACGCCCCAAACAATGTTTCGATTTGCTCTAGCCTGATCAACTCAAACTTTCTTAGTAGTCCGGCATTGCCATTTGGCAGCAAATGAGCACAATGGCTTAGTTGTTAAGGTCCTATAGTGTAGCTTGGTTATCACTTTCGGTTTTGATTTCACCTATTGAAGTTGAACTTCCGAACAACATCAGTTCGAATCTGGTTAGGACCTTTCAATGCAGCTACTCATTGTGTGCCATTTCTGGTCCTATAGTGTAGCTTGGTTATCACTTTCGGTTTTGATTTCATCTATTGAAGTTAAATCTCCGAACAACATCAGTTCGAATCTGGTTAGGACCTTTATTGTTAATTTTTTCAGCTTTTTTTTTTCAAGAAATAGAAACACGAGCCAGTTTCGATCTACTTCCACTACCTTTTCTTCATTTCAGATAGCTGCTATATTAGACCGGTTGAGAGGCTAGATTTGGGCTAACATGTCGTAGAATTGTATAAAAACTTACAAGTTGGTAAGTTTGAGACGGATGGGAAACAATCTAAAAACCAATTTTTTCTTTTGGATCCGTTAGTGAATTCTTTATGTAGCTCTCTGAGAAGTGAGCTCGTTAACTTGTTTCACAAGCTTCCGATCCGGTAGTTGACCTTCAAACTCGCATAAAAGATTTAATAAAACTTTTGTCGTTACCTTTTTGGTTGCGAAATGGATGCAAAAAATATAGATTATAAAATTTGAAGTTCCAGATAACTTTTTAGCTTAGAAAAAGGTGTTGTTGAAAAGACTGGTATAACACTATGCAATTGCACAATTTGCAGGCTGAGAATCCTCATCTACTTTAACTAAAATTACCCCACCATCTTGACTGTTATGCTCCAGATTTTGATATTGCGGAAGCTTAGTGCAACCCGTAAGGTATCACAAGGGGCCACGCTCTCCTCCACAAACTACTTAAAGTGGCATATGCCTAATCACATGCCTTCTCGGAAACACGAGCCTTGAGAAGATGACGAAGGGCAACAATCGTTGTGACTCCAATCTTAGCCCATATGGTAGCTCTCTAGAATTCTTGACCTCATCTCTGCAAGGCAGAAAAGAAAAAAAAAAAAAGAGCCATCTCTCCCCCAAACATTCCACAACACTAGTTCTTCAATTGATAATGATTAAGACGATCAAGCCAAAGAATGCTCGTTCCAAGAGAGCTCTAGCTAAGAAGGAAGCCAAACTTGTTGAGAATACAAAATCAGCACTTTTTGTTCCTGGTTCGACGGGTAACAAATTACTTCACGATGCTATGTGTGATTTGATGGCTCTAAAGAAGCCATTTGCAAAGAAGTTTTCAAAAAAGAATGAAATAAGGCCATTCGAAGATGCCACTGAGTTGGAGTTTTTCGCTGAAAAGAATGATTCATCGTTGATGGTATTTTCATCACATAATAAAAAGAGGCCAAATACGTTGGTGTTTACCAGATTCTTCAACCATAAAGTGTATGACATGATTGAGTTATCGATACAAAACAACCTTAAGCTATTGCAGGATTTCAAAAAGCTTACATTTACCATTGGATTGAAACCCATGTTTGTCTTTAACGGTCCCGCATTTGACAACCATGCAATCTATCAGCAACTCAAATCAATGTTTTTGGATTTTTACCGTGGTGAGGAGACAGATTTACAAGATGTTGCAGGTCTACAATCTATAATATCACTTTCAGTTGGGGAGATTGAAGATTCAAATAATGAGAAGGACTTGCCTAATGTCCACTTCAGAGTTTACAGATTGAAGACGTTTAAATCGGGACAAAAATTGCCTAGGGTTGAATTGGATGAAATTGGACCAAGATTCGACTTCAAGATTGGTAGAAGAAGAACACCAGCGCCGGAGGTTGAAAAGGAAGCCCTCAAGAAACCAAAACAATTAGAGGCAAAGACCAAGAAGAACATAAGTACTGATTTTATGGGTGATAAGGTTGCACAAATACATGTTGGTAAGCAAGATTTGAGTAAGCTTCAAACTAGGAAGATGAAGGGGTTGAAGGAGAAGTATGATATCAGTGAAAGTGAGGAGGAAGGGGAAGGTGATGATGACGAGGTATATGTATCTGATGAAGAGTACTTTGCTGATGAAGTAGAAGAGCCAGAAACTAAAAGGCAAAAGATATAGATGGCTGTATAGTGATAATGTAATCTGTTGAAAATGAAAAAAATTTCCATCTTGAGATGTTGTAGCATCAAAGTTACCTGAAAGCAAAAAAAAAAAAAAAAAAATAAACACCAAAATTCAAAAATGAGCACCAACACCACCGCACACCATTACACACTTCAATTTCGCTTCACATGTCATCAATATTTAAGCCTAGAAAGTTTGCGGGACCAATTGTGAAGCCCAGTGTTACTAAGGCTGAAGAACTTACTAAAAACAAACACTATTGTGTTTCAAGGTTACCAGGATTGCCCAGTGTTTTCAAAACAACAACATTTGTCAATGCCTACTCGGATTCGGAATCTAAGTATGCTGCTGCTATAAGTAATGATTCTGTTTACGTATGGCGGTACAAATCTGTTGACGCATCCCCCCTTTCCATTCAAATTCCCATTGACAAATCGTTCAAATTGCCAGTGGCCATTTTAACATCCCCTTCAAGTGGGACAGGCCGAGACCCTGGTCTTTTATTGATAGATGCAATTACTGGGCTAGTTAAGTTTTACGAAAACGTGCAGCGTGCACCAACGTTGGGGTTGATTCATGACAAGCCATTAGACTTGCAGGTAAGTCTTCAACCAACCGAATGTATAACATTGGTGGAAAACGTCGAACCAGCAGGAATTGCTGTGGCAACGTCGCTTCGAAGATGTATTCTTATTTCACTCAGAGACTACAGAAGCATTCCCTGTCTATCAACAATGGAATTGGTCAGTCCTGAGAGGAGTTTCCTTGCTAAACTTTTTGTGCATGACGAGGGTGATATTGTTGCAATAAGGTCAGCAAAGGACAACAGTTTTGCCACATCGCAAGCGATATACGTTCTTACTTCAGCTGGTACATTATACTCGGTAACTTGTAATTCAATGACACCTAATTCAACGCCATATATCAACAATGCTTCCTCATTTAAGCAAACGTTATCAGTTGATCCAGACGCCTATCCAGGAAGCGGGCCTCCATCAAAGTTCCTTGACATATGGCCATTAAAAGACAACAGCTATTTTCTCGCTTTGGTGGAATGGAATAGTACCTTGATGTTGGCAACATTTCGTGCTGATAAGTCTGGTGCTCTCTACTATGGCTCGCATGATTTGAAAATCAGTAATGACTCAACGTCACCACGGCTATTTCTACCTTCACCAGGTAAAACAGCATTTGTTATCATGGACAAAACAATCATAATGACGGATTTGGATACATCTTACATTGAACCAAAAAATACCTTCACGTACACGAAGCCACGCTGGGAAGATGTTATTAGGATTAACCCCGCTACTAAGTTGATAGGTTATGGCTACGAAAATCAAAGTCCAGATTCAAATCCCTCCGTCATTCTCATTACAAAAAACTATGGTGTTTTGAGATTGGAAAAGTTTCCAGAAACACCAAAGAAGGAAATTGTTTACGACACAGCGTTGCTTTTGAAATCACACATTGAGCAAGGGATATTCTTTTCCGATTCCAAAGTGATTGATTTTGACTTGATACATAAAGCTGAGAAAATAGCGGTGCACAATGCCGTTAGATCTATCATAAAAGAAGTCATGACTTCGACCTCGCCTTATTTACCTGATACACTTCCAGTCACAGCCGATTTATTACAACTAAAGGTAAAGATTTTGACCGAGTTGATTGCATACTGTCAGCGGAATTTTCCCGACGATTTTCCAATGATTGCAGAAGTTGTCAAGAATTTGGAAAAAACAAATTGCGCACTGAACTTATGGAAATACATTGATGCTAACGAGACTTACATGGAAGTATTCAGGAAGATTAGGCCTGAACCAAGGCAGTTTTTTATTTCAGAGATTGAAAACATAGGCGAGGTATTAAACTCGTTCCTTGACCATTTGAAGGAAACCACTCTTTCTACGTCCTCATTGGTTGTTACTACAATTCACGATGGTGTGTATTTGAATGCTGTGAGGTATAGTGACGAAGTTGGAATGTCATGGTTGTTTGACAGTGAAGTGCTAAACAGTGTCGAATCACAGTTCACACAAGATTTTGTCATTGGAAATAACAGTGACAAGTATGACGCTTCTTGTATCGTTCAGGTATTATATTATTTTTACACTAGTGCCATAAAGTCCACAAAGGAACAAAGGCTTGACACACAATATGAAGAGCTCAGCACGTTTTATGCGCAGAAGAAAAAGAATTGGATCACGGCATTGTTGAAATTGGGCTTGGTCAAAGAGGCAAAAGTCCTTGCTGAGAAATACCACGATTTTGCATCGCTTGCGAGAATTTTAGATACAGAAAGAGATTCGAAGTCAATTGAGCAACTAAACTACGGATTATACTTTGAAGAATTTGGATACCCATTCGCAGCCTGCGTATACGAACACTACATAAACAATGGCGAATACCAGAAGTTGTTGCTTGAGTTTTCCAATTACAAGCATTTCCTTTTGCAATACTTTAAACAGAATCCAGAATCGACATCGAGTGTGTCATGGATTCGATACTTACTTGATGATGACTTTGAATTAGCGTCAAAAGCATTGGGATTAGCAGCGTCATATAATAAAGAACTGATTAACAATCAGTTGACTCAGCTCTCTTTGGGTAAGTTGTCAGCAATTGCCGTGGGCGCATCTACAAAGAAACAATTTGATAATGAGTTGATGAAGGTTCGTTACCAAATCAAGGTAAGAGATGTCGTTGCTGGTGGGGGAAGAATTGCTGCTATCAAGAAGGAAAATTTTGCTAGTCAATTCCTCAATAAAAAAATTGACAAAGCTGATGCAAATTCTATCGCTGCAAACATATTTGGACCATTATCGAGTGATTTGCGTTTGAACGAGCTGTTATTGATTGAGTTGTTGACCGTTATTGAACCCAAGTTTTTACAAGATTATGGGTTTGTCTACGCTTTGAAAGTGGCGCAAACATTTTCGAATGAAGAGCACACTAATGAATCTATCAATATTATTTTACTACGTCTATTAACATTGGGAACTGAAGTCAAGCATACCATCAATGGCACCGATGATGTGGTGAAGCATGAAGTGGAATCAAGCATCTTGTTCAAAACCCTTGTGAGTCAACCAAATATCGTTTCTCAATTGAACCAGTTGCTAGAGAATGTCAATTTGAATGACACTTTGAACCCTTCTTTGAGTGAGTTTGATGAGAAGTTGTTGAATGAGTTGAAAAAGCGACTCGATGATGATTCTTTTAGATCTTGGGTACACATGGTTATAGAACAAGCCAAGATCGTCATAATCTAGGAAGGGTCATACTAGACAAGGTAGAATAAAACAACAGGTGAATTATCTGATATCTTTATCGTCCATTTAGCTCGTCATTACTCTCACTTTCTTGTTCATCTTCGTTTTCATCTTGTAAATTTATTCTGATCAAGGGTTCGGGATATGCATCTTGATCTACTTCCTCGTTTGTGGCCGTGTTAGTCAGTTTTAGCAAGCTTAGCGATGCCAATGAGATTGATTGGATCACTCGTTGCCAATTAGATAAAATCAACGCCACACTACTTGTTCCATCTTTCATTGTTTCCAATTGATCGCCAATTTGTTCCAATTCATTGGCTAATTCATCAGTCAACAGTCTGAACTCTCTTAGAAGTTCCAAGTTTGCTCTCTTTTCAGCAATCTTTTGATAAATTGCGGTGTTTTGTCTTGTCATAAGTGGGTGCAAGATCTAGTGTCTGTGAAGGTTACTTTTGGGATCTGATATCGCGTTGATTTTTCTGTTTTTGTTTTTGTTTCGTGATTTGTTTACATTTTGAAAATTATAAGCAACCAATTCTAAAATCCCCCACCTAACACATCAGCTCAAATGGCAAGAAAAGCAGATCTTGGAGAGTCAAGAGACAATACATCTCGAAGAGCTACTATACACAACCCCGCAACACACATCTCACAGGAGGATAATAGCCATGGTGACGAGCTCGCAACAACAACGACAACAACAACAACATCGCAATTGCAGCAGTATATAAATCAAAACAAGGTGCTCGCAAGACGCAATGGAATCTTATCGGCACGAATCACTGAGCTAGAAGATAAAATCACTTCAATGAATGATGAGCTCATTAGGCTTCGGAAAAATGACGCGCTCAATCTGGCACTTGAGTTGGTGGAGAAGAATTTGGTAAACAGTTTCAATGTTAGTAAGAAGCTATTGCATCGAATACGCATTGATAATGGGATAGATGTGGGTATACCACAACCTGCTGGCGCATATACGAGCAATAAAATTGAAGAGAGGAAAAAGGGACATGAAGCAAAGCCATTGCTGACAAGGCGAGAGTCCATGCAATCCATCTCAAAAGCCAAGTCAATCCTCACTCCTTTAGATACGGCAACGAGAGATGAACCTACAACAAAGAAGTTTGAAATACCACATTTTTTCAAAAAAAATGACCAATTTGAATCCTCATCCAAGTTTCTGAGCATTTTGGATGAACTGGATTCAGAGGAGATGTTTGATATAAGACTGGTTGGGGTGTTTGCAAAAGAGCCAACAATTAACAGTGATGATGAACAAAAAGATGGTGGTGGTGTTGAGGGGCCTTTAAGCCCAGTAATAGTAGAGAATCCATCGAGAGAGAGAAAGGACAAGGATGATGAAGAAAGTAACTTTTTAGCAGAATTCGGTCGCCATGAGTCGTCATTTGTGGAAATGAAAGAGAAACAAGAAAATTGTAAAGAGAGGAACATTGAGTCGAGACAAATGAAAGAGAAGCTGACGTCGATATTGCCTGATATGCTGGAATATGAAGCCGTTTTGGAGAGTTTGAAGTGTGATGGCGAGATAAAAGAGAAACAACAGGACGTTGCTATCACAGATGATGGGGCGGAGGGTAGCGGACATGATGATAAATCTAAGGGTAGTGAAGGACACAACACAAACTCTAAACATAAAATTTGTCACAAAGAGGTGGGTGAAGCTGCGCCACAACAAAAACCCGTGAATGTCATTGAGTTGGACAATGATACGAGTCCAAGGAGACCCACCAGATTGAGAAAGAAGCCAACCTCTCAAGTGCGTACACCTGGTTCAATTACCAAACAAAGGAGACTGAAAAGAATCCAAATCAAAGAGGATTCTCCCGCGGTTGAAACAGAACACGAACCACAACCAAACACCCACGAAAAGAAAACTATCCCAGTGGCAATTGAGCGCGAAGTGATTGAGTTGGATCTTTCCCCTACCAAGTCCACCGAGAGCAATGATCATGCATCAAATGCAACCACCAAGAGCGGGAAAAGGAAACCGCTTTCAAATTTGACAAACAAGATAAACAACAAGCCAGCAAAGAAACGTAAGCATAGCCTTAATACAGATTGGGACCTTGATATATTCGATCTTCGGAATGCCTAACTAGAAGAGGGTCGCCAATTATGAACGTATATAGTACTTGTTTATATTTAATTCTAACTAAACTAGAGATCAGTTTTTAGCAGAAACCCACTTTGATTAAAGACAGCTCCATTCAGACGCTATTAAACACTCATTTTCATCTTGATTGAAGGATAAGGTTCATATCCAACAATTTCAAAATCTTCAAATTTAAAATCATCAATAGTTTTAATTGCATCTTTTCTTTCTTCCTTGATCACCAATTTGGGAAATTGTTTTGGTATTCTTGTCATTTGTTCCTTTAATGCATCAATATGATCTAAATATACATGGGCATCACCCAAGGTATGGATAAATTCTCCACAATCCATATCCACCACATGAGCAACCATCTTTGTGAGTAATGCATATGATGCAATATTGAAAGGTACACCCAAGCCCATATCACACGATCTTTGATATAATAAACAGGATAATTTTGGTCTGCTTGATATTTTGGCTTTCTTGGTGTTGCTGGTGTTGGAGTTAGAAGCCAGTTGAGACTCATTAGGGAAACTGACATAAAACTGGCAAAAGACATGACATGGGGGCAACGCCATCAACAGGAAATCCGGTGGGTTCCAAGCTGACATGATGATTCTTCTATCATATGGATTAGTTTTTAACTTCTTAATTACATCTTGCAACTGATCAAAACCTTGGCCAGTATAGTCAGTATCGCAATCTTTATATTCAGCACCAAAATGCCTCCATTGAAACCCATAAACTGGTCCCAAATCACCTTCACGACGATGGGTCAATCCAAGATTGTCTAAAAATTCTCGCAGACCATTGCCCTCCCATATTTTAACTCCTTTTTCACTCAAGATTTTGGCATCCGTGGATCCAGCAATAAACCACAAGAGTTCATGTATTATCCCCTTGGAGAATACACGTTTAGTAGTTAGCAATGGGAACGAATCATTGGATAAATCGAACCGTAATTGTGGTGGGGCAAAGAGGGATTTGGTTCCCGTTCCGGTTCTATCTGGTCGATGTTCTCCTTCGTCAATGATTTTTTGACAGAGATCCAAATATGCTTGTTCTGCTTTGTTGATAGAGACTGTCATTTTGGAGATATGAGTGTACAGTCTGAAGAGTAAAAACTTGTGCAGTGTGTATCTGAAGCTTTTGTTTTGTTTCTCTCTCGTCGCGTCTGAAAACGATTCTCAATTTTTTTAGTTTTTTATTTTTAGTTGCAAGTTTATGCAAGACGCAATTGCGACTGCCTATTTCATGCCAATTTTACACTACACCCACACATCTTTACCATCCTCTCTTGTTATGCATCTTCGGGAACAAAGTGAAAAACACATTCCCATAAGGGCTCTTCTCTTTTGAAAGTGTCCCAATGCGTACCTCTACTTCAACAAGACCAAGAAACATCCAGTTTGTCCATCATAGGCACCTAGTACCAAAGCTTGACACGCATTTGAGAAAGGGTTTTCCATTACTGAGAGACATTGGGCCCAATTCTTTTGGTCAATGGCTGTACGCAGTACAATTGGTTGAAATTGTGCGTAAATTAATCCGCTACTAAAGTTCGATTGAAAAATCAAAAGCGTATGCTCCGCTTTAGGTAGACAAACTTTGCAAAAAAAAAAGGAAAAGAAGGAAAGATGTTGTCCTATCGGTTTATTGGTGTTGACAGGAAAAAAGGACGTACGGTGGAAGTTACAAAGATGTATCAACAACCGACAGTACTTTTGATACACTGAAGTTGCGGTTACCTTTTCGAAATTGTATACAAGTGCCCATGGAATTGACACGACTACCGAGGTTAAATTGTGTGTAGACCTGGGTAAGGGGTAACTAATCCAATTATCTCGTAAAAAAGTAAAGTTTTAATCTTGTACCAGATCCATCTTATTGTCAAAACTTTAGTGGAGAAACAATAGTTCACAGTGAGTAATAAAACCCAACTGTGATGATCATAATGATGATGGAAATAACGAGTGACTCCCCCTGACTCTGTCTCCGTAGCAACCCAACAACAACCACCACCACCACCACCACCTTGCTGTGCTGTTGCCCTTAGTCTTTTTTTTTTTTTTTTTGGTCTATATGACACAAAATCAATAGCAACCAAATCCAAACTCTATGCCGCATAGTATTCTTTCTTTTTATTACGACGTCACACCTTTATTGATGTCATAGCAAACACACGCAGAGTGACATACCTACATGTTACAAGGGACAAAGTATTTGTTGTACAAAGTGGGGAAGGGGAAGGGGAGGAGGAGGGGCAATTGAAGGAGGTCATTCATTTTTTTTGCCACAATCTAAAAACCGAGACAAGTAAACAACAACAACAACAACAACAACAACAATAGGGCGGTTGTTTTGCTTTTGTTTACATTTTAATCCTCGAGGAAAATACGTGTGTATGTAAGTTGGGGGAAAAAGGTGGTATAAATAGGATCAAATGTTCCCATCTATTCAACTCTCTCTTACTCCACTTCATTACACATCCACATACAACACTACAAAACTACAACTAAAACAAAAAAACAATAATATGTCTGACTTAGGTAGAAGAGATATCGGTGACAAGGTTGAGAGCAAAGTTAAGCCTGATTCCCAAAAAACCCTTTTTGAACAAGCTAAAGATAAGGTTGCCAATGCTGCTGATAGTTTGGCTGGTAAGGGAACTTCTGAGCACGACAAGTCAATTCCACAAAAGGCTTCCGACACTGTTTTTGGTGACAAGTAAAGTGAAAGGGTATAGCTAAAAAGAATATATAGTTTTAATAATTCAATACAAATTGTTTGAAGAACAATTCAGATGGGTAGAGCAGTAAGTAGTGTTTAATCTGTCATTTGAGTGAATGCTTCGGCATCACGAAACATAAACTGATGTGTCTAAATGATACTTTTATAATCCCTCATATTTTATTACTTTTTAGTTTTAATTTATAAGAGAGTTGTAGCTCTTGATAAAAGGGTGGAAGTAATAGATGTAGTTTGATTTGTTCAATAAATGGTACGTGGGGCATAGATCTCCAAAGATGATACACGAATTAAACACCAACACACACCAATCAGCCTACAACAAGAGTGATGTTTTTAACTTCAATTGAGTATTTTATTATAGATAAAGCTATATATGAGCTGGGCCAAAAAGCACAACTCTAAACTCTAGCAAAACTAGCTGCAAGACAAATCAAAAGCTAATCTATTTGTCACCAAAGACAGCGTCAGAAGCAGATTGAGTAGCAGACTTGTCATTTTCTGAAGTTCCCTTACCAGCCAAGCTGTCAACAGCGTCAGTAACCTTGTCCTTAGCTTGTTCAAAAGTAGACTTTTGAGAGTCTGGTTTGACCTTGCTTTCAACTTTGTCACCGAGATCTTTTCTTCCTAAGTCAGACATATTATTGTTTTTTTTGTTTTAGTTGTTTGTTAATGTGAATTGAATTCCAAAAATAAAACTAATGAATAGAAGAAGAAGAAGAAGAAGAAGAAGAGAAAGAGAAGGAGAAAAAGAGTAGATGGAATTGGTCCCCTATTTATAGTGTGATTGCAAACAACAACGACAGTCTCTCAAAACAATTTCGTCTCGAGGCAAGAGACGAAGGTGTGTGTGAAAAGTAGCAACCTTTTCCATCTTTTGTGTAATATTTTGCACATGCAACAAAGACAATACAATTCACTAACCCACCCATACCGTACAGCAATATTATAATCATAAAGAAAACAAATAAAAGACAAAAAAAGAAGAAGCATTACGTGTTAACTTTACAAGCTTTTGTTTCAATTGGGTAATCAATGGAATGGAATGACCCCACATGACTTCGTCTAACTCGGTACAAAGTCAATTGCCTTTCAGCATCATAGCCCGCCATCTACTGAAGTAATTGGTTGGTTGGTTGATTGATGTTTTATTTCATTGCTACCATCTTTGTGTAATAAACAGAGAAAGAAAAATAGTCCTTTATGATTGCTATCAATACAATACAGTTAAAGAAAGAATACCTCACCGCCACCACAATTTGACAGAGACAAAGAGATAGAGGTAGTGTGTTTGTGTGTGTGTGTGTGTGCGTAAGTAACCCTTTCACTCCTTTTCGGTAACCATTGGACTGTCCATAACCTAATTGAGTAATGGAACGGAATTCCACCTCAATTTCGCAATGGACAGTCCAATTCGAATCGAAACGATTGATTACGATGAAGATTCTCCCCCACACTTTTTTATTTGTTTTTATTTTTATTTTACTCTTTTTCATTTCGAATTGTAGTGGTTCTAGATTTACCACAATTTATTATGATGCTACAAAAGCTTTCAGACCACAACAATACGCCTACGGTATGAAACCAGAGCTTAACTGCATCCATCTCTCTCCTGACATAACTTTACTTATATTTGCAACCATGCGAAATACTTAAACCATCGTGGCTCTACAAGTACACAATTGGCTTTAGCAATCAACAATGGTTTATTCCCCTTATTTGCCAAAGTTTCCAAATATCCTTCAATAACAACTTTCCTACCCTTGGCTTCTTTAACTCTTGAATGCAACACAACTGTACTTTGAGGTGGAGCTTGGTTTTCAAAATCAATCAGTAAACTAGCGGTAACGCCTCTTTTGGAAGGTAGTTTACTAAAACCAGCTGAACATAAGCCCTCATCCAATATCGTGGCAATAATTCCGTTGTGGATTTGTCCGTCTTGACTAATCAACTTATCCCCTAAATGATAGAAACTGGTCAATTCCCCAGTTGATTCATTGACAAATACAAGTGGATCAATTTCCATCAAATCAGGTCCAAATAAAATGCCTGTGTTTATATAGTTGGAGCGATGCTGTTCAGGAAATGATTTACTTGATGTGTAATGTTTGACATTGGGGTTGGATGCAAGTTTCTTAAATTCATCAGTGGCTTCAATTTGTTGAATGACTGCGTCATTGATATGATTTAGTTTACGATCAGTGGCAAATTGACCTTTTCTCCAATCTTTGGGAAACGCAACTGCACCTACTGCAAATGCAACTAAAGGAATAGTTTTCCTCACTGTACCTCTAAACATGGTGGCTGTGGAGTTTGATGAGTTGGGTAGGGGGGGTTTATGTGCATGGAATGATTTCTGTCAAATCCCTCCTCTCTCAGCGAACAAGAAGAAAAAAAGATAAACGACAAAGCCGCAGTAATTACCCTTTTTGTAGGAGCTCTCTCTCTTCCAGTGTAGAGCGCATCTACTCAATTCACGCTCTGACATACGCTCATAGGGCAAAAGGACGCTACAACAAAATGAGAAAGCACAGAGGCACTGACACGAATCACACTTTATATCTCATTCAATTCTAACCAGGTTGAGATGAGAGATGTTTACGGTTTTTCTATGGGGAGGGGTAGCGCGGTCGTACTTATTAAATATTTTTTTTTTCATTCTCGCGATGAGTTTCCCATCCCATCTCGATGCACTTCTTTCATTCATCAATATCAACATCAATTTCAATAACTACAAGATGGGGAATAAATTAAAGGGCACCAAGCGTCAAAGTGATAGAGCCGTAGCTAGTCCCAGCACAAAGAAGGTGAAGTTGAATGACTCGAAGTCAAAAGTTGCACAATTAGAATCAGAACCTGATTCAAGTAGTGAAGATTTATCAGTAAGTGAGGATGACCAGGAATCAGCGAGTAATTCAGGCGCATCGGATGATGACGAATTAGACGATTTAGACGAGGTTGAGCCAGATGAGGACGAGTTGGATGACCTCAATGAAGTTGAAGTAGGCGATGTTGAAGAGAAAGAAAATGCAACAAAATCAGTCGACCCAAATAAAAAAACATCAAGAGAACAACACTCTGAGCAAAGGAAATTACTAAGTGATAGAAAATTACAAAGAAAATCCGGCGCCAAGGTGCAAGATATCAAGAAATTGTGGGAGAAACTTAGAGTAAAACATCCGGCACCAACAAAAGCACAACGTGATAAGTTATGTGACGAAATTTGGGAATTGTCGCATGATGTAATAAACGACTTGGTTTTGAAACACGATGCATCAAGGGTAGTACAGACATTGATCAAGTATTCCGGTAAGGAAAGAAGAGACAAAATTGTGGATGCATTGAAAGGCTCTTTTTATCAATTAGCCACTTCAGCATATGGTAAGTATTTGCTCATCAAGATATTGCACTATGGGTCAAAGGAGTCTCGTGAAGCTATTGTTAATGAGCTACATGGTAAGCTTCGTAAGTTGATGAGACACAGGGAAGGCGCATACGTTGTTGAAGATTTGTTTGTGTTGTATTCTACAGCTGCACAAAAACAGCAAATGATTAGGGAATTTTGGGGAAGTGAATATGCCGTGTTTAGAGATTCCGGCAAGGGCAAAACAGTTGTCGATATTATCAAAGAGTCTTCGGAAAAGAAACAACTCATTATGCAAAATTTGTACGGAACGATTAAAGCATCAGTTGAAAAAGGATCAACTGGTTTCCAAATCTTGCATGCAGCAATGAAAGAATATGTGAGTGTTTTGGTTGAAGATATCGACGCCAACAATTCGGCCATTAGGGATTTCATTGATTTATTGAGTGAACAATTTGCCGAATTGGTGCACACTCAAGAAGGGTCAGAAGTTGCATGCTGTATAATTGCCTTGGCGAATGCAAAGGAAAGAAAAGGTATAATTAAGAGCTTGAAAACCCATAGACAAGAATTGATCAAAAATGAATACGGAAATGTTGTCTTGATTACATTATTTTTGGCTGTGGATGATACTGTATTAACCTACAAGTCATTTTGCAGTGAAATGTTTACTTCCGAAGAGCTCCCACCATTAGTGCAAGACAAGTTTTCCAGAAGGCCGATTTTGTATATATTGCGTGGGTTGGATGGTAAATATTTTTCTCCAAATGTCAAACAAGCATTGTTGAAATATCAAGACTTGGCCTATGCCAAGACATCGAAAAAGGATAAAGTGATAAAAAGACAAGAGTTGTTTGACAAATCCATTGAACCAATTTACAAAGCATTGCTTGATAGTCGTGAAAGTGGTGAATTTGATAAATTATTGTCAGTCAATATTGGTGCTCAATTTATCACTGATCTTTTAACAATTGCAACCACCAATGAAAAAGTCAACTCCAAGTATAGACCGCAGTTGTTGGATACAATTTTCAATAAAATCATAAAGGGAGATATATTGGAAGATTACCATTTGTTGAACAAAATTCCATTTATGTCGAGATCAATCAAGGCATTGATGCATGGAAACCTCTTCAAATTTGACAATGAATCTAAAAAATTGATCCAAGTTGAAGGTGCAGGAAACATACCTGGAATTGGTGTTGACTTTGCTGAAAGGGCAGTTGATGAGATTTTGAGTAATGACAAGTTGATGGATTGGACTCGTGGTCAACCGGCTTTTGTGTTGGTTGCAGCATATGAAGTTTTACAATTGGCCAATTCAAAACAGGCCAAAACATTACAACAACAGTTGAAAAAGGAGAAAAAGAATTTATCCAAGGAAGATAAAGGTTCAAATCTTTTATTAGAACTTATATAAAAAAGGACAAACATCATAGTAACGCTTCGTCAGCATCGATTTCCTCTTCTTCACTATAGTCATCATCATCATCCTCGCTCAAACTCTCCAGGTTATCATCATCATCTTGGAATATATTCAGCACGCTACTGAGCTTTCTTTCAATCTTTACGCCCATCGGTTTTTCCGAGTGAGTGTACTCAGCTAGCCCATAACTCGATCCACTCTCAATACTTTCATCATCATCACTTCCATCTGAACCATCATTACTTCCACTTGGTTTCTCTTGCTTTACTTCATCATCAGACTCTTGTTGATCCTCATCATCCATTGTTATTGTTATAGCATCTACATCAATGGCCTTCTCGTCTGCTTCAAACTCTTTAAACCACTCCAATTTACTTCCACACCTCAAACATGGAACATCATCACCACTTGATTTCATCACATTGAATTGAGTAGCAATACAAACGTAGCAATACACATGGCCACAATTTGTGATACATGGATTTGTTACCGGCCCTGCTGTTGTAAACACCCTACCCCCTGACTGTGCTGCTTGATGGTTGTTGTAATGACAAATGGCACATTCCAGCACCGGTAAATTAGTATAAGGAGTCAATTGTTTTGCATCATTATTGCCCAGTTCAAATTCAATTGTATTTGGTCCATTGGCTCTATGATACAATTTCTTAGTAAATTTGCTAATCTTGCGCAATTGCAACAATGGTAAAAGAAACACCAAGAATTCCGTCATTACATTCCAAACCAATTGTCGATTTTGAAATTCATAATTGACGTTGCTTCCATTAAATTTTAATAAATCTGAAATTATGGGCGTTTCAATGATCCCAAGTAATCGATGAAGGATCGATGGATACTTTCCATTGATTAAAAACACAGTGAAATTGAGTAAATTAACCGTTTTCAAAGTATTATCTATCCTTGTCAATATTGCCGTTCGATTATTCAATATGACGTGTTTCAATCTTTGAAACAACGAGGTGCTTTCTTCGTCGTCCTGTCCCGTTATTTCATTGATTTGGTAAAGTGCCGTTTCCAACTTTTTGTACAAGTATGTACCAACCAACGCCGCCAACAAAATCCCCTTTTTATTAAGCCCAATAATTTTCCCAGTTCTAGAATCCGTTAGTTTTAAATTCTGTAACGATGACCCATACGAGGAGCCTGATTTCCATATTGTCAATTTAAAAATGAGTAAATTCAAAAGCAACGAATAAGTTTCTGGGTGACGATTGTATGAAAGCTTGCTAGCGAGTGAGTTTTGGTTTTCGTGAAGCTGGAAAATGGATGATAATTGGTCTTTCAAAAGTGTGAATAGCTCAGAGTCTAAAATGTTTGCATCTAGTTGAGATACTCTTGAAGAAGGATATGGTATGGGGAACATAGCAGTGAGTGGTTGCCGAACTGAATATGGATCTTAATCTTCTCCCTCCCCACACATTCCTTTCGGCATTTGTGAAAAAAATTGAAAAAAGATGGAGAGCGCTACCCATCAAATTTTGCCACTTTGGAATCAGGGACACTAGGTTGAATTTTGATCTACAATGTGTTGAATTTTTAACTTGCCGGTGTCATCTTTTAAAATAGCTATACACAAGTGAATCTCCACGTATTCTGTTCTGCACCGTTAGCTCGCACATGGCGAGGGGGGAAAATTTTTCAATACAAATGATTCTTCCCTCAGTCATTAATTTCCGCGTTGAAGCAAATGCAAAATCTCAGTGGAGATTTCACCCACCAAAAGCGAGGTTTGACGTAAAGGTAAACCTTGCAATAATTCGACAACTTGTCCTATCACCTCTTTTTCCTTCTCGTTTGGACGATTGAATCCTGCAATCACCACATTCATTAGTATATGCTTCAAGATCTTCAATAACAGCACCTGTATCACCGGATGTTGATGATGATATTTCAATTTCACCACAATGTTTTCAACTATATTCACCTCCAGCATAGTTCTAACCAACGTAGCGTCCATGGTCATTAATTTCAAGTAAACATCAAGAACTGATTCTAAACTAGCAACGTTGGGTAAAAGAAATCCAGCAGCTAAACAGCTATTTGCTTGGGGCCCGTCAAGTTTAACGTGTCTTGGGCTCATTTGATACCAAGCATATAGTGATTCCAATGCATTCGATTGCCAATATGGATCAAGTAGCAAGTTAAAATACAATCCAAGGATATCGCACGATCTCAACTTTGCCCTGATAGACTTGCCGCAATAGACCAACTCACACATAATGGGCAATATAAATTGCCGAAAAGGTAGTTTGACCAAAGATAGAGACCTCAAATGCGGAAGTGCTCCCAATTTGACAAACTCAACTTCCTTTGCATGATTTAGGGAAAGGCAATTGTAAATAAGTGGCGCAAGATTGTTGATCACTTCCTTATAGTTGGACTTCGATGGCACATATTTTTCCAACAAACTAGCCAAAAACTCCAAAATGTCAGCTTTGTAGAGGTATTTCAAAACATCTCCAATACACGACATCGACCTAAAGAACCCCAAGACAACAATCTGCTGAGTAAAAGTCAAATTGTCGTATAGCTTGACCAAAAGTTTGAATATATCGACATTAGCAACAGCCACTCTGACTTTTGTCTCTGCTTGACTGAAAAATCGAAGAACATCAACAATTTTACCAGCAGCCAGCTCCAATTCGTCTTGTTGCGCAACGCTGTAACTCGAATGATGACACCTTTTCAAGATCATATTCAACAACACGACAAACCAAAATAGGACACCATGTTTGGTCAAAATTCGACATATATCAGACTTCGATTTGCTAACATCTCTAATCAAAATATTGTGAATTGTATCAATAGCAACCAAAGGGAATATGGGGGTAGTGTCAAAATCCTCTTCAACAAACTTGGCAACCAATCTAAGTCCACCACATGAAACAAACATCGACAAAGCATTGTTTGAAACGTTCAACCTGTTGATAAATCTAGCGACTTCAATCCTTACTCGCTTGTCGTAAGCCGAGCTTCTAAAATGCGCTATTGTAGGTATTCCTCCAAGAAAGCAAAAATTCTCCAATTGCCCCACGTTTGACTCAAACACATAGTTCAACACAGACAAAGTATAGTACCATAGCTGGTTTTGTTTCGGTATATCTTGATGAGACTCCAACAACTCCATGAGCGAAAGCACACCATGATCTCGAATAAAGGTGTCGTGCAGAAATGGATACTTTTTGACTAAGTGTAGCATTCTGCCAGTCACTTTGATTAATTTCTCGACATTATCCACATTACCAGAATGTAATTGCTCCAAATTGTGGGACAACTTTGTCATCAAGTACTCCATTTTTGTTTGAATTTCAATCTCATTGGTGTCAAAATTATCCACTTCAATATCCAAGAACGGATCCTGCTCTTCCGTATTCTCTGTATCTTTATTTAAGATGGGGAGTGAACTACCCTTTGCAAATATTGATGACGAAAACAGTTCCCGATCTTCGTCTTCATGAAATTTATTCAAAAGATCATTTTTGGAAAGCTTAGTCTTTTGAATTAATTGAGTCCTGGAAAACTTGGGTTGCATCGCAGTGTCAACATTATTGGTAGATTCATGATTTGAATAGTTCGATGCAACTGGCTCATCCGGTGCTAGCAAAAGTGAATTTCTCTTCTTCTCGTGATTCAGATTACCCAACAGCTGGTGCAACCATCTGTGTTTAAGCAACAAGCTTGCACTTATTCTTAAATTTGGTTGTTTTTGAAAACACTCCAAAAGGAAATCACGTGCCAAGGATGATATGTTTTTTGGCAACGGTGGATGGTCGTCAGTACCAATAGCATGAAGAGTGGCCATTGCATTCAACTCGTGATAAGGTGGATTGGTTGTGAATAGTTCAATTATTGTCGCACCGAGTGACCATACATCGCTTGCAGTACAAAGACCTTCACCCCCAAGAACAGTTTCTGGTGCCATCCAATTTGGCGTTCCTACCACAGTATAATGTTGCGAGTTCACCTTAGAAGCAACCCCAAAATCAGCCAATTTGACTTCACCGTTATCAGTCAAAAGGACGTTGGCAGCTTTAACATCCCTATGCACCACACCTTGTTCATGCAAGTAATTTAGACCAGCTAAAATTTCTTTCACGTATTTGACAATTTCAACCTCAGGAAGGCCACTTTTGCGTTTTTTGTACAACTGTCGTAACGAGCCTCCTCCACAATATTCAAGTATAACATTCAAGGTGGTTGACGTTTTAACAAACCCATGGTATTTGACAATGTTTGCATGCTTCAATATTTTCAAAAGACCAATCTCTCCCATCAAAACACCAACATTTTGGTCCTGTTCGAGCCGTATTTGTTTAATTGCAACAATACGCCCCGTTGCCAAGTTCTTTGCTTTGTAAACACTTGCAAATGCCCCGTTACCGATTAACGTACCAAATTCAAAATTATCGAGTGCTGTCAGTGTGTGTACATTATCCTTTGGCCGCGTTTTTTGTGCTGGAGTCAACGATATCTTCACTGAAGTGCTTCTTTTGTGTTTCGGCGTTGAGTTAACATCACCAATTGACTTTGCCGGACTGAATTCATTGAAATTGTTAAGTTTAGTTTCTGGTATTTCTTGTAGTAGATGTGACGATTGAAACTTGCTAGTTTGGTGCTTCGTGGAACCATGGCGATCCAGTACTGGAGAAGACCGAAACGCACTAGCATGATCAGTTTTAAAGGTTGACCCAGACTTCTCTTGTAGTCTCTTCATAAATGGCGATTCATCACCATTTCCTTCACGTACTAGGATCGGTAACGATTTGGCAAGTGCATTGGTGCTTGAAAACTTTGAGAACGATAACTCATCATAAAACTCAAATCCTTCTAAATCATTCACATTGTCAAAGTTCTCCTGATACTTTGTCAACGTGGCTTTCTTGCTAATTGTGTCAGATTTAGCTTGATCGGTGGAAGCTGTATGGTTCAGTAGCTGAATTTCCAAATTACCAATATTCTCTAGATTGGAAAGTTGATTAGTTGGTCCCTGCATTTTTCTCATATACTCATGATATGGTAATGTGGTGTTTATGTGGATTCGTGCCAAGGTGGTGATTTTGGTTGTAAAAAAGAAAAACTTGATCCTTTGTTTACATTTTTGATATGGAGTGTTTTTTTTTTTTACAACTGTGTCGATGCTATTTAAAGATGGATTACAAGGTGTTCAGATTGGATACAACCACAAACATCTTTCCGTCAGTCCAATCGTTACTACCTCATGAAAGAGACCAATGACAACTTGCGTATATTCAGACCTGAACAAATCCTATAAAACTCAAAAAAACGAAACCCCTTCCTTAGGCAACCTTGATTAATAATTTACCCTTTGGTTTATCTCCTGTAAACAACTGGTTCCAAATTTGGGGGACTTTGGCAAACTTTTGTTCTTCAGAATCACCAGTCAATGCCTCCACATGAATGGAATCATCAACATCCAATTTCTTTTCCTTTATTGCCTTTGATAAGATGTCAATAGCTTCAGGGAATTGTTCTTTGTAAACATTGACAAGAAATCCTTCCACTGTCAAGCATTGAGCTATAATGTGGAACCAGCTCGTAACTGTGGCAGCTTTGGGGTTATTGTAGCCCGATATAGCACCACAAGCAGCAACTCTTCCAAATGTTGCCATTTGACTTAAAACAAAACTAAGTATTTCACCTCCTACATTGTCAAAGTAAACGTTGATGTAGTCACCATTGAGAAATTTTACAATTTGGCTTTGGTAATCAGGATTCTTGTAATTAACGCACAAATCAGCACCAAGCTTCTCCACCCATTTTGCTCTTTCATCAGATCCACAAATACCAATTACTTTGGAAGCACCAAGTAAGTGCTTGGCTATTTGCACCACAGTGGAGCCAACAGCACCGGAAGCAGCTGAAACGCAAACAATAGGTCCTTTTTCCTCTTTCTTGGACAAGAATTTCTTCAATTGACCCGCTTCAGTTAAGCCAAAGAATGCAGTCAATGAAGTCATTCCCAAAACCGACAAATAATAAGGCAATGGCAAGCCTGTACTGGTGTCAATCTTGTTGAATACAGCATTTGCTGGTAAGATTGAGTAGTCTGCCCACTGGATCCTTGAGCTGATGACATCACCTTCTTTGAAACCATCTGCATTTGACTTTACCACTTCAGCAAGTCCATAAGCTTCCATCACATCACCTTCGTAGACATTTTTTGAGTAATTTCTAGCTTCATTCCCTTTTTTTCTAAGCCAATTGCGCTGGGTTGGGTCATTGGAAAAGTATAATGCCTTGATTAGCAAATCTCCTTTTTTCAAGTCTGTGTCAAGTTTGGTTTCTTTCACCGCAAATGTTGCATCTGGCTTGGATGTATCTGCAATGATACCACCATTTGGGGGGTTTCGTTCAAATATAACTTGAGTAGCCTTTGTAGGTAACGACATTGTTTGAATTTGATAGTAGAATAAAAAATAAAATGGTTAAAACTAGATGAAGAAATGTCACCCAATTTATTGCTGCAGAGTAGAAATAAAGGGAAGTTTTAGTGCGGTTCTTTGCGGTGTTCGCAACCGGAGTTATCAAACACCGGAAATGCACTTACTGCGTTTTTCTTCTTCGAAAAATCAAATATTCATTTCCTACAAAGTGATGGCCCCAAAACACAATTTATTCCTCCTATTTAAGCTACCTTGGTAATTAATTTACCATTTGGCTTCTCTCCAATAAACAATTGGTTCCAAATCTTTGGAATTTGTTCTAATTTCTTTTCAATACTGTCACCAGTCAACGAATCAACATGGTAAGCACCCTCTGTCTTGATCTTGCCCTCCTTAACAGCCTTAGCTAATTGTTGGGTTCCTTGTTCAAACTTGGCAAAGTAGTCACTGACAATGAAACCTTTTACTGTCAATGAGTTGACGGTAATTTCACCCCAGTTCTTGATACCTGGTGCCGAGTTGTCCCCTTTGGAATTATAAGTGGAGATGGATCCACATGAGATGACATGACCATACTTGGCCATCTTGGTCAAAGCATAGTCCAAGATTGAGCCACCCACATTGTCGTAGTAGTAATCAACCAAACCATCACCAAGGAATTCATCAATTTGTTTTTGATAACCGTCCTTTTTGTAGTTGACACATAAGTCAGCACCTAATCCTTCAACCCATTTGCATTTTTCATCGGATCCTGAGATACCAATAACCTTATCAGCACCCAAAACGTGTTTGGCAAGTTGAACAACGACTGATCCAGTAGCACCAGAAGCAGCAGAAACCAACACCGTATATGGTTTTTCTGATTTTTGGGTCAAATATTGTTTCATTTCACCAGCCTCAGTCAAACCAAAGAAGGCAGTCAAAGAAGTCATACCCAAAACAGAAACGTAAAATTCCAATGGGAAGCCCAAAGATTTGTCAATCTTGTTGAAAACAGTTGCATCTTGAACAGTAATGTAATCGGCCCAGAAGAATTTTCCATTTACCAAATCTCCCTTGACATATTTTTGTGATTTGCTTTCAATGACTTCTCCAATAGCCAATGATTCCATAGGAGCACCAATCTCAACAGGTGGGACATAATATCTCTGCTGACTGTCCTTTGCTCTGATCCATCCTCTTTGAGTTGGATCATTGGATATTAACAAAATCTTAACCAATAATTGTCCATCTTTTAATGGTTCAATTGGTCTTTGTTTGATTTCAAAAGTGGAGTCAGACTCGCCAAAGTTTGGATTAATAAATCCGGTTGGTGAGTTCTTGAGCACGACTTGTGTGGATGTTGAAGGTGTAGACATTATTCTGGTATATATAATTTGACTTTAAAAGATATCGAGATAGAGAATAGCAGTAAGAATGTATAAACTGGCAAATACCATCATATTTTGCATCTATATTTATATACAAAATCACCTTCCCCTTTTTTCTTGACAGCAACAATGCTCCATAAAGAAAAAGAACTGCAAAAAAAAGGCATCACCGCGGAATTACTATATTTAGTTAACCGTACAAACTTCATTATCCGTTATGTAACACAAAATTGGGCGAGATGCAATAACTCCGAGCTTTGCCTTCAAAAACACAGATACACGTTGGTTTTTTTTGACATCTGCTTGTACCACGGAATTAGTTCCAAAATGGGAAGGAACATGTGTTCTCACTTACAAACTCGGCCGAGACTGGGCGTACTGAACGACTTAGAGAGAAGATGGGAAAACTCGTGTATTTGTAATCAGATCAAAGTAGAGCTACCCGTCACCCGCGATGAATTTTTGACAGTTTTTGCAGAGCCACTTATGGCGCATTAAATGTCTGGTGATGCACATTACACGATAGAACTTTCTAGATCATTTTCAGATGATGCTACCCAGTACACACAATTGGTCCAACCTAAACAATTTTACACCCGAAACAAAAAAAAGAAGCAAAATCTTTCTAAACATTTACAAACAAAAGAGAGTATACCCAAACAACCCTTTACTTCTCAAATCCACTTGTATTCGCCATTGCAGCATCATGCTCATCCCTCTTTATTGCCTCTCGGTTCCAACTCAATAAATTGACATCACCAGTCTTTCTTGGCTTGATAAAGTTGATAACTAATAAAGCCAACCCCAAAACAAAACATATTCCTCCACCAACCATCCAAGCAATGCCCAAAAAGTCATTCTTACCTCCAATCACTGATCTCTGTGAAAGATAAATGTATTTTCCTCCATTGTATGGGAGTACTGGGAAATGCAACCCAATATTGATTTGATATACACCGGCTTGCAACGTTGCCGAATCGTTTCGTAAAGCTAACTTGTTGAATGTGGCTAATGCACTTGGGCGCATCCAATTGTGGAATTGGGGCCATTGTGAAATGTCAGGAACATTTGTTTCATTATATCCATTGGGGTACATCTTGTGCCAATTTGGGGGTGGTACTATCTCAGTATGACTATATTTGGTCTTTTTGAATCTATTTTTGTCAGTTGACCAATTGATACCCTTTTCGGTAAGCTGCACCGTTTTATCAGCACTTGTACCATTAACTGCTTCAAACGCAGTTGAAAAAGTATCATTGAACAAACTATTGGCAATAAGACCACATGGATAAATCTTTTTTCCATCTCTTTGTGACAACGGTTCGCAATTTTGTCCAACTGTGTTCTTGATTGTATCTAGACTTGCTGCTTTCCCATTTAATTGATCTTCGCTAAACGACTTGACATAACGACGGTGATTGGCATGGAACTTGTGCAATCTGTAATAAAGATAGAGAGGTCCTTTGATATCAGTCAACACTTGAAACTGTATTTGACACACCTTTCTGTCCTCTTCATATGGTTGAGTGTCATCAGTCACAATTCTCCACGAAAAGTTTGGCTTATATCCAGTATAGTCTCTTTTAAAGTTATAGCTGGTGTAATTATCAGGTATTGGAGTAAATGTATTATTCAATGCCATTTCTTCACATTGGGTGTATTCAATAGTGATATCCTGAATTCTATCTGATGCATACCACATGGCTGCTCCTAGTGGTACAAATATTATAGCAATAGCCACTAATAACGGAATCACAGTCTTGGCGGTTAACACGGGATTATAAGCTTTCAATCGTTGTTGCCTGAATGGGTGGTCAGATGGTCTCCTAGTCTTTTCCTTCTTATCCGTATCTAATGGCTCGTCTTCTGAGGATGATCCAGAATCGTAGTCATCCCTGTCGTTGCCACTTTGTCGATTGTCGCCATTAGGATATCCTTCACGTGATAAAGCTGGCACATCAGCATCAGCCAATCCAGCAGCTGGCTCTGGCTGCTCTGAATCGTATGCGTAGTACCTCGATGCCATTGTGTTTAGAAAATCCAAAGGTATCTTTAAAGTCGCAATTTTGTCGATGTTACCTTTTTTGTTTTGTTCTTTTTTATTTTTAAATTTTTTTTTCGTTTTTCCCTCATATTAGAGATTTAAAAGCCGATCCCGAAAAGATGTACACAATAGGCTTTCCAGTTTTGGAGATGTGAGGTGGTGAAGTAGATCAGTAATTGGTGTCATGACTGGCGGTCAGTAGAGAAGGTTAGACCCTTGTGGATGTTACTTGGTTTCAGATGAGTCTGACCTTTTTGCAAAATGCCTTCACGAGTGAAACTTTGTTCTACAATTGTTCCTGCCCTGGCTCGTTTCAATTGACTCCTGTAATCGCAATGAGGGATCCTGAATACTCCGCGTGGGTTTGTTGACAAACTCTTGTAATTTTTGCTGCAATTGATCTCCCCCAATTGAATATCTCCGGGTGAGTCAATCGCGGTTGAGGAAAAAACAAACCACATAAATCCGCCAAAAAAAAAAAGCAGAAAAGATCAAACTACGTTTCCCATCCATCAGAACCCAAACTATGTCAGTAAAAATAACTGAAAAGTCGCAAGTACAGAACTTGATTCTTGATAAATATGATTATTTCCTTTTCGATTGTGATGGAGTATTGTGGTTAGGTGACCATCTACTTCCCTCCATTGGTGAAGCTTTGGATTATCTTAAACAACAAAACAAGACAGTGATATTTGTCACCAACAACTCCACCAAATCACGTACTGACTATTTATCCAAATTCAACAAGATGGGGATTTCCAATATTACTAAACTGGAGATCTTTGGATCATCATTTGCATCTGCGGTGTATGTTGAGAAGATTTTGAAATTACCCAAGGATAAGAAAGTTTGGGTATTGGGTGAAGAAGGTATTGAAAAAGAGTTGCATGAGTTGGGGTATAGTACTGTTGGAGGTACAGATCCCAAATTGGTTAAAGAAGGTGTTAAGTTTGACCCTAATACAACCTTGTTTGATAACTTGGATCCCAATGTTGGTTGTGTTGTTTGTGGATTAACATTCAACATCAATTATTTAAAATTGTCCCTCACCATGCAATACTTACTCAAGGACAATAAGAGTATTCCCTTCATTGCTACAAACATCGACTCTACATTCCCAATGAAGGGTAAATTACTCATTGGTGCAGGATCAATTATTGAAACTGTTGCATATGCTAGTGGACGACAACCAGATGCCATTTGTGGAAAACCAAATCAAAGTATGATGAATTCAATCAAAGCACAATTGCCAGGGTTGGAAAAAAACCCCAAGAAAGGATTGATGATTGGTGATAGATTAAACACCGATATGAAGTTTGGAAGAGATGGTGGATTGGACACTATGTTGGTGTTGACAGGAATAGAAACAGAGTCCAATGTGAAACAATTATCTAAGGAAGATGCGCCAACTTATTACATTGAAAAATTGGGAGACATCTACGAATTTACCCATTGAGTTATCCTGTAATAGACTGAATAGATTATTTTAATAGAATATTAAAAAAAAGGTACATTTTGTGATAATAAGATAGTTATTCCTCGTAAGTGATATAAGTTAGCGACACTCTGTTAAAGCAGCTCAATTAACCATCATGAGGATGTATCAAGACACAAGTAGAATAGACATAAGTAAACCTTTTCTGCCTATTGGGGGTCCAACCCAATTTGATACGTAAACAATAGCCGTTTTTGGTCTTTTGCCACAAAAGATCAACAATGTAGCCACTCACTTTTACGATAAGATTACTTGCTGATTAAAGGAATTACATAGTTATACAACTCATTGGCCCAAAAGCAGTTAGGAGAATTGTCCTCTGCTCATTATACCTTCCATGAAATGGTGATTAACGTCAATGACGGAATGAAGGTTATGATATCCAGTTGTAACCGAAAAGAAGAACGTAGAGTCTATGACGTAATGTTGTAAAATAATCGGGAATTTTGTGTAACTAATGTATCATCAGCTGTATTTCTATGTGATTTATAACAAAGTACACTACCCCCAAGAAAATTATTACACACACACATACAAGAAATCAATCGTTTCTCAAATCTATTTTTTCGTGATTGAGTGAGTCCATTCTTTTTAAAATTTGATCTTTGAGATTGGTCTCCCCTTGATTGATGACTACTTGTAGGAAGTATATATGATTTACGATTGATTGATCTCCAGTGTAGTGTCCTTAAAAGTTATGGTTACTCCCAACTCGTAAATGTGTTTTTTTGGCTGTATAAGCGAAGGAAAAAGAGATCTGAATGGATTCGAAAATTAAAAAGCTTAAAAAATTGAGAAGCTCCATAAATCTACCACTTTATTTGGTATATAATAGTTGTTAAAGACTCACCTGAGCTATGGAATGGGGAAGTGTCCACCTCTAAGAATAATTGATCGAATGTTATGTTAATAGATAGATGGATAGACGGTATGTCCATCTTTTACATTTTTCCCAATTCGGGCCTAGAACACATACGCACACAGACTTAAAATATGTGTATTTACAATTTTGACACAATAAGCAGAAGAGAAAGAAAAATTAAGAATCGTTTAATAAAAGACACTTCAAAAGAAAAAGAAAAAGAATAACCAGTCAAAGAAACAACAATTTGAAAACATCTTTAGCTACATAGGAGGCTAACTTGAATTGAATTGAATTGGGGCACAGAGGTTGAATAGTTCATAAATCAAAGCAGAGTAGATATTTCCATCCATTCTGAATTCAACATAGTATAAAATCACTTTCACAAGCCACAGCCCATTATAATAGGTCTGGAATCAAAAAAGCCAGCAGGCAACAATTGAGTATACTAATCGCACTGCTCCAACAACTGAAGCTTTTTCCAAAGTTTTCCAAAGACGAAAGCATTGATCAAAATTTTTTGATAGGGGTAGAGTAAGCTGGAAAAACTTAAGCCATATTTTCAAGTCGGACCAATACACACTACCTCACAAAACAAGGTAGCAAAATTACATCATTTTCTTCAAAACTAATTTTCTTGAAGAAAGGACCAAAACTACAAAAAAACCCACATTCACTTCAAGAGAAGAGAGGGGTAATACTCACATTAAAATCACATTCGCATATATATCTCGTTCCAATGTCATCGCCACAAGGAGGTGCAGTACAGCACTCTGACGACGAAGAAAGATATGTACCCGATATCTACTCATCCGACAAACAACATAAATTACAAGATTCCAAACTAGTTGATTGGGCTGTATTTTCCGAAATTTTACAAATGGATGAAGATGAGGAAGGGTTCTCTCAACAATTGGTGGAAACGTTTGTATCACAAGTTGAGGAAACTTTTGAGAAAATTGAACAATATTTAAAAGAAAAAGATTTGGAGCAATTGAGTTCATCGGGCCATTTCTTGAAAGGATCGGCTGCTGCTTTGGGATTAACTGCTATATCAGGTGAATGTGAACGTATTCAAAATTATGGACACAAGATTAATTTTGATAATTTTAGTCAAAAGGACAAAGAAGGTGGTAAGGAAAAGTCTACAAAGGCCACACTGGAGAAAGGTGATTCAGAAAAGACCAATGGAGAGACCACTACCACCACAAACAAAGAAGGAGAATCGACGTCGAAGGATGCAACAAAACTGGACACCACGACCAGTGAAAAGGCCACCGGTAAGAGCATAACGAATGATAAAGAAGAAGAAGCTGATGATGAATCCGGTGATGATTTTTGGATAGCGGCAATTGAGGATGCATTGTCTAGGGCTAAAGATGGATTCATCAAGACAAGAAAGGCCTTGGATGAGTTTTATGCGTAAGAGTGTTTAGGTAGAGGGGTTGATAGTTTGAAGCAAAAGAATGTACACGGTTTCTGGAAATAACTGCATTTACTTTGCATAGTTATGAGAGGTGAAGTTGATGCAACACGTCTATTCGTCTGATATGCTACCGAAAAAGGATTAGCCTCTGTGATTTATCCAACTAGCGAATTGTAGTTTTTGATCCAACTTAAACCTCCTCTTCCTGCCTCTTCCTTTGCAATAGACATAGATCCATATAATCAACTTTATACGGTATTATCGTCCTGGCCCATCGAGGGATGTAAAGTAATTTTCCAATTACATTGTGATGTCCATCTGGATTGATAATCTTTTTGCATTGCAAAACACGCCAGTTGACTTCATCAACGACAGATAGATCTGGCGTAATCAATTGTGGAGTCGATCCCCATTGTGAATTGTCAACGAAAAAATCACATTGATCTAAGGGAACAACTTTATCTGCTTCAAATTTATTTTGATTGTTCATGTGAAGTGGAACAAACGTCGTTGATTCGATTATGTTGATCTTCGGTTCATGGAAATCACCAGGTAACAATCCATCAAATCCTGACTCGACAAATTGTAACCGATAATTGAGTGGCAAGTGGAAGGAATTGGGGAAATGATACCATTCTTTACCAGTACATACATTGACTTGCTCTACTGATGAAGGTAATTGTGATACAGCTTCGTATATCTGTAGTGGTGCTGCATAATTTTCAACCAAATTAGTTATTCTCAATATAGAAATGACAAGAACAGTGGAGATGAAACCAAATTGAGTGACAACGTAAACGACTCGTGGTAGTTTGCTCCTCACAAATGACATCAATTTTGAAACCATGATTGCTGCAGATAGTGTAATCAATGGATATACAGGGTACATGAATCTTTCCTCTTTATGTGGTTGGCTAAAGAAAATTCCACACCAAATCACCAATTGTACAGAAACGAGTAAACTGAATTTTCTAGCATTGACAGTGATGAACGGATTAACCAAAACTCCAATTGCAGCTAATGGTAAAACAAACTGGAAATTGAGTAACAAATTGATAATATAATAGCTCACTGGCTCTACACCGAAAATCTCTGGCCCTTCACCGTCACCACCAAACACATTATACAAGACAATGTTTATAGGCACAAACACTAACTTCTGCAAGTAGTACGAGTCTATTAATGTGATGACTGCCACTAATGATGCCAAAATTAGTCCAATTTCAACTAAAATGACACTAGGAATACGACACTGACCTATTTGCCACAACGTGTAGACACCCACTGGTAATCCCAAAGCCAAGGCAAATGGCCAGCCTAATAATCCACCAATAAGATACCACGCAATTGCCTTCAATAAACACCCATGCTTCTTCTCACTAACCCCTTCTGTATGAACAACACTCTTGAAAATAAACGTATTTGCCAATAATGTAGTTTGCAAAGCCAACGAGCTAGGTAATAATGCCACCCCTCCATGACTCATCCCCACATTTACACTAGTGAGAAATAACCACCAATTGGCCAAACTCGACGAATAAGTATTTAAATTGACAAACAAATTCATTTCAACAAATGACGTGAATCCACCTAGGGCAACAATTCGCAAGCCATAAAATACATGTAAAGGAGTCAAATCAAGTAGTTGCAACAATTTCCCCACGAAATAGTAAGGTATCAAGTAAGCATATGATCGAATTGAATATACTGGTGAATACTCCCATGTTTGTTTGCCAAAGTGACGCAATAGTAAATTCAATGGTTCCCAATAATTGAATGTCTCATCACAATCGCCAATGATCATGTATAGTGATGAGTATAGTCGGAACGCAACATTGAGAAGTATCAAGCCATATTGTGTTTTGGTGAAGCGCATTTTCTAGTGTCTATAAAGCGTCTTTGAGGTGAAATCAATTTTTCAGTGGTTTTTCAATACTGCACAGATGTGAAAACACTCTACACAACAAATGCTATATATATTTATAGATTCACGTCACATTGACTACAAACCGTTACATAGCTACTTCAGCTCCTCTTTCCCTTAGTCATCCAAATATCGTAGTCGGGCCCTTGTTTACCCAAACCGTATCGCCTCAAACTCTCAAACTCCTTTCGATAAATACAACACTCTCTTTGTCTTCCCCTATACATCCTTAGGATCAAGGCCAGGAACATACCTTGGGAATCTAAATTTACTCTTGTCATGATACAATTCCTCGTCCAAACGTTGTTTAACTTCATCGCTTGTTGCACTCTCTTTAATCAAATTTTGCCTCTCTTCTTCAGCAAAATAACGTCTAGCAAGGTTCCTATCTTCCTCAGCTAATAGCAAAGGCTCTAAATGAAATCTTGCCCATTTTTTTTCTCTAGTTAATTCACGTTGTTCATTGACACCTTGATAGTAACGATAGAATCCAAATGACATGACAGCTAGGATTCCAAAGAAATACGTTGTGCCGGAAAACCCACGCGTTGGTAAGTTTCTCTTCCATTGAATGGGGTCGTAGCCTCCTATTGGTGGTAAATCTTGCATTTTGGTGTGTACGTGTGATTGGGGTCTAGCTAGGCCTAAAGGTCGTTTCGTCAGCTTTTCTTTTTTTTTTCCTGATTATTTTTGTATGGTTCTCATTGGTGAAGAAGAAAACGCTACCTCCAGGTTTTTAAAAATCCACCAATTTACTAACATTTACATGTACTATGTACCCCCTATGTATTACTTAATATCAAAAACTGACTTCAACTTCTTAATCAACAACCAATCATCTCTTGATACCGTGTCTCTGAATGCAGGATCCTTCAAAGTATCAATTGATTTACGAGTAATCAATGAGTACAAATTGTCACTCTCATCAACATGACGTCCCCATGTAGGTTGGGCTGACGATGGATTCTCCAATCTCATTGCCACACCAGCGGCAGTTTGACCCTTCTTCACTGAATCAGCAGGCTTGTGGTTAACTTCCAATGAAGTTACTTTACCCAAAACCATGATATTTGGCTGTTTAGTTACAGGGTCTTGACGCACAGCACAGATTGGAGTACCAATACGTACAGCACCTTCAATGACATCAACACCAATAATCATTGGATTCCTCTTGTTGATAATCTGTATAGTTTTCAAAACACATGGCAAAACAGCATACTCCATGAATTCTTTACGACGTGCCTCTAATAATTTGCTTTGGTAGGCAGTAAATGCATCAAACAAGTGGTAGATAATATCAGCATTGAATATCTTGATGTTGTTTTCCTCAGCATAATGTTCGGCCTCTTTATCAACCTTGACATCAAAACACAACATGACAGCCAACTCTGGGGCTTTGTCCAACATTGTGACCGCCTTCATAACATCTCTCTTATACACAGGACCCAATCCAATGGACATGACGGGAATTTTCATATCCTTCAAGAAATCCAACAAGGCTTCCAATGAACCCAAGGTAGAAGCTTGGACCACGACACCCTTTCCGGAAGTGTCAACAGAATCTAATAATCCAGTCAAGTCATCCATAACTTCGTCCATCAAATCCTCCTCATCATCATCTTCACCAACAACAAGCAACCTTGAACCAGCCACAGCTTTCTCCAAATCATTAGCAGCAATCTTGACACCCAATGCAGCCTTAACTTCCTTGTGATGAACGTATTCAGACTTGATACGCAATTCTCTTGAAGGTGGTGGTGTCAAAAGGGCTCTGATATTCGTCGCTATAGGTCCATTCAAACCACACAATACAATACGATCACCCTCTCTCAAAATACCATTGGACAAGACTACATCAATGGTGTAACCAAAACCTTCAACAACCTTGACTTCCAAAATGGTAGCTTCAATCTTTGACAAGTACATCAATTGCTTCGACATTCTCTTTTGAGTCAACTCCAACAACAACCACAACAAATCTGGAACACCTTCACCAGTGACGGCCGATGTGGGCACTATAGACACATATTTCGACATGTTTTTGTTTTGAAAGTACAACTCAGAGTTCAAACCTTGTTCTGCAAGAGCCAATTTGATTTGATCATACCTATTGTGAAACTCTTGTTGCACTGATTTGGATTGCTTTGCAAACGAATCTCTGAATGAGTTGTTTGGAATTGCTTTCCAGTCATACAACCTATCAATTTTGTTCAATGCAACAACAAAAGGAGCTTTCCTGTCTCTAAGAAGTCTTATAGATTCGATAGTTTGTTGTTCCAAACCGTGCATGATATCAATAACCAAAATGGCAATGTTACATAATGAAGAACCACGAGATCTCAAGTTGGTGAACGACTCGTGACCTGGGGTATCAATGATCAATAACCCAGGCACTTCGAAAATTTGCTTCTCGTATTGAGCCATAACAGCAGTCTTTTGCTTGATTGCCTCAACTGGGAAATATGTTGCACCAATTTGTTGAGTTATACCACCCGCTTCACCACCTTGAACATTTGTTTGACGGATTTTGTCCAACAATTTGGTTTTACCGGTATCAACATGACCAAGAATACAGCAAATTGGTGAACGCAATTCTTTCTCTGAAGGACTGCTTGACTTTTTGTGAGAAACAGCTTGCTGCCTGGCCTTTTCTTCTTGCTCTTGTCTTTCACGTTCCACCTTGGCGGAAGCAGCAGCAGCAGCAGCAGCAGCAGCTTCTTCTTCAGCTTTCTTTTTCCTTTCAGCTTCAGCTTGAGCTTGGTTTTCAGATTCGTTGTCCTCCTCCTGCTCCTCTTCCTCTTCTTCAGCAACTTCATTTGTTTCTTTCTCTACAGCTGCGTCCTCATCACTGTCCAATGCCATTTTCTCCCAATCATCAACCAAAGCTTCTTCCTCTTCCTCCTCCTCCTTTTCTTGCTTCTTCTGTTTAGCAAGATCTTGTGGTTTTTGAACAAAGGTCTTTGGTTTGGTTGATTTCTTTTTGCCATAAACAACCTTTTTCGGTTTTGGCGTTTCTCCATCGGCATCGTCTTTTTGCAATCCAGGAACAATAATATTTCCAGCTTGTAGCAATTGAGCACGACGACGTTCTTGTAATTTCTTCTCCTCTTTTTGTTTCTTTGTTAACAACTTACCTTCTGCTTTAAGCTGTTCTTTCTTCAATCTATCGCGTTCCCTCTTGGCGGCTTTAGCAGCCTCCCTTTGGGCCTCTTCCTCTGCTGCCAATTTCTCTTCTTCTAATCTACGCTGCTCCTCCTCCTCGTCTAGCCTACGCTGCTCTTCCTCCAATTGTTTTTTCAATTCCAATTGTTTTTTCAAAGCTGCGAGACCAGCTGGTGCTTTCTTTCCTTTCTTTGCTGGTTTGGGTTTATGCTCCTCTTCAATCTTTGTTTCTTCTGGTTCAGGAGTAGCCGATGCCGAAGTCGAAGCTGCATTTTGCTTATTTGCTTCCTTGATCTGTTCCTTTTTACTTGCCTGCTGTTCTTTCTTCTTTTGGGCCAATTCTTTCTTTTTTTGCTTTTCAGCTTCTTTCTTCAACTTCTCCTTCTCCTTCTTGGACAAGATTTTGGCCCCTCCATTGGTTTCTTCTTTAGCCTTTTCCTCCTCCTTTTTGGCTTTCTTGGACTTTGTTTTACGGATCGAGCCTAGGAAATCTCCAGCAATGTCATCTGCAGATGCCTCTTCCGGCCCAGTAGCTGCTGGTGGTGCCGCTTCTTCTGAGGCGGCTCCAGTTGTTTCGGTTGTTTCAGTAGTTCCAAATTCTTCCGCTTGTGGTTGCTCGTCTAGCATATCCTCATCATCCCAGATATCCCCTCCTGCTTTCTTGCTATTCTTTTTCCCCATGATAAAGTTTGTTTATAATATGAGGTCCCAACAGGTTAAATCAAGCTACAAAGAATTTTCTCTTAATTTTTTTTTCTCTATTTTTTTTACTCTGTGATGGTTGTAGCAGTAGCAGCACTCAGAGATACAGTATTTTGTTGCATGGATGTGTGAGAAATTTTTCAGTCACTCTCACACGACTTTTGAAAATGCTCATCTACCTACGACTTCAAAGGTTTCTAACTCACTGAAAACAACAACTTCCCCCTATTAAATCAAAGTACAAACATAGACCATGACCACTGTTGAAAAGATAAAAGCTATTGAAGATGAGATGGCCAAAACTCAGAAAAACAAGGCCACTTCCTTCCACTTGGGACAGCTCAAAGCCAAGTTAGCAAAGCTTAGGAGAGAGTTGTTAACTGATGGAGGCTCTGGAGGTGGAGGAGGCGGCGTTGGTTTCGATGTGGCTAGAACGGGTGTTGCAACTATTGGGTTTGTTGGGTTTCCTTCTGTTGGTAAATCAACATTGTTATCAAAGTTGACGGGGACGCATTCTGAAGCAGCTGCATATGAGTTTACAACATTAACAACGGTGCCAGGTATCATTAAGTACAAAGGTGCCAAGATACAAATGTTGGATTTACCAGGTATTATTGAAGGTGCCAAGGATGGTAAAGGTAGAGGTAAGCAAGTTATTGCAGTGGCTAGATCAGTCAACCTCTTATTCTTGGTGTTGGATGTTAACAAGCCATTGCAACATAAAAGAATCATTGAACATGAACTAGAGGGTATGGGTATCAGAATCAATAAGGAGCCACCAAATATTGTGATAACGAAAAAGGATAAGGGAGGTATCAACATCACCAACACAGTTCCGTTGACGCATTTGGACAATGACGAGATTAGAGCTGTTATGTCGGAATACAAAATCAATAGTGCAAATATTGCCTTTAGATGTGATGCCACGGTTGACGACTTGATTGATGCTATAGAGTACAAGGCTAGGAAGTACATTCCAGCAATCTATGTCTTAAACAAGATTGACTCATTTTCGATTGAAGAGTTAAATTTATTGACGAAAATCCCAAACGCGGTGCCAATATCTTCTGGTAATGGATGGAACTTGGATGATTTGTTAGAAGTTATGTGGTCTAAACTAAAGTTGGTAAGGGTTTATACCAAGCCCAAAGGAAAATTGCCAGATTTTAATGAACCAGTTGTTTTGAGGAGCGACAGATGTACTGTCGAAGATTTCTGTAACTCAATTCACAAGTCGTTGGTCGAAGATTTTAGAAATGCATTGGTTTACGGAACATCAGTCAAGCATCAGCCACAAATTGTGGGACTAACTCATGTACTAGAGGATGAAGATGTAATTACTATCTTGAAGAAGTAAACATTTGAGGCCATATGCATATATTATGTCATATGTCATGTGTACTGTGTATAGTTTTATCCAAGAAAGTGTTAATCGGAATGGTTACCTCACAAGCTTTATAGAGATCAGTTGTCTGTGAAAAATCTAAATTCTTTTTCAAAACTTTTCTGGATTTTTTTTTTTTTTTTTTTTTTTTTTTTTTTTTTTTTCATCTGTTGGATCAAAAGTTTACTTTTCATTTGAGCAGTAGACTTTACACGAGTCTGTTAACCTTGTTTAACCGTCGAATCGAACTCAAACTTATAAAATTTATCACGACATGAGTGTGTTACCTGATGACGTCAACGCTGTGTTGTTGCATCTACTCGAAAATCTATTATCAACTGATACCGCTCTGCGTATAAACGCAGAGAAGTCACTCGACCAGGAATGGTCTGACAAGCAGAATGTTGAGCTATTGCTAGTGTTTTTAGCTGAGCAAGCAACATCAGGAGCTACTGACACTGTAAAGGCGTTTTCTGCAGTTATGTTTCGAAGAATGGCCATTAAATCACCAAAAGAATTATCCAGTGTTACTGATAGAACCATTGGAGTAATTGGAGAACCAGCCAAGCAACAAATTAGAACCATTTTGTTGCATGGGTTCTCAGCCCCTCAATCAAATCAAGTGAGACACAAGTTATCTGATGCTATATCCGAAGTTTCTAAGGATGATTGTTCTCCTCCTGGAACCTGGAATGAATTGGTTCCAGCATTGTTTCAAGCGTCAAAGAATCAGGACCCAAGTTTCCGTGAATCAGCGTTCAGGGTGTTTTCAGCATCGCCTGAGTTGATTGATCAATCATTTATAAATGAGATTTTGCCTATTTATACATCTGGCTTTGATGATGAGAATGATGAGGTACGAATTGCCGCTTGCTCTGCTTTTGTTGCCTTTTTTAGAGAACTACCAAAGAATGTGTGGCCCAGTTTGTCCCCTTTGTTGCCAAACTTACTCAATTCCTTACCAAGATTTTTGCAGAATGGGCAGGATGATGCCTTGGCTTCAGTTCTCGAAAAGTTGATTGATTTGGTGGAACTTGCACCCAAGATGTTCAAAGACATGTTCCCTACAATTATAGATTTTTGCGCAATGGTTTCCAAAAATAAGGAGTTGTCATCTGCCACGAGAATGGCGTCATTGGAGCTTCTTACAACTTTTGCTGAAGTTTCCCCAGCAATGTGTAAACGTACGCCAACATACACCGAGCAAATAGTTCTTATCACGTTATCGATGTTGACTGAGGTTTGTATTGACGATGACGATGCCGCTGATTGGAACAACAACGATGATACAGAGGAAGATGACGAAGAACCGGAATATGACGCAGCAAGACAATCTTTGGATAGAGTCAGCTTGAGACTCAATGGACAATCCATGGCAGGCCCTTTGTTTCAATATTTACCTGCCATGACTCAATCTCAAAATTGGAGAGAACGTCAAGCTGCATTGATGGCATTGTCATCGGCTGCTGAAGGGTGCGCTGATGTCTTGATGAATGAGATCCCCAGAATATTGGATATGGTGTTGCCCACTTTGAATGATGATCATCCAAGGGTACAATACGCTGGCTGTAATGCATTGGGCCAGATGTCAACTGATTTTGCTGACATGATTCAAAGAACATCTGGAAATAGGATATTGCCCGCGCTCATTTCTAAATTGACAAACAAGTCTGTTCCTCGTGTGCAAGCACATGCTGCGGCAGCTTTAGTGAATTTTTCCGAAGCTGCCACCAAGGACATTTTGGAGCCTTACTTAGATGACTTGTTAAACAACTTGTTAGTATTGTTGCAGTCGCCCAAGAGGTACGTACAGGAACAAGTCTTGACTACTATCGCAATCATTGCCGACGCCGCTGAACAGACATTTGTTAAGTACTACGACACCTTGATGCCGTTGTTGGTAAATGTGTTGAAAACAGATATGGGCGATGAAAATAGGTTGCTTAAGGCCAAGTGTATCGAATGTTCCACATTAATTGCATTGGCTGTTGGAAAGGAAAAATTTGAACCACAGAGCCATGATTTGATACAGTTGTTTGGCCATATTCAACAGTCAGCAACCGCTGATGACGATCCAGTTAAGCAGTATTTGGAGCAAGCTTGGGGTAGAATCTGCCGCATCTTGGGAAAAGACTTTTTACCATACTTACCATCAGTATTACCACCTTTAATGGTAACGGCAAAGGCGTCTCAAGATATATCTTTGTTGGAGGAGGATGAAGCAGAGGAATACAATAACAACGACGAGTGGGATGTCATCAATTTGTCTGGGAAATGGATTGCTGTCCACACTGCAGCCTTGGATGACAAGGTCACAGCCATGGATTTATTAAGAACATATGCTATTCAACTAAAGGGGGATTTCTACCCCTGGGTTAAGGAAATTGCCGAGGATATTGCATTACCAGGGTTGGATTTCTACTTGCATGATGGGGTACGTGGTTCAGCTGCATTGACGTTGGCCTCGTTGTTGAAATGTACGGTAGCAGCAACAGGAAAGGATTCCCAGGACACGTTACTTCTTTGGTCGAAGATAGCCGATAAATTGGCAGAAGTCTTGAGCTCTGAACCAGTTGCAGAGTTGTTGGTTGCTTACTATACTGCTTTGGTCGAATCTATTAATACCTTGCCACCAAACTCGATATCTCCACCACAATTGCAAGCATTTGCCAAGTCTATTAATGCCAACATGGTTGAGATCTACGATAGAATAAAAGCGCGAGATAATGATGATGACGAATACACAGAAGATGTCGAAGAAGATGAAGAGGAGTACACCGATGAAGAATTGTTGGATGAAATCAACAAAGTTGTGTCGGCAATCTTTAGGAATGTCAAGGCTAATGCTTTGGAAAATTTCCAAGTGTTTATCCCCACTGTTGCCACATTTATCAATGATGAAAACACAAGTTTGAAACTTTGTGGATTGTGTATTGTGTGTGACATTTTGGAGCATGGCGGTCCCCACTCTATTGTGTTTAAGGAGTCATTTCTCAACGTGTTGGCTCATTCACTTTCGTCACCACACGCTGGTATACGCCAAGCCAGTTCATATGCTGTTGGAGTTGCTGCCCAATATGGTGGTGAAGAGTACGCAGAATTTTGTGTGCATTGTTTGCAACCAATGTTTAAGATGGCATCAGTACCGGACGCAAAGGCAGATGAAAATATACACGCTACGGAAAATGCTGTTTCGGCAATCGCCAAAGTGTTGCACACGTTTGCCTCATCTGTGCCCAGCTTAGATGCGCTAGTGGACCAATGGATCAACCTTTTACCGGTTGTGCAGGATGACAATGCAGCAGCTTTTGCTTATGTATTCCTTAGTGGATTGATTGATAACAAGCATCCTGCTATCGAGAAGAATATATCAAAAGTGGTGGATTCGATTATTCAAGCATTAGCGCATGCTTCAATAGGTGGTAACACAGCAAATAGAATCGTTACTTCAACCAGAAATTTGTTGAGCTCGATTCCTCATGATAAGGCGATTGCATTACTTCAAGAGAACCCATCAAACATAGATGTTGTAAAGAAGTATTTTAGTTAAATTTAATCAAATCACTTTATTTCCATTCGAATGTCTGTCGATCAATACCACTGGTTATGAGGACTTCATAACCATTTTCATAAAAGCATGTAAAATCTTTAATCTTTGTCTGGTGTTGCTTCAATTCAACAGCCACTTTATCGTCAAGAAGATCCAAACCACGAACAACTCCGTCATCTCCCATTACCCAAATTCCTGACTCTTTTTCTGAGTTGTGTCTCCATGCTATCAATGGTTGAGAAAACTTGTCTTGTGGTGATAGTGTGTTTAAATTCTTGATTATCTGATGTCGGGCAATGGGTGGTAGTGGCGAGGTTTCAAAATCGATCAAAGAAGTGATTATGACTCTCATGTACGGCTCGTGTGAGGTGGCAACTGCAACTAATGGTATGCCTCCTTTTTGAGAAATTGTGATAAACCTTGGTGAGAAACTCGATGTGGTGAATTCTGCATCGTTGATGGAGATTTTGTACTTAGATGCAAATTGTTCTTCCTGTATAGTAATTACATCTAGCAACGTATTTTCAAGTTTGCCCAATACAATGACAATCTCGCCTCTGTAGGTGGTGATATCAAAGCAAGTTCCTTGTTGATCTAATTTCATTGCAGCCACGACAGAAGATTCATTGAGCTTTACAAGCTTGAGCATGCTATTCCATGTGAGAATTACAATGTAATCTACTCCGTTTGAATGTACGTGGTTGGCGTCAATGATAAACCTAGACAGTGTATCAATGACTTCAATTTCATTAAATTTCTCATCTGTCAAGTAAAGCTTCCCGCTCATGCCTAACAACACGAAATTCAGTCCAACAATTAATACCTTTTTTATAATCTCTTGCATTCTGACAAGTGTTATAGAGCCACCCTTACAAATGATGATCTGTGAATCGTTTGTTGAAAAGTATATGGCACCCTTGTTATAGACACTAAATATAATCAAAGAATGCACTTTCAACTTGGTGGGTTTATGAGGATATGGCAGCGTCCAATTGATAAACCGTTCATGAACAAGCTCCTTGAATCTCAATGGAAGCTCCTCATTCACATCTATGTCATTTTCATTTCGGTTGTTGATGGAAGCATATTGTAATCTGTCGTCGAGTATTTGAGACAAAGATTCTGAATTTAGCAATTTTGGTTGCACCGGTTTGCCATACTCTAATTCAAGTTGCTGCAATGTCTGGGAATAGCCGTGTTCTTTGAGAAAATGGGCCACTAGGCTGAGAATATCTTTATGATCAACCATGGCTGGGCCGGTGTATTGGGTGCAAATGCTGGAAGATAGCTTCTTTTTTTTTTTTTGATCCAATTTATCACTTGTGGCTGATCATGTTTTTACAATGTATGGTACTGCTTGAAATACCATCTGGTGACAAAGAGAAACAATCTTGGTTACATAGATTAAAGGGCAAATGCTGGAGGCACGCATTGAGTGGTTAATAGTTCAACTTCACTTGCTTTGGTTTTTTTTGAGGATGGACCAGGCGATACACAGTTATTATTGTTGCTTGGGCTTTCGAGATATATTTAACATTTCAAATGCCATTCACCAACGCAGGGCCCCCACTTTATGCGACTTTTACCAAGTACTGGGTTGAGATATTTAATACCGCATCTGGTAATCCATGGACGATTACTGAATTTATTGATGGCACAAGCAAAATTTTGGAAATCCATAAATCTAGGATGGTTGGAGGGAATAAGGGTTCCGTTGGTGTTTGTGATGGGTGCAATTTACTATCCCATTTGTTTACAATGATGGCACATTTGACAGTGATAGACCCTTGATTATTGAATTTACCAAATTGAAACCAGTCACGAGTTGAATGAGAATCAACACAAAATGAGAAAAGGAGTGATTGCAAGAGCAAAATGCAACCCGGGAAGGACAAGGATAAATTATCTGATTAAGAGATTCACGCATGGGCAAAAGATCGTCCTTTGTCTACAAACCCAACAAGTAAGGAACAGGCACTATCAAAGCTGTTAGACGAGGTTCCTCCCATTGGATAACAAGCTCCAAGTCGTATCGACTGCGAAGTCAAACAATGAACTTGTACTTTGATAAGCTGACTTCTTTCAGTTAAGTTCACGTGACATCTTCAAGACACCAAGCTTCTAGTTGAGGACATGCACGATACTTGCCATAATCCTTCAACAAGATTTACAAAATTAGAGATACATGTTATATGAGCTGTCACCACTTTGAAGGTATACATTTTGTGAACTGCCCACCTGGACCTTCATACACACAAACCAAGAGCCACCAAAGACGGGGGATATTAACCAGGATTTGAGCGGGACCATTGAGGATAAGATGTGTTGATATTCAAATGAATTGCCCATATTTTTGAGTCTGGTTTGTCAATATTTTTGACAAACAAGAAGCAATAAACCCATGTTACTGAAACTCGGTGGATGTGATATGGTTGCTTCTTCAGACTTGATCATGGTGGCGTTTTGATCCAATTTTTCCCTCATCTGATCCTCAAGTCTCCTCATTTTGCGGTCAATGATTGATCCCGTAATTGAAAATGGAAGATGGTGATTGCAGGTAAAGTTATAAGTTATGAAAAACAGCGTTCAAAAGATTATAAAAATTAAAGGAAAGATTCAATTAAAATTAAAAAAGCAAAAATGCAAAAAAGCTGTCTATATATAAAGCAATCATTCTTGGTTGTGTGCTTTCATTGAAGTGCCATTGGGTTGATCTACTTAGTTTGTGAATGAGAAAGAAAGATGAATGTTTTTTTGTCGTTGAAAACCCATTGAAAATCCTATTTACTATTTGCTGTTTGCTGTTTGCTGATTTGCTAAATGGTGGTATTGGTGGACTGCTGATATCGGCTTTTGCTGCTGTACATTTGTTGTTTAATGACGTCAAAGCTCAATCTCTCTCTCTCTTTATTTCTAATGAGCGATTTCCATTGGGGTTTCGATTCGGCATCTCTTGTAGCCTCTTGTCATAGGGTGCTGTTAACAACACAGTAAATGCCTTCGGGGAACAAAGAGTTCTCGTAAGATTCCCATGCATGAGCCCACTTTAGTAAAGCCTCATTCTCATGATATAGTGTGCAATATCCTCTTATTGCAATGCCCACAATTAATAGGATGTATATCATCATTCAATGGTCCATTGAAGTGACACCATGTGCCGAAATACAAGTTGTAGAACACTTGTCTGTCTCCACGACATTGTCGATACTTCAGCATTCAAAGTCATAAGCCAGACTGCTTGTTCAATGTCAAACGGTCACTGCAAGATGTCAAGCTTGATAACTGGTAATCAAATGAAGTAGCTTCATCGATACTTTGTGCATTAGATTCCAATTTTCGTCCAACAGTTCTGCATGTATATTCGATACTGGTTCAACCAAATGTGACCGTGTGGGTATCCATGCTTGCTTTGTTTCATTCCATCGTCAATCACTTGATGTTAATCAATTTCTGTGACCAAACCCTTAGCCTCATGATGCATAGTGATTGTAATGTTCATCGACACTTATTTCCTGTAGTAGTATGGAAGATCTACGACTATAGTTGATTCAATCTTCCATCAATTGGCAAAACATCTTCTAGCAGGAAAGTGGTAACATTTCCTTCTCCAAGTCCGTCGTGAATGAAAATTGGGATTCATATCCGACGACATCAAGGTTGGACACATAGCTTGCCTCCGTCGCAAAATTCCTTTGGGCTCATAGATGAAACCAAGGACAATTATTATGCCAGTACAACACTTTGATGCACTGCTATTGACACTGGTCCGAATGGCGATGGGGGGATCATGCTTTTTCCCTTTCGCGAATTATTAAAATGCTTTGGTGAATGCTTCTTTCAAGACAGTTTCAAAATCTTGTAGATGCAGGGCGCCTGTGCGTGTTGCATGACTTGTGGGCTCAAATCGCTCAGTGTTGCAGCTCTAGCTTGATGTAGTGGTGGAGCCACCTTTGGTGACAAACAACCCTTCGGTTTCTTGAAAGATACTCGGACATAAGTCAACGCGCTAATGAGCTTTGAATGTGGATTGTTGCAGTAGGAATTGCATGCTTAGTGATTTTAGTGCAAGGAAACAACCCTCAAAATTTTTGGTTATCAAAGCTAATTTGTTTACTGGATAACGTATAGGAGAAGTAAACGTTTGTTATATATAAGCCGCACGTCGAGTGGAGGGGTCAAAAGAAATCGAGTTGGCGGGAATGTCGCTACCAAGTTAACGTTACACAGCGTCTTATTTGCATTAGGCTTTAAATTGAAGCTACTATTTGAGTCTTTTGGTGCAGAGTTAATGCTATTGTCTCATATAACAAAGAGCGTCCTGGAAAAATTAACAAACTGATTTGTAGAAATGGGACTAGGAATGGGGAAAGTCACTTATACACATATTATTTTTTTGGTGCCATATTATATATGGCACTGGAATTACACAGGGGGATACCCCGTATTGGATATAATCAATTGGTAACTGGTGTTGCAGGACAGTCTTGGCCAGACGGAGTGACAGTTAAAAGGTTATAGTAATAGATGCATAAAACTAGTAACGGGTGGAGGTTAATGAATATATGTAATTGTGATTGTTTTTTTCAAATTTTCCGACTTCTTTTTGCAGCAATTTGAAATGTAAAATTTACACAACCAATAAGTCAACGTTCGTCTAACTCTTACATTTCGTTGTACAGTCTATCTATGCAAGAGGGTGCTCCAGCATTAATCAGTGGTGAATAGCGTTTCCCTAAACCGAATTTTAAATCGTTAGTAAGCAAATCGTGGCACGTGATTGCTCCTCTCAATCTGTGGGGTACATTTTCTCTTCTCTCTTTCTCTATCTACGCGCTAATGCATTTCCTTTACCCTCGGCAATTATCAATGTACACAAAACCGCCAAGTCTGTCGGAAATAAAAATTTCACAGTTTTGACAATGTGGAGCAAGGGAAGAGAGATAGATGGGTAATAGCAAAGTAGCTAGTATCGATGGGCAAACTGTCATCGCTTATAACCTCTGATGCCCTTATCTCAGTACGCAAACAATGTAGATATTTGACATGATTACGTTGTCGAGGACCCCCTATCGAACCATTACTTTTATCGTCCTCCTGGTGACTTTTATTTTTGTTCTCGTACGTTTAACTCCGCCGGTAAATGCTGTTTTGATCGAGATATCAAAAAGTCAAAATAAACCTCAACAAATCAATTTTTTTTTTCATCTCATCAAACTGATACATTTTTCATAGACGCTTATCACTTAAACCTGGCTATTATAACCATGAGTCTTACTCCACTTGAAAAAGCAGCTTCGGGAGCATTGGCATCAGCCATCGCCAACACCTTGATCTACCCCGTGGATCTTTCCAAAACTGTCATTCAAACCCAAGTCCACACTGAAAACAGTCAAGAGTTGAAATACAAAAACACACTTGACGTGCTTAAACAGATCTATGCTAAGAAGGGAATTTTGGGATGGTATCAAGGTCTTTTCGCCACTATTGTTGGTACATTCAGCCAAAATTTCTCATTCTTTTACTGGTATTCACTTGTCAAGAAGCTTTATGCAAATTTGAAAAAACATCAACCAAATCACAAACCATCTACATTGACAGAGTTGGCCCTTGGTGCTATTGCTGCTGCTATCTCGCAGTGTTTTACGATGCCAATTGGAGTGGTGACAACGATGCACCAGACAGACAAACTCCATCGTTCATCATCCCAGTTGGTCAAGGATATAGTGAAACTGGATGGAGTAAGGGGACTCTGGCGTGGTCTCAAGGTCAGCTTAGTCCTCTGCTCCAATCCATCTATCACTTATGGATCCTTTGAAAAATTGAAGCTGCTCTACAAACCAATTGGCCATTTGAGTCCAGGAGAGAGCTTTGTTATTGGTATGGTTGCTAAATCAATTTCAACGGTCATCACTCAACCACTTATTGTTTCAAAAGCGTTGCTTCAACGTGCAAAGAAGCCAAAGGAGCACAAAAAGAACGAGTTTGGAGAATATGAGGATGAAGAAGAAGACATTAATTTCGATCATTTCACTCACGCTTTGGCTCATTTGTGGAAAACTGAGAAATTCAAAGGATTGTACAAAGGAATGCGTCCGCAATTGTTGAAAGGTGTGTTTGTTCAAGGCTTGTTGTTTATGTTTAAAGATCAAATTGATTTGTTGTTTTTGTTTATCTTGGCTGCAATTAAGAGAAAGAGATTTGCCAAGGCATAAGTCGCCTTTTTGTAGTGTTTTTATATTTTGTTTTATTTGAATGGATTTGAGTTATTAGTAGACTTTGGATACTTCGTTTCGGACTTATACCTACGAGCACGTGATCTTTTAAATAACATCTTGGTAAAACCCCGAAAGAGAATCGGAACTGAGAGCCTCCTCCTTTGTATTGCAAAGTGCTTTTGCAGTACAACGAAAACAGCTGAGATATTGCTTTACGTTATTGGACAAAGAGCGTTCAATAGAATACAAAAACCAAACAATCCAATGCTGTAATTATACAATCTATAAAGTTCTAATATTAATGCACAAAACTAACAAAGTTTCCATAGAATTGTATTTGTGCGGGATGAAACAACGAGTGCATTCGCTTTATTTAGCCCCATAGTATCCAAGGCGATTTGTAGTGTAATTGTAATATATTAATTGTTATGTATATACTCCGTTTTAACCTAAGTTGTTCCTAGCCCTTTTTTCTACACTGAGTTTCTCCATGATCTATATATTCTTCACTTACCACCATTTCCTTATAACTTATTAATTTTGTACCAGCATCTGCCTTCTGTGCAAATTCTCTCGTTTAACTCGGATTAATCTATATTTTGTTCTTAATGGTATTCTGATCAATATCGTCCCTCCGCTAACACAGGTGAACTGATTAACAATTATGACGGCTTCCTCCTCATCGTGCTCAGTATCGATCTCCTAATCTTCAGACCCAGATTCACTCGAGCGGTTTGCAGTGGGGTGCCCCTCCATGCCGGCCGAAGAATACCCATCATCGGTAGAATACCCATCCGTACCGGAGTGGAATACTAGGCGTCGGTGGTATGCCTATCCGTATTGGCCGTGCGGGACTCAAGATCAGTGGTTTGCACACCTTTCTCGTGACTCATACCCTCGTGCAAAACAGGCTAGCTTCTTCCACATATGATGGAACGTTATCTGAAAGAACGCTGAACTTCTCTACTTCCTCTGCTTTACCACGTTTTTGCTTTTTGAATCTGACGATAGGCTTTTCAGGAAGTAAATTTCCTCTTCTATTAGGACCTCTGATGGTTTTAATTGAAACAATCATCGTCATTTTCGTCAACTTCGTTAGCTTCATCAATCGTTTCAAAGGGTCTAGCAACTTTGACCTTTACTAATTCCACTTGACCATCAACAAGAGTGGGCATTTCCACTTCAAAGTATGTATCGTCTTTGTTTTCAGGAACCACCTTTCTCTCCCTCTCAACTTTAGGTCTCTCTCAACCAATCTGTAAACTTTCCCAAATTTTTCGTTTACGAACTTTCCTGTCAAATACGAATGAAAAAGCAGGGTCCCACTGCACCCATCTTTTAATAAGAACAATGTCTAGGATACTGGTAAGGTCGATTTGGCGTATCTCATCCGCTTCTGTGTCAACTGTGCCAAGCACCTTGAATGCTTCTATTATGGGTTACTCTTTGATAAAGGTTTTCTTTCTAAGATTCAAGCTCGTTTCACTTGGGTCCACGTCGTAGTTTAGGTTGCGAAAGAGCTTCACCAACCTCCTTTGAAGTTCCTCCAAAACGCTGGGGATAGTCAATTTTATATTATTGATGAAAACGACAAGCTGAAATTTCTCTGTATTTGCATCAACAGTTCTTCTGCAATTTAAAATTTAATATTTGCAGTTACATCCTGATCTTTAAAAGTATAATGTGCCATCTCCGTAGCAACGGGTTTAATACTATTGTATTCTAATATTCGCCCTAATATCGTCTGTGGTGTCTTCCGCATTAATTGTTACCGGCTCCGGAATCCGACACCGATTGGGTGATAGAATTTTTGGTAAAGGGTTGGATCACCGACATACTCAAGTACATTTGCGTTCAAGCGTACATTGAAGTGCCTCCTCCGTCAATTGCAACCTTTTGGGATTGTACTTGAATTCCATGTTTTTCAATGAATTTTTAGTCTATTGATTTCCAGGTATCTTCGTCTGGCCGGTCCAAAGTAGCTTGAGAGTCCATTGCTGTGTAAACCGATAAGCTGGGAATGTTATCCTCGTTTATCAATTCTGAATATCGCTACCCAGGGGCAAAAAAAGCTATACTGCTACCATGTGACTTTTTACCAACACACGTGCATACTATTGACAGGAGTTGCTCATTTCAACAATTATACATACTGTTGATCAACCGCCATTTTGTTTTATAGTATTTTTAACAAAACTGACTTACATTTCAATTTAAACACGTAGAATTTGTATTTCCAGTTATATCTAAGAACAAGAATCGTATCTAATACCAACCGGTAGCGCCAAATATAAAAATCCATCTCCCACTTCCCATCTTCCACCTCCCATCTCCCCACCCCGAAATGTCCACCACCTCCCAACTCATCAACGAGATTAACAATACCTACCACGCTAGCAAACAGGAAAAGTACAACACATTGACTAAGCTAATCTCGGTGAATCCAGCTGAGAATAGTTACATAGTGTCCCTCTACAACAATCCCTCACCGTGTCTTCTAAACACTTCCTACGATAAAGACTGGCCAGCATTTTCTGCTGTTGTGTCCAGTTTTGTCAAGCTTTGCACTGAGATGGATCCGTGGTCGCTTTTGCAGTCGTTTGATTTATATACTACATATTTGAATGATTTATCCATTGCCTTTAACAACAGCAAATATGGATGGCTTTTGACAGGAGTGCTCAAATCAACTATAGAGATAGTAACACAATGGGCATTACAATTGGATACCCAGATGTTTTTCAAAGAAAGTGGTGCTAAATACCGATTAAACTACATAGCTAGTGTGATTTTGAAAATGTTCAACAATATCCGAATCAATTCAAATGACAGAGAGTCGATTATGCTATACCTTGGGAATAAACTTTGTTTTATTTATTGGAAATTGGACAACCCTTTGCTTTGTCGAAACATATTTAGTAATATGAACAATACTAGCCTAAAGTTGGCGGATTTTCCAATGAATGAGCAATTGAAATATCGGTATTATTTAGCACGGTACTATTTTATCAAGTATGAGTTGATGGAGAGTTTTGAATTGTTGAAATGGTGTTTGCTAAGGACACACGGCAAGAACCAGCGATTAGTTTTAGAGCTATTTATTCCCATAAGCTTAGTCATTGGCAAGACGCCAAACTTTGCCGCATTCAAAAAATACGACTTTATTAACATGTATGAGGAAATGTCGAGATCCATACAACCAGGAGATTTAGCCACATTCAGATCCCTCGTGGCAAAATACCATCATTACCTCAAGAGCAAAAGCCTTCTACTCTTAATGAACAAGATGGAGATTTTAATTTACCGGAATTTGATAAAAAACTGTTGGAAGATCTTAGGAAGACAAACTACACTACCCTACAATCTTGTGCCAATCCCCAAAGATATCTACTTCAAGGAAAATTTATTTGTCACGTTGATTGATTCAAATCTAATCAAAGGCAAATTGACAAACAGGTCAGTTGTGCTTAGCAAAAACGATCCATTCCCAAGAGTGTTTGACATATACATGAAACGATTCAAAACAAAACATAATCAATGGATGTAAGCTATACAATACCAAATGAGTTTTTCAAATTTTCTTGATCACGTTGCTTTCGTAAACTTTCTACCTCTTCAATACCACCGGATTTTTTTAACCTATTGTCGTCAACGAAATCACCCAACTCTTCTTGAAACTTATTTAGTTGCGACAATTGTCTTTCTCGCTGTCTCAATTTCTCAGCCCGTTCTATTGCCTCCAATCTGCTTTCATGATTTGGGTGCAATTGGGCAATATCAATCAACACTTGTCCTTGAATGTCGTGCAAGCTTTCCCCAGGTTCAGGAATGTGCAAATTGGCCATGACTTTATTACGCTTCGATGATGCACCTTTACTTTGTTCAATAGAGCATTGTTCAATCAATTCATAAGTTTCTTGGATCTTTTGTAAATCCTCTTGCAAATCACTAGTTAAATCATCTTGCAATTTAAAAAATTGTTGCTCTTCGCAAACTTTATCCAATTCAGATTCCCAAATCTTTTTCCAAATTGACTTTTCATTAGATATAAAGTTGCTCATTTCGTCAAGTGACTTCTTTGCATCGGCAATTTCCTTTGTTATATGTTTCAATTGTTTTTCGCCAACTCGAACACCTCTTTGCGCCACATCCTTCCTCATCTCCTCCATTAAATCTTGTAAATCATCTACTTTGGTCAATAATGCATCGGAGTCGTCCGACAACTTTGAATGGCATGACTCCATATACATTCTGTTTGAGTCTTGAGAGACTTCCACATTTGACTCTTGGAATCTCTTCAATTGGTTGGAAATGTTTGCAAGCACTTTTTTAAATGCTTCGGTAGACGTCTTGTTAATCAGTTTAATTGTACGAAGTTCATTTTCAATTAATGTCACTTCTCTTCGATCATCCAGGTCTGAGGTAGTCACTGGCACTGGAGTGGGACTCTGGAGATTGAGAATGCCACTATTCATCGCTTCAATTTTCTCAACAAGCGTTTCAATTTTCGCATTCAACTGACCAAATTGATCAGTGCTCTCCTCGTTCAAACTCAACAACGAGCCATTTTTCACCTCACTTAAGGACTGCTCTTCTAACTCATAAAACACCTTTGTTTGTGGATCCTGGATATAGATGTCAGGAAAATTACCTGATCCTGGTGAGTACGCAAATTTTTCAACAAAGAGCAATCTAATGGAAGCTAAGGCTATCGGTGTGGCGATAGTTGCCTTTCTAGTCTTTTGGCCTATCCTTAACAAAACGTAAACTTCCAGTTCCTCCAAAATTGAGTTGTTGGCTGTATTGATCGGTGATTTGGGTACAGGAAGTGCTGGGGATGAATCAATCCCACCTGGTTGATGAGTGAGTTTGGCATACTGGTAAGCACTGAATCGTTTGCTAGCCCGACGTTGCATAGCATCACCATTTTGAAGTTGAAGTAATGCCTCATTTTGAGATCTGTTGGACTCACGAGAGAACCTGGATGAAGGTGCGTCTCGAGTTGACGTATCTCTGGGATACTCCCTGATTGGTGCCTCCCTAGTTGGTGTCTCCCTGGTTGGTGTCTCCCTCGTTGGTGTCTCCCTCGTTGGTGCCTCCCTCGTTGGTGCCTCCCTAATTGGTGCCTCTCTAATTGGCGCCTCCCTAATTGGCGCCTCCCTAATCGGAGCTTCCCTAATTGGAGCTTCTAAAGTGGTCGAAGTGTTCCAAGTTGTTGGATTTGTATCTGATGGAGTCTCTCTAGCTCCACCTTCCCCCTGATCCATGCTCATGCTACTCCTATCCCTACTCTCCTCTCTAGCACGCTCTTGAGACATAATTCTGGCTCGTCCCTGCTTAGCTTTCAAGTTCTGTAGTAGCGTAACAATAATATTTCTTATGTTGGGCAAAAACCGATCAAGATTTTCCTGGGAGGGAGCTTCACTCAATGCTTCTTCCAAAATCGTTCTCAACGCTTGTGGTACATTACCAAGATCAGAGGTGTCAATCCCACTATGTGCAAATGCTTTCGTTGCTGCTCTAAAGTCATTGCCCAATTTTACATAGGCATCCGATACAAACTTGTCATCAGCTTCTTGTCTAGCCCATTGTGTTAAACTCTCGAGTAAATGCTTGGTCGATACAAGTAATCTAGTCACACAAGTTTCAACTGTATGTAATGACTTTCTCTTTGGGTTCACAAGAGTCTCTTGAGATGAACGAAACGACGACATGGAAAGAGTGTGGAGTCAAGTGTTGCTTTGGTGATTGATTGATTTACGCATAACATATCTACTATTTTATTTTATTTTTCTCTTCCTTTTCATTTTCATTTTTTTTTAAGGCTTCTATTTATGCCCATTCAGGCTTGGGCTCACTTCTACCCCTCCAATTGCCTCTACCTCTACCTCTTCCTCTGCCTCTGCCTCTTCCTCTGCCTCTGCCGCCTCTAGCACCTGATTCACCAAAAGTGTCAAAATTCAAACTTCTCTCCTCGGCCCATCTATTTCTATTATTTCCACGTTCTCCAGTTGATGACGAGATTGAATCAAAAAAAGAGGACTGTTTGTTGTACTTGGGGCCCTCATCTTCATGAGCTTCTTTGTGGAACTTGGCATTCGACAGCTCAAAATCAAAGTCTTCATTAAAGTCTAGCTTTGATGCAGGGTTTCTTGGTCTCGAAACTGGTTGCGATTGTGCAACTTCTTTGCTTTCATCATTTTCCTTTTCCTTTTCCTCTTTGTTTGGTAATGACCCAGGTTCAACCTCATGGGTAGTCTTTGTAGATGGTTGTTCCTGCGTTGTTTTTGTTGGTTGCGGCTGCTCGTGGGGTGATGCAACACCACTACCAGCAGCAGCACCTGTTTCAGACGCAGTAGGAGCAACAGGAGCAGCAGCAGGGGCAGCTTGTGTTGTACTAGGACCTGGTTGGTTTACGCTAGTTGTTTGCGGTGGAAATTGCTGAGGATAAGGTGGTTGTTGCGAGGTTGGTGCAGGATAAAAACCTGAAGTTCCCACAGGATATACGGGCTTTACTTGGTCAATAGGGACATCCAAAACGGACAAGTCCTCCACATCGTTACCTCTGAAAACAACATAATCATAGATATCGGTTCCTGGAGGCACTTCCAAATGTGGTTGTCCTAATCTCCCTTCAGTACCAAACATTCTCACTGATTTTAATGCAATTGTAGCATCATCAGCATTGATGTGTTCTAAAATACCGACATATCTCAAGTTCTTTTTAGAAATCAAGGAAATCGTCTTGCCAACGAAATCAGACATAAGTGGTGTTAGTCGTTGAGTCCTGTGTGTGTTATTTCAAGTTTCCAATTGATGAAATCTTAAACTCCTCGGGGGTGAATATCGTGAAGGAGGAGTTTGCAATGATGGGGGTACCTCCTCTAGTAGATGTTGTGTGAAGTGAAGGGGTATCACGAAATGGGTCTTTTGTAGTTTGGTGTGTTAGTGCTTTTTTTTTTCGAAAGGAAAAAATAATTCAAAATCGATTCCAATGAACACCATAACCAGAACCAACAATATGGATCTTAATCAGCAAATGGAACAGATTGCAGCAGAAGCTGTTAATTTAGCGCAAAAGGAGAGAAGTGAGGAAGAGTTAGAGCAGAAGGAGGCACCCCAAGAGGAGGCACCCCAAGAGGAGGCACCCCAAGAGGAGGCACCCCAAGAGGAGGCACAGGAGGAGGCACAGGAGGAAGTACAGGAGGAAGTACAGGAGGAAGCACAGGAGGAAGCACAGGAGGAAACACCTCAAGAAACATTCTTGGCTTCCACTCAAAATACTCCCATGGATGAGGATGAAATAATCAGCTCCATTAAAGCAAAGAAAATCACCAACGCTGATGATCGATTCAATACACACAAGAAATTAATAAGAAGAGCCAGACCACATGTCAGCACCGAGACTACCACTATTGATGATCAACCATCATATAGTAATGACGACCTCGATCCACAACAAAGGAAACGATTGGAGTTGGAAGAGAAGATGTCAGCCGCAATCAAGGTGAAATCGAACAGAAGAAGAAAAGCTGATGAAGATGATATTGAAAGAATGCAAGATGATAAAATTGACCATTTGAAAGAGCGAATGATCAACGCAGCCAACTTGGATGTCGAAAAGAATTCACAAGGACAGATTGCTACTGAAAAGCTAAAATTATTGGACGACGTGTTGAACATCTTATCAAGAGCTGATTTAGCAGAGTCAATTTTGGACAACAATTTATTGGAGGCGGTACGATTATGGTTGGAACCATTGCCTGATGCCAGCATGCCAGCGTACCAAATCCAAAAGGAGCTAATAAACTCATTAGAAACATTGCCCATCAAAACTGACCATTTAGTGGCCTCAGGAATAGGTAAAGTTCTCGTATTTTACCAAAGATCAAAAAGGACAGAGCCACTGTTGAAAAAGATTGTTGACAGATTGATAGGTGATTGGACTAGACCTATTTTGAACAAATCAGACTCATACAAGGACAGATCTATACAGTTTGGTGAATACAACAAGGCAAGATATTCCAACAAATTGTCATCTGGTAATAAGCAAACGGCACCAAAGACTCTATACGAGCAAAATGCTGAAAGAAGGAAAAGAGCCGCTATACCAACAGCACGAACTGCTGCTTACAAGATTGCTCCCAAGGTTGATCCAAACTTATTGATGAGACAATCAGGAAGAGGACACGATGAAAGGTTTAGAAAATTGAATCAAAAATTGACCACCATGGGCACCAAGAGGAAAGTGACAAAGAAAGGTGGTCCATCAATTGAAGGTAGAGATTTGAGCATTTAATGAAACATCCCTCTAATACACTACAGTCTCTTTACATTCACCCTTATCATCCTCTTTCATTTACATTTCTCTCCTCTTCCCTCTACATTGTGCTCCCTCTTTCGTAACAACTTTATATGTATTAAATGAAAAACACCCGATTTTCCCTAATGTACACTCCTACGATCTTGGCTTTTCCTTCTTTTCCTTCCACAAGGCCAACAAAGAAACACCAGAAACTTTAACAACCTTGAATCTGACACCTGGAATATCACCCTTAGCCTTACCTCTTCTACCGAAACCAGCCAACAAGACTTCGTCATTTTCATCAACAAAGTTCAAACAACCATCATTTGGAACGAAAGCAGTAACTCTTTTACCATTCTTGATTAATTGGACTCTAACACACTTTCTAATGGCTGAGTTTGGTTGTTTCGATTCAACACCAATCTTTTCCAATACAATTCCCTTGGCGTGAGATGAACCTCCAAATGGTGATGATTTAAATGCAGTTCCCAATAATCTGGCCTTATAAGCTTGATCGGCCCATCTGTTGTTTCTTCTGTGAACTCTTAATTTTCTAGCAGAGTTAAGTCCTCTTGGTTTACCCTTTCCCATGGTTGTATATGCTTTGTAAGATGAAAAGTCAGGAAGGAGATTTGAGCTTTCGAAAAAAAAAAAAAAAATTGTACTTTGTCATGATACAGAGAGAGAGAGAGAGAGCGTGTGTGTGTATGGCAACAAAGTAGTGCACACTTGCAGAAAAAAAATGCATATTACATTGCGTGTAGGGCTTCAGCCCTGGACCACAAAATCATCACGTTTTTATCGATTATATCACATCTACATTATTTTCAGTCACCTCTTGAGGCTCAACTCCATCACTTTGATCAAGCGGTTTTTGCTCAGATGCATCCACGTTTGAATTCTCCGAGTTCTCAGACAGTATATCAGCATCCTCAGCAGGAGATGAATTCATCTTTTGCCGTTTACTATTGCTGTGACGTAGAGAGCACGCACCTTCATCTTTCAGCAAAACGCGTTGCCTTCTAGCTCTTCCCACATCCTCGTGATCTTCTTCCTCCTCTTCCTCCACTACCTCCTCCTCCCTCTCGCTGCTACTCTTGTGTTCTTCCCTATTGGACATTTGATTTGCATACTCGATTTCGGTTTGCCTGAATTCCAAAGCGGCATAATACTGTTTAACTTGATACTTCAGATCAGCTAATGCCTTCTGCTTTTCAATAGCCTTCGACTTGTACTCTTCTTCTCCCTGTTTGAGAATCTCGTGTAAACTATCACCACCTAATGGCTCATTAACAGGTCTTCTCCTGCGATAAAAAAGCAAATAAGCAGCACTTGACACAAGCTCCTCTGGATTGTTGATCTCCGTGACTCTACTATCATTAAAATAGTACCATTTATCATCCTTGAAATTCTTCACCGATGCTGTATAATGACCACCACCCAATCCTCCATAATGATTATCAACGGCAATCAAATCATAAATGCAATCCTTTTCCTGTGGGTTAGCAACATATGGCCCAATATCCAATCCCTCAATAGGGAAATCAACAACAACATCAATCTTGTCACTAAATGCTCGAGCGCTATGGAACCTTTTCAAATGTATTGTCAAAATATCGCCTGTTGACCAAATTTGTATCGACTTTGTAGCCCGTTTGTGATCCTTACAACTAGGACAATACCACAAATCATGCTCACCAAGAACTTCTGGTGTGCTAAAACTCTTTAAACAATCTGCCAAGCTAATTTTACTCTTCCGCTGACGTTCGAATTTAGCTTTGTTCTCTGCCAATTGTTGATTGACTAGTTGCGGTGGGGAATCCCATGTGGTTAATGAAGCGTCGCCAAACAATTTTGCATAAATCTCCTTATCCCAATCGCACAATAACACCGAGTTCTTGCAAACCAATGTTTTATGTTCTTCCCCTGCCTCTTCCGTTGCAAAGTTTGTTTCCAATGGCGAGTTTACATTTGATGGTTTTGTGGAATCTGGCCCACCTTGAGGGGGAATAAACGAGCTTGAGCCAAACATTCCTTCACTTTCAGTATCAGACAAGGTAAGATGAGAATATTGTTGATTACGTGGTGGTAACATTGGACGTGAATCTTGTTCAAATGGTTCGCCAGCATCCAGAACCAGTTCCAGCTTGACTCCATCAACAACAATAACAGCATCGTTTGAATCACTCCATTCGTCCCTTCCCAACGGAATAACCTGAGGCGTATTGGAACGCAGCACCAAAAACCCATCCGACCTCGTTTCATCGTCACGTACGTCATCCATCCTTTTTCCATCATCATCGTCTTGACCATCGTCTTGTATTGGCTCCTCCGTAGGCTTCTCTCGTATACTCCTCTGCGAATGATAATACATCTTTTTCAATGGTGGCAACTGGTCAGACAAAAACCTGTAATTGCTTATTGCTGGTTTGTGCAATGGAACATGAATCGTGGTGGTTGTTGCAAGACTGTTGTGAGAACTAAAACTAAAACGAGGCCTTTGACTGCTTGGCAATTCATGGGCTGTATCATAAATATATTTGATCTTGAACCCAAAATCACCATCAACGTAAGGGTTGGCTAATGAAACATCACTATCATAAACGTTTTCCTCCTTGTTATCAGCTTCACTCTCAATTGATGGGAAGTCCAGTTTGTTGTAATATTTCTTTGCAGTGTAACCTTGCAGGCTCTGCTTAACTACCTCATATTCACTAACAAGATCAATAGTTGTCAAAACAGATGCCGCCTCCAACAACTTTTGTCGAATACAACCAAAACTATTGAGTTGATCTTTTGCAAGAGTGATAAACAAAGGAATACCAAAATAATTTTCCATTCGATACAGCGAGTCATCATTCTCCACCACATTGAAAACAGGCACAACCACCTCATTCTCCCGATCGTGGGGAATAATGTAAACAACCACATCATCGCCATCTTTGATTACTTCAGTAATTGGTAAAAACTTATTTTTGATTCGATTCTTTTGGAAATCAGCATATATTCCATGCTGAAATACTTCATACAAGAATAGATCATCCTTGTCGATGTTAAGAAAACTAGACAAGTAGTTGATCAAATCATCATAATTGGAACTAGTTTTCAACTCCACTTCAAGTCTCATAATCCTGCTTTCAAGTTTGTTCCCTGCTAAATCCACAATGGTAAAAGTATGGTACCATTTCTTGTTGATAGGCAATGGTAATGTCAAGTCGTTGAATGGGTCAAATGTTATTGATGTCTTGCCACAATCAGGGCACACCAATATCGACTCGTACAACCCGGTAAACAAATCAGTTATAACAGAGTCATTTCTTTGCTTGTGTTGATTCCAACAGGTCTCCGAAAGCTTAGCTATAGCATCTTTGTCATCAACCTCGTCATCTTTCAATTCCGGTTTTTCGCAATACGGCTTTTGGAGAATACGATTCAAATCTTCATGCAATGCATCCAACAACCAGCTCAACAACTCTTGTGAATCCTGTTGAAGGTATCCAGAAAACATGGAACTGTACCTTCCAATGGTGTGTTTGAAATCACGCGGCGATATACTTGATGAAGTCTTTGCTGGGTCAAAAGCTTGCTTCAACAAGGATCCAAAAGCATTGGCAACATCTCCATTATATCCAAGCGGATTGTCTGCGTTCAACTCCTTTTGGTAAATGTTGTGGAAAAAGTACTGATTAATTTCTGGAACATGAAGCAAACATTGCAACGCAGAATTCATATAACAAGTATTTCCTAGATTGGATAAACCCATGTGGCCACCAGCATTTTCCTTGTTGTCGCTTTGATTGATATGTGACTCAACAAATGCATCAATGGGAAAAGAGAGGTTGCTTTTCTCCTTGTACTCGACAACCAAGTGGTACATACTATCATTGACGCCTTTTGTTGTCAAAGTTCTATCGTAGATGTGTGGGGGCACCACATTCTTTCTGGCTATTTTGTAAACAAAATTTGAAGCGGTAATCATATAGGGCATTTCACTCTCCTTGACATCAGATACAAACCAAAGTCTAAAATCGTCAATTGATTTGCGGGGAGCTTTAAGGACATGATCCTTGATAAGTCCAAGTAGGTATGAAAAAGTTTGGGTTCTTGAAATCGATATTGGAAAAGGGGCTTCATTTTCTGCATCATTCTGATGATGATGATGATGATGATGATGATGGTGATTGTGTCTAGAATATCCGTTTCTAAAGTAGGTTGGCTGATGCGTCTTTTTACCAATGTAATGAATATAAAACATTGGTGGCCACCTTTCGATTTCCAATGCTTCAGTTTGAAGGTTGGTAATGTACCATCTTCTAATTGGTTGTCCCAATGCACCGAACCAAAGCAAAAGGTGTTGAAAGATATTGACTGATAAACCAATCGTTGGCACCGGCTCATTATCCACTGGATAAAGATTTCCTGAACTATCTAGTATCCCATGAAAATCAACAGGACCAATTTTGCTTTGCAAATCCTCAAGTGATGTTGCTTCTGTATCAAAAATTGAATCAAGATATGGTTTCGAAATCACAATACATTCATCACCTTCTTGCATATCTTGATCAGCTAATAAACTCTTGATCAACTGTCTTTTATCTTCCAAATCCTTTTTCGAATCTTCATCTTTTTGTGCATTGTTTTCCTGGTTTGTAGTTTGTTCTACTAGTGGATTATCTATTATAGGTGGCGATTCAATGGAGCTGGTTGTCGATGACAGTGGTTCCCTTTCGTTTTCCTGAACGGTACTGTAACTGGTAACTTCTTCATCAAGCATATTGAGAATATAGTGATTGCTTATCAAAAGTATACGTTATGGGTGGATACCAGTATTGAACTAAACCTCAATGACTCTCAGTCCAATTGTATATGAGATCACAATCAGTAGATATGTGTGAGTGTCCCAATTGGAATAGATTGTTGCGGTGTAGTCCAGTTGTGTACAATCAAACAATAGTGTTGCAAATGGAAACGTTGAAAAGAGGTAAGAACCGTTCATCGTTCTTTTTTTTTTTAGTTGCGCGTCTGGAGGAATCGATTTTTTTTGCCACAATTTTTTTTGTTTTTATCGAGTGTCGCGGAGATCGTGCTACGACATTTGCATAACATATTGATAAAAAAAAAAAAAATACAATATTTTGTACAAAAGTATACAATTACGTCTCTATGCTAGCTCTTTGTTTGGATATGTCGATAGCTCGCCTAAGTGTTTCCATGGTGATATCACCATTACTCACCAAACTGATTTTGTTTATCGTTTGTGAATTACTGATGATGGATATTCTAGATAAAATGGTGGATTCTTCTGCTTCGCCTTCCAAGTCAGTCAATAAGATCGGTTCATCACTGTCTACATCCATGGCATCCCCATGTTGCTCTTTTCTCTTGTCCAACTTGATTATACCGAAATTGCTTGAGATTGTCCCTGGTTTCACATTCAATTGTAGCTTGTACTGAGATTCCTGTCTCAAATCTAAATTCAAAACACCTTTATTGGTATCAATTAACCCTCTTGCGTTTGATTTTCTCGATCTGATGGAAATTTTGGTACTTATTGAATCATTAACAAAACATCTGGGCAACTGTAAACCTTGCAATGCTTTCAAAATCGAAGCAAAACATAAATCAAATATAGAATTTGTTGACACTTCTCTCAGGTATACTTTTGTATTTGCCAACAAGACAAATTGGAATGGTTTATTATGCATACTTGATAGATTAACATATTGCCATTGTGATTCATTTAAATCGGGATACAAAATCTCTTCTTCACCAGTTTCTTCATCTTTCAACTTGATACCGATATTTTCAATACGCAAACTCTCCTCAGGGATAATTTTGCAATGTCTAAAAGTTTCAAACAAGTCCTGACTAACAATCATTTCTTCATCAGTGGGAGCACCAGATCTACCTCGAAGTATTTCGACTTGTGGGTAAACAGTGGCAAAATGTTGCCCCTGTTGGCTGCTTTGATTGCCCAAATCTTCAAGAATCCCAAGACTTATTGTTGTAATGACAGTAGTGGATCCACTTTTCACAATCGATGATGCAAAAATGTTGTTTTCGTTTTGTTGCAATTGCAGACTATTGCCAAAAGCAACTGCTTTGAATTCAGTGAAGTTGCGCAAATTGGGTCTGATTCCAATAGATAGGTGGCGTTGTAAAGATACATCCGGTGCTATTCTTGCCAATACATCTGGCGTGAAGCTAACTTGTTTTAATTCAGCCATTGTTGCTTTATAGGTTGATGGAAATGTGTATAAAATTATTTTCTGATGAGGTTTGTAAATGGATGTGATGAGTGTCGTGGCTTCAATGTCAAAAAATGTGCATGTCCGACATTGACTGTCAGTAAGTATTGTACCTCTAAAGCGTAACTGAATCAAGCTAGATAATTTGTAGTAACAGGAGTACGAGAACTGCTCTGACGCTACTCCCAGGACCTACCATAGGAGTGCATGCGGGTATAAAGTTTTGCACCATATTGATGCAAAAGTTGAACTCTCCTATACTTTTCGAAAAAAATGGATATAAAAGTTGCCTCAGTTGGACCTGTCATCATGGTTGTGATATTAATCAGCGGTATAATTCTACGTTCTATTAGCGAAAATGAGATCTTTTGGGATCAGTGTAGACATCCCAGGACGCGTACAGCCGTTCAAACAAGATAATGGGGCGGTAGAGTAAAGTTTTGTTACTCAGAGAAAGCCTAAACATACAAAGACAAGAATCTATAATCACATGCACCAGGTATACCCCCACATAAGTACAAGTGAAGATCATCTTTCCTGTTGACATAGAGTATCATAATAATCAATAGTGAGTTGACTCATTAGTATCACAAAAATGTCAAAACAATTACTTGCCATTGCTCCGGTTTCAAGAATTGCAAAAACTGTAGAACCGGTTTGTACCGAGATACACAAAGTAAAAATGAATCAGCTTCTTCATTGACTTGTAGAAACTTTGTAACTAAATTGGGGGAAGTCTTTTCCTTTCTTGGAATAAGAGTACTACTTTGATTACGAGACCTAATACGCAATGAACAGATATATTCACAATTCAATGCATTTGTGGTATAGATGATGAAACTGTTTTCCATTGCATTCTGATTTGACATTCTGATTTGATATGAATCCTTTGAATTAAGTTAATGAATGTGGGGTAAAGTAAAACGTAGTTTAGTTAAGTGCTTTACACGTGACTAACTAGAAATTGAAATTAAATGTTCTCTTTTAATAATTAGCAGCATGTGATTGGCTGTAGATTAAGAAACAAAAGAAGAAGAGGAGAGATTACAGTTTTTGTATCACAAAAACAAACAAATATTACTGCATTGAAAAGCATAATAAACAAAAGACAAACAAGGGTAAAAGGAAATCAAATGGGTTTAGTAGGCCACCAGAGGAGGAAGGTCACCCAAGCCAAGTTGTTATGGGTCCAATTGACGGGGTCAATAGCAATAACTATTACCCTTGGACCAAGTACAGTTTGGCTAAAGTAGGTTGTTGTAGTATGGATATATTTCTCTTTTACAGATCTGAATGGAAAGATCCCGTTATCTATAAACAAAGAAAATGAGTTAATTTAAACTTTAGCCAAGGGTAAAACCGTTATAGTTATATATTATTTTACACGATTTAGAGGTACCATAGATGGGGGGTGATAAGCTGCCATTGATTGGAACCACCCGTTTCCCATAGAGCTTAGCTAGAGTAAATCTCAAACAACACGTGGGGGAGGGGACAAGAGACCAAAGAGATTAACATTCTCATTGTATAAACGCCAATGAATAACTACAAAATTTTTCTTCTTCGTTTTTCACAAAATAGACAAACTAATTTTCCAAATTTCTAACTTTTCCAATATTTGTACAAACACAAAAAAATCAAAATCATAATTGAGCCATCTTCTTCTTCTTCTTCCTTCTCTTCTTCTTCTTCTTCTTCTAGATTTTCATTCATAAGAGGACACTTAAATGAGTACCGTTTCCAGCACCTCCTCATATTTGCCCCAAAAGGAGTTTAGCGACACTCACATCTACCACTATGATGAAGTTCCAGAAAATAAATCATGGGCTTCTGCTTTACCTATTGCAAAAGGTCTTTACAATCCAGAACTTGAGAAAGACGCTTGTGGTGTTGGTTTCACATGTCATTTGAAAGGATCACCATCTCACAAGATTGTATCAGATGCCAAACACTTATTGTGTAATATGACCCACAGAGGTGGAGAATTGAACCCCAAAGATGGTGATGGTGCTGGTTTATTGAGTTCTATTCCTCACAAGTTTTTGAAAAGAGAGTTTCAATATCATTGCAATGTTACATTACCGAGAAAAGGTCAATATGGGGTAGGTAATTTGTTTTTCAAAAAGGATGATGTTGTGTTTGACAAGTCTAAAAGGACATTTGAAGATATTGCTGATTCTTTGGATTTAAAAGTATTGGGATGGAGAAAAGTACCACATGATTCTTCCATTTTGGGTCCAGCTTCATTGTCAAGAGAACCCTACATTTTACAACCAGCTGTTGTTTTGAAAGAAACTTTGGATTTGGATATTGATGAAGAAGAATTTGTTGCAAAATATCAGCAAGAGTTTGAAAAAAAATTATTTATTTTGAGAAAACAAGCATCTCATACCATTGGATTACACAATTGGTTCTACATATGTTCACTTTCATCAAAGACAATTGTGTACAAAGGACAATTAGCTCCAAATCAAGTCTATGCATACTACCATGATTTGGTTAATGCCGAATACGAGTCACATTTTGCATTGGTCCATTCAAGATTCTCAACAAACACGTTCCCATCTTGGGATAGAGCTCAGCCTTTGAGATTAGCCGCACATAATGGTGAGATCAACACTTTAAGAGGCAACAAAAATTGGATGAGAGCTAAAGAAGGTGTGATGAAGTCTAAATTGTTTGGTGAAGAAATGGACAAGTTGTTTCCCATTATCGAAGAAGGCGGTTCTGATTCAGCTGCATTTGATAACGTTTTGGAATTGTTGGTTGTTAACGGGGTTGTTTCTTTACCGGAAGCTGTTATGATGATGATTCCCGAGGCTTGGCAAAACGATGAATTCATTGACCCTAAAAAGAAGGCATTTTATGAGTGGGCAGCTTGTTTGATGGAACCATGGGATGGTCCTGCTTTGTTTACTTTTGCTGATGACAGATATTGTGGTGCCAACTTGGATCGTAATGGGTTGAGACCATGTAGATACTATGTCACTGATGATGACAGAATGATTTGTGCTTCGGAAGTTGGGGTTATTGGTATTGAACCCGAAAAGGTTTTACAAAAGGGTAGATTACAACCAGGAAGAATGTTGTTGGTTGATACCAAGGAGGGAAGAATTGTTGATGACAGAGAGTTGAAAAACAATGTTGCATCACGTTTTGATTTCAAAAGTTGGGTCTTGGCCAACATGATTTCGTTAAACGATTTGAAAGAGAAATATACGTCACGAGATATCAGCTTGCATCCAACCCCAATTGATCCTGAGTTGACAATTCAAACTGATTCAAGATTGGTGGCATCTGGATACTCTCACGAGCAAGTGTTGTTTGTATTGGCACCAATGGCAGAGGGTAACGAAGCATTGGGTTCCATGGGTAATGATAATGCATTAGCTTGTCTTTCTGAACAACCCAAGTTGTTGTACGAATATTTCCGTCAATTGTTTGCCCAAGTGACAAATCCACCAATTGATCCTATTAGGGAAAAGATTGTTATGTCCTTGGAGTGTTATGTTGGGCCACAAGGTAACCTTTTGGAAATGAAACCAAACCAATTAAACCGGTTGTTGTTGAAATCACCAATCTTGACCAATGAAGATCTTTTGGCTATCAAGGAAATTGAAAAAGTTTATCCAACATGGTCAGTTGCCACCATTGATATCACATTTGAGAAATCTGAAGGTATACAGGGTTACATCAACACCATTGACAGAATTTGCCAAGCTGCTTCGAAAGCAATTGCCGATGATAACCAAATTATTGTATTGAGTGATGTTGCCACCGGTGCTGATAGATTACCAATCTCTGCATTGATTGCAGTTGGTGCTGTCCATCACCACTTGGTTAGGCAAAAACAGCGTTCCAAGGTTGCGTTGATTATTGAGACCCAGGAAGCCAAAGAAGTACATCATATGTGTTGTTTGGTTGGATACGGTGCCGATGGTATCAACCCCTACTTGGCCATGGAAACTTTGCAAAGAATGAAGAGACAGGGTCTTTTGAAAAATGAATCTTTAAGTGAGGAGAAAGTAATTGACAATTATAAGAAATCACTTGACTCGGGGATCTTGAAAGTTATGTCAAAAATGGGAATCTCCACTTTGGCATCCTACAAAGGTGCTCAAATTTTTGAAGCTCTTGGTGTTGATAACTCAGTTATTGATATTGCCTTTGCTGGAACTGCTTCTAGAATCAAGGGGGTTACGATCGAGTATATTGCCCAAGATGCATTCACTCTTCATGAGAGAGGGTATCCAACCAGAGAAACTGTAAAACCAATTGGCTTACCAGAAACCGGAGAATACCATTGGAGAGATGGTGGTGAGGCACATATCAATGATCCAGCTGCAATTGCTTCATTACAAGACGCTGTGCGTAACAAGAATGAAAGGGCTTTTGATGCTTACTGTAAAAAAGAAAATGAAGCAGTGAGAAACTGTACTTTGCGTGGTTTATTAGATTTCGACTTTGAATCTTCAACTTCAGTACCCATTGATCAAGTTGAACCATGGACTGAAATCGTTCGTCGTTTTTTCACTGGTGCCATGTCTTATGGATCAATATCGATGGAGTCACACTCAACATTGGCTGTTGCGATGAATAGATTAGGTGGTAAATCCAATACAGGTGAAGGTGGTGAGGATGCAGCTCGTTCCCAAGTTAATGAAAATGGTGATACAATGAGATCCGCCATCAAACAAGTTGCCTCGGGAAGATTTGGTGTTACTTCGTATTATCTAGCCGACGCTGATGAGTTACAAATCAAGATGGCGCAAGGTGCTAAGCCAGGTGAAGGTGGTGAGTTACCGGGTCACAAGGTATCAGCCGAAATTGGAAAGACTAGGCACTCAACACCAGGAGTTGGTTTAATTTCACCTCCACCACATCATGATATTTATTCCATTGAAGATTTGAAGCAGTTGTTGTACGACTTGAAATGTTCCAATCCAAGAGCAAGAACTTCAGTCAAATTGGTTTCGGAAGTTGGTGTTGGTATTGTCGCTGCTGGTGTTGCTAAAGCTGGTTCGGAAAACATTTTGATTTCTGGAGGTGATGGTGGTACTGGTGCTGCCAAATTGACCTCCATCAAATATGCCGGTTTACCTTGGGAATTGGGATTAGCCGAATCTCACCAAACATTGGTGTTGAATGACTTGAGAGGAAGGGTTATCTTGCAAACTGATGGTCAATTGAGAACTGGTAGAGATATTGCCATTGCTTGTTTATTGGGAGCCGAAGAATGGGGGTTTGCAACAACTCCATTGATTGCCATGGGATGTATCTACATGAGAAAATGTCACACTGGCGCTTGTCCTGTTGGTATTGCTACTCAAGACCCCGAATTGAGAAGGAAATTCGAAGGTACTCCAGAGCACGTTATCAATTTTTTCTATTACATGGCAAATGATTTGAGACAATATATGGCTAAATTGGGATTCAGAACCGTTGCTGAAATGGTTGGAAGGGCCGAGAAGTTGAAAGTAAGAGAGGATTTCAGAAACACCAAGAATGCCAACATTGATTTGTCACCAATTCTTACTCCTGCCCATACTATTAGACCAGGAGTTGCAACCCATTGTGTGCGGAAACAAGATCACAAGCTTCACATCAGGGTAGACAACAAATTGGTTGATGAGTCAGAATTGACTCTCGCCAAAGGGTTGCCAGTCACCATTGACTGTGAAGTGGTCAATACTGATAGGTCCTTGGGTACTACATTGTCGTACCGTGTGTCCAAGACTTTTGGTGAAGAAGGATTACCTCATGATACCATTCATGTGAATGTTACAGGCTCTGCTGGTCAATCATTTGGTGCCTTTTTGGCCCCAGGAGTTACCTTGGAGTTGGAAGGTGATGCTAATGACTATGTTGGAAAAGGGCTATCTGGTGGTAGAATCATTATTTATCCTCCAATTGAATCTAAATTCAAAGCCGAGGAGCACGTGATTGCCGGTAACACTGCCTTTTTTGGAGCCACTTCTGGTTCAGCATTTCTCAGAGGTATTGCTGCTGAAAGATTTGCCGTGAGAAACTCTGGTGCTAATCTTGTTGTCGAAGGTACTGGTGATCACGGTTGTGAGTACATGTCTGGAGGTAGAGCTATTGTGCTCGGATCCACTGGAAGAAACTTTGCATCTGGTATGTGTGGTGGTATCGCTTATGTATTGGATATGGCTCAGGATTTTCCAGAAAAGGTTAACAAAGCCAACGTTGAGCTCTCTTCAGTCACTGAAACCGATGAAATTGCGTTTTTGAGGAATTTGATTGAAGATCATCGTCATTATACCGGATCAGAAGTTGCTGATAGAATCTTGAACGATTTCAATAGATACTTGCCAAGATTTGTTAAAGTCTTACCATTTGATTACAAGAAGGTGTTGGAAAAAGAAAAACAACTTGCTGAAGAGGCCAAAAAGAAGGAACTAACCAAGTTTTTGAAATCAATCAAGGAAGATCCCGAATCTGATGTTACCAATGGTGAAGCATACAAGATCAAAAAGGGACATGTTCACCGCTCTCATAAACAACTCAATGAACCAAAAGTTGCTGATGTTGAAGATACCATTTTTGATACTGAATTTGAGAAAAAAGCGCCAGTAAAATTGGATAAAGTTAGAGGGTTTATGAAGTACAAGCGAAACAACGAAAAGTACAGGGATGCTAAACTGAGAACTTCAGATTGGAAGGAAATGACATCGAGGTTGACCAAGGATGAGTTGAAGTATGAAACTGCGAGATGTATGGACTGTGGTGTTCCCTTTTGTACTTCTGACACCGGGTGCCCAATTTCTAATGTGATTCCTAAATGGAATGAGTTGGTGTTTAATGATAGATGGTTTGATGCATTGCAAAGGTTAATGATGACCAACAATTTTCCTGAATTCACCGGAAGAATTTGCCCTGCTCCATGTAATGGGGCATGTGTTTTGGGAATTAATGAAGATCCCGTCAATATTAAATCAGTTGAATGTGCCATTATCGATTATGGCTTTGAGCAAGGCTGGATTAAACCACAACCTCCAACTCATAGAAGTGGCAAAACTGTTGCTGTTATTGGATCGGGCCCTGCTGGTTTATCATGTGCTGATCAATTGAACAAAGCTGGACACTTGGTAACTGTTTATGAAAGAAGCGACAGACCTGGTGGGTTATTGATGTATGGTATCCCCAACATGAAATTAGACAAGGGGATTGTCAGGAGGAGAACCGACTTGTTGGCAGCTGAAGGTATTGAATTTGTCTGCAACACCACAGTTGGTGAGGATGTCACTGTCTCTGACTTGCAATCCAATTTCGATGCGGTTGTTTTCGCTGTTGGTTCAACCATTCCTAGAGATTTAAAGATTCCAGGAAGAGAATTGGAAAACATTAACTTTGCCATGCAATTGTTGCACAAGAACACTAAAGCACTCTTGGATGAAGAATTGGATGAAGTGCGCAAGACATTGCAAGGTAAACACGTTGTTGTTATTGGTGGTGGTGATACTGGTAATGATTGTTTAGGTACGTCTACAAGACATGGTGCTAAATCGGTCACCAATTTTGAATTGTTGCCTCACCCACCTTCATCCAGACCAAAGGACAATCCATGGCCACAATGGCCAAGAATCTTTAGAGTTGATTATGGTCACACTGAAGTTGCAGCTCATTATGGTAAAGATCCAAGAGAATACTCCATCTTGTCCAAGGAGTTTGTTGGTGAAGATGGTAAAGTCAAGGGAATCAAGACTGTTCGAGTAGAATGGAAACGTTCAGACCAAGGAGCATGGCAAATGGCTGAAGTACCCGGCAGTGAAGAATTTTTCCCGGCAGATGTTGTCTTGTTGTCTATGGGATTCATTGGACCTGATGCCGATAATCTTGAAGTTGAAAAGACTAAAAGAGGCACCATCAACACCGTGAATCCAAACGTTTACAAAGTCGATAATGACTCCAATTTGTTTGCTGCTGGTGATTGCAGAAGAGGTCAGTCATTGGTTGTTTGGGGCATTCAAGAAGGAAGACAATGTGCTAGAGAAGTGGATGAGTATTTGATGGGTTCGACTAGATTACCCGGTAATGGATCCATTGAACAAAGAAGTTACAAGTTGTTGGAAGAATTGGAAGTTGCTGCTTGAGTTAGAAAAAAAATATGTTGTATTGTATATATTTATTTAATTGATGAGAATTTATTAACAAGTGTGTGCTTAATTGAAGTAATACTCTATATAGAATGCAAATTATTCAGTACACCCCTTTGCTTTTCTGTTACTTGTTCTTGCCAAACCAGAACCCATCGTTACTTCCAGAATCATTTTCCTTCTCCCTTGTTGATTTGAAGTGGTAATCGTCCTCAGAATCACTATCATCTCCATCAGTTTCAAAGTTGTAGAAAAACGGTCTAGCTTTTGTGGCTTTACCATCGGGCTGGTGTTGCTGCAGTGGCTGCAGTTGCAGATCCTGTCCATTGGATAAAGTTGAGTAAAACTTTATCGAATCCTTTCTTGGTCTCCTCCTTTGTGAGGGTGGTGGCGGTGGTGGTGGTGAACTTACAGAAGGTTTGCCTTGCTTGTTCTTGAACGATAATGAGAGTTGTTTCCCTGAGCCATCAGCATTGCTCATTTCTTCATCATCTGATGCTGATCCAGACACAGATCGAGAATCTGAACCTGAACCTGAGTCATATTCATCATCGCCACTATTTTCATTGCTATTATTGAACGAGTCAGATTGCATGGTCAAACTTTGAGGTAATTGGTTCTGCGACTTTTTCTGTTGGTATGACAAAAAAAGCGGATTGTTGATTCTTTTTTTATTCATCGATCGAGCTCGATTCAAAGTTTCGATTGGTGACGATCGATTTGCAGCAGCAGCAGCAGCGGCAGCAGCTGCTGCATTGAGTGGCTCATTATGTTCCTTGATGATATCCAACTCGTCAACACTTTGATCACTGATTGAGTCAATTGACATATCGGATTCATTAGACCTAACCCGATTAATTACTTGAGGGAAATAGGAATCCTTAGTATGATGAGCAACAAATACTGACGAGTTTGGATTTGAACTGGATCTGCTTCGATTTTGTAATTGTGAAGAAACGTACTTGGGAAGATCAGTACTGGAGTTTTCATTCGATGATGAAGGACGATTATATTGTTGCAAATTGACTTGTGAATTGACTCGTGAGTTGAGTTTGTGGATGGGGATTTCCGAAGTATTGGAGTACCGAAGCTTGATTGGTTGTACTGATTCATTACTTAAAATCTTGGACAAATCAATAACGGAGTTGGATTTGGTGGGTGCTGAATTGGGAGAAACATCCGGACTGACTCTTCTCGAGGGTGGATTGGTGATGGCAAAATCCTTTTTAAACGCTTCACAATTTATCATCTTTTCCTTAAACTCAGCCCTAATCTTGAAATGCTTTTGATCAGGCACCCAATCTTTTGCTGCTGGACAAAGGTAGTTGTGTCTTGCTGGTGGTAATCCATTAACACTTCTTGACGCTGAAGTAGATTCAATCTTGAATGAAGCCCTTGGTTTGTATTCATCTTTGATATCTGACTCCTTGGGTTTGTCAATAAGATCATCCTTCTTGATAAAATTTGTTTTGTAGTATACAATATCCGTCTCCAAGTTTAAATTAGTATCCACCCCTTCTCTTCCTGCAATGCCAAGTGCATCCTTGACTAGTTTCCAATAGTAGTGCTTTGGATCATACTCATCATCCAGTACTTCTTCCCCCTTCAATCTTCTAGCTAAATTGATCTTTGCCTCTGGAATTTCTTCAAAAATGGGGTGATTGATAAAGTACGACAATAAATTATTGATCAAATATCCATGCGACACAACAATTATGATATCTTTGTTTTTGATATACGATGGTTTGTCATAAGTGGCCAACAATTTTTGAAAATACTCTTTACATCTTGTTTGGTAATCCTTGTATGTCAAGTTGGGCCCATTATACTGTCCCAAAGTCACGGTTGGTCTGAAATTGGAACACGCATTCTTATTTTTTAGTGTCTTCAAATTGGGAGTATACATATTGTATGCATCGTTTGAATCAACAAATGGTGGTTTATTCGTCATTTTGTCATGCACCCATTCACTCAATGCAAAGTCGCCAAGTAGTTGGAATCTAACTTTATAGTTGGCAAACTGTTCGGCAAATTTCGCCTTCAACTCAGTGATTAATATATCGGCAGTCTGACAACATCTCAAATAAGGACTAAAATGGATGAATACATTCTTTCGTAGTGACGACTCCTTATCCTGAAATGCTTCTGTGGTGGAACAAATATCTTCAACAACTTGTTGTAGTTGTGGGATCGCAGTTGTTGCTAGTGATGGATCATAATCGTGGTAATCTTCTATAATAGGTTTGGCTTCGGGATCTCTTTTCAAAGCATGGTCTATTCGTTCGCCATGACGTAGAAAGTACAACTCTGTCATCTTTTCGAGAAGTTTAAAAACGGTTATTGTAAAGCACTGTTACAGATGTTGTTGCATAGCTTTTTTCTTTTCTAGCAGGCCGATGGAGTGGAACAAGATATGATTTCAACCGTGAAGTTCCAATAAAGTTCTTAGATGAAGTGGTTAATGCTCTATGTCTTTTTGCGTCCTTATCCAATAAAGTGATTAATGATTCAGTATTTTTTTTTTTTTTCCCTATGAGGACCCCCCTGTCGATGATCTCAGATAGTATGAAAATGGAAGAATCTGTATTGTTTTTAGTCGTAGCGGTAGTAGGTTTGCTGATGTCCAGTCTCGTGTTTAACAACAAATGCTCTTTCTCTCGGTTGATTCGACACCAAATGAACAAAGGAAATGTTTGTGTGTCTCTAGATTTTTATTTTGCTTTTCAGAACAATACAAAAGCGTGTGTGCAATGTAATAGTTTTAGTAATTATAACACAAATATAGAGTAAATAGATGAACGACAGAAACGTAGAGCTACGTCCAGTCGGCAAGGTGCTTGAGCAATACTACGAATGGTGCTTACAACAATAGCAAGAAAGTGGGGTCGGGGAGTGTCGAACTCATTTGTAATGTTCTATCATCGGTGGTGAATTTCATCATGTGATGATGATGATGATCGGTCGGAAAAAAAAAAAAAAAGAAGGCAAAAGGGGGATCAGACTTTCCCGGTGTTTTCAAAAGATGAACTTGTTTTACACTCTTTATAAGAGTTAGAACAACTTCCCTGGTTACTGCCAATTGTAGACAACCTATATCTACTAGCTCATCTCATCTCATCTCATTGCATAGTTATTGCCATCTAGAGTAAGTGGGGACTAAATTTCCCTGACGGTTAAAATAAAAGATTACACCGTTGAATTAGATATGATGTCATAACTTAAAAAAAAAAGAGAGCTACAATTGAGCACATCCACACGACCTTACAAAAGTACAATGTAGCAACAACTTTGTGTTATGCTTACAAAATTCGGTTGTTACTGTCCATACACGTGACGAGTTTTATTGGCATTCCATTCCCTATTTTTCACTACTTATTCAAGTTTAATCCTTCCAATTGATCATCAATCTTTGCCATTCTCTCTTTTTTCCTTCGCTCATGTCTCAGTTTCTCATCGGTAGAATGCTTTTGATCCATGTATTCATGCAAGATTTCATGATCTTCAATATCATCAACATCAATACCATGACTACCACCATAGGAATACTCATTATCCGGTTCTTTCAATACATCTCTGATTGTCTCATTTGCAACCAATTGACTATGTAATCCAAAACTAAAACACCATTTCAAGTGTCTTAGCCTGGTTGCAAGATACCATGAATTAACTTTCAATTGTTTGTATTTGGATAATTTGATGTTGATAGTGTCAACACAATTGTTGAGTAGTTCAATTCCTTCTTCTGTCCGTTTATAAACTTGCTGCCTTTTGCTACTATCAGTGTATGTCTCAATTGTGTTGATGATATTTCTAAAAACTGAACTGATTTCTTTTTTATCCTTCTTTGAAACCTTCTTAGAGGATAAATTGAGAAGTCGGGTCAATATTGAAATCAACGACTCTTGTTCATAGTATGGGGCATTTAAATTATAATCGTCATCCTCACCATCCTCCTCGTCACTGTTTCCATAATCATATAATTCATAAATAACGGCAATTGTCCTTCCTGCAGCCTTGGCAATATCCCTATTTTCGTCATTATCCAAAAGCGGCACCAACTTTACCACCAAGTCCTCGCTAATCTCATTCAAGTACTCACCACGACGCAACAAAGTCAATAAACATCCAACTCCATGAATTGCAGCCACAGCAACTGAAGCTTCAGCAACTACTTTGGCATTGGCTTCATTAACCAATTTTTTATCCAAATTTTTATCAGTTATAAAAGTGGAATGTTCACGATCACCTTGTTCAACCTCCTTTTGTAGTGCCAATGCACTAGCACTATAACCCTCGGCAATCTCCATCAACATATTGACTCGATCATCAACTCCAAAACTAGAAGAACCATTATGCAACACCAATGTCAATGCAGTGTACCCTAATATGATACTGGATTTGTTTTCTGCTGTAACGATACTATTTGTTGGTTCTGTAATCAAATGTTGAATTTTCGATAACAAGTCACTACTAATCAATGCGCCAAATTCGTCAATATCGCTGCAAACCAATGCAATTAGCGAACGATATAAATACTGAAACTCCAACTCACTTCGATAATTGCCACTGGTGAATTGATTAATCAAAGTATTGACGGTATCCTCATCAACATAATTCAATCGGTTACCGACATTTTCTTCATTGTAAATCACCAACGGTTTCGAAACGACAAGTTTGTAAAGCTGCGCCAATAACAACTCCCTTGATCTCGAACTAATATCAGTCCTTGAAAAAGTCAATGATTTGATAATTTCATTAATATTTGAATTTTCCTGAATACGTTTATTATTCAACTGGTGGGCTTCATATTGACGTCTATCTCCAGAACTTATTCGGTCTTCTTTAGCCACTTCTCCCATATCCTGTTGATTCAAGTTGGTAAGCTTTTCTCGCAAGATTTCTTCAATCTTAAGCAATTCGCCTTCTTCGTAATCACTTTCATAATCGGAGTCATCTGATCGTAAGGGGGTTCCAATGGCTGAATGAGCTCGAGATGATGAAGGTGATGATGTGCCTTCTTTATCGAATCGTTTGCCCTTGTATAAGGATCTGTGTGACATTATTAGTGGTTGGAGGAAAAGAGTGAAAGGTTAGATGGTATGTTTTTTTGCTTGCTATAAAGCTTTGGTATTTGTAAAGAATGTGTCATTACACAGAACCACAAAAACTTTCGAGAGTAATTGGTAGCACTATATTGATAATTCCTTTTAATACATTGGCCATGGCCTACCTAGAATACAATTTCATTTGGTAGTACATACACCTTCTCTCCCAACCCTCTCACTGTCTGATTATCTTTATCCAATGGCAACGACTTCCGCATATCAAAAGCATCGATATCATCATTAATGTCATTACGATCATGTGGCATCTCTCCACCACCACCACCACCAAAACCATAATACCCCACAACTCGTCGATAAACACTGTACCCCAACTTTTCATAAAGCTTCTTCCCCAACAAGTTTGTCACTTTGACGAATAAATCGATAAATAGCGTCAGTTGCACTTCACTAATTTTTTCCAATTGTAAACACAATTTCGACGCGAGTGATAGACGTCGATACTGATCGTGGATTGTAACTGCAGTGATGTGTGTATGGTACTCCATTTTCAGTAGCTGTCCTTCAATTTTAGCCATCATATATCCGCTAGTAGTGGTGATGGCATCACTTGTTGTATGTTCTACTGATTTGTAAAATAAGTTGGGCCATTGTGTCAAGTACTGTGAGTAGAAAGAAATATTGAAATTTTCAGTCAATGGATCGAGGTTCACTGGGTTGATTGTGAATAGATCTTCTAGCTGGAATGGCTTTATTGATGTCATGACTGATGGTGTGAATGGCTGCCCTCTACTTTGAATCGAATTGAGGGAATAAAAGAGTTTTCTTTTCTGAATTTAGTCGTGCAAGTAAGTACAAAGAAATGACATCATTTTGCCATGGGGGTGAATGATCAGATCTCCATTGGTTTACTCTAAGATTTGAAGCAAAAGTCAGTGAAAAGTCCCTTTACCTATCCTCGGGCAACTTTACCTTTCGAATAGCCCGACTTCATATATCGCAAAATAAGCTACGTAACTCTTTGATCGGATACAACCTTACACTGTGATTCCTCGAAAGAGAAGAAAAACTTTTTTTTTTTTTTTTTTTTCTTTTTGAAAAATAGCAAATCAAATTCAGATCCAACAACAGACATCTACTACTTCATCAATCAATAGCTCATATCAAGCATGTACGGAGGACCACCACCAAGTGAAGAACAGAAGAAACTACAACAACAATACGCATACGATACCTTAAAGTTTGCTGGCTTAATTGCTGGTGTCTTGTGGGTTAGCCCAATTGTGTATCATTATATTCAAAGACAATTAAAATAAGCTTGAACTATACAACGCAGAGAGAAATCTTAGAAGCAAAAGTAGTCATTCAAGCAACTACATTACTAGTTTGAGACATTCGCAAGTTTGATTTTGTATATAGATTGAAATAAACAAAGGTTACAGCTTCTACTCATCATCTAATTCAACCAATAATTGCTCTCTCAACTGCCCAATCTTATTAGCCAATGTTAAAAATTCCATTCGTTCACTGATTTTACTAGCAGCTAATAATGCTTTATCAGTCTTCATCAATTTGGCAATATTATAAGCTTTGGTCAATTTCAGTTGCTGACAAGCTTCAGCAAACAATTTGATTAACGATTTATCAAACATGGTGCTATACTGTTCCAATTTTGTCATGATCGCATCCTGATCGATATTCTCATTTTGATCTCGTTCTTCTTCAAAATTGGAAAGTGTATCACTAAGTAGCTTACCCATTGTTAATGACCGAAGGAACTGCTCTTCACATTCAACACTTTCTTCTTCTTTATCGCCACCATCACCACCAACGCGACCTAGCTTAATTGGTATTTCAATATCAATTTCAACCGGTAAAGGTAGTGGGAACCCTGGGTAACCTCCATTTTTCAAGATTAAACAATTGAGTGAATCGTTAATTAAACCCAATGGCCAACATGACCATTTCAACTTGTTTTCATTCGACTCGTATTCGGTTATCGCATTATGCAAGTTCAATATAGGAATCCATTTGGCATTACCTGTTTCTCTCCATGATTGTAGTACAAGTAATGTGTCATCATGGCCTCCAACAATACAAGGATCATTGTACTCGTTAAAAAAGATACCCTTGATCAATTGACTTTTAGCTTCTTTTAATGGAATTGGATAGTTTTGCTGTATAATCTTGTAATCTTGATAGATATCAAAAATGCTGTATGTGTAAACATTGGCCGTAACTTGATTAATCATTAAAACAACTCCATAAGACGCAGCTAATGAAACCACTGGTATTGTTTTCATCACATTTAAACAAATTCCTTGTTCATCAAAGAAACGTAGGTATCCCAAATTCGTCCCCACGACAATAGTGTTACTTCCCTTGGAGTTTGTGATGCAAATACTGGTTAAATATTCTTTTCCCTTGATTAAAGGTATAGTCCTTTCCCATAAATCATTGCCCATGTCATTGTGTGATTTATAAAAGATAGTTCCTTTGCTACTTTCACCCAATATAATACTTTTTTGATTCATTGATGCAAGATCAAACTTTTGATAATCAGTGAAATGGTATTCACTATTTAATGAACGATCAAAAAACGACACGGTAATGCTATTTGTTGCTCCTGGCTCTTTATTGATTACAATCCAAGCATACCCAATATTATTCATGGTCAAGTATCGTCTGTCAATAGTTTCTCCCTTCTTGACGAATGGAGTAGATCCTGGTGAGTAAGGAATGATCTTGCTGGAAGCGGTCGCGAAGCTCCTCACCGGCGGTGCTGGTGAAGGTGTTGGTTTATGCTTTTTGAATCCATTATGTGTAGGTCTGGAATAACCGTCATCATCGTCCAATATAGAATTGTCTTCCTCTTCTTCTTCCTCCTCTTCATCATCATCATCGACAAACAAACGCTTCCCATTGGCATTTCCATTAGTGAGTCCGTTGGCACGTTCATTGGTATCCCCATCTCGATGCAATAATTTGTTAATCTCAGTTTGATCATCGCTTTTGGCAAATTCATCATCACTTTCCTCCAAGTCATCCAAAAACAAACTTGCCCCTTCAGTGCCACCACCGGTCACATCTTTTACAACATCTCTGAGTCTTAGTATATCTCCATAAGTACTCCCAATCAAAAAACTAGTTTTGTTCTCCCATTCAATATTTAATGGCAACGCATCTTCGTTTAATTCAAAATCATCTTCGTGTAATGTATTTGCCGAATCGAAATTAACCATTTTATAAGTATTCAAAGTTAAAATTGCCAATTTGTTCCCATTCAAGTTGTAGTCAACAATTTTGGAATCACTGGTGAATTGTTTTACTTTGGACCAATCCAGTCTTTGATGTACTTGAATTATATTGTTTATAGTTGGGATCAATAAAAACTGTCCATCATTTGACCATTGAGTCTTGGTGGTGTATAGTTCATCATTATGTTCATTGTTGAAATCAAGCTTATCAGTTGACAAGTTTATTTTTTTATCAATAACATTTTCCAATGTGTGTAGTAAGTTTAACTCTTCATTAAAGACGGAGTAGATTTGTACTGCGCCATTGGACAAGCTGATACTGCATAATTCTCCCGTTTGGTCATATGCTATGTTTAACAATTGATCTGGTAATGTGATAGTCTTGTATTGATGATCATTCTCCAAATCAATGATGACCAACTTGTCATCATCACCACCACAAAGTATCCTTTTCCCATCATTTATAAATGAAAGATCACGTAAAGGTAATTCTGATCGGAAAATGACTCCTCGGGATTCGTGTTTGGTCAAATCTATAAGTTCCAATTTACCCTCAGTTGTAGTGATTGCCAAAGTATCTTTATGGAATGAAGCAGATGTCAAATTCGATAGGAAATCAATCGATACAGGTTGTGAATCAAAGTCATCAACATTAACCAACTTGACTATACCTTCACTATTGGCAATAACTAATCTTTTCAAGTAATCGTCAAAGTAGGCATATGAGTTACCATCAGGAAAGATGGATATTCTCTTGTACGACATGATCAATGATCTGCTGTGGTGATGGTTGTACTTTGTTTTGGTGAATAATGAAAAACAAAGAAAAATAAAAAATTAACAGAAATGAAGTCGCGTAAAAATTGAGACGCGTGATATTCAAATTAAGTAAAAGCCGCACACACAATACATTGCGTGGTAATGAAGTTTGAGAACTAAGAAGTGGAGATTCTTTGTGGGAGCATGTGCATTTGCTTGATCTGTTTTCTACTCACCTTTCTAGTTTGAAGGGGCATCGATACAGAGACGCATGTGGCCACTAGTAGTTAAAAGTGAAGATGAAGTGACAGGTGTACATTTTTGAGGCATCAATGATCCACTGCTACCGCTATTAATGTAATGAAACTGTGAGGCTCACCTATCTTAATGCGTTGTTCAATAAGGGGCGACTTGTGATTGTTGTTTTCCCCTATAAAATACAACCGTTTATTCAATTTTTATGCGAGGAAACCAGGAACTTACCGAGGAACAATCACTTGCGAGGCATTTAAGTATCCTGCTGCATAGCCTGGCCACGTTGCCATCAACAAAAATTACCTATGGCAATAGGGAAGCAAATGTGGTACCATAATGTGTTGCCAATTAATTTGGGCGAATCTCTAAGTTCATCATCAACTGAGGGTCGAACTTAAACCAACGTGCATTTGATGCCGTATGTATACTTTGTCGTCAGCAGTAGCTTCATTACTACACCCCTATTCTCAAAATAGATAAATGCATTGTTATTATTATTGTTGTTGTTGTTTATAGTTTCCATTTCTTGAGAATTTGAGGGATTTTTCTCATTTTTGATCAAACATGTGCTATTTTTCACCACTTTTTTTTCGAGGGTTTGTCTCTTCTAAGTAAGGCTGAAAGCGTACTTCCATCCGCTTGTAATGGATAATGAAGTTGTTGTACAGCTTGCTCGTACGATTTAACGCAACAGTTTCACATGTTTGTTATGTGGTCAAAAGTTGGTTGCAAAAATCAAAAACGAAAAGAAAATTTTTTGTAAACAAAATGTGAAATTGGGACAAGGTACACTCCGACCACGAAAATGTGTATAGCGCTGGTGTGTTTCTCTTCAAACAGTCTCTATAGCTACAAATGAGTCACAAACTACATATGCATATGTGCATAGTGACAACTAAAACATGAAGCCTCAAATGTAACTTGGGCTACTTTTTTTTTTTTTTGGTCAATTGAAATTCCCCAAATGAAACAAAAAACACATTAATACTCTTACTGTATTTAATTGTTGTGTACAATTTTTGAGGGATTTTTTTTTTTTTTTTTTTGTGCATATCTTGTTTTCTTCGTAAAAACTTGTGTCTATGTACATGGAGGCTATGACACCCCAACAGCAACAAATATAGACATTATAGACATTGACTATCTCTCCAATTAGTCAGAAAGTAATATGATAATAACCGAAAGTGTTGATAATAGGCTAATGGAATATTGTAGAGTGGAAAGGGACTTTTTATGTCAGTTCTAACCATAGGATGTGAGTACTACAAGTATACATGTATACACGTAATATACACAAGAGTCTCTCTTTTTACCTTGTGTATTAGGCTACGCTCTATTTTGATCCCCTTACGAGTTCATCTTTGTTACGTAGATTATAGATATTAGATTATAGATTATAGATTATAGATTATAGATTATACACACCACATTGTCAGACGACAGCACAAAGTGTATATATTGTTAAATCCCTCAAAAAGAAATCACTAAATAAACCATTGTACCAGATACACAACCTATACGTCACCATACCAATACAAGTAACAAAAGTGAAGAAGGAAGAAGTAGGTTACAATACTAGACTCAATAAACATAAACAAAGAAGTGGCTTCATTTTTTTTTTTTAATTTTTTTTTTTGAAAATGGGTGGGTAAAACCACAAAGCACATTCACATATGATATCATCTAATTTATGTTGATGTATGGGTGATGTATGGGGCGTATACAGCCCCTCAAGCATTTTTTTTTTTTTCGCCACAAAAAAGCACTTCAATTGAGGGATTTATCTTTCAAATTCTCATTATACAAAAGTTTTACCACAACCTATTAAGTATCAACAGTCCAAGTTCATACATATATAGGAGTAAGCTGGGGACACCAAAAGTAGCCCTTACCTTAGGGCTTCATCATAAACAATGTAAGCAATACCATACTCCTCAAAAAGTGTATAAAAAGGCAGTACAATGTCGTATTCCTCTATTCTCATCATACTCTTTACACCACGCTTCTATTCTCCTTTTTTGCAACATGTCAACAGCTAATTCCACATTGAAAGTAGACATGGATACAACAGTGAATGCTGCTTCTTTAAACACAGAGGAGATGTATGAGGAAGTTGACAACGAAGCTAGGAGCAGTAACACCAACACCAACAACAACCACAACCACAACAATGATGATGACGACGATGAAGAGTCCTCCATTGACTCTACTCCCACTCAATTACCACCCGCTGTCAAACAATCATGGAGGGAAATATTCATGTTGTCCTTTTCTTCATTAGGTGCAATTTACGGAGACTTGGGTACATCTCCTTTGTACACTATGAACTCAATCAAATATTCTCAATCACCACCAAATAAAGATGACGTATACGGAGCGGTATCCATAATATTCTATGTGTTTACCATTATCGTTATATTCAAGTATGTTTGCATTGTATTGGTGTTTGGTCCAAATAATGGAGAAGGTGGTCAAGTTGCTATATACGCCAAAATCGCTCGGTTTTTAAAGATTGGACCCAAGGGAGTAATCATTCCCGGTAAAAAAGTTGAAACTGGTGAATTGGATGATGTGGATTTGAAAATACTTGCAAGACAAGATACATCAATGTCAACGGATACAATCCATTCGAGAATTGAACAAATCAAACAGCATCCGGTCATGATCAAATTGTTGAAAAATTTCATTCTTGGTGCTTGCTTCTTTGGTTGTTCACTAGTCATGTCTGATGGCTTACTAACTCCAACAACTTCAGTTCTAAGTGCCATTGGTGGTATTCAAATTGCTGTACCTAGTTTCAACAGTGTACTTGCCGTTTCTGAAGTTATATTGATTGTACTTTTCCTCATTCAAAGATTTGGTTCAACAAAGATTAGTTTTACATTTGCTCCCATTGTTTGTATTTGGATGTTTGGATTAATCATTTGTGGTATTTACAACATTGTTGCTCATCACCCAGGGATTTTCGCGGCATTGTCTCCTTACTACGCCATTAAAATATTACGCAACGGTGGAATCGATGTATTTGGTGGAGCAATGTTGGCCATTACTGGTACTGAAGCCATGTTTGCTGATATCGGGCATTTCGGAAAATTACCCATTCAATTGACATTGAGTTTCTTTGTTTATCCAGCATTGGTCTTGTGTTATTTGGGACAGGGTGCATACTTGGTAAAGCATCCAGATGCTGTGGTTAATCCATTCTTTATTTCTTTACCCGGTGGCACTGGTTCCCCTGTTTATTGGATCATGTTTGTTTTATCCACGTTGACCAGTATTATTGCATCACAAGCATTGATACTTTCAGTGTTTAGCATCACATCACAATTGATCAACCTTGACTGTTTCCCCAAATTACGAGTTGTTCATGTATCACATCAATATGCTGGGAAAGTGTATATCCCCACTGTCAATTGGATGTTGATGATTGGTGTTGTTTGTACTGCTGCTGGTTTCCAAAATAGTAACAATGTCACTGCTGCTTACGGGTTGGGTATTTCCCTCGACTTGATTGTCACCTCTTGTTTGATCATCATTTGCTTGTTTTATGTTTACAATACAAATGTAATCTGGCCATTAGCATTTGCATTGATATTCATCCCATTAGAAGCTTGTTTGGTGATTGCCAATTTGAAAAAAGTACCTCATGGAGCATGGTTCCCCTTGATGATGGCTGTATTGTTCGGTACATTCCTTGCTACTTGGCGTTGGGCAAGATCAAAAAGAGTTGAACACGAATTACGTCAACAGGTAAAAATTGGCGACTTGTATCCATTTTTCCAAACAAAATCAGTGACAGTTGACCTTGGATGTGATCTTGATTTGGGTACTCGTGGTAGGCAAAGAGTAACCGTTATCCCACAGCCAGCAAAGAACCAAGTTGAGACCAAGTTTGGCACCCAAGTCTTGCAAAAACACCCTGGAGTTGGATTCATGTATGTTGATTCATTGCTCACAAACAGTCCAAACACATTACCACAACTATATGCTAAAATTGTGCAGAATTTCGCATCAATACCCAACAATTTGGTATTTGTTGGTGTTAGAGTGCTTTCCATACCATATGTCGTTGACCATCAACGATTCGTTCTAGCACCAATGAAATTACCTGGCCATTTCAAATGTATTATTAGATATGGATTCATGGAGGAAATTCAAATGAGTGAAGAGTTGATTAAGTCAATTGTGGGCCTGTTGCCTATACCGGAGGCAATCGTTGATGAATTGCCAGTGGTTCATTTCTTTGAAAATGATATAATTCAGTGTCGTGAGTTCGAACGTGATGATAAATGGATAATCAATGTTGTAATGAGGTTAAAACACACAGTGAGGAAATTAGTAGTGAATTATTTCTTCAATCCATTGTTACAGTTGACTCATGAGTATAATAATGGAGACGTAAAGATGGAAAGAATCTTGATTGGTGGTATAGCTAGGATATAGATAGAATTGTAAATGTTGAAGTATATTGTTTGTGCAAAGAAAATTGTAAGCCGCAGATTTGTTTCTCGAGGATATCGAAATTAAGCCACATCTTAAATCCATCCTTCTTATCTTTACAAACCAACTTTTATCTCCATGGCTACGATTTCTACGTTGCATCAGGAGTCATCCTCAACTCCTAGCAACCGTGTATTGACTACGTTTGGCCTCTCCAAGGATCTATCACAGCCAATCAATATAAAAATCAATTACATGGAATGTACAAACCCCAATCTCCAACTAGCGACGATATCGGACAAGTTTGTTAATCCAACAGTTTTCCAGAAGTTGTCGAGAATATATCGATACCTGGACTTGTATGTAACTATTGAAGTATATGACGGTAAAGACAACAATCCAATCAGCATACCAATCCAAACTTCTTACAAGGCATTCAATAACAAGAAACGAATATGGAATCAAGCGTTAAAATTAGCAATTGATGGGAATCAAGTTTGGTATGATTCGTATGTAAAGTTTTCCGTGATGGAGATTGTCAATACTGAACCGGTGGTGTTTGGAGTGGGGTTTCTCAGTTTATTCAATCACAAGTCGTCAACATTGAGGAGTGGATCACACAAGATTCCAATATACACTGAAGTAAATGTGCAATCAGAGCAGGACAATTTAAATTATGGAACATTGACAGGATTGACCCCGCTAGAGCAAGACTTGATCAATTATGAAAATGGACAATATCCTAGGATCAATTGGCTAGACAAGATTGCATTGCCCAAGATTGACGTGTCCTCAAATGGCAATCGAGACCATGACTACTATCTCTATGTTGAACTCCCACAATATGAGTTTCCTATAGTGTACTCAGATGTCACCTACAATGTGCCATCATTGCAGCCACGACCCTTAGTGAACCCGCCCATAAACAACACCACCAGCAAGGTTATAAACTCTATTGATATCCCAATGTCTACTTCACTGGATTCAAAAGCAACTAAAATTTATGATCCCGATTTCCAATTAACTGCAAATTACGCTACAGCAACAACAGCAACAACAAATGCTACTCACACTGCTAATGCCAATGCGATATTGGATCCAATTGAATTGAAATACCACAAACTAGAGAGAAACATCAATAACAATTCCATCATAGACAAGGATTTGAAACCATCACCACAATTGCGTGATGAGCTTTTGAAAATTTTATTGAAACCATCTAACGCTGAGTTGACAGATAATGAAAAGAATCTCATGTGGAGATTCCGTTACTATTTCAGTAAAAACAACTCCAATGATTCAACTACTAAAGCATCTAGGTCATTCTTGCCCAAGTTTCTCAAATCAATCAATTGGGAAAACGATTATGAGTTGGATCATACGTTTAAGGAGATTTTACCATTGTATTGGAGCGTGGAAAATTTACAAATTGGCGATGCGTTGGAACTTTTGGGGAAATTTTTCAATCCTCATGTATTGGGTAAAACGCGGTATTCTGAGGATAATTTTGCTCTGAAGCAGAATGAAGATGCTAAGTTGACCGATGATGAATTGCGATTTCAAAAAGTCTTTGATAACGTTTGTTATTTGAGAAAATTGGCAGTGGAGAGATTGAAATTGGCTAGTAGTGAAGAATTGTTACTTTACTTGTTACAATTAGTGCAAGCTTTGAAGTACGAGGCATTGATATATCAAGATATTGCTCAGAAACATCCACTGAGGGATACCGGGGAAGAGTCGGGTGCCGAATTAGATTGCATGAATCTTCCACTTGCAAAATTTCTTATTGAACTGGCGGTCGAGAATGAACAATTGGGTAATTTCTTTTACTGGTACGTCAAGGTTGAAAATGAGGATCAATTAGGCAAAACTGGTGGAGTGGTAAGTGGTACCACCAACATTTATGCTATAATCTTGAACAGTTATATTGAATGTTTGAAAGATTTCAGTCGTGAGCATAAACTCCCTTACTACAAACATCTCAAACGACAAATTTGGTTCATCAAGAAACTCACTCATTTGGTGGAGTTATTACGCACAACATTCAAAAAGGGAGAAGCTACAGCAAAGAAGAGTGAGTTTCTCAGAGACTACTTATCATCGTCCACAAATGAATTGCTCAAGTTTCCCGAACCATTCCCATTACCGCTAGATCCATCAGTGATGGTTTGCGGCTGTTACCCACAAGAATCATCTGTTTTCAAATCGTCATTGGCTCCGTTGAAAGTTGCATTAAAGACAATTGAACCAAAGCAGCAACAAAGTCGTCAAACATCGCAAATATTTGGTAAAAAGACCGCGAACAAGTATGGCAAGTATCCGCTAATGTTTAAAATTGGCGATGATTTACGTCAGGATCAATTGGTTATACAAATTATAAATTTAATGGATCAGTTGTTGAAGAATGAGAATTTAGATTTAAAATTGACACCATACAAGATTCTTGCCACCAGTCCTGTGGCCGGATTGATTCAATTTGTGCCTAACGAGACTTTGGATGTTGTGTTGTCGAAATATGCTCAAATTGCACCACAGTTACCCGTGGGGAGTGCAAATACAAATACAACTTCGAATGCAAATGCAAATGCGAATACGAATGCGAATGCGAATGCAAGTACCGCTCCAGCTGGTACTGAAGGACAGCATAGGATTGTTGCACCACCCAGTGTAACATCAAATGGGATACTCAACTATTTACGACTCCACAGTCAAGATACAGAGCCAAATTCAGAACAACAATCTCAAGATTCAATTCTCAAAAGCGTGTGGCATAGCTCATTCTCCACCAATGCCACTGACTCGCCACCTGAGCTACTACAACCACAAACGAAAGCAACGATCACCTCTGACTTGGGTGTATCTGCCAAACTCATGGACAACTATGTCAAATCATGCGCGGGTTACTGTGTCATCACCTATATCTTGGGAGTCGGTGATCGACACTTGGACAATTTACTACTATCGCCCAATGGAAAATTCTGGCACGCCGATTTTGGATACATTTTAGGTCGTGATCCTAAGCCGTTCCCACCGTTGATGAAGTTACCCATCCAAGTAATAGATGGGATGGGTGGTATGGATCATGAGAATTTCCACATTTTTAAAAATTATTGCTTCATTACCTACACTACATTACGCAAGAATAGCAATTTAATCCTAAATTTGTTTCAATTGATGTTAGATGCGAATATTCCTGATATTATTATTGATCCTTCACGGGTGGTTGATAAAGTGCAAGACAAATTTTGTTTACAAATGACTGAGGAAGAGGCGATTTTACATTTCCAAGATTTGATTAATGATAGTGTTAATGCTTTCTTGCCCGTCGTTATTGATAGGCTACATAGTTTAGCCCAGTACTGGAGAGCATAGATGGAAAGAGAACTTCATAGGGGGAAAATGTATTTTGTGAGTCGCATCTTTATGTAACTTGTATAACACTGCGCTATACAGAGTAAATTTCAATCTACACCTAAGTTATCTCTCTTACACAACCAAATAAACTCAATACATTAAAAAAAGGCAATGTCGCGACATAAATTTGTGCAACACGACACTCAATTGGTTGCAAGTGGCACAAAATACTCTGTGTTTACCATTTGTTCTAAACGGGAAGTTCAACACAAAAACCGAAATTTTATTTTTCTTTTTTTTCTTGAAGAACTATGTTGATCTTATAAAGACCAGATGATGATGAGTGACAACATAACAGATACCTAATTATAGCAATTGGCCAAACAAAGAAGCAGGAATTATATTTCAAAATCTTTTTCTTTTTGGACTAAAGCCCTTTCTTTCATTGAGTACTTCAACTTTGCAGTTTTATGATTTAACGACACACCACAACACAGCAAAGACAATCTCTACTTAATTCATTCATTTCATTCACAGATTGTACTACCATTTGCATTTCCATAGTCCATTCAGTTTAATACATTGCATTCTCCATTTGCATTTACACCCTTGCATTTTTCTTAACAAAAGTCCCCACTTCATTTAGTTTCCCTTAGCATATTCCATTCCATATTACAATAATGACACTACCTCCCCTACCATTTAAAGTAAAAACTACTGTCTCGTGGCCAGGTGAAGAGTCTGGAGATTTGGGGTTTCTTGAAAATGAATTGATTCAAGTGTTTTCCATAGTTGATGAGAGTTGGTGGAGTGGGAAGTTACGAAGGAATGGAGCCGAGGGGATATTTCCGAGAGAGTATGTTACTATCATGGAGGATGAAGCGTCGAGAACACCTCCGTCAGGCATGGGTACCCCAACGAAGAAGAAATATACGGGTGACATCACCACCTCAGTTGATCGAATTCCCAAGCAAGCTTCAAACACAATGTTGAATTACAAAGTTGGTGATATGACATCACCAAAAGGTTCGTACGATAGAATGAACCAAAGTTTCGATGGAGTTTCTCCGTCAGTGGGAAAAGCCATGCCCTCTTATGCATTCCAAGGAGGTAACATGAAATTGAGCCAACAAAAACAATTGCAGTTACAACGTGATCGTGATATGGAACTTGAATATTTCAAGCGTATGCAGCAACAACTTAAGCAACAAGAACAACAACTCAAGAATTATAAGCTTCATAAATCGACTCTGGATTTGAGTAGAAATATGATGGTTTCTCTGCAAAGGGGTATGGCTCAATCACAATCATATACACATGGGAACTCCTACAAATCAAATTCATACGCTGATATAAAATCCGCAGATATGGCACAGAAGCAAAAGTATAAAGGGAAATTGATGCAACAGCAAGAACAAATGCATTACGGCAGCCACTCGTCATTGGCGCTCTCGCCTCATGTTGCCTCACCAAAACAAAGAACCAAATCATCACGAGAGCAGGAATTTGTTAAGGAGTATGAAAAAATCGCACGTAAACGTGCTGAGTTGGAGTATGAATTACAAAAGCTAAAGAGGAATGATCGTGGTGTTCAATCCCAAGGCCCGGAAACTGCATCATCACCTTCAAAGTATAAAGGTTCAGCAACTAGAACCAAAGATGAGTATTCAATTGACTCATACGACTCCGTTGATGAGAGGCACAGGTGCTCGCGTGATGACTTGAGTAAAAAAATGTCAAATTACATTACTGATGAAGAAGAAGATTTGGTGCATGGTAAAGTGGGTGATCCACTGATGCTTAATTATGTTAGCCCAAAACACACTGGCAATAGATCAGGTGATGAATCACCACCACCTCCTCCGCCACCGAAACATTCTACCCCTTCAAAGTCACAAATATCAAGTAGCTTCAACAATGGACTGAGCTCTAGTCCACAAACGAGAATTCCCTTTGATAGCGATGACTTTCAAACATCTGGTCAACAAGATTTTGGAGTTATCAACAACGATGACGACTACTATCGATTATACATGCAACATGAAGAATTGAAAAACTCCATCAAGTCAATGCAGAGTGATGTGATGAACTTGTCTGAATTGAGCGCAACTAGTGCTGGATCATTTATGAGACACAAGTATGAAAAGGATTTACAACAAAGTCAATCACGTTTGAAGGGAATGAGTATCAATGAGGATATTTATGATTCCACCATGGTTGATGATGACGATGCTGCTGAGTATGATGATTTAGCATTGGAGTCTAAATCGGATGTTATGAGTGCTGTGTTTGAAGATAAGAAAAAGGCAAATGGAAATATTTTCAAAAAGTTATTGAAAAGATCAACCCAGGAACAGTTGAATCCTATTGAACAAAGATTACAACGTCAAGATGAAATTGATTTGGTTAGTTACAAATTGGATATTAATAGAATGAACTCATTAACATCAAAAGAGAAGCAGGGAAGAACTAAACGTGTGGTGAAAAGTGAAGCAAACTTAGTTGTTAAGCCATTGGATTACATTTCGGAAATAAATACCAATGAAACTGCCGGTTTCAACAATGGAGAATACATTACTGATGATGAGAACAATGGGTATATTGATTTATCTCAGATCCCATATTCCAAAATTGATGCATTCATTGCCAATTATGACATTCGTTACGACTTGAATGAATTTATATCAGACATTTCTGCCAAATTCCACAATTTTGACTTGTCCAAAATTAGATGTGTGTTGCTACATTTGTGCAAGTTTCACATAATTGAGGAAGATGCCCAAGAAGGAGATGCATCTGCAGGAATTTCCCAAGTGAAACCGAAATTAAAAGAAGTTCAACTGAAGGGAGAAGCTTCAATATTCCAAATCAACTACATTTTCAAAAAGATTCTTGATGCATTGAGGATCCCCTGTGAGATCGTATTGGGATTCTGGAAGAAACCCAATGAGTTTTACCATAATGAACAATATGTCATCAATCATTGTTGGTTATCGGTATTGATTGAAGACAAGTTTCGATTAATTGATATTTACAATTTCACAAATCCATCCATTTGCAATTTACAACGTATTACTTTTAATGAGTTTTATTTCCTTGCACAACCCTTGAGCTTAGTTTCAACTCATATTCCATCCATTATTGATTTACAACATGTAACACCACCAATTGACCCGAGTATTGCATTTTATTTACCGCGTACATATTCAGGGTTTTATGCTAATGATTTATCATTCCACAATTTCAACAATGCATTGACTAGATTGAAAGACTTGGAGATTTGTGAATTGGAGTTGTATGTCCCCACTGATGTTGAGTTGTTCACCTTGGTTAAGACTTCTAAAATAACCACTAATGATTTAAGTTTATGTCAAATCAAGTGGGTTAACCACAAACGTATGGCTAAAATCAAAGCCATCTTACCCAAGAATGAGTCCATTGGAGTATTACAAATCTTTGCTGGACCCAAAGGGTTACAGAAACATTTTGATAATATCCATCAGTTATCAATTGTGATTCCATTAACTCATCAAGGTTCCAATAGACAAACTAAATTTGTGCAAAGATTCCCAACGGTACAAAGTCAACTGAATGATTTGTATATCGTCAAGCCACAAGCTAACAAACTTTTGTTGAAAACCACGTATCTGTTTCAAATCGAGCAGTATCCTAGTCAAGGGTTGCGCCATGCAGCAAAAGCAGCAAGTAACGGTAAGTCATCAATATTGCCAGATTTCAAAGTGATCATTGAATCACCACTGGGTAAATACTTTAAATTGACTCGTGATGAAGATGAAATAGAAGGTCGTCATGGTGATGGGAGAGTTACTGGCTCATTTCCTAAACCATTTGGTGTTTATTCATCCAATATAAAGTGTCAAGAACTAGGCGTGTATCGTGGATTAGTCATTGGTGATAATGGTAATAGTTGGTATGTGTTTGCTCAATGGGAATGTGTTCAGAGTCTAGGTGGGTGATTAATAGAGTTAATTTTCTAATACATGTTACTCTTAAAGTTTATGCTGTTGTAGAAGTGTGGATTTGGATATATCGTAAAAAAAGCAAGGTACTTGGGTCTAGGTCATTTCGCTATTGAGGTGGTTGTATATCATACATGATACCACTTTGTGCATATGAATAATTTTGTAGGGTTCGAAAGGAAGGCGGTTGCGAAAAAATAAAAAAAAAAAAGAAATTCTCATCCGATCACCCTTGTGCTCTTTGTTTTTTTTTCTTTTCTTTTTTGTTTTTTTGTTGAGTGTTGGGTGGGGCGAATAATGTACAAGAGAGCTTCAAGTGTGGGCGATCAAATGTCCCGACCAAAACACATTCCAGACAATAACATCAGATTTTTTTCGATCAAGCAAGTAAAAATTAGTGCAGTACGTGGTACCGAGGAACATTGAGGGAAATGTTGTCAAGGAGTTGTTTTGGAATCTATGTCATTGCCAATTGAGGGTCACCAAGTAAAACAAGCAATAAAGAATGACACTATCCCACGATCCCACTATCCCACGATCCTCGTCCATTTTATAGGAGTGTGGGTGTTACAGACCCAATAGGGAGAGCAGTTAACGGCAATCATAATTGCTTTCCATCCAAGTAGTACATGTAATGTAAAATTTGCCTTTTGAGCGGAATTACTAGCATGATTTTGGGACCCGATTGGGAAAACAAGGTAAAGGCAGTTAACAGGACTTAAGAAAGAGCAAAAGCAAAGGCAAGGTAGTGTACCGATTACCGAAACGTTTTCCTAAAAAAAATAAAAGAATTGTGAGACATTAGCTCAGCCTTATGATGCATTGGGTATAGCAGAGCAAAATGGATGAAAAGATAGGGGCAGGAAGACACCAACTCAACATGATTATATTGTAGGGAATAGTAATATCATAGTATGAGAATGACTGGGTTTTGAGCTTTACTGTTTACTGTCTTAGTACTGTATAGTGAGGTAGTGTAATTGCGGTAAAAGAAATAAAGTTCTGGTACTGCATATAACACTTACTAAAATGTTTTTTATTTTTTTTTAGTTTTACTCAACAAAAAAAAAAAAAGTTAAACAGTAGGGACTGCAATTAACCGCTGGATGTCAAACTCCCTTCCTGATTTCAAGCTGATCTTTCATACTACCCAGTATTCACAAGCCCACGGTTGCTATGGGGCTGGCCATATACTATAGAGACCTAACTACTATCCAATGGTTATAAAACCACTCAATTGATCACCCACAGAGATTGGCAAAGTCATGAGATCGTCATTCTTGACCTATGGTTAAAGCTATACTCTATATTCTACTTTTTTTTTTTTTTTTTTTTTTTGGGTAAAACTCTCTTTCTTTGTGTTATATTTCATATGCTGTTTTTAAGGAGTTTTTTTCTATAATGTACTTTTATATTTTTGGCAAAGTACAAAAGATAACACCACCTTTCTGTCTCATCGTCATATCCCTGTCAATAATTTCATCATTATAATTTATCATATGATACAAACATATATATATATATATATATATATATATATATAAGAGCTTGTGTTTTTCTCTTGTCGTCTTGATACGCTTTTTCTTTTTTTTCTTTCTGGCTCCTCTTGTCTAGGTATTTTCAAACCATAGAAAAAAGTATTGGAATTCAACCATAATTTCCGCTACCCAACAAAATTTCTCAGCCTAAAAGACCTTCTTTACAGGAATATATAATAGGCATCACCACAACTTTTTTTCACATCAAAGATCCACACAACACTCATTTAAAGAGAAACTGAGTCATCTTCACACAATATCCCACACTGATCTCACAATGACTTCAACTGAACAATTGGAGACGGTTGAGATTACCAAATTAAATGCCATTGCCGCTGGTACCAACAAAAAAGTACCCAGAATTGTGGCTGCTGGATTGGGCGGTAAACTAATGGGTACTGCTGATTTAGTTAAAGTTACTGCCGAAGAAATCACTCAGGATTCAATGGAATCCTTGGCCGAAAAGGATGCTAGGGAGAAAGCCGAATATGCCAACAAGAAACACATTTCAGAAGAACCATGGACCAGAGATAATTGGGCTAAAAAGATTAATTGGCTTAATCTTATATTGGTTGCTGGTGTTCCAGCAATTGGTATGGGTGCTGCATTCACCATCACACCACAATTTAAGACAATTGTATTGGCATTTATCTTGTATGTATTCAGTGGGGTTTCAATCACTGCTGGTTACCATCGTTTATATGCCCACAAGTCATATGATGCAGCATTACCAGTGAGGATGTTTTTCGCCTTTTTCGGTGCAGGTGCCATTGAAGGATCAATAAAATGGTGGGGACATTCACATAGAGTTCACCATAGGTATACCGATACCCCCAGAGACCCATATGATGCCAGAAGAGGATTTTGGTACTCTCACATGGGATGGATGTTGCAAAAAGCCAACCCTAAAAACAGAGCCAGGGCTGATATTTCTGATTTGGTTGCTGATAAAGTTGTTGTTTTCCAACACAAGCATTATTTGCTCTTGATGATTTTCTCGGCATTTGTGTTTCCAACTTTGGTTGCTGGTTACTTTTGGGGTGATTACTGGGGCGGTTTCATTTACGGTGGTGTTCTTAAATCGTTTATCATTCAACAAGCAACTTTCTGTGTCAATTCATTGGCTCATTGGATTGGAACTCAACCATTCGACGATAGAAGAACTCCAAGAGATCATGTTTTGACGGCATTTGTCACTTTTGGTGAAGGTTATCACAATTTCCACCATGAATTCCCTAGTGATTATAGAAATGCTTTGAAATGGTACCAATACGATCCAACAAAGATGGTTATCTATGCATTATCTCAATTGGGTTTGGCTTGGAACTTGAAAAAGTTTTCTCAAAATGCTATTGAACAAGGACTTTTACAACAACAACAAAAGAAGTTGGATAGACAAAGACAAAAATTGAACTGGGGTTCAAGTGTCGAAGAATTGCCAGTCTGGACCAGAGAAGAATTCAACGCACGTGCAAAGAAGGAAGGATTGATTATAATAAGCGGTATCATCCACAATGTTAAAAACTTTATCAAAGAACATCCTGGTGGACAAGCTTTGATTAGAGCCACATTGGGTAAAGATGCTACTGATGCTTTTAGTGGTGCTGTTTATCGTCATTCCAATGCTGCTCATAATATCTTGGCAACAATGAGAGTAGCTGTTGTCAAAGATGTTAGTGTCAATGCCAACACATTTGACGCTCAAGAAGAATTTATGGCCAAAGAAAAACAAAATTAAGGAGAACTTTGGCTTGTTTGTCTTTTGGTTTATTTTTTTTTTTTACGATTGTTATGGCAGTGGGGAGAAAGGATGGTTTTATTTATAAGTAGCTGGTGATGGGTAGACACGTACCACATACTACTTTTCTTGTTTTGTTTGCATGTGTTGGTTTTGTTTTCGTTTTGTTTTATTTATATAAGTCATACATAGTGAAATTTGAAATTCGGAATTTTAAATGCTTCGATACTTTCTTCCAAAACAATTTCAAGAACAATTCAATAAAAAATACAATAAGAACATTCGTTTTCTTTGATTGTTGTTTGGAGTATATACCTCGCTTACAGGAGTTTTCTCTACACAAAATGTAGTTCAATGGTATTCTGGGGTGAACTTTTTTCCCTGAAGGTTTACGTTTGACATTTGACATTTGACATTTGACATTTGACATTTGACATTTGACGTTTGACGTTTGACGTTTGACTGACAATATTGATATCTATTGTATAGACTTTATGGTACCCACTCATACCTACCTTCGAGGTCCACTTGATGACCAAGACCACATGGTGCTCTTGTGGTTACAGTGTTCAAGCCTTTTTTTTTGGAATTTGAGGCGACAGAAAAATAAAGGCGAAAAAAATCACACCACAAAAACTCAACTGGAGAATAGAAGGATATACAAAGGATCCATTCCTCAACGCCTTACCTTTGTCATTCTGGTACAGCAAGTCTGAAAAGTTATAGTAACACAGCTTAACCAGTTTCCAGCTGGTCAAAAAAAAAAATCTTCCGGCTTCCACTAGTAGAAACAGAAACTGAGAATCATGTTTCATGCCTATTTTGCACCCATAGAGAACAAAAATAAACTTCAGTAAAAACTAAAAAGGCTTGAAAAATAAATTATTATAAAACCACTTAGACATACATCATGCACTTAGATACAACATAAATCTGCTGATTCTTATTATTATGCAGACAGAAAGACTCCTAGGCGGACTCCAATCCTCTCCCTTTGCTAACGTTAATTTCATCAACCAATTACAAGACATTCATTTAAATGGTACATGAAAACTTCTAATAATAAAAACACACTCTCTAACATATAAATACTTTAAAAGCTCCCTCTGCCCCGTCTCCATTCCTTTTTCGTTTTCCCATTTTACCTTCAACTTTCTTCAAATAAGAGCCTAATAACCGAAAAGAATTCACAATGCACCCATCATTCATTAGATTAGCTGCTACGCAAAGACCAATTAAAGTAATTCCTCAATACAAGTACTACCTTAGAAGAATACCAGATGTTGGTTTGTGGTTTAGTGGAATTGCTGCTTTTTTTGGCTGGCCTCATGTTTGGGTTTGGGTTAGTAATAAGATTGAAGATGCTCCTGGAAACAGAGGAATGTTTTATTAAAGCAAGCGGTGGGGTAAAGAAGCCTTTATATGTATGATCAACTGAGAGGAGAGGATGATACTGTTTGAAGAAGCTTTTCTAGTGCCTATAACGGAATGAATAGTTATGATTATGGTTCAATATAAATTAAACCATCGAAAAGAGAGTTGCACGTCAATATTTGAGAACTATACCATTTGTTCCTCTGTTTATTAGTGTTCAACAAATCGATACAAAATTGTGTACTCTTTGCCTTCTCAATCAACAACAGGCATTACCGCCTCTATAATTGCAGCATTTGCAGGTCACTGTAGATATGTGCCTGCTCGTGATTAAGGTTATCGCCATTGAGGTGATTAATTTGGTAGCGATCCAGTATCAAGAATTGTGGGTCTCCCGACTCCGCGCATGATTCTTCACGGCTTCAAAACTATTCCTAAAGCTTAATCGCATAAACCTTTGATTAGCAAGGATTTCCAGTCGCTTTACAATATAATCCAGAGCTGTCGAAATTGCAATCGCGAACGCAAAGCTCATCTTAACTTAACCTGCAAAAGACAGTAGTATAGCTTACATTACACTTGAACGCTTATCCCGACACCTCCACCACAGTTCCCTCCTTCCCATGTCGAAACAATTCCAACCAATAAGTGACATCATCAACACTTCGCCCAAGAACAAGACCCAATCATTCAACGAAATATACGGAGAACCGGAAGACTTTCTTGAAATTGAAGTTCGTAATCCAATAACTCATGGATATGGTAACAATCAATATACCGATTATGAAATCATTTGTCGAACTAATATCCCCGCTTTCAAGAAACGATCCAGTAGGATTAGAAGACGGTACAGTGATTTTTTGGCATTTAGAAAGATTTTGGAACAAGAAACTACTAGAGTTGTAATACCTCCATTACCTGGCAAAATTTTGCTACAAAGTAACAAGTTTAATGAATTAAATATTGAGAAAAGAAGACAAGGATTGGAGAAATTTTTGGTCATCGTTAGTGGTCATCCGTTGTTGCAAACGGGGAGCAAATCATTGATTGAGTTTATACAAAATGAAAAATGGGATCCTAAACAAATGGTTTATTGAGATTTCAAAGTGAAGCTTAGTGCAAAAATAACACTGGTATAGAATCTACTATATTTACGATTACACATCAAGGCAGTCCTTGTATTTTAGTGTCTCATGAATCCTCTACTTCTTCATTCTCTGCCTCCATTGTTTAAAATCCTCAGTTAATAACCCTCCATTTCTCAATCTATCATTTTCTTCTTTGCTGGCTTCGCTCAAAACTAAACTCTTTCTCAACGGATCGTATTTCAAATTATAGCTCACCAGCTCATCAGTTTTATCAATCACATCATTCAACCATTCAACAACAGCACCATACCATTTCATAGCACTAGTACAATTAATTTTTGAAGCCTGATTTTGTTTCAAGTTATTCAAAGGATTATCTTTAATCAATAATGGAATCTCCTCGGTTTGATAAATTTCCACATTTCTCAAAATGAACTGATCATCTCTGAAACCGTAAACTACTTTCCCCACCCCCATTAGGAAACATTGACACCATGCCTTGAACAATTTTTTTTCAAAATTGAGTATTTGTGAGTTGGATTCGATAACTTTACTAGTTTTCAATTCAACATAATGCAGTAATGAAAAAGCAGTCTTTTCTGGTATGTAATCCCAACAACAATCAATTTCACCAGCAAGTACCAATTTAACTGGACCAATACCAGTCTTGATCACCGATAAAAATTGTTCATAATTGTTGACGGGTTTCTTGTGACGACTATCGATATATTTCCTCAGCACATCTTTCCAAGGTTGAGGTATGGTGGCGACTGTTTCGAATTTGTATCCACTGTATTCACATTTCTTGACGTATTCGTACTTCTCTTTGGTGGAGGTTTGCCTTAATCGATCTTCTTGTTCCTTACGTCGTCTCAACTCAATTTCGTTGTTGAAATTCATAAACAATTGCCCATCAAATGGTACAATGACCAAATCCAATGCATCTTGGATATAATACGGTATTGACATTAACCTCGTCATTATACCTCTGAATGTAACTACATCTCCTCCTAGCTTCCCATCGTTCTCATCTCGCTCATACTGCACGATTGCATCAAGTAAAGGTCCAAAATCGGACATATTGGCTTCTTCCGAAATCTTTTTGAAATTTCTAAACCCCAGTTGTAAATCTATTCGAGTATCAACTTTAGTATCAGGTAGATAGTAATACGGGAGATGATCATGGGATTGGTTGGCATTGTAGTGGTATTCACCTTCAATATCTCTTGTGTATGTGAAAAGCTCCTTTGGTTGTTTTAGAGCAGTTGTCTTGGCTCTCGAAGTTATAGGGAAGGTTTTGCTCATATTTAGTATGTACTTGGGTTCGTTATGAACAGAATACTCTTCAATAAAAGAACTTTCTTCATTTTATCATCATGAAAACCCACAAAGAAAAACCGAAAAAAAAAAATTGATACAAATTTTCATCCATAGATACTCCCCTATTCCCGTTACACACACACAATGGCAACAAAAGCAGCAATGGTAAGGCTAGTGGTGGATGCAGGCAAAGCTGCCCCTGCACCGCCAGTTGGTCCAGCACTAGGATCCAAGGGAGTCAAAGCCATTGATTTCTGTAAAGAATTCAATGCCCGTACCGCCCATTACGAACCGGGAACACCAATCCCCTGTTTGGTCAAGGTCAAACCCGATAGAACTTTCTCATTTGAAATCAAATCACCACCTACATCATGGCTTTTGATGAAAGCCGCTCAAGTGGAAAAAGGTAGTGGTAAAGCCGGTAGTGAAACAGTTGGATCAATAAGTTTGAAACATGTGTGGGAGATTGCCAAGATCAAACAAACTGATGATCGACATAAAGATTTAGATTTGAAGGCTATTGTTGGAAGTATAATAAGTACGGCCAACGTGGTTGGTATTGAAGTTGTACCATAGGAGATAATGGGTTTTCTTGTTTCGTGTCTTGTAAATAAAATGTGAAGTCGTATGTCCTATTGTAGGGGTAGAGATTCTACTGGTAAAAAGCTACATAGAAGTGGTTGGAATCCACCCAGCGGAAGCGTATCTACATCACATCGGCCCGTTAAACTATATCTTTGTGTATTGAAATTGCAAATAAATACATAGTCCCTTATTTTTTCTTATTCTTTTCAAAAGCAGCAATGTGTGCTTTTGACTGATCAACTTGAGTATGCTCATGATCATCACATTTGATGACTTCATAAACATTACTTCCTGGTTCGGTCTCTTCCACAGAACACATGTTGACCGATTTCAACCATTCATCTTCAAACACTTCATCCATAGTTATTCTACATGCTGGTGCCAATTCCACCATACGTCCAATTAAACGACGACAGTCCTCAGGTAGGGCTAGAAGTAATCTATCAGCGCCAGTTTCACTTGATGTATGATCCTTTGCATCAGTAGCCGAAGAAGAATTTCCACGCTTGGCATTCTGTTGCTGCTGCTGCTGTTGTTGTTGTTGTTGTTGCCTTTTCTGTTGCAGTACACCTCCATCTTTTGGCAATGACATGTTTGGAATATCCTCTTCCAATGCTTCACTGATATCTCCCAAATTACTCAATGCACCAGAAGACCCACCACTGGTTATATCTTGCATATCTTGCGGAGTACGTTTCAACATTTCCGAAATGGGGACATACTCGCCTCGAGTTGCAAATAATTTGAAACTAGAATCAGACAATTTGGGCACTTTCCATGGAAATTTCTTTAACATCATACAACAAAAAATCATTGCCACTGACCAAACATCAACTGGTCTAGGATCGTATTTGTTAAACACACATACTTCGGGGGCCAAATATGGATCTGATCCAACAATCCCCTGTGCTTCAATCAAAGTCTTGGAAAACGGGTATGAGAAAACCACGGCTGATCCAAAATCAATAATCTTGACAATACCTCTAGCGTCAATGACACAATTGTCCAATTTCAAATCACGATGAGCTAATCCAATAGAATGCAAATAGTGCACGCCCGACAACACCTGTTTGAAACAACAATTGATTTCTTCACGCGACATCTTATTAGACATAACAATGGCGAATAAATCATAATCACAATATTCCATAACTTGTAAAATACGTTCATTTTCATAACAGATTTCAATAGTTTCAATAATGTTTGGGTGTTTCAAAGTAGATCCAACACAGTACTCTCCAGTGATCTTTTTTGCATAATCTCGTTTCGATTCACTTTGGTACTTGGCTCTAAATTCCTTAACAGCAAATGTCTTGTTGTCACTTAACCTCTTGACTAGTTTCACTGCACCACCGGCTCCAGCACCCAAACTTTCTCCGAATTTCCCATACCTTTTCGAAAAAGGCAATTGTTGTACCGGGTTAATAACTTGCAGCACTGATTGGCGTCGTTCCTGGTACCTAATTTTATTCTGCAATGTAGATGACCGGCTGATCGAAATCGATGATCCTCCGGGTGAGTTTGTGAATGATGCTGATGCATTGGAGGGAGTAGCTGTAAATGATGAATTGTTTGGACAAGACGAATTGTTTGCTGTAGATGAAGGTATATTGACAGCATTTGATGATGGGATGTTAACCCCACCATTAGATCTTAATGATGAGGATAGGTTCGAAGTTGCTGGCGGAGGCTGTGAGCTAGGTGTGGACTTTTTGAAAAACCTCTTTAAATTGGACATTGAATTATGTCTTGTAGGCTGACTACCATTGAAATTGGGTGCTGATATTACCGATTCTGAAGATGAATAACTTGAAGGTGATCCTGTAATTTCATTATTATCTTGAAACGAAGTTGATGCATTATTGTAAAAGGAGCCCAAATCGGTAGATGAATCCTTTCTTGGAGCTTTGCTTTTTGATGAAAAGAATGAAGACAACCCTGATTGGGAGCCTGAACGTTGAGATGCACTTCCCACATGCTGTGCTTGTTGAGCTGCTTGTGCTTGAGCAACTCGTTGCTTTGAAATCACAAAACGAGAATCAATACTTGACGAATTAACTTGTGGGGATTGGATATGTATAGAATTGATAAACTGGCCATTGGGTAAGTTTGGTATATGCGAAGTTGATGTAGTTGATGATGTCGAACTAGCATCATCAGCCAAGAACGACTCACGTTGTACCGATGACGACGAAGCGTTAGCCCCATTTACTGATGAATTGGCATTATTTGACCTGCCTCCTGGAGCACCATATGGTATTGACGATGACAAGCTCTCAGCTCCACCCAAACCACCACCACCGGCACTGAAAGATGAATGACTAATTGAGTTGTTTCTCAAGTATCGAGGACTCGACACATTTCTCGGCGAGTTGGAAATCACTTGATTGGAAAACGAGTTGGAAGATTGTCTTGTAAATGGAGATGTTGGTGTAAATGACGACAGTGGGTTGAGGAATTTTGTTTCTGGTGAAGGGTCAAACCCGCTAATTACTTGCGGTTCCACGACCAACCCGGAAGTACTGATAGGTTGAGGTATGGGTTTTTTGTTGAAAGCAAGCTGCTCCGAAGTGGCGCCATTAGCGGTGGCACCCAGCTGCTTTCCATTGTTGTTTAAATCAGTAGGTTGTTGTTGCTGTTGTTGTTGTTGTGACACTGATGTTGATGATTCATTTAAAAGTTTGGTCAATGATGACATTGGTTGTTGTGGTTTCTGGAGTTGAATATCCAGTTGTTCCGACAGTTTCTGTGCCATGGTTAAGTATAATGCAAGTGTTTGGAAATCGGGAAAGAAGCAAGTATGTAGATCTAGTTACCGTCTTGTTGAGTTTTTGATTGTTGGTTTTGCAAATATATTTTGTTCATTTATCGATTAAATGAGAGAAATAAACAAATTTTATATATAAAACAATAAGCGCTGAACCTTAATTTATTGTCCACACCAAAGTTATCCAAATAGTGAAATGTACGTAAAAGTAGAGCTCGTGAGAAAGATGGCTACTTGTAATCGCCTTATACGGCAAAAATTGCTTGCAACAACAAATGAACCACATTTGCCAACTGACCTCTTAGCGCTCCCTATCCCCCCTCCCTCGTCCCTCTAAAAAGAAATGACAATATATTTTTGGCCGCAACTAAAAATAAGAAAGAGGGGATGACAGTGAAGACATTTAACGGCATAAGACGGAATTTTTTAGAGCCTGACATTAAATGGAGTTGGCCAACATTACCATTAACGAGTGCCAGACTACTACTACAGACTGATCTGTAGACATGTAGCGTCCTTATATTTACTGAAATTGTAATTGGTCAATATTTGATAGAAGCTGTTGTTAAACGCCCATCGGTAATAAAATGTTTAAAAACTATAAAATAACATCCGAAAACATTATTTGTCGACCTTTCTTCAGGTAGTCACATAGATGCAACTGTACTATGCTACTTTGAATACCTTGTCCATATCATATTGCTAACAAGGATGGGTGGCCCTTAATCATACAATTAATTTTAACTGAGAGATAATGATTCATCATCTGATTTGCCAATGATTAGGCACACAACCGAAAATGGTACAAAAAGAGAACATTGCTGGAGATAAAGAGGACCTATAGCGGAGGTTCAAAAGAATACATAAAAGACATCGGATGAGCACCAACAACCCATCTATGCTCACACCGTGTCTCAGTTGCGTAGCAGTTCAAAAAGTGATATCGACTTTTTCGTAGTATTGTTTAGAAGATGATATATGTGAGATTAAAATTTCGGCTAGGTGTTTCCGATAAAGTAGAAGGTGAAGCTTTGCATCTTTTTATGAATAAGGTTTTCAAATACCTCCTCCGCATTTTAGTCTACTATAGAGGTGCAGAGCTTTTAAAAATACACTAATCAGCTGCATTTTCCTCCCTGGAAATCCCATTTACTCTATAAATTTTACTCTACTTTTTACCTTTGCCTTTCTTCTTGTGTGATTTCTTACCACTTGCTTGATTCAGCTTGCTGCTGCTACCGCTGTTGTCGTTGTTCTTCAAATTCCTCAAGTCAGTCTCGTCCGGAAACAAGGGCATTTCGCTTCCACTATTGGTCACAGATGACCCACCACCAATTCCAATCTGACTTCGTAAGGTATTCAATTTATGATTCAACTCCTCAGTTGTTTTTGGTTGAACAGAGATGTCCCTCTTCTTCTGCAATTCCGCTTTTTTCTCCTGTTCAATTTCCTCTTGTGTCTTATTCTTTTTACGTTCGATAGCTGATTGGATTTCCAACTTTTTAATCAATTCAGTTGTATTATGAAAAACTTTTTCTTGCAACTCATCATCATCGATTTCATTTCTTACTTTAGTCATGATTTTACACTCCTGCAATAAGTGGCCACCTTCCATTTTCATCAATATTGGAGCGTACAATCCGAAATAAAAAGTTTGTGCTCCTTGATAAACACTTTTGAGGAACAACCACCAAATAGGAAATGTCACAAGATAAAGCATCAATCCCCATAAAGTCCCCATTGAAATAAATCTCCTTGTAGATGGAGTTCTCACCAATCCAGGATTCACTAAATTTATACGAATATTACATGGTGCTTTATCTTTTCGTTCATATTCCATTAATCTCTTTTGGTAATGTTTGGCAAACATCCCCAATAGCAACTTGGATGTTCCGTAAACTTTCCACGGTTGACTTGTAGGGTATTGCTTCTTTTCCCACAACAAATCTTGTAAATCAACCTCACCCAAATTTTGCGACGAACATGTGGCAATCAATACTCGTACATCTCGATCAGGAGGTTGCAGCTTTAAACTTGGCTCTAATAAAGTTAACAAATGGAAATGGCCTAGGTAATTGATCCCCATTTGCTTTTCTACTCCGTCAACAGTGATTTGACGTGATAAATTCCTTGGTATGGCTTCAGCAGCACAACATATGACACCATCTAATCGTCTCGGAGTAGCATTATCCAACCATCTAGTGGCAAGTTTTCTAACCGAATGGAGCGAGTTCAAGTCACACTGTTCAGCATAAATCAATGGATTACTCGTGCGTTCACGCAAGTCTTCGATATACTCTGCCACCCATAGATCATTTGTTCTTCGAGTAAGGAGAATGAGTTGTGCACCTTTGGTAGCCAATTCATATGCAATTGCAGCACCGATTCCTGAGGTGCCTCCAGTGATCATGAAAACTTTCCCATGCATGTCGCGTTCCCAAGTGTTGGTGGCGCCACGAAAGTAGTATTTACCTAAAGCAATACTCGAAAGAATGGGTATCACCGTGGGACCATATTGTTTGATTTGTTCCCAATATGGAATAGCCTCTGGACCATCAAAGGCAATACTAGCCAAGAAGTCAACTGGCATGATTAAAATTTAATAGTGCAAGTATGTGTGTTAGGAAAAGGTGGTTTTTGGAAGACAAAAAAAATGGTTGAAATTCTAAAGCAGACGCATCAAAAAAAGGCATCGCATACAAATAGTAATTTTCATTCCAGCTGCTTAAAGAAGTACACCCCATACATCATGGACGAAGTTTTATTCTATATCTCACAGGGAGATAAGAATGAGTCTAAAAAGACAGCTGTTGAGTCATTTGCCTATATATCATCGATTCATTCTTCAAAGCAATATCAATCATACAGACATGCTTCATCTCCGCTTCATGGCACTTGCATCACTGGCATAGGTCCAGGTGAGCGTATATTCACATGTGACTCGAAGAAGGCATTAATCAATGTTTACTCGTATGGCAAGGAGGGTATAGACCAACGAATACCTGTACCTGAATCATTAAATACGTTGCATATCATTCATCATCCTGAGACAACTACTTCTGATTTCCAACTTCATCAGAAACCAAACTTTAGAATACCGTGGTTGCTTTGTGGTGGATCGAAACTGGGTAAGTTGTACATTTGGGAATTATCATCAGGTGATTTGCTCTGTGTGAAGGAGGCTCATTATCAGGGAATATCAATAATCAAATCCAGTAGTTGCAAAACATTCCTTATTACTGGTGGTGAAGACGCAAGATGCTTAGTATGGAATTTGGCAGATTTGATATCCATATACGGTAACAACAACAACGGGGGAGATGAAAATGGTCAAGATCATTTACGATTAGTGAAACCATACTGGGCGATTTCAGAAAACACTTTACCTATCACCGATCTCAATTTGAACCCAACGGGCATCATTAATGATCTAAAGTTGTACACGAGTTCCAAGGATGGAACTGTAAGAGTATTTGATATAATGACAAAGTCGCAATTAACTACGTTTATCTTGCCTCATTCGGTTGAATCTTTAACTCGCGATCCAGCGAACCGAGCACTTTACGTTGGATTATCGAACGGACAAATTAAAATGATTCCGTTATACAAGTTCAATCCCCATACTTCTGTTCTTGAAGGAGTTGGGGGAATGAATAAAATTATAACTATTGACGCACAAGATCCAAACTTAGCAACAACTTTTGTTCAACATCAAGATGCATCGTCACCAGTATTGCAGCTTTGCATATCAATGGATGGCACAAGTTTGATCTCGGGGGATGCACTGGGGCAAATATACGTATCAGACATTGTCACAAAGCAAACCATTAAAAGTTTTACCAGTTTGAGTTTCCCCATTGCTTATCTTGTTTTACAAACAGTGCTGACTAAAACATTGGATTCAACGAGGGGTAATGTAAGATCAGACAAGAAGCATCGTATGGTACCAACTTTAAAACGTGTCTTGGCCAGTAGTGATCCAGCTGAACATACTTTATTTATGGATATACCAGAACCAGTCACCATCGATGAGGATGATGAAAGTGATGGGGACTTTAACTCCTGGTTGGAAACAAAACGAGTTGAGGAATTGCAATTCAAGAATTTATCCGATATTGACTCGACTGTGAAGACCATTGGCAACAATACCAGCTCTTCATCCAATAATACAAATTTGGAACTGAAGTTGAAAAAAGTTTCTGAGGCTTACACCGGTTTGAGATCCAAGTACGAAGAGCTCCTTAAAGAGCATGCCAAGCTCCTTGATGATAAGTAAAACCCACACATGGAAATGAAAATTTTTTTAATAGACACAACCAAGAACGATTGAATTGAACTCTCTCTTCATCTCACTTTCTTCATCTTTATAGGACTGTGATGCTTTGTGCCAGTCTTGAATCCCATTAAGCTTATATCGTCAAAACTATCGTCCGTTGAATCCACTTGATCTTCTCGCAGTCTACTCCTTCCCCTTTCTTCTGCTTCTTCACTCTGTTCTCGACCACGTGGACTTGACGTTGCAATGATGCCACCACCACTATCGTGATCAATACCACTACCAAAGCTTCCACCTTGTGAAATGCTTGCATTGCTGCCTCCTATGTGATGACTTGGCTCGTTAACAAATCGAGGTTGTGATGTGTTGTGTTGGTCATTAGGGTTTTGTGTTTGTTGAGATGACGATGCCGATGCCGATACTGATGATGTGCTTTGATGCCAAGACGAGTAATTATGTCTTTGTTGTTGCTTTTGCTCCACGGGTGTATTGGTGACTGACATATTGAATGATCTTGTGATATGCAGAAGTAAAAACACGATTCCTAATGATAAAAATTTAGTTTGTAGTTTCTGATTTGAGTTTTGGACTACATTTATTGTCTCTTGTTTATACTTTATTGTTTTTAGTCATCATACGGAGATAACACAAAGATAAGATCCATGTGACAAAATCGGATCTAAATAATTATCTAGGCATTTTTGCAACCTCGACAAAAAAGACGTTATTCTAATGATGCCAACCAACATCTACATTTCAATAGCCAGACACGTCACCCATTGATGCTTATCTAATTATAAAAGACCACTACTAAAAAAAAAAAAAACAATAAATATTAACCTACATGGCCCCTACCCAAAAGTCAACTTACAACCATCCATCAAAACCATTGTTGCCGTAGATTTTTTTCTAACTTCTCCAGAGTCCGCCTTCAATGAATTGAAAGTTTGCAACAACCTAATTGTAACATAACTAGTCTCAAGTAATGCCAATTGTTGTCCCAAACAATTACGAGGTCCCGCTCCAAATGGCATGAAAGCAAACCCTCCATTAGCAGGCAAGCTGCTCCATCTGTCGGGGTTGAAAGTATAAGGATCTTTCCCAAAGTATTTCTCCATTCGATGTGCTGTCCATAATGGGTAGACAATTTTAGTTCCTTTTCTAACAAATATTGGGGATTCGTTATCTTGACCACCACCTTTCGGCAAGATTGTGTCTTGAGTAACTGTTCTTGAATTAAATGGAACCGGTGGGTCATGCCTTAAAGTTTCGTTCAAACACCAACGCAAGTATTCACATTGTTGAATTGATTCAAAAGTGATCGATTCAATATCAGGAAAATGAGCTCTTACTATCCCCTTTAATCTTTCAAATACATCCTGATGACGACCCAACTCAAGGAAAAGAAAAGTCATTAGTGCACTAGTTGTACTTCTCCCAGCAACAATAATACTCAATATTTCATCACGAAGAACCTTTGGATCTTTGGTCTGCTGAGCCAAATCATACAAGAAAAGTGTACCATCATTGGAGGAATCTTTCAAATCTTGTTGGTTCATTCTTAATGCTTTCTGCACATAGTAGTCAACAAAGGCATGCTGATTCTTAACATCGACGTACAATTGCTTTGGTCGATAGAGGAAATGGTATCTGCCCATTACCAATTTTTGCAACATATATTCAGCTCCCTTGTCAAACGTTTCAGCAAAACTTGATTTAACTTCGGTTGATATGGAGTCACTCGTTGGCTCTCCGAGATATGTCTTCAAACAACCACAACTTTCACCAAGTAAGAAATGAGTTGTATAATCCATGGTGAAATCCTGAAAAATTTCTTGCATATCAATTGTCATTCCAGGAGCTTGTTTGATTGCCTTAATGATGCTCTGAGTGAACGGTTCCATTGACTGAATTTGTTTGATATTTTCTCTAGCAAAAAAAGGTCTAAGCATGATTCGTGAATGTTTCCAGCTGGTGCCCTCACTTGAAAATATTCCATCACCCAAAAGTATTGAAAACACATCTAATCGGACACCCAAATTGAATTCAGATGTGTGAGATGATGAGACCATGTGACGAAAATTTTCCGGTTCAACGGTGAATACATTGGGTTCTATTCCAACATAGGTTGCAAATGTCGTTGTCTTTAACCTATCGAAAGCCTCATCTAAAGCCTCATGAGCCCGTCCGCGTTCATGATTACGTTTGAGATTCAAAATGAGTTGTAAACCTAGCCAACTTAATAAAGTTCTCTTAGGGACCTGTGCAACTGGTTTGCATCCGTACTTTTGTGCCTTTCTCGTTACCTGCACATGATCAATTACTCTGTAAATGATGTAGATGGCAGCCAATGCCAGGTATAGAATATAGTTCATGGTTCTCGACTAAAAACTCTCTTGTTGTAGTGGTGGCATAAATCAGACTTTCTCGTCGATACTGACGGAAACCGATACATTTGAATAACCTCAACAATACCATAAATAGTTCTAGGAAGCTCCTTCAGAGTTCTGTGCACCGCACACAAAACTCCGCAAGTTTATATACCCCGCATTTAAACTCCGCCTAACGTGAAATAAGCACATTACACTGATTGCCCCGACTTCTACATTGCTGTCGACAGATACTTTTTAATCTCCATTATAATTGATAACCATCTATACACTTACAAATTAAATGCAGTACGGAAATGTTCACCAGCGTAGATGGCCTTATCTCCAAGCTCCTCTTCAATTCTCAAAAGTTGATTATATTTGGCCAATCGTTCTGATCTGGCAGGGGCTCCTGTCTTGATATGACCTGATCTGATACCAACAACTAAATCAGCAATAAATGTATCCTCAGTCTCACCCGATCTGTGTGACACAAAAACCCCCCAGTTGGCTGCATATGCGTCATTGGCAGCTTGAAGAGCTTCAGTCAATGTACCTATTTGGTTTACTTTAAGTAACAATCCATCAGCAGCTTTATTTTCGATTGCCTTTTTGATTCTAATTGGATTGGTCACTGTTAAATCGTCAGCAACAACTTCAACTTTACCTCCAACTTTAGGGTAAAATTCACTCCATGCTTCCCAATCGTCTTCACCAAATGGATCTTCAAGTAATACAATTGGGTACTTCTTCAACAAATCGAGATAGAACTGTGACAATTGATCAGGTGCCAACCATTTCGTTTCATCGGTATTTGGATTCTTGAAATCCAAATCGTATTTTCCGTGTCTGAAGAATTCAGAAGATGCTGCATCAACAGCAATATGAACTTTATCTTTATGACCAGCCTCCTCAATAGCAGCAACAATCAAGTCTAAAGCTTCGGGAGCAGTACGAACATCTGGAGCAACACCACCTTCATCACCAACATTTCCAGCAGATTTGCCGTACTTCTTTTGGGCCAAAGTTTTCAAATGATGATATACTTCAGAATTGATTCTTAGACCTTCACTGAAACTTTTAGCACCAATTGGGGCAATCATAAACTCTTGTAATGCCAAATCCCCACCCGCGTGTGCACCTCCATTCAATACATTTTGGAATGGAACAGGCAACACAAACTTGTCTTGCTTAGCTTTGGCAAGATCTGCAATGTATTTGTACAATGGAACATTCTTTTCAGCAGCACCGGCTCTAGATGCAGCTAACGAGACACCCAAAATAGCATTAGCACCTAATTTCTGTTTATTTGAAGTACCATCCAACTCGATTAAAAATTGATCAATCTTTGCTTGATCAGTGACATCAATATTAGCCTTGATCAAAGCTGGAGCAATAACGTCATTGACATTGGCAACAGCTTTTAAAACACCTTTACCTAACCATTTTGATTTGTCTCCGTCTCTCAATTCAACAGCTTCGTGAACACCAGTAGAAGCACCAGATGGGACAATTGCTCTAAATGAGCCCTTGTTGGTGAACAAATCAACTTCAACAGTTGGATTACCTCTGGAGTCATAAACGTATCTTGAGTGGATCTTATTAATTGACATTGCAGTGTGGTAGTGATTGGGTTGGGAAAAGAATACTATCTGTGTGGTAAAAATAGTAAAGTTTATATAGTGTGGATCATATTGCTGTGGCTTTGATTGCTTTCTGATCGGAGTTTACTTAGCCATTGACTAAAGTAGTGGTTTCCTATTGTCTGTGTGGCTTTTATAGCAACCGTCGTGTAATCATAGACAATCTTGTGATGCAGTACATAGAATTTATATCGGGTATAAAGTACCTACACGGAGATTATAACAATGTACAATGGGTTAAGCCCACATCACCACGACAAGACCCTTTTCGGGTCTAGATGCTCCACGGGTTTCTAGGATTAACTCATTACATATAAATTGTGTCGATTTGTGTTCAATGGTGGTTCGTTGATATTGCTTATGCTTAATGTCCTGGTTTGCACTTTTTTTTTGAGTAATCAACATGCGATATCCAAGGCAATGACTAGGATGGATGACTCAGGTGAGGCGAACTATAAGGTCCCCCTTGGTATTGTCTGCCTCCCTTCAGTGTGCTCACACTAGGTACTAAGTATGGTTTAAACTGAGCAAGATAAGGAAATCATGTTTTGTATCACTCCATCACACGCGGTTTTTTTTTTCTATTACATCTCATCTCTCAGTAAAGCATCACATTGGAATAGCATATACAGCTCCAACTACTCTACCCCCATCCCCACAATGTCCGACGCAAAGAAGCTATCGAAAAAGGAGAAAAAGTCGCTTCAGTTCCGTAAATCAAAAGATGAAAGAGAAGCTGATAAACAATCAAAACAAGAATCCAAGAAACGTAAACTCGAAGAACTTGAATCATCCAATGATGCTTCATCTACCAAGGACAGCTCCACAGAAGATCAACAACTTAAAAAGAAAAGAAAGACGAGAAGAGGCAAAAAGGGCAAAGGTGTGAATGATGGCAAAGGTCCACGATTTATTCTTTTCGTTGGTAATTTACCTTACGATATACAACAAGCAGAATTGATTGCTCATTTCCACAATAGCAACCCCGATAGAATAAGGGTACGTGCCGATAAAGGTATTGCGTTTTTGGAATTTGATAATGACACACAAGAAATTCAAAGCAAAATGGAGTTGGCCTTACGAATGCACCATCTGGAGTTGAGGAATCGGAAAATCAATGTTGAATTGACAGTTGGCGGTGGCGGTAATTCGGAAACTAGGAAACTCAAATTGAAGGAAAAGAATGAAAAAAAGGATGAAAGACAGAAAAAGAGGATAGAGGAGGACAAGAAAAAGAAAAGTGGTAAAACTTCTGCTAGTGATTTAAGTGGTGTGCATCCTTCTCGAGCAGCATTGATGCAATAGCGCATGAAACTTTACATTTGTCATTATAATGAGGTTTACATTAAATTAAGAATCTTTGTTTTTAACCAAATAAATGTCCTTGTGCATCTATTCGAAAGTTTTAATAAAAAGTTACAATATCGTACACTTCTTTGCCCTCTTGATTTTCCTTCTCTTACCTTGTGCACCACTAGCGCCTCCATTTCCAGCAAGAGCTCCTCCGCCACTGACAAACTTCCGCTGTGACGATTTACCAGGTCCATCTCTATCTGACCCGTTATTATTCAATGTTGATCCACTCAAACTATTTGTGCTGATATAGTCCTTACTGTGTGAGTCAGGTGGATCCAATACTGCTCTTATTGCGAAATCAAAAACCTCCTTAACACCGTTTTGTGTAGCTGCTGAGCATTCCAAATATTTGACAGCACCAATGTCTTTGGCCAACTTTATACCTTGTTCTTCAGTTATTGGTTTCACACCTTTTGCTCTCAAGTCATCCAAAGAATGAGGGTCGTCGCGTAGATCCGTCTTGGTACCAATCAACAATATCAACACATCTTTAGGACAATGATGATGTATTTCAGGAATCCATTTTAATTTGATGTTTTGGAATGAATCAGGACTAACTACTGAGAAACAGCACAAAAAGATTTCCGTCTGTGGATATGACAATGGTCTTAATCTATCGTACTCCGACTGTCCTGCCGTATCCCATAACCCCAACTTGATGGGTTCACCATCAATTAACACGGATGCTGAATAATTATCAAATACTGTTGGGATGTAATCATCGGGGAATGTGTTTGTTGTGTAGGATATTAATAAACAGGTTTTACCCACCCCTCCATCTCCTACAACAACTGATTTAATGCTCCTCATTCGTGGTGGTGAGTGTTTGTGATTAGGCTAAAATATAGTTTTGTGAGCTATAATGGTCTGACGACAATGTCCTTTGTTGGTAATATCGCTTGTTCGATGACTTTTATACAGGCAATGTATAGTTGAAGTAGCTAATGGATCCAAAGCTTTTCCTTTTCTGGTGCGATGAAAGTGTGTGTGTGTTACGTATGTTAAGGTAATCGTTGGTTTTTGGTCTGATAATGGAATGTTTTTTCTTTTTTTCCTTCTGCCACTTCAATATATGGGTTGGTTATTCTTTTTTTCTATTTTTTTTTTTTTTTTTTTCTTTCGTTCGTAAAATTTCATTTCAGTTTGGTTATGAATATGTGTTGTGTGTCACAATTCAATCACTCTTTTAAGCCATATACTTACGGATGATTTACAATCATATATATATATATGTTGAAGAAAGCGTTACTGTGCATGTTTTCGAAACACCCTTATGACGATCTCAGATCTGCCTTCTCTGTGCAAAACAAATACAACGCATCTTCATGTAAGCTCAAGTCAAATGGTCCCTTTTTCCATTGTTATCGGCTTACATTTTGTGTACTCATCGACCTTTTGCTGTTTTCCATCTTTGTTTCAGCATCGAAATGAAGTCAGCTTCCAGTACAGCTAGTGCGCCAAGAAGAGAATTCCTTGACCTGATGATGCACAGCCACTCTATCTTTTACTGGTCTAGTGTGTTTCAAAGCGGAGAATGATTAGATGATTTACGGGTAGAAGCAACTTTCTCGCTAGCCTAGCTCAGCAACTCAAACCAAAATGGAGACCAAGCGAACAAGCGAGATTAACTCGCGTCATACAGATGAAGCTTCCGCCTCCAACGGTGACAGTCTAACAAGGCGGCTGCGCAATGTTAGCTTTTCATACGGCTGAAGACTGTAAAGCTCGGATGATTACAATTCCGCTATAATCCGATTGTCGTGAAAAATACGACAAATGGCACCAGACCAGTTTGTGAAAGGCGCGACATTTAAAGAAAATCCAAGTTTGAAAGTAGCTCTACTCCACAACCATGTTCAACGTCTCAGCCAGACGACTATTCCATACTACATCTACCCAATTATCAGAATTTTCTCACATTGTCATCGGAGGAGGTGTTGTTGGTGTAGCTACTGCATCTGAACTACAACAACAATCAGGTAACAATGTGCTTCTCGTTGACCAACACGACAGTTTGGGTCAAGAGACTACATCGCGTAATAGCGAAGTGATACATGCTGGATTATATTACCCCAAAGCTAGCTTGAAAGCACAATTATGTATTGCTGGTAAAAACAAAATTTATCAAGCTTGGAATCTGGGGAATTTGCCAGTTGATTTAAAGCAATGTGGTAAGTGGGTTGTTGCTCAAGATAATGTTGAGGAGGAGTATTTGCACAACTTGGAGCTCAATGCTAAGGAATTGGATGTTCCAGTGCATTTTGTGCCCACAAATAAAGCAAAGCAGCAATACCCACTAATTCGTGCCAACAAAGCCATACTTGAAAGCCCCACTTCTGGAATCATATCGGCCCATGAATTTGTCTCATTTCATGAAGCCAATTTTGAAAATAGTGAGGGAACAATTGGATTAAACAGTAGGGTGGTTGGCATTTCACATAACCCAGGCACTTCCAACTATACGATTACGGTCGATGTTGATGGTGAAGTAATGGAAATCACCAGTGATAATGTGGTCAACTCAGCTGGACTATTTGCTGCAGACATAGCCAACATGGTCTTACCTCAACAACGACACTACAACTACTATTACGCCAAGGGCAATTATTTCAGCTACACTCCCGAAACACCAATTGGTCAAAAAATTACCGATAAGCTAATCTATCCTTGCCCAAACCCCAATGCTTCCTCGTTAGGTACTCACCTAACTCTCGATTTAGGCGGTCAATTGAAATTCGGACCTGATTTGGAATGGTTGGATGTGACCAATGCCAGTGAAATTGATTATACGCCGAATCCCCGCAACTTACAACCAGCTTATGAAGCAGTCAAGCAATATTTCCCAGCAATCACGCCAAATTCATTATCGCCTTCGTATTCTGGAGTAAGACCAAAGCTACTCTCAGCAAAAGAGAGTAAGCAAAAATTTGCTGATTTCGTAATCAAGGAAGAAGAAGGGTTTCCCGGGTTTGTTAACCTCTTGGGGATCGAAAGCCCTGGATTGACTGCAGCTTGGGCAATTGCCGATTACGTAAAGGATATTTACCATAAATAGATACTAAGCTTTAATATGTTATGCATTTACTACACCTTCTCTATAATCTTCTCTTTTTCAATGCGTCAGAGTTGTTGCCACTGTTTACATCTTTATCGTCAAATTCCAGTCTTTTCTTTTCCTTAATCTTTGGCAACAATTCCGGTGCAGTAGGACGCGGACTCTCTGTAAAATACTCATGTAGCAAAGCTTGTGTGGAATCGCATCTACGACTAGGATCCAACTGTGTCAATAGAATTAATAGATCCAAAGCTTTGTCCGTGGCAGCACTAAATCTCATTCGCAACTCTTGTCTTGATGGAGGTGGATAAATATGCAAGGCATTATATAATGGCAAGCTCGACACATTGGGCCATATTTGTTCAGTTGGTGTACCGTACGCTCTAAATGTAACATCTAATTGGTCAACATCATCTTTGCCAGCAAGGTAAGGGATACGTAGCATCAACTCAGCAAATATGATTCCAATCGACCAAATATCAATAGCTTCTGTGTAGTGTTTGGCTCCAAATAAAAGTTCAGGTGCACGATACCATCGCGTTACCACATTCGAACTGAGATCTTCATTGGGGTTACCCAAACTTCGTGCGAGACCAAAATCGGCAATTTTCAATAGCCCATTAGGAGAGATTAACAAGTTGTTTGGTTTCAAATCTCGATGCAAAATAAAGTTTCGATGGCAGTGGTGAATACCACGTAGAGTCATCAACATCCACGACTTGATATCAGCTGATTTAAACACTATGCTTTTATCTTTGATCAATACTTCTAAATCACAAGGAAGAAACTCGAGTACTAGATTCAAGTTATTATTTGAAGTGGCGAAAACATCAATAAGCTCAATGACATTGGGATGTTTTAATTCTTGCAAGTATTTGACTTCTCGAATAGCTGACATATCAAGTCCGTCTTTGAATAATCCAGTTTTTATTTCCTTAATGGCTATGGGACGTTTGGTTGCTGTTTGTTTACCAAGATAGACCACAGCATAAGTACCTTCACCTACTTTTCGATCTTTTGTATATGTTGAAACTGTGTGATTGGTTAATGACGGCGTTGATGAGGAAGACGGGGTCGTGGATATAGCACCACGTAATGGTGATTTACTTGCTACCGCTGCAGTGGCCATATTTTTCGGGTGTTGTACTTGGGGGGTCAAGTGTAAGGTATATATAATCAGGTTTTTTGCAAAATTTAGATTGCACACCCAATTGGTGATGCGCGCTACCTAAATTACCGAGTTGCAACTGACCTACATTCAACAACATTTGTAGGGAGAACAGCTAAGTCCTCTAACCCCTTATCTTATCACAGACAAAAGCGTAAATTTAAGCGGGCAAATTGGAAAACAGAGTTACACAACCCGCGCAAGGAATTGGTTTAGTTATCATCATAGTGACTGTGACCAAACATTTCAAGAGATGAAAAGATTACAAGTTTGTACCAGTGTACAAACAACAATTAACGACAATTACATTAAAAGCTCTTACATAAGCACAGGTAAAAAGGATGATAGATTTCTTGACTCCAAATAAAGTCAGTGGTACGAGTCCTTAGAACATCGTAGGCTAGAGCTGGAGCTAGCCTTCCAAAGGTTACAAATCAATAGATGGAAGACTGCACTGATATCCCAAGCCAAATAGCTGTGTGATCTAAATGGGTTTATACGCGTAAGGATAATGGTCAATTCAAAGCACGATTAGTGGCAAAAAGATTTAAACAACAGGACGGGATTGTGGGAAAGGAAGAAAGAAAAAAACAAATGTCCAATTTTCAGTGCCTTTTGATTGTCTATTCTTAAGTGAAGTTTATTCCGAAAGAAACGGGAGTTTCAACTTTACAAAAGAAAGAAATAATGAATGAATGAATGGCAAACATGAAATAGAGTTGTGTAAAACATGTGTTAAACAAAAAAAAAGGGGAGCGTGCCCACTCCCCCTTCTCTTATCCAAAGCAACCACTCAAAATGATTCTCCAGCGAGTTCGAGTGGAGAGATAAAACTTATTATAAGACGAGATGAGAGCGGCAGGCACTGTTAGCTCAAAAGACGTTGATGAAGTATGGGGAGTAAAAATGCTTCTATTGAAAGCTTTTGTTTTATATTATTCTTTTCCAAATATAGTTGCAAAAAAAATTAATGAAAGCCACTCCTTTCTGAAAACTACAGGCAAGCTACCCATTTCTTTCTGGTAAACGAGTCTTGTAAGAGTCAACAGGTTAGAGCCACCAGTATAAGGGACTCGTTTGAAAAGCTCTTGTTGATCCAAAGAGCTATTTGAAATAAATCTCGCATGTTTCACTCTCATCCGAGATTGGTCGCGTTCTGCTTACTCTATACGCATAGCTCTTTCAAAACCTACAGCCCTGAACATTCGCAACCTCCCTCTAGGAAAACCTTTTGAAAGATAGTTCCCAATGGTTTTGAATTTAAACCGAGGATTATTTGCAATCAACAAACTTTCCGTCTCATTTTTGTGTGTCGTTTTTGTTGAGCACTAAATAAAATCATGCGACTTTTAGACACATGTGGTTTGTTTTTTAAAGGATTTTTTTAAAAAAACACGTGGATGGTATGATGTTGAGTAAGTGTCATTGTGATGGGGGAGGTATACTTTTGGAGGTTGAGATGAGAAGATGATACAAAGTGTATCAACAACTCGTATGATCTTTTTCAAAAGAGACAATTGATTATTGATTGTTGAATGATGATGATACACAAAGAAAGCTAGCACAAACTCCGAAAACACCGCCAGAACAATAAGAACAATAAAGAGCCGGCAACATAAGTGGGATAATTGCTGATGATAGTAGTTCAGTGAAAGATTACATTATAAACGCAATGCGTGGTGGTGATGTGAGAGAGTATTGCAGAACAAACATTCACATGCTCTTCTGTTACTATTTAGTTAAACTCTAAAATGGTGGTTGGATCAAACAGGACACAACGTTAGTATTAAATTTGTTATTTATTATTGCGCACTTACTCACTCACTCACTCACTCACTCACTCACCCACTCACTCACTGCGTGGAACTTTGACTAACCAACTTCCCCTATTTCCTTGTCTCTTGTCTCTTATGTGTCTCTCTTTGTTTTTGTTCACGTTTTTGGGTGACCCTACCTTCCCCCCCCCTCTCTCTCTCTCTTTTTGTTTAACAAAACAAAAAAACCAAATTGTTCTTCAAAGTTGGTTCTGGGTCAACTTCTAAACAATGCAAAGTAACAAAACATATCCAGTCTCTCTTTACAATAACCAACCTAAAACACAATCTTGTGTTGTAGATAATTTTTTGTATTGATCTTTCCCCGTCCACTCTCCCCTCATTTCCTCAATAAACCAACCAACCACAATCTTACATCGACACCGACACCGACACAGTCAGACAGGGGAAAAAAAAAAAAAAGAGTTCACCAAAATTACTAAAAATATTTTTCTCCTTTTTTGAACAAGCACATTCTTTTCTTCTTTCCTTCTTTACCAAATCAACTGTCATCCACACCAACTGAATTAGTCATAACAGTAGATTGCACAGGATATAACTTACTCAATTGATCTCAAAGTTTGTGGTTGTTTTCATTGTATCACGATTTACACGATCCTTTTTCTAGTTTTTTTATTTTTTTGTCAATTCACACAAAACACAAACGATCTAGCAAAGAATCACCGAATTTCATCAACGATATCAAGTGATTCAATCATCAGTCATCAAGGCATTGGACTTTTCGCTCTGTTGAAACAATACAAGTATTTAATTGATTGACAAATTTCTGTGTCCCCTCAACATCGTCCTCCATAAAGCTCCACATCAACCATTATCTACTGCGCCACTTCTTCCAATTACTGTTAGTGTGAACCATGGTTAATCCACCACAACCAAGACAACAGCCACCAACGTCGCCACGTGTCCCCACTGCACAGCTGTCCACGGCAAAGCACTCTCCAAGTGTATCACATGCGCAATTGCATTTCCAACAACTGCAACATCCAAATCATTCTCATCAACTGCAACAACTGCAACAACAACAACTGCAACAACTGCAACAGCAACATCAACAGCAACATCAACTGCAACTGCAACTGCAACTTTATCATACAAATACTGCATCCTCACAATCATCACAGTCTTCAAACACTTCTGGTCAAGGTTCATCTAATTTCCCTCATGCGCATCCTTCACATGGACATAGTATCAGCCATGGACATAGTCACAGCATCAGTCATGGATCCAACCATCCATCACGTAAGCCATCAATTGTTGAATTATTGAGTTCTCCACCTCCATTACCCGTTGATCTGGATGAAGCTATTCATCATTTGAGTTTATCAAGAAATCCTTCTATTAGTTCTAGAACTTCAACGGGCTCAGCCAATCCTTTCCTGTATGGTGGAGGTGTTCACAGCTCTGTATCGCCACAAGGAAGTGTAGCTGGTGGTGGCGGCTCAGCAATTGCTGGATTGGATTGGAGTGATGTTCCTTTAACTGAAGTTGTCCAATCAAACAAATTGATTAGTATTCATTGTTCTCACTCAGTCCAAGCAGCATTTGAAACTTTGGTCAAGAATGATTTAACCAGTGTTCCAGTGTCAGTATCCAAAGATGATCCAAGTGATTTGAGAAACTGTTTGACATTTGATTACAGTGATTTGAACACTTATTTGTTGTTGATTATGAATAAAGTTGATTATTCTGAATTGAGTGTTGAAGAAATTGGTGAGCCTACTCACACATTGCAAGAGAAACATGAAATCATAACTCAAGCGGTCAATAAAGCCAAAAAGGGAGAAGAAGTGCCCGTAGAGTTTATTATTAAGTTGCATCCCAAAAATCCATTTATTAAGTTTGCTGAAAATGACACCTTGTTTTCAGTAATGGAAACATTGGGTAATGGTGTTCACAGAGTGGCAATCACTAATGAAGAGTCAACAAAGATTACTGGTATTCTTTCACAAAGAAGGTTGATTAAGTATATGTGGGAAAATGCCAGAAGGTTCCCACTGTTGGAGTTTTATCTTTCATCAACTATACAAGATTTGAAAATTGGTTCTAGTAAACCAATTACTATTTATGATGATCAACCAGTATTGGATGCGTTGTACAAGATGTTTCATGAAAATGTTTCATCATTGGCTGTTATTGATCGTACAAAGACTTTGATTGGAAATATTTCCATTGTTGATGTTCGAAACTTGACCAGTTCAAAGAATTCGCACATGTTGTACAAGTCAGTATTGAGTTTTATTAGTTACAACTTGTCACAAAAGGGTATTGAAGAAGGTAAAGATCAATTTCCAATCTTCCATGTCAATAACCAAAGCTCATTAGGAAGAGTTATTGCCAAGTTGGTTGCTACTGAGTCACATAGGTTATGGGTTGTTGATACTTCAAGAAAAGCTAGTAGTATTTCAGCACAGGGATCAAGTGCACCAAATAGTGGAACAAACAGCGGCGTGACATTTGGATATGCACCACCAGCAGATGCGTCAATTTTGAATAAAGCTGCCAGCGTTGAAGGTCGTGAACAAAGTCAAGCTATTGCTAGTGAATTTTCTGGATCCAATGCCAATGCCAATGCATTAGGAGCTGGCACCGCATTAGCTGCAAGCTCTATTCAACAAGAGCAAGGGTATCTTGGAGGAACAGGTAAATTGATTGGTGTTGTTACGTTGACTGACATTTTGGGTGTGTTTGCCACATCTAAAGGTCGTCGAACTGATCCTCAATCAGCCAGGAATTATAGAAGAAGAAGCTCTACATCTACTACAAGATCATCGATTGAAAGTCTAGACAATACCATTAGTGGTGTATTGAATGCCGCTACCGCCGCCAGTGGAGGCGGAAGTGCCAGTGCTAGTGCCAGTGCCAGTGCCAGTGCAAGCACCAGTGGAAATAGCAACACACACTCCATTGCTAATGCAGGCGGTGGTTCTGGTTTGGGATCAAATAAGAATGCCAGTTCAAGTAGCGTAGCATCCAATCCAACATCAGGTGGAGCTGCTGGTGCATCTACAACTTCGAGTGCTACTAGATGAAAAGATAGTCGTGCAACAAGAACAATCCATTTGCTGATATATAGTGAACACAGCATGGCCGAGTATTTAGAGGTAATATGTATATACCCTAATTCAAGCGTAGTTTACGAAACTAGTAGCGATACAATCCTGTCGACGTGGCAATTTGTGGTTGGTGTCGACGAATCGCAGAGCGGGGACGGGGGAAAGGCGGGGTGACGGTGGGACTGGGGCTTTTGTCGAAGGAGAGGAGAGGGCAACAGCGAGAAGAATTGGAAATCAGACACAAAATTTGATACTTGATGAGTTCTTATTATTCACGTTTTGTGTGAAATGCATTCCTATTGTTTTTATTTCTTAATTATGATTGCTGCTGTTGTTGCTCTCATTACGGAATTCCACCCACGACATCGAGTGAAAAGTGATTAAACACAAAGGAGGATCGAAAATGCTTTTCTGTTGGTGAAGTAGAGCCAATTAGTTACTGTTATCGGATAGTAAGTGATAACAAACACACCTTGAACAAGTGGCAGAAGGTAGAGTGAGTTTTGCCACCTTTAGTGGTTAACCACTAACATAATGGAAAAATAAAAAGAGTGTCTGAAAAATGTCTCTCATTGCTAGTGTGTTGTGTGCACAATTTAACCAAAAAAAAAAAATCTATGGGAAAGAAACACCACTACGTTTTTGTGTACGCAGACAGAAAAGGCTTTTTTTTTAATGTCGGGGGCAAAATAAAATGATGTAAGCATGTTTCTTTTTGTTTTATTTATTTATTTATTTTTTGTTTTTTTTAACATCTATACATCAATGAGTCACTTTTCCACAATATCTTTTGGTTTACTATATTCACTATATCTTGTTATCAGTGTAAATGAGTCATTATAGGTGTTGGATCAAGAACAAAAAGACCGCCACGTGTACTCGTTCCCTCCTTTTTCTCTATTTGTCGTGTCTGATTTTGATTTTTGATTTTTTTTTTTTATTTTTCTTATTCTGTGTCGGAAGAAGCATTTTTGTGTCATTGAGAGGAATTGAGAGACCAAATCAGAAACATCATATCGCTTTGGGACTTGTTGTATGTATAATTGGAGGTCAAAGAGATGTTAATATTGGCCACAGCGTCCTTTAATGCTCTCCCTCCTTTACGCATTAATGCATTATATCCTGCCATAAGTATGCTATTGGAATCTGGTTGGGGAAGAGGTTTTGAAATACCTTGCGATTGATAGATCACTTTGTGTCTGAATCTTCTAATTATGTCCGTTTGACGACATTTTTCATTAGTGAAAAGTTTTTTTTTTTTTTTTTTTTTTTTTTTTTTTTTTTTTTTTTTTCTTTCGTTCGTAAAATTTCATTTCAGTTTGGTTATG
>OGTJ01000019.1_pt1 | contig 174370 bp, 79 predicted proteins | sample 1574611 | NCBI WGS metagenome assembly OGTJ01 (sample SAMN03295858, study PRJEB24534) | human gut metagenome | isolation source: fecal sample 1 from infant 9 | host: Homo sapiens | place: USA: Pittsburgh, PA | collected 2014-07
ATCTAAGCAAACGCATCTCTTTCAAACTATAAACCTTTTAATAGTACTCCACCACTTCACCGTTCAAGAAAATTTGCAATTACAGATGTAATATTGAAATCTAGCAAGATACTAGTAGAATGATTAGTTTGTGTTTTTTTTGAAAGTCTATCTGAATTCAAATTGCAACTAATTTTAACCCAATTCAGTTAAATTAACTGTACATCGCGCTATGGAAACGTTAGTCTTTCTTTGTATAAGACTGTAATCTGAGCTCATCAAACGTTTGACTACTAGTAAAGATCTCATTACCATTTTTGTAATTTACGCACATACCCCCTTAAATCTACAATAGAGCGCACAATTACACATTTTTTGTTTCTTTTTGGTAACACGTTGACAATCAGTAATTAAACTCAAATGGAATTGGTTCACGATTGCGGATAAACATCTCTTGTCATCTTCGGATACTTTGTTGTTCCCGATGAACAAAGCGTAAAGGGTTAGACGACGAGCAATAAAGACAATGTATATTATTATGCAATTCATTAAAGTTTGAAACACACGCTTGTATTGTTTGAGACAATAAGAAAGTCTCGCCTTTATTGCCACCATTTCCTTATGGTTATTGTTTTCTCGCCACATCAAAAGACACACAATTTTTATTCTTACCCCGTTATGCATTCAAATCTACAATATGAACGCGTGCTCTGTGAAGTTCCAAGAAACAGCTCAAGACCTCTTCATCACCAGGATTGGGAGATTTACTCATCAGTCAATGACCTACAACCCACACTGGAAACTAGTTGACACAACGTCAATTATGTCTTAAGACTGGGCACCCCCAGGCTTACATCCTGGCTCAAGAAAGAAAAATATGTCCAATTATTACACAAACTTGACATCCTACCCAATTCTAGAAAAAATCAACAATTACAAAAAATCAAACTTTGTTTTTGCACCCTTTGCATATTGCACTATAGAAACCTATTACTTTGTGATGTATAATTACTAACAATGTAACCACAACAAAAGGGGGGCGGGACAATAGAAAGGAGATATTTTAACTTTGCACTTGACGAGCTAATGCACCATAGATTGAACAACAAGCTTTCCTCAGACTGCTTATTTATACCTGTATCTTTCTTCGTCTTTGAAAACCACACCACATTCAGTTACTACACAATACCCACCCTCAAGCATCGGCTATGTCACCTCCAATGATTGACATTTCCCAATACGAAATCTCCATAATCAAACAAGCTTGGCTTGCTTTAAACTTATTCACCAATTATCACAACTTAAACACCACCGGACAAAATGGAGGCCCCAAAGTGATCAACAATGATTTCAACTTGCGTGAATTTGAACAAAACCTAGCCACGAAAATATACCACAAATCCGCCACAAAGGACCTGCTGGATTTGCCCAACTTCATTACTGGAACCCATATTCTCGACAATGATTTATTCAACAGCCACCATGCCACTACTACTCCATCTTCAATATCCGATTCTGAGATTAGTGCAATCATCAATGATTATCAATTAGAACCATTACTTCAATTCATAACCATTATGATTAACCATTTAGAATTCAATATGATCCAACCTGGTCAATCAATGATTACAAATTTTCTGAATCGAAATGTCCGTTTATACGACATGTCTTTTGCAAAATATCAACTTTGGGGCGAATGTCTTATAGAGTCCATGGTTGATAAATTGAGTATAACTGATGCTAGCAAGTTTCAAGGTGAAGAACAATTTATCTTTAACAAGTTTTTATCTCAAGTATTGAGTTTTTTGGCATATCATAGTAAAGAGTCTACCGTGGCGTTTCCTAATGACTCTGCAATATCAAACAACCGAGACCATGCGGGGAAAAGAACATTGGTAGGTGAAAGCTACCCAGGTCCAACTATATCCGACATGGCAAATGTTACAAGTCCATATTCTCATTTGGCACAACCTGTTAAACCATCAACTAGGTCGTCGTCGTCGTCAGCGAGATCATCAACGAGATTATCAACCACATCTACGTTACCATCAGACAAATCATCCCAAATGTCCCTACATCACACTCAAAGTTTCAATAATGAACCATTTGATCATCTACTGGAAACTGACATCAACAAGATACACAATCCACAACCATCTGCACCAGAGAAAAAAACCAATCATTTAATCAAACAGGACGACAAAGAGCTTTCTCTCGCACGTTCGGTATCTTTGGAATCCATAACTGATGATACCTATGACTATTTGAACTCATTTAGATGTTACAAAACACCCATTGAAGAGAGCAAGTATGCTAAGCTCAAACGATCATTTTCTAAAACATCTTCTTCTTCTTCATCAAGAAGGAAATGGAGTTTACTGAAAAGGAAAGGTAATGAAACTCCACTACAAAGTCAACTCACTCAAGGACAATCGATGGAAAAACAACATTCCAAAAATGGACTTTATCGAATAATCAGTCGTAGGTAGATTAGAAAAAATAAACTCTATACAATGATGTTTTTTTGTAATCATATTATAGTCTGTGTATTGATAACGGTTGTCCAACTAAAATCCGCACCTCTCAAAAAACAAGCTCTATTTCTACTATACACACCCTAGCCATGACTTTCCCTTACAACTTCATCTTCTCTTTAATGACATGTTTGAGTATCACAATTGGTGAATCCATCAACTAAACAGTTTTGTTTTGATGTGTTGCCAAATGCATTTGAATCATCTTTCCCCACTATATTATTTGATTTGACTGACTTGCCCTTCAAACTAGGAAATTCCGGTTGGATGGTGACTGAATGAATGCCATACTTGTGTAAAGTGTCACGTACTTGAGACACAACTGTTAAAAACAAGTTTCTGTCAATCTGTGTATTTGAATAATCATTAGTAGCAACTGTGTTGGATGCAGATTGATCCAGTGTCGTTGCTGGTGGTGGCACAGTTACTTCACATTTCGGAGTCAATTCAATATGTAGTGAAGCAATCAAGATATCTTCATTCAAATTCCACACATGGAAATCATGGACACTGTTAACCAATGGCAACTTCAAAATATCTTGTACAATCTGTTCAGAATCAATATATGGTGGTGTAGCTTGTAATAAAATCTTGGATGATTTACGACACAACGGTAATGCACTATTGAAAATGATCAAAGTGATGACCAATGATGTAACCGGATCTGAGTAGTACTTCCACCAATAATCAGTTTTCCAAATAATTAAAGCCGTGATAATAACACCAACATTTCCCAATGCATCACCCAACACGTGCAAAAAGACCCCTTCCATATTCATTGATTTTTTCTTCCTTGTCTCGATACTCTTTTTGGTTGTATCTTCATTTGCATGACCATGTTCATCTTCATTTGTTTTCACTGCTGGAGTTTCCGAATTGTACCTCTCAACAACATTGTCAGGGAAATAATCAAACACCTCAGATGGAGAAGAGCGTACGGTGGAATCAATCAACGGAGTTCTCTCATCTAACCCGATTCTCGACTCGATTTCACCATTGGAAACATGCCCTGATGCTGCACCACCATCGGCATGTGAATGTGAATGTCCAGCAGATGCACCGTCGCCACCGCCACCACCATGAGAGTGTGAATGACCGTGTTCATGAAACAATACCAACCCAATACCATTACTCAATAACCCGGCTACACCAACCACCAAAATCAACTGAGGATTGGAGATTTCCGTTGGTTTGAAAAACCGTTGAATAGCATCCATGATAATAGTAAAACACAAGGCAATCAAGAAAACAGCATTGATTAAAGCACCCAAGATTTCTGCTCTTTGCCAACCATAAGTGTACTTCCCATCAGCAGGTTTTAATTTTTTCACACGCACGGCCCAAAGGGCAATGATTAATGATATGATATCATTCAACATATGGAATGAATCAGCAATCAATGCTAAGGACTGAACGGTGTAACCAATGATGGCTTCCAAAAGGAAGAAAATGGTGTCCAACACTAACAATGCACTGATTCTAACTTCTTTGTTATTCATGATTCCAAAATTTTTATTTGATTTGTAATCGTGAAAGGTGTAAGATGAAAAAAGGGGGACGTGTGTTGTGGAGTGAGCTGATGTTATGGGATCGAAATTTGCTTAAGTTAAAGTAAAAAAGTTGAGTCAAGATGTATGTGAAGATCTTTAATATTGCATAATATTTGTTCGATGAAAGAATTTGAAAAGTGTATTGATGATAATGCTTCTTCTTCTTCTTCTTCTTCTGGATGATTATTTTGTGTATGCATTTAGGATGCTTAAAAATTACGGAATAAAATTTATTTTGTGTGTGAGGCTGTAAAATGGTAGAGGTCGTGTGAATTACAAAACAAAACTAATTTAATTAAAAGACTATACAATACTAAACTATAATACAATGATACAAACTATAGTGGTTACCACAAGTTAACTCAAAAAGATTTACAAGAACAATGGATGTGAACACGGATAGCCGATTGGCTTCGTTTTGAAGATTTGTCGAATTAGCGTTGTATACAGCACTACAAATGCAACTTATGACAGCACTTCATTATAAATCCGAATCTAACACCGTATAAAAGTGCGACAAAACCCGATCTTTTATAGCTATAGCTCTTGGAGAAAGTTGTGCCTGTTCTAGAACCGATAGCTTCTACGTAAGGTTTGGTCCACTTCTTTCAGATCCAATCGTCATTCATTCCTAAAAAAAAAATACATACTTTGTACTCTACTTTGTGAACAACATAAACAGCTTCTTTGAAACACCATTCAGTATAATCAAAATGCAAAACAAAAACACATGCAACGACAAATTGTTGCCTGCTCAATAAAGAAAGGGCTTGAAAACACACCTGGGAAGCATCAAGAATTGAATACATGAAAGAATCAAGGTATGCATCAAGCATAAAATACATCAACAAAAAGCGAAAGTTGGCTAGTTAAATAATTGTCTCTTGGCAGATAGAAAGTATAATCCGCATCATAATGTGTCAAATCACACTCGTCCTCATTTCGAAGAGCTCAATAACTGGTTAAACGTAATTTTTTGACCTTGTTGAGTTGGTTGTGCATGCAATGGCTGAGGGTAATGCATTTGAGGAACATGTCCAATATATGGATGATAAAGCTGGTTTGGTGGTAAAGGAGGTGGTGGAACTGGTTGCGGAACAAAATGGGAAAAAGCTGGTTGACCTGCTTGAGCAGCATACACTGGTTGCTGCTGGGGGGCAAAAGGGCTAGAATGAATTGGTTGACTACTTTGATTGGAATATACTTGTGCTGGACCTGATACTGTTGTTGCTTGAATTGGTGGACTTTGAGCAACAGGGATATCAGTAGGGCTTGCTGCCACGCTCGTTGAAAAGGGCGACGACGTCGATTCAACCCGTTTCAGTAAAATCGAATCAGTTTCATCCTTCGACACCGTTTGTTTGGGCGAAGGCTTGAATTTTGGTTTAGGTAAATTCAAAGCAGCTGGTGAAGAATGAAATGATGAACCAGCATACGTTGACGAATCTTCTTTCAAAACTACCGCAACTGGTTCCTTTTCTTTCTTGTTACCACTCTTTTTGGATCTCGGGTTGTTGTTGAAGTTGGGCTTTTCACCATTAGGTAAGGAAATGTCCACCACAGGTTTATCCCTTTGAGATTTTTTAGATTTTGTCAGCGATTTGTTTGGTGGTGGTTGTTCACTCTCCTTTCTTCTTCTTGAATCACTCTTTTCATTGTGAAACTGCGGTTTCTCTCCGTTTGGCAAAGAGGGTAATGATGATAATCTTATAGGTTCTTTGAGCTTCTTGGGACTACTGGTTTTATTCTTGGCTGAACCATGTCCAAAATCAACAGGAGCCCCACTAGGAAGCAATCTTATCTCATCACCCCGTCCTGCGTTTTGATTTGCTTTGTTCGAGCGTGAAGGTTTCTTCAAAGTGTTTTGAAATGAAGGACTATTTTCGTTCCCATGTATTTGAACGGGAGTGGATATTTCGTGTGCCATCATTGTAAATAAATTGTTTTCTAGTATATCCTTTGTCTTGTTGTTATATCATAAACTTGGTAATAAATACGTGGTGCTTTTGGTTACACACGTTATACTCTGACCGGTATCTGGTAAATCAAGTCTATCTGTTATCTGAGTCAATGTAGTAATCTTTGAGAAGAACAAAAACCTAAAAATGGACACAATTTCTTTTTATTTCTTTTTGCTTGTTCTCCTTTTCCCACAAGTGACACATTAAAAGTCGTGCAAAATGGACAGATCGTAATTGGTAGCGACATATAGATAGGACTACTATATACATTTCTTACTAACTAGAGAATATACTAGACAATCCAATCAACATTATACCAACGGTGCACCATGATATGACAAAGTTCATGTTCCCTCCAAAAGATACAGCACTTCCAAACATTGTCAATGCGACAATGGTTAAAAACCCACTGGTAACAGCCATGGTGACTCCAAATATCAATCTTAAGGAATGCACATCATACTTGTTGGAGTTGACCTTGAGAAACAAGTACCCCAAAAGTGCTCCCAAAGGTTGTGAGATCCCACCTAATACAGCACTGATTGAAACTGCTTTTACCTTTGCATGTTTCGATGTTGACATGGCATAGTATAATGGAAGACACATTGAAAACCCTTCCGTAAAGTTGTGTAATATTAAACTGATGAATATTGAAAATCCTAATTTAGGATTTGTCTCTGAAGTAACAAACGTAATGAACCCTTCTGGTAGTTTGTGTAGAGTTATTGCCAAGGTTGTTTCAATCCCAATCAAAAACAACCGAGAGAGTGGTGAATTGACATGGTGGTGGTGATCGACTTCATGCAGATGGTGCAGTTGATTCAGATGGAATGTGGGCTCATCATGAGCTGCTTCACAACAATCATCCACGTGCTCTGCTTCGTCATTCTCATCATGATGATGGTGATGATTTGTCAATTGAGGAATCTCACAAAAGTGTAACTTGTCAACTCCATGTTCATGGTGATGGTATGTACAAAGTTCGGCAGACGTGTACCCTTTACATTCTCCGGCTGCTTCATCATTCAAGAAAAGTTGTATGATGGACTTTCTTGGTTTCAAAGTTGCGCGTATGAGTGGCGTTGTCTCGTTTTCGTGCTCTTGAACCTCAACTTCGATAGGGGCCTGCTCCACTATGTAGTCTCTGATTTCATTCTCATTACTGGCTGTACTGGATTTTGATGGACTGGCGTTAGGGTCATGACCGCCATGCGAATGCTGATGATTGTGTGAATGATTATGGTGGTCAACTTCTTGCATACCGCGATCATCTTCTTTGACGGTACTTCCATGATTACAATGCACCACACTTTCACTGGTCAATAAATGTAAAGTAAAATTAAAGCTTGTGCAAATCAAAATGCCAACAAAATAGCTACCCATCAAGTAGATTTGTTGCCATCTTTTGGTGAAGTGCACTTTGTTCGATTCTTCATTCACCATAGACAAGTAATTCGAAGCCTCTGGTAAGAGCCTGTATAGTGCAGTAATAATCAAACAGCCTGAACTTAGTGCCAATGAACCATTAAGGAAGGCGTAGTTTTCTTTCAATTTGAATTTGTATTTCGATGTAATGAACTTGGGAAATATTAAATAGTATATGTTATCAAAGTAGATGATCAAAGTCCCTAGAACGCATAGCGACGATGAAATGATGGTTAATATCCATCCTTGAGATAACTCTGGTAAGCTCTGCATCATGTTGCGTATGAAATAGTGGAGCAGTCAGAACAAACTTTGCTCAGATTACGGTTTTTTTGTAATTTTTCCGAAATCTAATCAACGGAGTTTCAGCGATGCTTTTTCAACAAACTCTTACTGCAATAAGTAAGTTATACTTTGATTGGAAAGAAAGGCGGAGTTGATCTGTCAGTGATGTCGATCCTGAATCAATTCAAGAAAAGAAACAATCACAAGTTCGTGTTGTTGGCATTGCAGGACGCACCACCTACCAAACCTTGGTGGTTACTAATATTTGTGACATTTGAAATAAAGCAACTACTACACTCTACGACATGGCTTAAAGTTGCACAGTCTTTTTAAAAACTTTATCCTATATACGACTTAATCTCGTTTCGATCCACCTATATCCATATTGCTGAGTGGCAAGCTTTCATAGTTCCTCTTCTTTTTAGAAACAAATGGAATCATTCTGTGAGTTGTCTTCTCTCTGGCAAACTTTTTCTTTTTCAAATGACTTAGATCAAAACGATTGATTCTAACGAAAAGCCACATACCGAATGCTGCAATCACAACACAAGTTGGCAAAGTCATCATCACTATATACTCCTCGTAATCGATACCTTCTTCAATATTGTCACCAGTCAAGTACTTGTTCACATGTTTCTCCTCCTGTCGTTGCAAATCAGCAAATTCACCTTTACCAACTTTTGCACCTTTCCAAAACTCCACCACTATCGAGTCTGTCAATACATTAAACTCGTCATCGGGAACGTTGTCAGGTTGTAAAGAAATAAGAACCTTTTTCTCATATACATTTTTGGGGAACCAATCTTGAATAATGGTTAATGGATAAAATCCGTCTTCATTGCTCACCCATTCAGATACAAAAAAGCCTTCTTTGACTTTACCTCCATGTTCAAGGACCTTTGACCTTTTGTCGAATGGTGTATAATCAATGTCATCTGCTTCATTGAGATCGTCAAGATCCCTCTTTTTGAAACCTTTTTGTTTGGCGCTCTCTTTCACATTGGACAAATGAATTCTAACCTTTTTCACCTCTGGAGCAAAATAACGTGAATACCACGTTATAAAATGAGTCTTGTCCAATATTAATCTAACGTCATCTTCTGGAGTGCAAAATGGTTCAGTTAATACATCCTTAGCAATACCTTTCTTTTTGTACCTGTCTGGGGTGCACCGTATTATGGGATTCAACAAATGGTCTTCCAAGTCCGATTCCTCGATTTGTATTACTTCCTCAAACACTTCGTCCTCGGCCATATTATGTGCCTTCAATTGTTCTTTGTTGTAAGTCACGGTAGTAGCACTCTGAAAGTAAGTACTATAATCGGGACGCCCTTTTTTAGTTCTTCCATTCTTTATCTCCGGTCTAATTGTTTTTGGTTTACCCGTTTTATCCAAGCTGACCCACTCTTGTAATGGGTCAGTTGTCTTTGGCGGCTTAGCACTAATCGTAACTCCTGCAATCACAGTTGGTCTAACGATCTCAACTTGACCATCAACTGTACGGTACCAAGGATCGGGAGGTTTGATTGAAGATGATGACGATGTTTTTTGAGCCTGATGTTTTGCATGGTCCTTGTTGATTATCACTTCCTTCTGTCTTTTGAATAGATGTTGAGTAGGTTCCGACAAAGCTGTGGAAAAAGCCAGACTAGGCTCTGGTGTTGCCACTGGTTGAGTCAAGGTCAACGAACAGGCATTGACAACAAACAAACTTACTAATGCTAATGGTAATTTCATTGAGGGGAATGTCTTGTTGTCAGGAGATGAGTTATAGAAAGGTTTCTTTGTTTTGATCCCATTGAAGAAATAAAACAAAAAAAAAAATTAGTGACACCAACTGACGGAATTTTATAGCCGAGATTGAGAAGAAGAGAAGAAAATTGCACAACTTATATATACAAAGATAAATATTAGACAGATGTGAGTTATTTGAAAGTAGAATGTGTATTTCCTTACCTGCAATCACTATATACACCGAAGCCTAGAGCTATCTCAGTTAATAGCTAATTAGCCCGGTCCAATAGCCTACCTCATTAAATAAACTAGGTACTTCCTTTCCAGTTGGTTTTCTAAATGCACTAGCTTTAGGACTACCAAATTGTACATCTCGTAAACGATCCAGGTAGGATCTAAACCAAGCTGAGTTATTTGTTGTCAAAAAATTATTGATAAATCTATCTGGTAGGCTTGGGTGAGTTAGAGAGGAAAAGTAAGCCAAGCACAAAATATCCCCGGCTGATGGTAGATCGCCAAAAGTAAATTTTCCTTCTTTATTCTGCTCAGCCTTGAGCTTTTCGAGCCTCTCTAAGAACTGTTCTGCCAATATAAGGCATCTCATAGAACTCTTGGATTCTCTCAAAGCTTTCTTCGCCTCCGATTTTTGCATCAAAGACTTTTCGTGAAGACCGCTAATTGCCTTTGAGTTTTCAGCACCTTCATCTAGCTCACCATTGAAATACTCTGTCTGAGTATTGTCACCACTGCTTGTGAAATTCAAAAATGATGATTTAGTCTCCCCCAATCCTAACAATTGTACCTGACGCTGGGCTTCGTTATAAAAATTCAGAGCCTGGTTGTACATCATTGGGAATGGGAAAAATTTCGAAAACAACTTTCTTGTATAGTTTTCATAGTTTTTGCTATTTGAGAAAAGGTTGTACTTGTTTAGAGCCTCTAATTTGGTTTCCAAGAATGATATCAAGCTATCATCAAGTAATTTATCGTTCTCCAAAAGTGGAATTGTGTTTCCATTCCCATACCTGCTTGATAAGTAAGATACAATACTTCTGTACCCACTGTACTGCATCCCATCATCAAATAAAAGTGGCAACTCATTCAACTTCGATAAATGTGTATTGTTGGATGGTATAATTCTGAATGGTACATTTTGAGACATTACTATCAAATTGAGAATCCACGCTGACGCTATACATGGTGGTGACACAATTGAGATATCTCCATCAAATCCCCATACATGTAGCTCAATCATAGTTGTAGAAAGAACAAGTTCTTTGTTGGTAGCACAATAGAATTTTCAACAGAAGAAGGAAAAAAAAAAAGCTTGTAGAGTTTCATCAGAAATAACTTCACCATTGCACTCATCAATAGCTTCTATCTTAATCCTATCAAAAGTCAGTTTCCATCGGACTTGTCCCTTTAATAGCTCTTTCAAGGATGAGTAATCCTATTTTCATTACAAATAATAAGCCTAAAACTTTATCATTGGATAAAATAGGACAATTGGAAGATGACTTAAAGATCAACCCATTGGACTACAATAAGTGGATTAAATTATTGGATAATGTAGTTGCAAAGGACAACCAAGAGCAAGTTAGGAAGGCGTATGAGAAATATCTCGATATATTTAAATTTGATGCAGCACAATGGAATAAATACATCAAGTATGAGCTCAGCCGGGGTGAGAAGGAGAAAGCAGAAGCACTTTTCCAAAAGTGTTTTGCCATCACGGAGAATGTTGACTTGTGTCGTCTGTATGTTGATTACGTGCGAAGTGTCACTGATATGATCACAGGTGGTGACAAGGCAAGAGCAACTATTATCCAAGCATTTGAATTTGCCATCGACAAAGTTGGGATAGATGTACAAAGTGGCAGCTTATGGCAAGATTATATCAACTTCATCAAGTCATGGACTCCAGGTGCCAATTGGGAACAGCAGCAAAAGATCGACTTGATACGTAAGGTTTACAAGAAGGCTTTAGTTGTGCCAACAGAAAACATTGAACCTTTATGGTCGCAATACACGAAATGGGAAAACGAACTCAATCAGGCGACTGCTCAAAAATTTGTGTCTGAGAAGTCTGCTGAGTTTATGGCCGCGCGATCATGGAATACGGAGTGGCAAAACCTTACCAAGAAGAAGTTGAAACGTTCTATAATACCCCACGGTTTGGACAATGATTTAGTGGAAGCCCAAATGAAATACTGGGCAAGTTGGTTACAGTTGGAGAAAAAAAACTCGTTGCAGATAAAGGATGAGTCATTGCTTCAACGACGAATAAATTATGTTTACAAGGAAGCTACTTACGCTCTACCCTTTGTGTCGCAACTTTGGTTTGAATATGTAAAACATTTGCTAAACGATAACGAAGAAAGCAATTTGAGTAAGTGCATTTCTATACTAAACGATGGTCTAAAATTAAATCCTAAGAGCTTGCTTCTCTCTTTCCAGCTAGCCGAATTGTACGAAAAGGACAATACATTCAACGACGCGAAGGTAATTTACAATCAATTGATCGCAAACTTGACCGAAGATCATAAGAAGGTGACAGAGAAATTGAATGGCTTGTATGACCGCATCAGTCCAGGAACAAATGACAAGAATGAGGAGGATGACCATATGAATAATGAAGAGGATGAGAATGAAATGGGTGGTGCAAATGTCGTTCACGTTCTTACCAATGGTAAACTGAACGGACATGGGAACCCTAATCTACCTCCCAAGCCCAATATTCCCAGTTTGCCTCAAATACCAAACAATTTGGCACCAGTGTCAGATGTAGATGATCTGACTTTGACTAAGCCAGATTTAGTAAGTTCAAAACTTTCGGGAACTGAGAGAAAAACATTCCTCAAATTGAAGAAAGAGCGTGATCAATTGGTTGATACAATTTCACTTACGTATATCAAGTTCATGGTTGCGAGTAAAAGGGCGGAAGGGATGAAGGAGGCCAGAGACGTGTTTCGTCAAGCTAGGAAAAATGACTCGGTGGGATACCAGATATATGTCGAAAATGCTTTGTTGGAACATTATGCTGATAATAAGAAAACCGCATTGAAAGTTTTTGGTATAGGGCAAAAGGCATTCCCTACCAATGGGAATTTTTTGTTCAAATTTTTGGATTATTTGATTATGACCAACGACGTTGACAAACTCAGAAGCACTATCCAAAGCTCAGATACGAACATTTCGAAAGAAATTACTCAAATCACGGAGGAGTTAACTTTTGCTGGGTTGGATCCTGTTCTCACGGAAGAGAAGGAGCAGAAATTGAATTCGCAAAAGACGTTTTTAAAAAGATTGTACAAACGATATATATCATTTTCGGCAAACTATTTGTCCTTAGATATAACAAGTAGCTTTGCCAAAAAATACGAGCAATTGTTTCCCGATGATGATCCGGTCGACTTGTTTACTGATAGGTACAAGCTAGATGTCGTCAACATCATCAAACGAGATGAACTAAACCGAGATGACCACGTTGACTATGCCGATCTTTCAAGGAAAAAACGCAAGGTTTCGTTTGGTTTCGATAACACTGAGTCCACTTCTGCCGTGAAAAGTATCCAAGAGTCAAGACGCATTGAACAAGAGGTTATGGAGGATGAACAACTGAACGGTGCATCATTTGTTGGACCTTCAATTGTTGCTTTGATGTCTGCATTACCAAATGCATCATATTTTGGGTTACCATCTGAGAGTGTGTTTAATAGTGATAAATTGGTTACCTTGTTTTCGAATTTGCCTAATATTGCTTAAATATTTTTAGCTGCGAAAATTTATTGTGTAGAAAATAGCATAAGTAAAATCTACTAATCCAACATATCAATCAAAGGTTTTTCAACTATAGGTTAGAACAATGATGAAGTTCGCCACTAAGGACTTTCCGTCTTCTTTCTTTAAACAAAGTTCACACTACTTTTTTACTCAATATGATAGTCCAAATGTTTCCAAGAGAAATGTATATGTTTTGAGAAACGTATTCCTATGGTTGGTGTTGATCAATATTGTGAACTTTTGCATCAGTATTCGTTACAATTTTGGTAGAGTTGACCTCGTTCGAGTCCTTTCCGGAACCAAGATGAGTTCAGGGACCTCAGGAAGGGAAAGTAACTTTGAAGATATTTTGGTGGGCATGTACTTGAGAAATGAAGAGTTATACTTCGAAAATATTGATTACACTACAGTGATCGTTGAAGTTTTGCTACACATAAATGGACGTGAAATCTTCTTGGTTTTGAAAGAAGGGTTTTATCAATCAGAATTCTTCAAAGATTCGAGTAAGCTCACCACTGAAACCATTATCAAGGCAAATCTACCACACGAACCAATTTTATTTCATTTGGGGCAAGTTCGACAAGCCATGTCTGAAGTATTGGGGGCGCATTTGCAAAGGTTATATGGAAACACGTTGGCATTGAGTTGGGAGAGAAAGATAACAATCGCGTACACGATCTTGGCCATATTCAGACTGATTATTTTCATCGCGTCATTGTGCTTAATGGTAGTGTATGCCGGATTGTACCACACGCTGAAATCCTTATCTCGACACTTTGCAAAATTGAGTACGCTTTATATCTTAAACTTGATCAATTTGGCATCATGTGTGGGGATACTTATCAGTTGGCTCCAGCTAAATCCCCACAAAAATTTCCAATTGATCTTTCTTATCACCGAATTGGTGTCCATCTTGGTTTTCAATCTCGTTTTCTATCAAAGTCATCGAGTCATAATGAATAAGTCGGAAGTTGTTTATAGCACCCTGTCGTCAAACTACTCGGCTGATGAAGCGCAAAAAGGTCCAGTTCACTGCAAACCCAACGATTCTCCTCCAACCAACGAAGGGCTAACTGGAAAAACAGTCACTAGAACCTTTCCTACAGAAAGCGACTTTGTAAAGCAAAGATACAATCAGGACACAAATGCAACGCGATGCCTCACTGCCCCAATCAGAAGTTCGACAAAGTGGCAATAGTGGAGAACCATCCACAAATAGTATTTACAGGTGTTTATTAATGAAACCAATCTGAACACTCAGTGATAATCAATGCAGCTCCTCCTCTCCGACATCAAATGTCTCCTCAATTGTAGGTTTAAATGGCCACTTCTCATAGGCGTCGGCAATAGCTATTATATCTCCAGTGGAAAACTCGAATGCTTTCTTGTCTAGCACCTCATCGGGAAGTAGTTTCCGTAAATACTCTGCTCCCGCCGCAAGTTTGGGCAACTGCTCTCTCAACGTATAGTTAGTCACAAAGAAGGCCAGTAAAAGATGCTCAATGCTTGAAATAGCATCACTAGTGTACCTCCCTGGGAGTAGTTCAACAATTGCAACCTCGGAATTTCTAATAAATGACGACTTTTCAATAACGACTGGCTGGTCGCGCACCAATACGCGTGGATCATACCCCTGACCAATAACCTCCAGTTCTTCGCCAATCGCAATTAGTCTCGAATCCGTATATAAATCTCTTTTCAATGCTGTTCTGTTTCTCTTTTTGAACCCTGGTTCACTCAAAAACTTCATTGCTGTCGCAGATGGAATAAAAAGAATCATTCTCACTTTTCCATATTTCATTAGCCAATTGCGGTGACTGCAGCATTTTATCCATTGAGCAATAGTCGACTCATCTTTAGTTCCTGTCCAATTAGCCAACACTAACAATTCATCGTGCAATTTATCGTACGGCTTATAGTTTGTGGGGGGTAGTATGTCCTTTTCGTATAGCCTCAGATACGTTCCCCACGCAAACGGATCACGATCAATGATTTTAAAATTTTCAATGTTTCCAGTACTATGTTCAAGAGACTGTATCTTTTTGTGCCAGCTTTTCACCGTCTCATCATTCCTGTCTATCAAAATATGGTTCCTTGGTCTAAGCTCTTGGTTAAGCATGGTAGAGAATAACCCAAATCCCGGAGTAGCATCGATGATGTCTAATTTGGATGAATTATATTGAGATTTGATGTTTAATTTATCAAGAACTAACTGGCATGACTCGGGGTTTTTCAATTGAGATTTCCCATAACTAAATCGAGGAAGCTTATCAAAAAATCTTTTCAAGACAGGATTGTATGACCTTAAGCTGGCTACTTGACTCATGTGAATTTATCTGCTTGGCTCAAGGTGTGTAGAGGCGTATCTCAAAATAAAAGAAGAAAAGAAAAAGATCATCATTTCACACAAAATCGACAAAGTGTTATTATCTTGCCAACTCACTGCCATGTCAATTAATGGAGTCGTATTAAAACAAAATTATGCTCAGTACTTCTCTTCTAACGAATTACCATTTGAAGTCAGCAGCGATGGGTTGGAGGTTCTAAAATACAAATCACCCACATCAAGGCAGAATCTATCAATTTCACTGACCAACAACAATTCATCATCGAGACTAAAGATAAAAGCGCAGGATGGGTATTTATACCTTACAACCAAAAGATTGATATTCATCACTGCCCAGCTGGGTGATGTTGAGTCTTTTGTGTTGGACTTGACATTGGCACCGGTCTTACAATTGAGCCACAAATTGAAAGCTCCTTGGCTTGGAGTAAATTATTGGGAATTTATGTTCTATAGCGCAAAGGAACCAAGCATAGTGAGTGACGGGTTCCCCAAGAACGAATATTTCAAAGGAGAGATCTACTTTCAAGATGGTGGTTTGTATGATTTTGTTGAGAAACTCAATTTTGTTTTGAATGATGTAGTCAATAATCGAGAAATAGATGACGAACTCCCCGCATATAGTGCCGCCTAGAGTTGGGTAAACATCTTCTAATTACTTTGTGTATTCAATTATAGAAACATTTCGTCAAATTCCGTATAATCCAAAAGTTTATGCATCTCCTCTGGTTGAGCAGTTGGCATCAATTCCTTGAGCTTGTCGATGCATAGCTTCTCCAAGAGGGCTGCATCTTGGTAAACAAAAGAACCTTCTTCGTTATAAATTTTTGCATTGCTGAACATCAAGTGGATATCTTCCAAAAACTCCCTCAATTTGGTATATGTATGTCCAGTGGCTCTTTTTCTTATCGTGTCAAGTGCAATAGGGTGCTTTATCAAAACATAGTAATCGGGGTAATATCTTCTTGATGGCTTCACTAAAAACAAGTCACTCAATGCTCTTCCTTCTTCATTCTTGTAGTTGATTACCAAGCCCAAAAGAGTTTCAATATTATTTTGAAGCATGGCTCTCTCGTCTAGAGTCAAGGGGTCGATCGATGGCGTTGAACGAGACAACAACGATCCTCGACCTCTTCCACGCCCACGTCCCCTACCTCTCATTTTACCACGACCTCTTCCATTTCCTGTGCCTGAACCAGAACCGGATTCAGGCGTGCCAAGTTTTTGTCTCTTTTGAGCAACAAAATTGTCTGATTCGTCCGCAGAGCGCTTACTCGAACTGTCATATTCATTGGTACTGTCGTCATCTCTGTCCAAAGTATCAATTAAACCTCCTCGACCTTTTCCAAATCCTTTTTTACGTCCTTTTCCTTTAGTTTTTCCTCTGGCACTCCTTCCGCTTTGAAAAACATCACTGTCACTATCAAAATCATCTTCGTCATCATCATCACCATCATCATCGTCCGAGACAACCCCGTCGATTTGTTTCAACCATTGCTCTTCGGTCAAATTATCATCATATTTTGTTGTCTTTCTTTCTCTTGCCCCCCGGCCATATTCTTCAGTGAAAACATCATTCTTCTTAAGGACTTCCTCTGGATCTTTCCTGTATATAGGAGGAAGCTCCTGCTCCGATAGTAATCTGGTAGGATAGCTGGCATCTCTGGTGGTGGCATACCTCTCTTCATCAAGCTCTTTAAATTTGACAAGCTCTGATTCGTTTCTGGCGATGATTTCATTCAATTCATCGTCATCTAAATCCTCCTCTTCTTCGTCTATGCCTTTCGTACGACGCTCGTCTTCCTTTTCAATCAATGCCCTCAACATTGCCTCTTGCTCTTCTGCAGTAGATTTGTTATCAAACTTACCTGCTTGAATAACTTTACCATCAATCTCCAACTTGGCGTGAGCACGTTCCAAAATCATCTCCTCAACTGAATTTTCCGTAATTAATCGCAAGATTCTGACTTCATTTTTCTGTCCAATACGGTGGGCCCTATCTTGAGCTTGTAAATCCTGGTGTGGATTCCAATCTGTATCAAATATAATTACAGTATCTGCTGTTTGTAAATTTAATCCTAGCCCACCGGCTCTAGTCGACAAGAGAAAGCAAAAGTAGTCGGAGTCAGGAGCATTGAACAACTTTAAAAGCTCCGTCCGGTCATCAGCCTTGGTGCCACCATCAAGTCTCATATGCTTCATTCCACGAAGTCTAAGAAAGTCCTCCATTATATCCATGACTTGGGTCATTTGGAAGAAAATCAACACCTTATGACCGGTTTCTTTGAACTTTGGTAAAACCTTGTCTAGCAATTCAAACTTACCGGCTACTCTCCAAATGAGATCATTGTTTTCCGCTGTGGGGTTAATAAAGTTTTCCACATCCTCATAAACGAATGGGTGATTACAAATCTTTTTCAATTGCATGATTTGATTGTTGGCATTCTTTATAGGAACAACTGCTGTCTCATCATTTGGATCTCCAGCATATAAAGCGTTGAACCGCAACATTTGTTGATAAAGCTTGGACTGGAGGGACGACATTTTGCATTTGACAACCTTTTCGACTTTATTTGGCAAATCCTTTTCAACATCCTTCTTTAACCTTCTCAACAAGAATGGCCTAAGGACCTTGTGCAATCTTCGGATCACCAACAAAGTTTCTTCTTCACTCAACTCAATTTTATCCTGACCACCGGTATTAGCGAAAGGAGTGTTGAACCATTCGTCAAACGATTTGACTGAGTTGAAAATCTTGGGTAAGACAAAATTTAGCAATGCCCACAATTCCGGCAAATTATTTTGCAATGGTGTACCCGTCAAGATTAAACGGTAATCACTGTGATAATTTGTGGTCAAAGTTTCTGATAGTTTCGAGTTTGAATTCTTCATACGGTGACCTTCGTCAATAATCATATGTACCCATTTTACCCTTCCTAAAAGCCCTTTGTCTTTGATGACGTACTCAAAAGTTGTGAGGAGAATTTGGAAATTGCCAGTTTTGATATCATGTTGCAAAGATTTTCTTTGATTTGGAGTACCTTTGTAAGTAATCTTCTTCACAGTTGGGGCCCATTTCTCGAATTCGAGATTCCAATTTGTTACAGTTGAAAGTGGAACAATTACCAAAAATGGGCCAGGTATTTTCTTTACTTCAATCAAATACGTCAACAACGAAATCGTTTGGATGGTTTTACCCAAACCCATCTCATCTGCCAAAATACCGTTCAAATGATTATTGAACAAGGAAACCATCCATTGCAAACCCTTTAATTGGTATTCTTTCAAAGTTCCACCTACTAAAATGGAAGGTTGTTTTGTAACTTCCTCTTTGATTCTGTGGGCAACATTGTAATAATCGGTCTTTTCTCTTTTTTCATCTTCATCAACCATTTCAGACGCTCCTTCTGGCAAGCGACCTGAGCTTGCAAGGTTGGCTTCTGCTTCTTTTTGCTGAGTTTGAACGGCTTGCGCCAAAGAGTCCAAAAATTGGTTAGTTTGTTTCAACAAGTGGGTGATTCTGGTATCCTTTGTGTGGTCCAAAAGTTTCAAATAAGCCTCCTCGTCATTCAGCTTCAAGGCTTGTAAACGCTGTTTGGCCATTTTTTCGAGCTTCTTTTGTTCCTCCTTTGCAGTCAGATTGTGAAAGTTTCCAACTTTGTGTATAAATTTATTTACCTTCTCCGACTTTTTGTAAGCTCTAGCAGAATTTTTGGTGCTGAAATCAAGAACCTGGTCCAAAACATGAGAATGTTTCCGATTCTGCTCTCTCATTAAGGTTTCCAACTGGTGGCGATAAAGATCAATCGTAACAGCAACACTTTCCATCGATAACGTATTGAATCTAGCCAAAAAATTTGGATGCGAATTCGGAAGCAACGACTTACTGAACCATACCTGGCTAAGCAACTTACCCCTGATCTGTTTCTGAATTGGGATAATTTCTAATTGGTTCAACTGAGTCATCAATTGCTCTTTTCTTTTCGGATCAGATTTATCTAAAGATTGAATCTCCGACCGTATTAGATCCTTCCCGCGTTCAATGCCGAGAATCATAAATAAGTCACGATTAGCCGCAATTTGCTCCAAACTTATACCTTCAGGTAACAACGAGGGAATCTGAATTCGACTCTGTGGGGTATAGAGAAAGCTCAACGGAACATCAAGTATTTTTTCACCAACAATGTCGACTCTCTCGAATGTGTCCACCTCAACCGTTGGTTTAGTTACTGGAACAATAATTTTGGAATCTTTGTTTTCCTCATCAATAACCTTGTCCAATAACACAGGAGGAGAAGGATCGGCAAAGATGAAATCGCTTTGTTGGGTAGGGGATTGGAAACTATTATGTAGTTGTGACAGTGGCTGTAGTTGTGATTGCGACTGCAGTTGCGATTGGGGCTCTAGCTTGGGTTGTACGAGACTGGGTTGGTCTTGCAGCATGAGATGCGATTGTTCTTGCTTGACTCTAATTTGTTGTTCAAGATCTTCTCTACGTTTCTCCGCTGCAAGTCTTTGTTCTTCCTCTCTAATCTGTTTCTTTGTCATCTTTTTGGGTTGATCTTTGTTTCTTGGTTTTGGACCTCTCTTGCCCTTCTTCTTCTCCACAAGTTCAGCATTAAGTTTGGTATCGGTGGAGTTTGCTGGTATATTTGGCATAGTTGCTGTGCTTTGTGGGAAACTTGGATTAATCGCATTATCGTTCCTTGTTGGTGCCGGCAAGTAAGGATCGGTGGGGTAGGAAGACGCGGGATTTGTCACAAAACTGATCAAATTTTGAGGCATTGGACCTTGGCCAGGTGATTTGGTCAAATACTTTATAGCTTGCATCTGAGATTTCAACAATTGAAATTGCTGATGCGTGAAGGCGGACTCCGAAACTGGTGCCAGTTGTGTTGAAGAATTCAGCGGCCAATTGCTGTTTGCTGAATTATCGAAATTTGGCTGAGTATTAGTACCGTTCTGTAATGACCTATTTCCGAATTGTGCTAGGTAACGATGATTGTTTGCCGAATTGCCTAGCAAAGTCTCCTCTTGTGAAAACGGGGTCCCCGAAACTGATTGGGCGACATTACCGACTGGAGAGGCAGCCAGGTTGGTGAGCTGGCTTGCAATATTGCTTCCATTTTGTGCACTGGGAAGCTGTTGATTGGGAGTTGGAGGAACAGGGTTCAGCATTGCTGGTGAGCCATGATGTTGTGCCCGTTGCTGCTGCGGTGGTTGTTGAGATTGAAGTTGCGACGGTGGACGTGTCGGTTGTTGTTGTTGTAGCTGTTGACCTTGCTGTGGCATTTGTGACCGTTGTATGTTCCTCTGCGATTGTTGTTGTTGTTGTTGTTGTTGTTGTTGTTGTTGCAAGTGCTGTTGTTGTTGCAAGTGCTGTTGTTGTTGCAAGTGTTGTTGTAATTGTTGTTGTTGCATTTTGATGTTATTGATAGTCTTATTCAACTGAGCAAACTCCGGAACATTCACAACCTGGTCTCCGTATTGGTCACGTAATTGATGCCACCGTTGCACAATCTTTTGAACCTCTTCTTTGGTGGGCATACGGTTCATTGTTAGTATCTAGTACCAGAGAAAAATTTTCTGTAAAAAGCTATATGTTGGGAAAAAAATGAAAATGGGAAAGGGTTGATAACTGGTGAGTCAATCCAATGTGAATTTGTCTATCAATAAAACTGAATCTATTGCAGCTTCAGATAGTCATATATAAAATGGAAATGATTGATTGCAAAATCTATCAGATGCAAATGTGCCCCCGGATATATTTGTTTGAAATAGTGTTTTTGTTTATTTAATTCTTTTTGCACAAAAAAAAAATTAAAATTTTTAAGAATGAACCCACACATACACACATACACATATTTTATATTATTTTTGATCGCATCCACACGACGGACACTGAATTCATTCCTGGTACATATACACGACTAGCTATAATCATCAATAGAAGAGAGATAACTTCAATGAATCCCTTTGTTTTTGACATTAAAAATAGTATTTGAGTCAAAGATCTCAGGCTCAGTAATTAGATATCGTAAACGTTAACAACCTCAACGGTTACAAAAAGAAAAGGCCTAACTTTGTTTTATAACTGTTTGCAAGCACACTTTCTACACCAAAAGCTCTAAACTTCATGGACTCCATAATTTGCCTTGCCCTCTTGGTGCAAAATTGATGGCATCAAATTTCTCCTTCTTAATTGTACTGCTCTTCCCAATGTTGTCTTTTTCTTCGTGGACGACGCCCTCGTAAGGAATGCTTGGTGTATCTTTTCTTTTGTATTTTCTCGATCTATGCTTACCATTGACTTTAGGTGGTGCTTGCTTTACTGTTTTATACTCATACAATGTCGAATCAATTTTATTTTGCAAAACGTCATTTTTTGGATCGAAACCCTCATTTGCCGAAAATGGATTATAAATTTTGAAAGAATTAACATCATAATTCTGGAAAATTAATAATTCCGCTTCATTGACATTCACACACTGTATCCCATATGACTTTGCCCACACTTTTGCTACTGCGTCCTCCGTTACTAACTTCCACTCTTCTAGATTGTTTTTGGGTTTTGGTTGAGTTTTTTCAAGAAACCGTTTATATATGCATGTTCGTATTAAATATTTCAATCTGGCTGGCATTTCTGCAGCTGACTCTGATGACGCGACATCATTTAGTTCGTCAACTATTTCACTCTCTCGGTGCAGAAGAAGAGACTCCTTGTGTTGTGTTTCACCAATAAGGTTTGAATCAAATTTAGATTTGTGATTGGGAAAGTCCAGAAGTTTTGGCGAATAAAGCTTATACTTTGAACATTTGGGCCATGACGGTGGTATCTCGTTGGGTGCTTCTAATGTCATAACGTATCTGATATTGCCATTCACGAGATCCGATTTGTTTTCCAAATAGTTGTCAATGAATTTAATTGCCTCTCTAGCATTAGTTGCTGAAATTGAGGTGCCCTTTTTCGCAAAATCAAATTCGTGCAATGTATAGGACGGTATATATAAGTTCAAAACAATCTGGTCCGATGAGTTATCAAAGTTTTGCTTTATGTATTCCTCGTTGAACCACCGTTTGATATTTCCAATTCCACGAACAAATGCTGAATGATCCAACATCAATCTGACATAACGCCTGTCCTCGTCTTCTTGAGAAGCAAAATTACTCCCAAGTTCCAGATCGATAAGCTCATCCCTCAACTCGTTATCAGTACTAGAATCATACTCTTCTGACATCACTTGGGCGTAGCAAGTGTTACGAAGAGGGGTCGTTGTTATAACGCGAAAGAAAGAAAAAAAAAAACAAAGGAAAATGAAAAACAAAGAAGGAGACGTAGTAGGTCGCTAGGCACCAACAAGTGAAGAGGATAAGGAACACCTCCATGAACTACTCTAAAAGTCTACCAACCAACACTCGTACTTTTAAGAGCTAGTCCGTTTTTAAAGAATGTGGGCAATACCACAGAGATGAATCGTTCATACATTACGACGTTTCGCAATCTTTCTATACAAAGGTTTGCAGTAATATGCACCAAGTGTTCTTGAACTCTATAGTTAGTAAATTAAACTCAGAAATGGCACGGTCTTGGATAATCAAATTGTCATAGATCAGATAGGTTTAGTCAAGGGCATAAGCATTGAGCGTAGCTCTAATATTAGAGATGCCAGAAAAAACATACTTTTAAAATAAAAACAAAGTTCATCCTGTAATTGAGTATCCGATAGAATGTAGATTGTATTCACATACCTTAGATCTTTGTTAATAGAGGTGTATTCTGGTTGTTTCAATAGAACAGTGTAAAAAGAGCATGTAAAGATCTTGTAATAAAATTGTTCAAGAGCCATTACAAAAATTTTCATCATCTTCTTTTTTTTGGAGTGGTGTACACGACTACGTTTGCAACCGTGAAGCCTTTAAATCCTGTTATTATCTGAATATGGGAGTCGCCACAGTTATGTCATGGTCACAAATTGCGATCATAATAAAAGACTTTTGATATTAACTAAGTTTTAATTCAAAACTTTTGATAAAGGCTTTTATAAAAGCTTTTATAAAATCTTTGTATGAATTTTGGTGCAAATTATTAAGGATTAGTGAAAATAAATTATCGTGTTCTTAAACTTCGGTTATGACTTTCAACAAAAGCAAAATAAATATAGTTAAACTAAATGTCTCAACTTATTATATCATTTGGTGGTAAAGAGCGATTGTACCTTAATGTATTGATTATGTTTTTGGCACAACCATCACCTCACAAGTATCCTCTATAGAATTTGCCTGCACTCTTATATCTATTTCGGAAGATCCCGCGCAGTTAGGCTTCACTGCACACTCCAGTTAACGTTAAAGCGCACAATAGTCGATCACGTTCCTAAGTAGGAAATGGCTTATTTCTCCTACCGGGCATCTGATTGAAGGCTTTTCGTTCTATTCGCTGCCGTAAATTCGTTCTGTGTCTTGGACATTTTTTTCCACTCATTTTCATTAAACTTTGAGTTCGGCTAATGAAGTACCCTTCCATACACCTCAGTCGAAGTGATAGTCATTGTTGAGAATTGGAAATGCTGGCTTTAAAGCATTTTCGAATTTTGTGTCACACTTTCTGGATATACATACTTGCCCGATTTGGACATTTTCAAAACAAAGTTTTCAAGCGAGAGGTAGCGCTTACCAACTAAATTAATTGCATGGGAGGCACGAGCTAAAATAATATTCCACACATATCCCATCATGTTCGAATTGAATTCTTTGATTTCCATCTCTCGCAGGTGGCACCTTCCTTCATTTCAACATACAACTTCTGCCCAGTTTTTGGTGCTAAAAATACCACACACAACTGATCAGCTAATCGAATAAGGAAGGATCTTGAAGCAGAGATAATTGAAAAGGCGAATCATTTTAGCAACATTAACTGCTATTATTTTACATCAAGAGCTTAGTACACTATTCAAAATTTTTCAAAATGCCAGGCTACCTGTCTCCACACTTAATCTCACCTTTGCCGAGCACACCCACACGTCGTAAACCCACTGGTTCGCACAACTCACCAAAGTCGAGCCAGTCCACTCCAGTTAGGGACAAAGCTACATACAGCCCCACAGGAAAGGGAAATTTGCCAGCAATGGATGAAGAGGATTTGAGATCCATCATCTCATCACCTAAATTGACACCAGATCAACTAAAGTCAATTTCGAAAAGCCCATTGGCTAGAAGAATGCACATTGTTGCATCCAATAGAGCCAACGACAAATATGTGATACCAATTCCATTGACACTCAGACTACCGCCTAGATTGAGCTCACCTCAAAGACACTCGACAGCTTTGAACTGTCCACAATCATCTTCTTTGGTTTCTTCCCCCACCAGACACAAACGGCAAACGTTGGTTTATACATCTCATGGATATGAGAAAATCGACATTTCGTCATCTGAAGATGAACAAGATGACACGACTCTTCCTCCGGTGCCTGAAAAACCAAGCTTGGCGAAGAAGCCGCAACCACCATCTGTTGCTACAAACAAGACCAAATACCTGAAACTAGCGTTTCCAAATAAAGAACCAGATGAGTTGAGTATGATAGAGGAGATGTCCAATTTTGGCTCACGAAATTCAAGCATAGCGAGAATTGCAAGTAAAGGATTGCAGCATGAGCGTAGTAAGAAGCTACCTAACTTGCCCACCGAGGTCGAAGAGGTTGAAACAACCAAGCATGAGAGAAGTTCACTCCCAAGCAATAAATACACAGAAGCGAACAAGGTATATACAGAGGCAGAGAGTGTAAGTACTCCGCGTATGACAGCATCAAAAGGGGGCGGCACGAATGTTGGTAAAAACAACCAGGCGATTCATTCAGTTCCAATGGCTCAGAAACAAGATCCAAGACCAACTCACAATCGCTGTTTTAGTGAGACTTCCCAAGTGTCAAGCGTGAGCTCGTTTAGCTCTGCTGGGGCATTTGGACTAGCTAGCGCAGGTCTTAAAAAGGGTCTAATTGATAGACCAGCTGGGTTTACAAGTCCCGGCCAAAATACCACTCCACGGCTAACTTTGGTCGACACTTTACACAAGCCAACCCACGTAAACGAAAGACTGGTATCGGCCGCCAGTGAGTCATCCACGAGCTCATCTTACAGTTGGAACTCATTACAACAATCAATCGACATATCTTTGAATCGAGGGCAAGAGGGAGTGGAGGATAACTCTATTGACAGAAAGGAACTGGCAGACGCAACGGATGATCAGAGTATTTGGTCGGATGTTAGTCCTACAGATAGTGGGGAGTCTGGAGACGAGATAAGTCCGCTTAATATAACAAGACAAAACACAGATGCAACATCAGCATCGATCAAGAGCCCTATGGAAAAGCAAGTCTCGAACAAAGGTGATAGTGATTATGAACATGGAGGGGCAAGGCCAACATTCAATTTTCCAAACAATTCAGAAAACATCACAAACAGCAAAAGTCTCAAACTGAAAGTGCTGGATGAGGAGACAAAGAGTGCAAAACCCAGATTAAGTTTTTATTCAAATGGACAAATTGAAATCCCGGACTTGTCGAATGGAAAGATAATGGAACAATACTCCTCAAAATCACCATCTAGCTACAACGAAACTGTGTTCTCAGAAAGACAAACCGAAACTTCAGTCTCTGACGTTGAACAAGAGGACCATCCAATGAGAAAGATTAGGGTCCCAAGTCGAGATGCTTTGCGTCACTTTGAAGAGCAGTTTCAGCTTCACTCTGGAGGCGACGATTCTGATAACGAAAGTCCGTGGAAATCGTCTGCATTGTATGCTGTTCCAACTATATCCAAAACAGCGCCTGACTTACAGTGCAACTTTTCTCAATCACGACCAAACTTAGCTTCACCTCCTAGGCACAGAAGAGGCAAATCTATGTATAATATTGACTTCAACTCACAGGACAAATTACTTGATTGTCCACTGCATCAAAGGGCAAAATCTACGGATTACAACATTTCAAGTGGGTTGAGTGGGACTTCCAATGCTTCCACAAACGCGAAATTCTTGAAAACACCCAACGACACACAGGACGCAATTTCCGAAAATTTAAATATCCATGTTGCTGAACCACCAAAGGCAGTAAATTATGCTGTCGACTTTAAAGTGAACAACGCAAAGCAGAGCGATTTCGGAAACAAATATACCACACCAAAGGAATTAAAAAAATACCATACCCCAAAGTCCAGACACAAGTCTTCATCAAAAAGAAAGTCCTCCTCGGTGTGCTCGAGCCAACTGGACGATACTGATGTGGAGAGTGTTGTAATTGATTTGACTGATGATAAGTACCAAGTTGTTACTATTCAACGTAGTGACTCCACCTTATCCTATCGGTCAGTGACTGAAAAGCATAAGGGGAAAGAAGTGGAAGTAATACTTCTTGATGATGACGAGGATGTTGAAGAAAGTACAAATGAGATGAGGAGAGATGAAGGTGATGAAACTGATGATGAGTTGCTCAGCATTTATTCCAAATACAGAAACGATTCCTGGCTATTTGGATCCAAATCTCTGACTGCTAGTGAGGCATCTTTTGATACTACATCGCAAAATTCAAACTTGATTGTGAAACCAAAATGCACCCAGAATTCAAAGAAATTAGAAGGTCTACGCTCACTTACCACAGCCGGCAGGATCGTACACGAGCTAAACTTGAAGAGATCAAATACCACAACGTCATTCAACACTTCTTCTGGTAATATAACCACAAGGGGCGGGCTTAGCAACGTAGCATTGCCAAGAAACCCAGTGAATAGGGCCAGCACATCCTATTTGGATGACAAGTACTTTGATTACACAATGAATGAGAATTACAATTTTCAAACATTTATGAACGAAAGAATTAATTAGACTATATCGGTAGAATAGATAGTCCACATATAAACAAAATATCTTCAGTAAGTACGCACTGATCAATCATTACTTTTTTCTATTCTAACGTGCACGGGGATGATTGAGGTGTTATCTTCATCGTCCTCGTCCTCTTCCTCTTCATTGATCTCGCTAACTGATGGTATTGAACTAACGGATCGAAATGACAGACCTCTACTTAAATTTGAATTCTTCACCCTGTTCAAATCCAAAGGCATCGCTGGAGAGGAGGCCTTACTCTTGTCGTAAAATGTAACTGTCTTGTTTGAGGTTTCTATCTTATTGGGCTTGGCTTGATTAAGAACAAGTACTTTTTTCGGTCTTCTGTTGTAAGAGCTTGATCTTTCAAAACCAATTGCCTTTTCGGAATCGGCTTGCTTAATTTTGTTTCGTTGTTCATCATAATCATAATCCTCTGGTATCTGGTTGATTTCGTCTAGAATATCTTGGTCCAAGGGAATTGGCTTGATAGAGTCGTCAGTCGGATCAACGCCTTTTAACGTCAAACTTTCTTGGCTGCTGAACCATGAATATCGCTTGAATGATGGCTTCCTCGTGATGTGTGAAGCTGGAGGGTTATGGTCCAGTTGGGGTAAAGCTTGATTTTTGTGAATGTGTCTACTCGCTTCTAGCGATTTGCCGTTTTCTGAGCTCTGTGCTCCATTTGATGATGCTTCATTACCTTCAACTGAAGCCAAAAAATTCATCATACCAGCGATTGAGCTTCTAACCTCCTTTTTATTGGATTCTATTTCTGCTTCAGTGTTTCCACCAGAATTTAAGCTAAGCTCCAAATTAGACAAAAGTCCCATCATCTCTGCTACGGAATTTCGATTTTGAAAGTTGCTCGGCTCATTGATTTTCTCGGCAGGTACAGCGTCTTGATTTTGCAGCTCCAAGTTCGACAATAAGCCCATCAATTCAGCAACTGAGTTCCGATTTTGCTTGTTTGCTGCACCTGCATGGATCTTGTCAACATTCGCCGACTTTGCAACAGCTGTGTTTGTCTTCTTATCGGCTTCATCATCTATAGACAGGTTGGCTGCTGCTGCAAGTGTCGTTTGAGATTGCTTGTTTCCCAGACTTGATGTTTTGCCTATTCCACTAACATCTTCATCATATTTGGCAGATTGTTCCGTACGTCTTGACATCCACCAATCTTCAAAACCTTTAACTTTGTTCATTATATTAATGTTTATATTGTCATCCAACGATTCGTGAAAAGAATGGATATACCGCTCTCTTTCATAGATTTCACTTTCGCACCGGCTGTGATGACCAATGTGATCAATAGGAACATTAATGGGATTACGGTGAATCAATGATCTGTTGAAATTTTGACCCTTTCTATTTGACCGATGTCCCAAATTGTGACCAATAGTAAGCCCATTAATGACCGGGCTGCTGACATCAAAGAGCGCAAAGTCATTTTCTTGCTGAAGTGACGGTGACTCAAGCCCATTACCAGAATGAATTGAATTCAGGATACTGGGATCTAGGTAGTTCTCTAATATGTCCTCTTCAATACTCTCTCTTTTGGGACTTGTGGCCAACTCGTTGTCCTCGGTTTTAGATGGACCTTGTATTGATAAGTGATGAGATGAGTTAAATGTTGTATAAGTGGGGAAGTCATACCGCGAAGCAAGCTCATTGAATCTCTTCTCTGGCGAGAAACTACTCGATATATTTCCAAAGGAGGGATCTTCACCGGAAACGGTCTTTTGTAAATCAATACCGACGTCATTTTTTTCGTGCTCCTCACAAAATTCAACATAAGAGTTGAAAGTGGCTTGAGATCTCAAATCGTCGTTCAGAAACATTTCATTGTATGCAGCATTCTCTCCATCAAATTCGTTATACTCATCATAATTATCATCATCATCCCCTAACCCATTGTTTTCAAAATCATAGTCCATTACATCTTCATCATCGTGTCCCAAGTCGTGCTCGTCAAAGGAGTTCACCATTAATGATTGCTCTAGTTTTGGCTTTGCAACACTTGTTTTGTAATACTTGACGGACGTGTTCCTTCCAGCTTTCATGTCTTGTACAAATGAGAACTGCGATGAATTGTCATCTTCGTCATCTTCGTTATCTTCGTTGTCATCATCATCGTACTCATCGGACATAGACTCACTTGAATAGCTTGTATGGTTTGTCTTTAGATCATCTTTATCATTAATATATGACAAGGAAGTTGCGTCAAAGAAAACCTCCTTGGTATTGAATCTTTCACTTTCAGCTAAAGACGCAATGCTGATATTCTTACTTGAATCTCTACTTAGCAGAATGGGAGGACCTAGGCTGCTGACATTAGCCGATGTAGGTGGCACATCCACAAATTCAAGCGGACGACTCTCACCCAAACCAAATTGCGGGGTCTGCGTAGGTGTTCTCGAGTTTGACATTTCCAAGGCTTGAAGTGAAGGAGACGATGCAGTCAGTTTGAGTTTCTTGTCTCCCTTCGGCCTCTCTGGTGGTTTCATCAAGTCATTAATTGTAGGGACAGATGCATTGCTTCGGCTACGTATATGTTTCTTGAATCTGGAGCTTTTCGACTCCTTTGGAGAAGTTGTATTAAGAATCACATTTTGGAGATTATCGCTTGAACCTGGTGTCTGTCCTGCTGACTTTGTTGATGTAAATAAGTTCTTGATTGGAGTTAGCAACTTCTTCGGTGAATTTGTAGTCGAAGCTGCTAGCACGTTAGCGGGAGGTGTATACTGCGGCACCTGTTGCAATTTTGGAGACGACGTTGGTGTAAACTTGCGACCATTTACTGGTGGACGGGTCATACTCTCGTGAGCATGGGCGCTGGAGCTGGGACGCCCTTGTCTAGTGTCATTAGGAAGATTAGCAGTAGCATCGTTTTTTTTAGGAGGTTTTATAAATGCCTTCATCAAAGTTGTACCCTTCTAGCTAGTAGTGTAAGGGTAAATAATGCACTGTAAATAGGTGTTAATGTTGTTGCCCATGAGGCTGGCCAAAATATTCAGATCTAAAAATAGTTTATCGTAATGTAAAGTCGTGTGAGATTCCTAAGAATTCTCTTCAAAGCGCATGTCCATTTTTCATCTTTTATATATAACCTTATAAACTTCTTCTCTTTTTGACAGCATTTGCCAACAAATCCAATACCTCTACAGTTGTATCCCAACCGATACAAGCATCAGTGATTGAAACGCCATACTTCAATGCATCTTTACCTCCTTCTTCCTCTGGAGGAACGTTTTGTCTTCCTTCATTGATATTACTTTCAATCATCAAACCACAAATAGACCCGTCACCAGCTTCAATTTGGTCAGCAACTACTCTTGCAACTTTGGGCTGGTTTCTGTGGTCTTTATTACTATTACCATGAGAGCAATCAACCATAATCCTTGGACCACTTCTTTCCTCGGTAACTAGCTTAGCTTTTTTCAATTGTTCTTGAGTTTCCTTCACGGATGCCTCATCATAGTTGGTTCCTTGTTTACCACCTCTTAGTATGACGAAGCAGTCCTTGTTCCCCTCGGTACCCACGATTGCAACCACACCAGGTTTTGTAACTGACAAAAAGTGGTGGGGATGAGAAGCAGAATGAACAGCATCAATGGCCACACCCAAGGTTCCATCGGTTCCATTCTTGAATCCGACAGGGAATGATAAGCCAGATGCCAATTCTCTGTGCAATTGCGATTCAGTAGTTCGTGCACCAACTGCTCCCACCGAGAATAAATCAGACAAAAACTGAGGTGAAATGGTATCCAACATCTCACCAGCAATTGGTAATTTTGAAGTCAAGTCAACAAACAACTTTCTTGCAATTCTCAAACCCTTGTTGATATGGAAAGTTCCGTTGATATCAGGGTCATTAATCAAACCTTTCCATCCAACTGTTGTTCTTGGTTTTTCCAAATATGCTCTCATAACAATCAAGAGTTCACTTTTGTGTTTTTCTGCTTCCTTGTGAAGTCTGTCAGCATACTCCAATGCAGCTTTAGGGTCATGGATTGAGCAAGGGCCAATAACAATAATCAATCTATCATCCTTTCCATTCAAAATATCAACAGCAGAATTTCTACCTTCCAATATCGTTTTCAGAGACTCTGGAGTCAAAGGGTACTCGTGTTGTAACAAATCAGGTGGAGTTAAAGGGTCGTAACCACGAACTATGTCAGGTGTTAGTATTTTTGCTGCATCTTTTGCAATTGCGATATAACAACATTTGTTGAGCACATACTTCTCCAGTCTTCCATACGCGATCTATCGCCAACGTGTTCGTTTGTGATAAACATAACTTGATTTAGCTAAAGATGTATTTGATCAAGTGTAGATGTGGTGATGACTATTACTCCGAAAAACTTATGACTGAAAAAAAAAAAATTTTTGACAAAACTAAACTGCGTTACGGGTTTGTGTAAAGGTCTAAAAGTATTACTCATCGCGAAAAAGAAGATTCATGATTGCATGATAAGAATTGACACAAAAATAGACAATTGCACCAAAGAATTCGATTTACATTATTGAACTATGTGAAAAAATGACCGTATCTAAACTTGTTCAAATATATAAATGTATGCGTTCTTTTCAACCTCCTTCAAGTTTTCCTCTTGACAAAGTACCACCTTCTCATCGTTGAACAAAACCCACTTCCATTTCCCATCAACATATTTTCTGACAAACACGACATAGTGACCAGTGTGTGAAGAGGTACCTTTGTGACAAATCACTGATTTTAACTTAAATAAACCTGAGGATTCAGAATGACTTTTGAGTGATTCAATCAACTCTTGTTTTTCCTTGTTAACGTCGACAGGAGGTTTGTCAATTGCAATAACCCCGTCGTCATCTGGATGGGAAAACAACCATTCGACAGCGGCATTTGCATCACTATTGTTCAATAGTAACGCTTTTTTCGATAATTGATGCGAGAATCCCATTGCGACGAGATTATCGACTACCTCATCAGCCGGTTCATTCTGCACACTCGAAGCCTCCTTCCCTAGATCTAAAGGATCATCAATATCAGCATCCTCCATGTGCTCAAAAAGCCAGTTCATAGCAGTTTCGGCATCGTTGTTTCCAGTCCTGTACAAAGCTTTGATTGCTCTAGGTTCTGGAAATCCCATTCCCAAAAGTGTGTTCAACTGATCTGCATTTGGAGTGAACAAAGTTGTATCATCTGCTGAACTCGATGACGATTCCTCAATCTCCCCATCTTTGAAATAAGGAGCAGTAAATTCAGATAGAACTAACTCGTATGGAATTTTTACGGGAACGTCAACTTTGGCGGGGGTCCAATTCTCCAACTTGATCCTCTGTGCACTTACGATAAGATACTTTGGAAAAGAAGTGAAACCACTGGACTTCAACGCAACTCCAACTTGGGCATGACAACTGTCACAATTGTATTCAGGTATCAATTCTGGACCGACTACTTTCTTGAAACTATCTCGTAAATCAACTTCTTTGTAAATCTTTTTCCCCTCTTCGGTACTCAACAAGGTCTCTTCCAATGGTACTGAAATATTGTCCAACAATTCATTCTTTAATGACCCGTGTTTGCAATTATCACAAATGACTTTCTCGGTATATACAAATTTCAAATCTTGATTCAATTTTAAACCAAATTCATTATCAAGTTTGTCTAGGAGATAAAGTAGAAATTCATTAGCATCTTGTTGTCTCTGAGTCTTGAACTCAGCATGATTCTGTCCAATAAGGTTTTTGAACACAAAGGGCTTAACACCCAACTGATAATCCTCACCTTTAAGAGGACTTGGTACAGAGTACCTACCGCTGTATAACCCATCATAAATTTTAAGCAACTGGCTTGCCAAGTCCTCAGCTGGGTTAACACCGATATCCGGATTCATGTTTTGAAAATAGGTCCTGTACAGATCCAAATCAAACAATGCCTGAAGTACAGAATTCATATAGCATGAGTTGCCTAAATTTTTAAGTCCCGTCAATCCTTTACCATATACGGGTGGCAACTTATCCCCTTCTGCTCCATCCAATTTGAAATCCCAACTTAAATTTTGATCAATGTTTAGCTCCACAAGAGACTTTTCCGTCTTTTTCGTCTTTTCTAAATCGATACCGTATTTGTTGAGTATAACAGCCAAATTAGGAACCTTTACCTCATCATTGCATTGATAACAGTACGCATCATAGCTTTCAGAGTCCCCAGACAACGACCCCAACTTCAAAGCCACTGGATGCTGAGTCAAATCATAATGCGCCAACGCATGACTGTTACCCTTCATGGTCGATCCATACTGTTGTCTTCCACACCCTAACGCACCACAATGCAAACAGATCCACAAATTCTCCTTCAAGTCACATTGGCTGCATTTAGTGAGGTCGGGCTTTTCTTCGAAGTCAAATTGTTCGACGTTGATCGAATGCGGGCACGGCACAATTTCTTGTTCCCATTGTTTTATTTCCTCATCCTCGTTGGAGGAATTTGCGTTCAAGATGCCCTCAAAAAGGTTATTGAAGGCTGGACTTAATTCGGATCTGGGGTAGAGCTTATCCTCCTTGACATTGTACAAGCTGACCTCAGTGTTAAAGTAGTCGTCTTCACTAATGTTCTTTATCTCTAATTTTCTTATTTTCTGGCTCTTTTCACCTTCATCATCATACAACAACCTATCAATTTCTTCTTTTGGCTTCAAGGTTTTATTGATGTTCAAGTATAGATAGTTTCCCGTGGCTTCATAATTTTGTGCCGTATAGTTGTATTCTTTATTTCTCGAGTATGCACGATACGTTTTCAAGTCAATGTCCAAACCCAATTCATTATTCTCGGCTGTGTCAAAAGTGTACATACAATCATCTTTATAAATTTTGGAATTGGCCGGAACATGGGAAGGAATATCTGGGGGTAAGTCTAATACCATGTTAGTCGAGCTTCTTTGTTATGCAAATCACAGTGTCAATGATATAAAAAGGGTGGATATTCTTGATTTTTTTCTCTCTCGTTTTTTTTTGATCCACTGTCCCTATAGACTGCGAAATTCTGACACGAGATCCACGTTCCTTCATCAGTAATGTGCCATCGGTTGGTTGAAAAATTTCAGGAAAGACTACACCATCAAACTCAACAAACAGTGTTGTCTGATGATCACAAATTCAAAACATGCGTATATTTCACTAATTGGGCTGTGTATGATAAAAAACATTTTCCCAATCACTTACCCATTGAATATTATACCCACATATTTTATGCCTTTATAACCATTGACCCTGATACTGGAAACGTTAAGCTCTCCGACAAATGGTGTGATTTGGAGTTACCAGAAGAATCATTATTACCAGGAGAAACCGTTCATGGAAGTTTGCAGCAATTGTACCAAATGAAGAAACTTAACCGAACTTTAAAGGTGATAATGTCTGTTGGTGGTTGGGGTACAGATCACTTGTTTGATGCAGTGGTTGCCAATAAACAGAAATTACAGAATTTTGTTTACTCGTCGGTGGAGTTTGTGGAGGAGTACGGATTCGATGGGATTGACATTGACTGGGAGTATCCAAAGAATGCTAAGCAAGGCCAGCGATTTGTGGATTTGTTACGCTTGATGCGCGAGAGACTACCACCAAGGTATTCTTTGACTGTCGCCGCTCCTGCAGGGAATGCTAATATCCATAATTTGAATATAAGCGACATGGATCAATATTTGAGTTTCTGGAACTTGATGTGCTATGATTTTGCAGGTCAGGGATGGTCACAAAAGACGGCATTTCACTCCAACCTTTTTGGTTCTAATGGTGATAATGAAATGAATGTGTCAGATATCGTCCAAACGTATCTTCTGAAAGGAGTAATACCATCGAAGCTAGTCGTAGGATGTCCAATGTACGGCAGAGTATTTACCGGGGTAAATTCTTGCAAAATAGGCGAGGCGTTTGATAAACAACTGTCCTGCGACTCGAATGATATAATTAACTACAATGAAATCGATTCTTTTTCCGAACAACATTTTGATGCCAGGAAAGTGGGAGCGTACGCTTATGATTCCAAGTCCCACAGATTGGTGACGTATGACAATGATCAAAGTGCAAAAATCAAAGGCAATTTTGTAAAGTCGAAAGGATTGGGAGGAGGAATGTGGTGGGACTCATCGGGGGACAAGCTTGCTTCCCCGGCCCCTGCTACAGAGTCTCTTGTGGTAAATTTTGTTGACCAGCTTGGCGGTGTTCGTCAATTAGATCAGAGCGAAAACTGTTTACTATATCCGCAAAGTAAGTACTTGAAAAATTTGAAACCTTGAACTTACATTAGCACAGAACCAACTACGTCATCTCTAGATTACTTTTATACAAACAAGACTTTTTCTCTTTAAAGAATCGAGTCCATCCTTGCAAAAACACTCAAGACGGCGGCCACTAATTCTAATTGCAATTCAGTGACTGGGGACTCTGAAACTTCATTACTTACCTCTTGTCCCAAATTTAACCCTAGTCCCAAGGGACTTTGATGGGATAAATTGAATGGAAATTCACTAAAGTCCGCCAAAAGTTCATCGGCCCTGGCAAATGCTTGGTCTCTTTTGTCGTAACTCAACGACATCAATACATTCTCCAAAACATTAGCAGCATATGATCCACAGACCAAAGATATAGATCTCAAGTATCTAAGAGAAGTATCTTTAGGGAATTGGTCGTTAGCAACGGCATCTAGATCGACATTCCTCAGTATGAGCAATGACAATATTCTGTTTTTGATGTATTCCTTAGACAATTTGTCAGCCACTGGGTGTGTCGCCATGTCAAATAAGAAAAAGTTCTTCCTTTCGGTCCTCAAGATACCTTTGTCTACTAAACCCTTGGCCAACCTTTCCCTAACTTGCTTTAATTGATAGTTTATTTTCATCAAATTCCATGTTTCTCCGCTCAACAAATCAATCCAATTGGTCACGGACAAGTTCGATTCGTCGCCTTTCATAATCTTTAACGCTTCGTCCAACAACACTTCCCCTGTTGGTTCATCATCGATAACCTCTACGAGTCTATCACTGAGCTCAAATCTGCGCCGGGCAGGATCATTTACCAAAGTAATTTTATTTCTGAATGTCAACTCCAACAATATGCAGCCTCTCAAAGCGTAGGAGATGTTATCATTCCAAAATGACAAGTATCCCTCTTTGTCTTTTAATCCCATCAAAAGAACTTCCTCCATAAGAGTTAACAAGGGTATTTTTACCTCTTTTGGATCTTTAATATCACGATCATCGTAGCCCACCTTGATATCAGAATCATTTTGAGCAGTTCCTCTATCCTCTTCAAATGAATTGGAGCTTCTTGATTTTGAGGTGGTTTGTTTATTACCCCCTCTGCGTCTTTGTAAGCCCGAACTTGACATTTATTACTCGAAATATTAACTCTTGCTGTAGATGTAGATGTAGACGTAAATAGTGCTTTTGGCAACGGTGTGAGCTAAAATATGTTTGCTTTACCAATTGCAGTTGCAGTAAAATAATAAGTATGTTATTATTTGAAATCTTGTTCAATTCCTTTGTCCTGTCGTTGATGATTATTGTACCACTCTGTTCAAAGAAATGTCGACTTCTAAAAATTCTGAAAAAAAAAAAAAAAAAAAAAAAAAAAAAAAAAAAATTGGGAACTTAAAAACAGAGAGATAGTTTTTGGTAGTGTACAACCACAACAAAGTAATAGACATACGATTTAGCCCAAATGTATGCAGTGTATAAACATTTGTTATGATATATGCGTTGTCAGTGATGATTGTTTCCATTGTCAGATCTCTTAGCCATCCCATCGTTTTTGTAGCTTAATCATCTGCTCTTGAAGATAGGCAAACGTAATCTCGCCCCGTCAGCACATTTCACTCATCATAACGTTTTTGCCAGTTTTGTTTGAACAATTAAGTTCTTGTGCGTTTCCAAAATTCTTTTGAAAACATAAACCACCGTAAAGGAGTGTAAGGGCAACTTACCAATATAGACTGAATGTTAATCATTATACTTGGAAATTCATAAATCAATTCAAGTGTACACGATACTTTTCATTAACCAATGGTTCAAAAACAGAAAGATATACATGTCACGTCTAATGAAACGACGCCACAGGAATTAACTCCCAGAATTGCTTCAAACACCAATAATAGTGACGACGAGGAGACAGTTGCGGCTGCCCTGAAAAAAGAGGATTTTGTTTCATTTCCCACTTTGGCGGAACCAGAGGTGCAAAATGAAAAGTCGCTTTCCGGGTTAATCACCAAGACCCTTAGGAAAGTAACAAATAATGCCACCAATTTGGTTCAAAACTATTCAGCAAATCTCGAACCACACAAACAGTATGTCGATGGAACTGTCGAGGAATTAAAAGCTGGTGATACCCCTTCCAACCCACTGTTCTCCAAACGGGAAACTCGTCCCTCCAACTCAGGACTTGCAACGAATGGGTTGGATAAGGGTTTGAAAAATGTTACAGAGATTACATCGAAACACAAGAAGGCGGAGTATAATCAAAATGATCTTGACCCTGATGCATTTAGCATTAAATCTAAGAGGCATGATGATGAAGTCGTACAGGGACCAGTACGGTCACCCAGGCTACGGCTGTCACGAAATTCAACTGCGCCCGCTACCACAAGTGCTTTACAGTCCAATCTAAGCCCTGGAATAGAGGAGGGGTTTGTTGAGAAGGGGAAAGAAGCCACTCGACAGGAAAACGAAAAGGGTCAGGTACCTCGCAAGCACTTCAATGACGCACCACAATCTCCGCATGAAATAACGGGAAGTATAAATGAGTCTCTGCGGCCACTACTCAAGGATAAACTAAGTGTACCACAGCCTTCAACGCTGGACAAAATACGCCAATTGATATTGGAAGAAACATCACCTCGTGTAACATCTGACAACAAATCCCTACGACTATCAACAATGCCTTTTCCTCACGCGCAATCGTTGAGCCCAAGGGCCACTAGCTCAGTGGTTAGCGTAAATGCATTGGCTACTGTTGATATGTCGGATGCAGAGCATCAGTCTCAAAGCTCTACTTCCCAAGGTTATGCCAAGGCGAAGGATAAAAAATCTAAAAGAACATTTTTGGGGAAGAAAATATCAACACTTTTCAACAATCTACCAAATGACATTGAAGTGTCTGATGACTCTGCATCAGACCAAGAATCGGTAGGTGATTCCGAGCAGTCAGCACGAGTACTGACTGATGTAGGAAATGAGTACGACGCAAAAATCTACGCACCAAATCTTGAGGATAACGAGGTCAGGGCGCTATCTACGACTTACGACATGGGTACTCTACACGGTGGCTCGATTGCAAAGTCTTCACCCATTAAAGTGGAACGTACTAGTAAAATGACGACGTCCACAGTTTCCGGAGAATCCCCCACGGTGTCATCATTTCAAGCGATACAAAGCAAAGATGTGCATGCTTCTAGAAAAAGGTCTCAAAACTTCCCGTCATTGATTTTGGATAATGCCAAAACCATCTTAAACCAAAACTTGGGGGCAGTTGCGTCTTCAGCCTCTTCCATAGTTGGCAAAAGGAAAAAGAAAAAATCCACCAAGATTTCTCAAAACCCTTTAAAAAATGGGGGTATTCCCAAAAAGTACTGGATGGATGATGCATTTGTGGCGGATTGTTTGAATTGTTTCAAACCATTCACAGCCTTTAGGAGAAAACATCATTGTCGCTTTTGTGGACAAATTTTTTGCTCGGATTGTACTTTATTCATCTCCTACACTCAGCATCGGGATCAACGCAATAATGTTATCGATCAAAAACGCCCGTATTACGATAAACTAAGGGTATGCAAACCATGCTATAGTGATGTCATTATCTACCTCAGTGACGACTCATCAGAAACCGAAACGGATGATGAGGCCGACAAAACAACCGACGAGCATAATCATCCAAGGTCTCGAAACGAGGATTTGTTGGTACCCAATCATCCCCTTTCACGAGTTCGTTCATTGTCAACAACCTCGTATCGTGATAGCATAGGTAACAATGAGACAAGTCAAGGATCTATTCTGCACGACTCTAAAATCAAAGACAGTGGTTCCATTAGTTCTTTTTCACCATCTCGTAAAAATAGTCAGCACATTTACCCAGATGAATCTATCAAAGCGAATCAAAAGCAAGCACCTCGTATGGCCATTCCAACAACTCGTGCTGGTGAGTCCATTGAGATCCCATTGATGCGAAACTCGTTAACCAATGCTCAAGTCGTGCGTGGTCCAATGAGCAAATTTGGGTCGAGTAGTAAACTCGACATTGTGGATCAAAATAGTGTTCTGAATTCGTTTCATCAAAATTTACAGTCGCACAATCAATTTTCTGTCTTCCACAATCACGCACCTTCCAATTTTGCTCAAACTTCTTACGACATCTTGACTAGCAATAAGGCCTGGTTGAAGAATTCCGAAAGTTTTCTTGGCGTGGAGGGAGATTCAACTGGTAATCAAAGTGCAGCATACAAAAACCTAGTTTCAAGAAAACCGTCATTGAAACTAAAAGTCACTCCTTCATTCACAAGAGTTGAGAGAAACCACGAGCTCTTAAATCTTGATGATAATGACGATGCCGACGTCGAAGGTAGCAGCAGCAGCAGTGAAAGTGAGAATGAAGCGTCCTCTGCAAGACATCTCAGAAATGAAGATAGCGAAGGGGAAGAAGATGAGCGTGCTATGTCCATATACTCGTCGTTGAACGATCAGCATGCTTATGGCTCAACACCACTCGCTCGCAATTCGGGTCGTATATTTGGAGCCGGTACTGGAGCTGTCCCAACATTAGGGGAGTTCCCAGGAATCAAAACATTTTTCTCTGAGAGTCGCAATAACTTCCCCTACTCGAACATCATGAAAAAAAATAACATCACTATCAATGAAGCAACCAGACCCGAGAGCTTACGTTCACGTGCTCGTGCAAATGCTTCGATCCAGCGTATGCGTTCAAGAAGACAAACTAGAAATGGACGCAATGTACTGATATTGACGCAAAATAATATTCGGTTGCCAAGCTTGGGATCCACTACTGTGGATAGGTCAACCGCGCCTATGCAGCTATCACCAAGCTCGTCTCCATCATCACCTTTGCCAGAGAATTTGACCCGTTCTAATTTGACTACGGCAATGTCTAATACACCTGAAGAGACAATCAACCCACGTAAGAGGAACGACAACTTTGATGAGATGGAAACAGAGTTGTCACCAATTAGTCCACGTATTTCTAATGACACTCCATTGCGTCACGAGTCAGATAGTTCTGGGTATTTTGGATACCATCACCCCAGTGGAGCTCAAGGTACCGAAGCCGAACTGCGCGGTGATGCTGAAGAGTGTCTCAAACTTGACAAAATTTATACTGACACATTGAATGGGGTTTTGGAGCAATCACTCAAGGATTGTGAAATTGAGAATAATTTTGATCAGTGGGTGTATGTGCTCCAGAGAGTGTTGACAAAAGTGAATATGCTAAAAGTTTCTGACACTTTAGACATCAGGCAGTATGTAAAACTCAAGAAAATTCTAGGTGGGAAAATCGAGCAAACCGAAATTGTCAATGGTTTATTTATGACCAAGGATATTGATAGCAAGAAGATGAGATCGATGATAGAAAAGCCACTGATTGCACTTTTGATGTTTCCAGTGGAGTACTTGAAGGATAGAGAGCAATTTATTAGCTTACGTGTAATCCACGCTCAACAGTCTGTTTATATCACAAATTTGGTTTCGAAACTTATTTCATTATCGCCTGATATTATTGTGGTTGGAGACACGGTATGTGGATTGGCCATCAAGCTACTCGAAGAGGCAGGGATCACCGTCGTGTCCAATGTCAAACCACAAGTAATTGAACGAATTTCGAGGTACACTAATGCGGATATTTTTCAATCTGTCAATGACTTGTTTTTCAAGAAGGGAAATTTAGGTGTATGTGATAAGTTTGAAGTGAAACGGTTCAGGTATGGTAATGCAGTCAAGACGTTTATCTTTTTCACTGGAATTGATACACAATTAGGGTTTACCATTATGTTAAGAGGTGGCGATGAAAGATTGTTAGATAACGTCAAATACACCGCTGAGGTTTTAATCCATGGATATCTCAATGCGCGATATGAAAAGAGCCTTTTGAGAAACTCGCTTTTGACTTGTACGGAATTGTCGCTTGATCAATCGGTAAACGATATCGATCAAATCATGACGTCTCTATTAAATGACGATTTGCTGTCAGTTATTAAACCGGTGTTGGATAACCAAGAGGTTGTTTCATACATTAATTCGTTTAAATTGCGAAGATTGAGCTTGTCGCCATCTGTACAATACAATTTGCCCACCATGTTGGTCAAGGTTGTGGAAACGTACTACAGGTATTTTCATAGCTATAAACTTGACAAGGAAATCCAATCGCTCACGTCATCAGACCAAGTTGACGCAAACTGGAAAGACCAGTTGAAGATTAAACTCAATGTTGATGAATTACCAGGGAAGCACAAAGATTTTGTTCGAATTCTAAATTGCGCTAGCAAAACTCAATTAAAAATTTGTCTCGACGAATACCAATCCCGTGCCCGTATTTGGTCGAATTGTTTAAAATACCCTTCTTATCAATTGTTCCCCATTTTCCATCGCAATATCTATATTTTGCATTCGACAGTTTCGATTAAACATGCGACGCCATGTGCTGGTCCCGCAATTGTGGTGGTTGACTATTACACTGAGAATGACAAATGCTTGGGATTGTTTCTTGATCAGATTTTTTCCGATAGTTCTAAAACATGTAATGAATGCGGCGAGTTATCGCTTGAGCACTACAAGACCTATGCTCATGGGAATGCCAAAATTGATTTGATTACAGAAAAGTATGATATCAAATTCAATGGCGCTAGTCATGAATCTCAGGGGAAAAACCAAAGGGTAATGTGGAGTTATTGTAAGCAATGTAATTACGTCACGCCAATAATGGCAATGAGTGACGACACGTATTATTTATCAATTGGCAAATTTTTTGAGTTGAATTATTACGGGCGTGGAATTTTTGGTGGATGCGAGCATGATTATTTCCAAAATTATGTAAAGTGTTTTGGATTCAATGATTTGGTTGTCAAAATGGAGTATTCACGGATTGACAATTATGAAATTGTCGTACCAAAGAAACAACTTGAATTTATTTGTGATATAAATATAACGTTGAAAGTGGAGACTTTCAAATCAATAAAGTCCAAAGCAGAGGCGTTTTTTGAGTCTGTTTCAAAACGTTTGAGTAGAGTCAAGTTGGATACTTTTGTTAAAGCAGAGGATGGAACGAAAAAGATTACTGAAATGAAGAATAAGTTGGCTGAAGACTCAAATGCGATTTATACCAAGTTGCAAAAAAAGTATGACGAGATTAGTGTAACCAGTTATCTCGAACTAAACTCAATTTTCAAGGATTTACAAGTATTGGGTATATTATGGGACATTGAATTTCAAGAATTTGAAAAAAAGTATTTGCCTAATGAAAGCGAAGTTAATAAAATAACCCAATTCCATTTGCGTAAGTTTTTAATGGACAAGTACAACGTTCATGAAAATGATAAGAATGATTTAAAAGACGCAAATACAAGTGAAGAAAAACCTGCAAATTGTTTTGAAACTGAAGGGGTAAAGCTTGCTGATACGGAAGGTGATGCCAAAGATGGGCATAGTGAAAATCAAAATAAGGTATTGAATGTTGAACAACGACCAAATGTGGAAGGTGAACCAAAGATCGAGAAATTGTCCGAATCACGTGATGAGCATGATAGTGGAAGTGAAGATGTTATGAATCCGTCAAAGGCACTGGATGTAGCTTATGCGAATCCTTCAAAAACGTCAACAAATGCAGCAGACAAGCCACAAGTTTTCACACCGCGTAAGGGTAGAACAGTGTCATACGATCAAAGGGAACCTGACACTTTAATTGAGTCCAAGATGTTTCCCAAAACGTCGTTGTATGAACCCAAAACAAACATCTCTGAAAGAATCAGTAAATGGGAAGAAACAGCAGCAGACAAAGCACTTCATCAAGCTGTTCCATTGAGTCATCGAGGTTCCGATAGCTCATTGAAATCGGTCAATACGGTGATTCCGTCGCAAAATAAAGTAATTCATTTGGCCAATTTCTTTGACAAGATGTATTATGATCAAATCTCTTTGGAATTTTCCAAACAACGTGAATTTGAGTTGAAAAAGAGAAGCAAGATCAAAGCACAGCCTATATTGGATAGCAAACCAATTGTTGAGATTTACAACAAGATTGAAGACGTTGTTGGTAGTTCTGAAAATGAAGAGAAGAAAGATATAAACAACAACAGCAATAATACCAATCAGGCTGAAACGAAAACTGTGGAAATCAAAGATACTTCGTTTACAAACCCTCAGCAAGAACAAACTCCTAAGCAAATAGACATCCCTGAAAAGCAATCCTTATTGAAGTCTTTGACCAATTTTTGGGCTGATAGGTCAGCCACTTTATGGGACCCGTTGGCTTATCCATTAGATAGTCACGAACATACATTTGCAGATAGTGATGTTATTGTGAGAGAAGATGAACCTAGTTCGTTGGTTGCTTTTTGTTTAAGTTCAGGTGATTACAAACAAAAGCTCAAGCAATTATTTGTTGATGAGAGTGATACTGATGAACATCAAGCTGGTGATGATGTACAAGAAGACAGCCAAGTTGAAAGTGGAAAAGCCCTTGTGGCACAACATCAAGATGCGCACAACAAAATGAACAAGTTTGTGGAGCAGAAGCAACTGCAACAAAAGCAGCAACAACCGCAAGTGCCGCAACATGAGCAAGTGCCTCAACATGAGAAACAGGACCAGAATCAAAAACAATTGCTACCAAAGCAGCCTCAAGCTCAACAGCAGCAGCAGCAACTGCAGCAGCCACTGCAACAACAACAACACCACCACCCAATAGAAAGTGGCAACGAGGACACTGAAACTGATTATGACAACAGAAATGAATCCGGATACAAGACTGATTTTAGTTTTGGTTTGAGCAATGACAACAAAAAGAAGAATGCCCAATTTGCCAAGATTGAACGTAAATTTAAACAAAAGTCCACTCGTGGTGGTGAAGATGGTAAGCCTAATCAATTGGAAACTATACTAAACAAGGCCAAATCTAACCATTTAAAATATCAATTTAGTGATGGAAACACCAATTTATCATGTAAAATCTTTTACAGTGAGCAATTCGAGGCATTAAGAAGAGGATGTGGAGTTAATAATCAAGGTTTTATTCAGTCATTGAGTAGATGTGTGAAATGGCACTCGAGTGGAGGTAAAAGTGGCTCAAGTTTCTTAAAGACTTTGGATAATCGATATATTGTTAAAGAATTAAGCAAAACTGAATTGGAATCATTTGTGGCTATAGCTCCATTTTATTTTAAATATATCAGTCAATCAATGTTTAATACCTTGACCACTGCTATTGCCAAAATATTTGGATTTTATCAGGTTGAAATCAAGAACCATGGCACTGGTAAAGTTGTTTCCAAGATGGATTTCCTCATTATGGAAAATTTGTTTTACAATCACAAGACTACAAGAATATTTGATTTGAAAGGGTCAATGCGTAATCGTCATGTTCAACAAACTGGTAAAGAGAATGAGGTATTGTTGGATGAAAATATGATTGAATACATTTATGAATCTCCAGTGTTTGTTAAAGAACAACTGAAGAAATTGTTACGGGGTTGTTTGTTTAATGATACAAGTTTTTTGTCAGCCATGGATGTAATGGATTATAGTTTGGTTATTGGTATTGATGATGAACTGAAGAAATTGTATATTGGTATAATTGATTGGTTACGAGCTTTCACGTGGGATAAGAAAGTTGAGAATTGGGTCAAGGGAAACAATTTAATTGGTGGTGGTAAAAAAGGTAAAGATCCCACTGTTGTTACACCAAAACAGTATCGAATCAGGTTCAGAGAAGCTATGGAGAGGTATATTTTAGAAGTGCCTGACATTTGGTATGAAGGGACAAAGTAAGAGGTGTGTGGCTAAGTTATATTCGCAGCAGTTAATAATTTTTTGTTTAGTAGGATTCTGATTGCAAGGATTAGACTTTTGGTTGTGAAAAATAGGGGGAAAAGAGGTGTGAAGTAGTGTACTATGACTAATTCTCAAATTCGCGCCGTGTCTATTGTTTTCGCTTCTGCGTCTTGTGTTTAATATGCAGGTTCAACTCTCGCGGTCTTAAATCTTCTGTGAAATTTTCAAGCCTTGCTTTACGAGGTAAAATGAACGGCCACAAAAACATTGTCAACTGTGCACAAAGTATGTTTAATGTCGACTAAGGCGTGGCAATAGTCTGCTTACATTAGCCAGTTTAGCACCGATAACATTATGACCACTGTGATTGAATGAAAATTTAGCAATCAATTGATAAGACGAAGAAGCAAAATCTTGAATTTAGAACGTGTATAGATGTGGTTCGTTCGTGATAGAGATAGATGCCACAGTTACAATTTAAACGATCACGCCTACTTGATGCCGTGTGTGTTAGTCTGAGTTATCAAAGATGGGGTGATCACTTCCCAATGAACTGTACAAAAGTAGTAAGTGACTTACACGTTAGAAATGCTTTCAGACATGTCCTGTGTATAATGCCACTGAAATTGGAAAGGGGTGAGAATAGTTTAATTCAATCGACAATAGACTCTTTCATGTGTCAAACGGCACCTTATGAAGTACTTATGTATCTAATCCTATCGATCGATTCGATCTTCTGAGTCTACTCGAATGATGTGATCAAGTGTTTTTAATGGTTGCTTAGATATCAAAGAGATAGTACAATGGCTAGGATGTTTTGTGGTTAGTTTTGTCTCAGCCTTTTAATACCCATATTTATTAACACATAGTACACATAACAAAAATTACACATCCCACATAATTACGCGACTTGTTTTTTTGAAATTTAACATACACACGCTTAGGGTGACAATCAACAATCATCAACCACAACAACAACAACAAGAAGAAATAATTTAATTTAATTTAATTTGACTTAGATCTTACTCTTTTTATTCTTCTTCTTTTCTTATTTATACCTTGCAGACGTTTTACATCAACCACTCACTTGTCGATCTTATACACTCACCAACACCACCAGCAATCACCACAGATTTCAAATCTAACTATTACTGATAAGATCATTCCTGTGTGACACGCATTCTGAAACAGATCTTTTTTTTTTTCTTTTCTTTTTTTTTGGTACAGCCTCGTCCCCCTCACCTCCCTTTCGTTTAGGTCAGGAATATAGCCATCACACACACACACACACACACACACACACACACACACACACAGTAACACATAGGCATTGACATAGGCTCAAGCTTACTATCAAACCTTCAACAACTACCTTTATTCTCCACTTGACACTTCCCAAGCACAGCTAAGAAATGGGGTTTCGATTCAGTTTCAATACTGGATCACTAATATTGATCTTGGTATCATTTGTATTTCTATTGTTGGCAACTATAAGTTCACCAGTGGTTACTACATTTAATCTAGGTAAAACAGCTGACTATACATATGGAGTATTTGGCTACTGTACTGATAACAATAAAGATTGTTCTTCAGCTACGTACCCACTAACCCTTAGCTCGGTTGATGATAGTTCAACAAACTGGACAATGGGTGGATCAACAAGAGATACATTGGCTAAAATTTTCATCCTAACTCCAATTGCCCTTGGTTTCAATTTTATATTGTTGGTTTTGGTTATAGCTTCCCATTTTGGAAATAGGGCCATTGTGTTGATTGCACTTGGTGTTAACATAATTTCAGCTATATTGACGATTATCAGTTGTGTTGTGACAATATTGGCTTTCTATCCAAACTTGGCTTGGACTGGATGGATATTGATTGGATCTGCGGCTGCTAATCTCATTTCAATCATATTACTCATTCTTACATTGACAACGTTGAGAAATGATGAAGATGATGATGAAGATGATGCTGAAGGCAATGACAAACATGGATTTGGAACTTTTAACAATTACAACAAAATTGATGACAAGTTTAACCATATTCAAACATCAACTTTCAAGAGTCCCAATAGTACCAGCTCCATTGATAACGATTACGACTACAAGCCATCTTATAATGGCACCAACACATCATTTGGAACTCCTGCAAATCATGGTGCGTCCGACACTCGTTATAATGGCCACGCTGCCATTGCTGCAGCTTCTGCTGCCTCATTGGCAAACTCGAACGGTGGTGGAGTGCCAGCACATAGAACTGCCACTGGAACAGGCTCATTTACTAGTAACTCATCTTCGGCTTATCAAATGAAGCCCCAAACTGCAAATGACTTTACTCATATGGGTAATCGTAACAACACTAGTGGTTCATTAGCCGGTGGTAATGCTGCTGGATATAAGCCTATTAACGCGTCGGGTGTGCCATATCCAACTACTCCAGGAGCCGCCAACAATAATGCCATTACCAATAATAATGGGAATGCTGCTTTTTCAAGAAGTGTATTTGAACATCATCCTCAAGTCGATGGTCATAGACCATTTACTGAAATGGATGACGATTTCGACGATGAAGAAGATTTGAATGCCGGTAGAACCAATGTAATTGTGACCACCAATGACTCTGATGAGGATTCTGATTTTACCAGTGTTTCTCAAAGACCACCAAACCCACAATACAACAACCAATATGGCCCTATTCCACAACAACATTATCAGAACACTCCATATGCAAACCTGCAGCAGTATCAACCACTAAGTCAACAAATGAATTCTCAATCTGTATCTACTCAGGGTCACTTGCATCCACTGTACCAACCCATCCCGAACCAATATGGTCCACCGGCACCTCAACCACCACCACCACAACAACAGCAAACATACAGACCGATGAATTACCCCCAACCACAACCGCAGCAACCAGGTTATTCCAGACCAACCATCTCCGATAATGTCTTGAGCAACAATCCTGATTTCAATTTCGCTCGAGGCATGGCACAACAAAAGAAGAAAGTGGCACCCGGATTTGTACCTGTTGCTGCCAGATATGGAAACAATAATAGGGGAGCACCAAATAATGCTAGTGCACTAATGGGGAGGAATGGTGCCGGTTCTACAGGTACACAAGCAAGAAGTGGGCCATATGGCTTGACTAGGTAGAAAGATGAGGTGAAAATATGGTGCATGGGAATACAATGTGACAGCTCTTTGTGCTTATTTTTACCACATATTGCTGTTCAAAACATGTGTTTGCCATTTTTTGATTTCAATTCTCGTCCCTTTTTTTATTTTAGTATTAGTATTATAAAATGAGTATGTTAAAGCTTTTTAACCGAGTGTAATGTATCTATTTGATTGTTGGTGCTGGTTTGATATTTACTGCATCTCTTACTTGTATCAAATGGTCAAAGCGTATTCAAGAGCAATGATTTATATATATCTTTGCCTGCTTCAACTATATATCTCATGACCAAAAAAAGGCGGTCTCCCACACGACCGCTTCTACCTTCCATCAACATCAATGGGTTTCGATCCATCTAAGGGAGCATCAGGATGACTGACTTCAACAGGCGGTTTCGCGGCTGAACCATTATCACCATCACCACTACTGCTACTGCTATCACCCTTTGCTGGTTCTTGTGGCTTGTCAACAACTGTCTCATTGCGATGACTTCCACCACTGCCTCCACCGGGTCTCAACATCAAAATCATCAACAACGCAAACACACACAACACCATAAAGAAAATAACTTTACATTTCGTGGTCCGTTTCTGATAAGTTGTGGCTTTAATCAACTCCTTTTCTGACGATTTCAAATCGTGTACTGTATTTGTCAAGTTGTAATCAATTCGATCCAACATTGTTCCTTGATCGATCACCATACTTTCCATTTCTTTAAACATGGTGGAGATTTCCAATATTCCCATTGCTAACTTATTAATTTCTCGTTCACGTTGTTCCAAGTATTGGTCATTGGAATTTTGTCGTAATTGAACTTGCGTATGTGCTTGTAGTTGTTGTTGTTGTTGTTGCTGATGGCTAGTAGATTGGATTATTTCTTTACTCAATTGTTCAATGTTTTCACCATCTAGCTGTTCCTTTGGTACGCCACGTTGATTACGTTTTTCATTAAGAAGTAAATCAAATTCATCATCATCATCTCTCAAGAAATTCATATAATTATTTTGCAAATTTCGGAAAAGTAATAAATGTTGTTGAATCTTGTTGGCATAGTTCTTCTTCATATTAGTCAAAATGTTCAAATCTTGAGCTGTATAATTAACTTGTAATCGTTCATGATTTTTGGCCAAGTATTCAAATTTCTTGATACCAATATAACATTTTTCAAAATTTTGCAAAATCTGATAACTATATTCTTCAATTTGAGATTCAATTCGTTTCTTGCTCAGCTTATTTATGATTATCAATTGCTTGTATAACGAATTCAATTCTTGTGTTTGTTTATCAATCACCGTTAAGCAAACATCCAAATCTTTGGCAATTTCAAATTGAGTTGGGATTATTGGTTTCATTTCAATATCTTCTTCAACTTCCTTCTGTGGCGTATCTACATTTCCATGTTTCTGCAATTTTGATGATTGTTGATGCTGGCGTTTACGAGATGAAATGATGAGATTATCCTGCTCTGAGTCAAATAGACTATCGGTATCGGTGTCATTGGCATTTATGTCGTCTCGGAATGGCTTTCTAGATGGGGTATCTCGGAAGATTGTTCGACGATACGATAAGAATAACTTGGTTCTATCTCTAAACATGACAATTCGGGATCAGGTGAGGGTCTGTTTATTGCTTCGTTTGAAAGGCAATCAATTCACACGCTTTGTTTTAGGTTGTTAGAATAGTGTTAACTAAGGTTTTGCTCCAAAAAATTGTTTTGCTAATCTAGAATAGCAAGATCAAGATTAACTAGTTAAATGACGTCTCTTTGTAGTGTCCGAATTAAAGAATGATTTGTCAATTTCCGGTGAAGCACTTTCTTCTTTGCATTGTGTTGTTTCTGGTTGTTCTAAAAAGGGTTTTGTTTCTCCAAGTTAAGATTAATGTGGCGCTACCCAAACCCACTTTATAAGAGTGTATAATTGTCATTTCTCCTGTTTCCAACGATTGAGTCATTTCGAAAACACTTACTCGGTAGAGTATTTGAAAGAATTTGTTACTCTATAAGACCTTTTAAGGTGGTCTTTACTCAGACAATCGTTGTATATTCCATTTTGTTGTTAGTGCAGTGAATGAGCTAACCACACACGTATGAAACAGCTTGACACTGGCAGCTTCTATATGATTAGATTGTACCACATATTGTTTGGGCTATGTGTTCAAGTTTCCGCCGCTACAAAGAGAAGGTTTTTTAACTGCCAAGTAATGGTTATATACGCTTTGCAACTAAATTTCGTTACTCAGCAACATTACCAATTGAGAAGTTGTTAGCACAGCCCAAATTCGACAATGCTAGAGCCTTTTCGAGTCTTCGTATTCTACATCAAAGATCAACCTAGTTTAGATATACATTCCAAGCACAATAGCGTTGATTTTGTTTTTTTTTATATTCTTTCATGTCCCCGTAAGCGCATAATTTTCGGCTCATGATTCTTCTCCTTATGCGCTTACAACAACCGACTATACTCTATAAAAGAGTACTTTCAAACCCTTGAGGAAAAATACCGAATGTGACAAACAGCTAAACTTTATTCTTTTCATGGAAACAAAGGACGTGAAACTCAAGAATCCTAGAGCCAAGGATGTTGCTTTGCCTGTGGTGATGACAATTGCAGGTAGTGATTCATCAGGAGGGGCGGGGATCGAGGCCGATTTGAAAACTTTCAGTGCATTTGGTGTCTATGGGGCAACTTGTATCACTGCATTGACTGCTCAAAATACCACTGGGGTCAAATTATTTGAAAAGACATCACAGAAGTTACTTGCAGAGATCTTGAAGGCTAATTTAGAGGATTTTTATGGATATGAAAATGCACCTTTAAAGGTGGTGAAAACTGGGATGTTGACCAAACAAGCTATTGAGGAGATTGCAAAACACGATATCAAAGTCAAGTTTGTAATTGATCCGGTCATGGTGAGTACTTCAGGTAGTCAACTATTTGACTTGGACGGAATCAAATACAGTGTTGAACATTTAATGAAGAATGCATATTTAATCACTCCCAATTTACCAGAAGCTAAAGCATTGTACGGATTATTTAAAAGCCCATCTGAGATTGGCAATATTGAAGACTTTAAACGGTTTGTTGTTGAATTGCTGAATCTCCTTAAGTGCAAGAACTTGTTGGTGAAAGGAGGTCATATTCCATTCGATCAAGAAGGCAACTTTTCCAAGAATGGATGCCAAGTCATTGATATCTTATACGAAAGTGAGTCTCAAATAGTGACGCTTTTCAGCTCAGGATACATAAACTCAGAAAACACTCACGGTACTGGATGTACTTTGGCCTCGGCAATTGCAGCGAATATTGCTATTGGCAAAACCCTAGCCGATGCAATTGCCGTTGCCATAGATTTCATCCATAATGGTATGCTGCAAATGACGAAATTGGGACACGGTAATGGTCCATTGAACCATAATTTGACTCCAAATATCCAAGTTACTAGGGTGATAGAGACAGATGGGAATGAGTTGTTGAAATTTGACGACGCGAACACGTTTGTTGACTTTTTGACATCTCATCCAAAGGTGAAGCAAACATGGCGAAACTACGTCGAACATCCATTTGTTAGTAAATTGGCTGAAAACTCTCTACCATTTGAGAATTTCTTTTACTATTTGAAGCAGGATTATCACTACCTCATCATATATGCCAGAATGCATGGTTTGTTGGCCTCAAAAGCACCAACCTATCAACAAACACATGCTGCCGCAACGATAATCGGCGAAATTATTAATGAAATTGAACATCACAAAAAGAGGCTCAAGGTATATAAGGTAGATTACGAGAGAGATATTGAGGATTTGAAGCCAGGAAATGCGTGTGTCGAATATTGCGATTATTTGATCAATATAGGGGAGAAGGAAGACTTTTTGGGAATAAAAGTTGCCTTAGCGCCTTGCTTACACGGATATGCTGAGGCTGGAACTTATGGGAAGAAGTTAAGGGCAGAGAATCCAGTGAAGATCCCCGAAGTATATCAAGGTTGGTTGGATGAATATGCCTCAGATTGGTACTCAAAAGCTGACAAAGAAGGACGTTTGGCACTCAATGCTTTAGTAGCTGACGGAATAACTCGCCCTCGTGCAGAGGAATTAGTAGACATCTTCAATACAGTTTCTCAATTGGAGATTAATTTTTGGAATGAAGTATTAGATATGTCAACTTGTGTATAGATAAAGACAGGTTCGAAGCAATTGGATTTTCTGAATTTATAGTTTGTTCTGGGGCGCAACTAAACGAACAAATAAATTTCTATCAAGCGAAGTAAAAAAAAAAAAAGAAAGGAACAATTTGTTCACCATTCCACCAACGATATTATACACCATCATGTTCAATTCATTTCAGAACACCGGGTACAACCCCAATTATGGTATACCCAATCAACAACAACAGCAACTGCTTTACACACAACCAACAGGTTTTGCACAACCCAACTTATATGCATCAAGTCAACCCACTGGCTATGTTCAAACCCAACCAACGGGATTTCAGGGTGCCCCCACCGTTGTCGAAAATCACGATTTGAAAATCCCACCTTTCCGTTTATCTTTTATTACTGTTGATGATCAAAAAAAGTTTGAGCATCTTTTCAGAACCGCGGTGCCTCGCGGAGAACAAGCAATCAGTGGTGATTCGGCAAGCAATATTTTGATGAGATCGGGTTTGAGTCCAGTCACGTTGGCGGAAATTTGGACTTTATCTGATATCGATAAAACAGGATCGTTGCTTTTCCCCGAGTTTGCATTGAGTTTGCACTTATGTAACATGGCCAAACGGGGAGAACCACTTCCAGGAATTCTTCCTGAAAAATGGCTCAACGAAGTGAAGAGTTTTATGGATGCGATCAACTTTAGCATCCCCGATGACCCTAACAAGATACTTGCCAACACGCCATTTGCAAAGAAAGATGACTGGATGTACAATCAGCCATCAATGAATACGCAGGCAACTGGATTTAATCAACCGCCGACAACGTTTGCTCCACAAGCAACTGGATTTGGTCAGCCTCCAAATGCTTTTGCACCACAAGTCACTGGCTTCAATCAACAACCACAAGCTTCATCATTTAATCAACAACCACAAAATAATTGGGTTGCTCCTCAACTTACTGGATATAACCAGCAATCGCAACCAGCAACAAGTTTTGGAGGTGGTGTTCCAGGTGAATTTGTTCCTTTGAAGCCGCAACAGACTGCTGGATTGATTCAGAAAACTGGACCTCTTCAAGCACAAGGAACTGGGTTTAATCAACTTGCACAACAACGTACAGGTGGTCTCGTTCCGCAAACAACTGGAATGCAAGCACAGCGTACAGGTGGCTTTGCTCCTCAAACTACTGGGCTCCCACAACAACAAAATCAAACTGGTGGCATGACTCTGTTTAACCAACAACCTACTGGAGGATTCAACACTATTGGGTTGCAACCTCAAAGAACGGGTCCATTACAAGCAAATAGAACCGGGCCAGTCCTTATGCAATCTCAACCAACTGGTCCCTTGCAGCAACAACCCACTGGTGCATTGCAACAGCAGCCAACGGGATTTTTGCAACAACAACCCACTGGCTATTTGCAAGCGCAACCAACAGGAAGACCTGGTGAATGGGGATTTGTCAATATGCCAACTGGAGGCTATTCTGGGTTAAATACAATGCATAAAGTTTTCCAACCAAACACTACTCAAAGTGTTCAGGATCTAAACAAAGCTATGAATAATAACGCAGCTAGCAACGTGACTTGGGCCATTACCAAACAAGAAAAGCAAGTGTACGACAACTTGTTTCAAGCATGGGATACAGGTAAAAAGGGATACGTTGACTCCAATGTTGCATTGAATGTGTTTACCAAGTCTGGTTTGAGTAGACAAGATTTAGAAGCAATTTGGACTTTAGCTGATACTGATGATGCAGGTAAATTGAACAAGAATCAGTTTGCAGTGGCGATGCATTTGATTTATAGAAGATTGAATGGATTAGAAATTCCTCTTAGGTTGCCACCTGAGTTGATCCCCCCTGCAGATCGAACGTTTAGAGATACCATGGACAATTTGAAAAATTCACTAAAGAATAATGGAGGTATCAAATCAGCAAAGAACTACAAACCCCAAACCAAAGTGGATGGTTCGAGGTTCAAAAACAATGATGACAATGTTGGTTACATTTCACGTGCTCGCCACAAGAGTAGAGATCTGGCATCACCAACTGTCTCTGACAAGAAGGATACTGATCTTACTATAGATCAATTGAAAAAATCCATTAAAGAAAAGAAGATCTTGTTGGACGCTTTGGATGTGGAGGATGAAGAAAAACAACACAATGATACTAGCGCGATTGATAAACTCAAGAGCCAAATTTTTGACTTGCAAACCAAGATCACAGTTCAAGCTCCCAATAATGGCAAGAACCTTTTGCTTCAAAAATTGAACTATTTAACTAGAGACCAAATTCCAAAATTGATCTCAGACATTAATCGGGTCAATCAAGAGATATCAGAAAAGAGTATCGAATTGGCAAAACTCAAGCTAAAGCAAGAGGACCCTTCGTGGGATGATGCCAAAGTCGACCTCAATAATATTGCCAACGACAAAAGCAAGATGGATTTGAAACAAAAGATGGCTTTACTTACAGGCAAAGGTGGCAGTGCGGGTACCGATTACAAGTTCAAGGATTCTGTTCAGAAGTCGAAAGCTGAGTTGAAAGGTCAATCAGATATGGTGAAGGACATTGAAGCCGGAATTAAGACTATGGAAGATGAATGTGCTTCAAAACTTAAAACCTCGGCCAAAGTTGAAGTTGGATATGAGAAATGGGAAAAGGGTTTTGGAATAAACCCGACTGTTGCTTCCTTTGTAAGGGAGTTACAAAGGTATCAGGATAATGCTAATGCAAAGGCTACTGTGACTTCAGCTGCATCTGCTACTTCTGTTCCTCAGGCAAATAAAATTGACAGCCAATCTGTGAAGCAGCACTCCAGTCCTGTACAAAAGGAATCAGTGAAGTCTCTGCCTGCTGAACCAACCGCTAGCTACTCAACTCCCGAAGAAAGAGCAGCTTATATCAAAGCCCAAGCTGAGAAAAGAATGGCTGCTAGACTTGAAAAACTTGGAATCAGCCGTAGTAAGAACCATGGAAAGAAATCTTCAGAGAAATCAACACCTTCCGCTGCTCAGTCCAAGTCAACGCCAGAACCTAAGGACATTTCACGTAACAAGGAAGAAGATAAGGGGCATGTATCACCACTTGTAAAGCAAAAGACTGGTGTTCCAGAAGGATCACGAGTTGACCCAACTCCACAACCTTCTGAGCCAGTGCCACCTGAAACCCGAAGAGAGAGTTCACCTCAGCAACAGGAACCATCGCAATTAACACGCCCAACACAACCAGAGGTTGCCAAGGCTTCAGTTGCTTCTCCACCAGATCAAGCTGAGGCTTTTAAAGCTCCCGTTGTTTTACAACAGACATCTCATGAGGAGGAAAAGATAACCCATAATGCGCATATTCCAAGTCAACCTCAAATTCCTACAAATGAGAGGTTGAATGAATCAGCATTTAAGTCGACAGTGGAAGATGGGGGCAAAAAAAGTAATGTCTCCTCCACACAGTCGACATTTGACGCTGCTGCCCCAGAACCAGTGCAACAAGAGTCCGAAGTTAAGTCTGCGCCCAATGGAAGTAACGCTAGTTTCAACGAAACAACTGCATCTAAAGAAAAGTTCCAAGAACAGGAAAAGGGAGAACCGACTGGTACCACGGCAGAAGCTTTCCCAACAGAACAATCAAAACCTGCTAGACATGAGAATAACCCTTTCTTCAAGAAGCAATTCCAACAAATTAACACAGAGAAGGCAAATATGCAACGTAAAATCCAAAGAGGAATCCTGAACGACAATAGCTGGAGTGATTCCGAAGATGAAGATTCTGATGATGACGCGCCAAATAGAGCAGACGCTCTCAAATTGGCCAATTCATTGTTCGGTGGTATGGCGACACAACCACCTCCTTCATCAGAGCCTGTATTAGCCCCAACTCAAGAAAGTAAGGGAGAGGATGTGCCACAGCAACAAAGTGAAGCGGAGCCGGTCACCACAATATCTGTATCGAATAAGGAAACCTTGGAGGATTCGTCAACCGGGTCAAGTGGTCCTGGATGGAACACTGCGGAGTCATCACCAGATATTCAAGCTGAACTTGATGGTAGAGAGAATGAGTCCATTTCTCCACTCCCATCATCAGATTCTATTCCACCTCCACCACCTGCTCCAGCACCACCTGTTCCATCTTCTGAATCCATTCCACCCCGACCACCTGCTCCACCTGCCCCACCTGCTCCACCTGCTCCACCTGCTCCACCTGCTCCAGCACCACCTGTTCCATCTTCTGAATCCATTCCACCCCCACCACCTGCTCCACCTGCTCCACCTGCTCCACCTGCTCCACCTGCTCCACCTGCTCCATCTGCTCCATTGGCATCTACTTTTGGTGCACCTGCAGCACCCGCGCCTCCTCTACCATCTATGACGGCTCCAAATGCACTTGTGGGCGGTGGTGCTCCTACGTCTACACCTGATGTTGGTGCCTTATTGAGTCAAATCACCGGTGGAAAATCGTTGAAAAAGGTTGAGACAAGAGAATCAAGTGGAGCTACTGTTGGAAAAGTTTTATAGAAGTTCGTCTTAACTGACAAAAAATTTGATCGTGTTTTGTATTGCATTTTGCTAGTGTATCTGTTTATGATGATACTCCACTGATGTAAATTGTATGGTTTGCGTTAAATAATAATTTGGAACTTTGGCAGTACAAAGGTCAAATACAATTTTAAAAAGGATACAATTCGATTTTCTTTTTTTTTAGTACTCGTATATGCAAGGCGACTAAAAGCCTCCTTCAAATTCACAACACGGTGGTTGCTGTGGAATCGTTCAAAACTGAATATTCCTAATAGAAGATCTCGATAAAGATAGGTAGAGAACCCGAAGATTCAATCTGGCTTCTTGTCCCTTCATTGAACACGCATTATCAGTTTCTTAAAACACAAAGAAATGGAGCCTCATGGAAAATCCACTTTTTAACAAAGAAATACCCGAATGAACCGCTATGGCTCCTGATGAATTCGTATGGACTTCTAGAATTCGAAGTATGGCATTGTTGCAATGGAGAAATTGAATCTGTAAACACAATCTTGCGCATTATTTAATTTTAGATTTGTAAATATGTGATTGATCTACAGCGAAAGATCTGCCTTCGGCCACCAAAAAAGAACAAAAAACAATATAAAACTGTTGTTGTCCAGCCACCACTTACTTTATACTTCAACTTCAATGTTTGAAATCCTTGACTAACAAGCCTTCTGCTTTCAACATGAATACACAAATGGCACTCAAAAGAATCATACGAAAACCATTAGTTTACTTGCTAACAGCAACCCTTGTTGCACTCCTGTTATTCCAGATATTCTTACTCTTCAAAAACAATGACCAAGCTAGACTCAACAAAAACGAGGTACTCATCCCCAAAGACTTGTTCAAAAATGAAAAAGACCTAACTCAATTTGTTAAACAGAACGAGGATTTCTTGAGATACCATCTACTGGGATCGACCGAATTTAACCAGGCTGTGGACATTGACCCTGGTAAGGAGCTTCACAAACTCAAATACACGAAGTATGATTTTACTACATACACCTTGACAGAAAACATAAACTTAAACCTTGAGCAGTGTAACCGGTTACAATTGAATTCACTGGTAATGATTAGCAAAGCGGTGAATATGAAGACCCCCTTGCGAGAAGTTTTACAGAATGTCCTTAACGACATTGAATCCGGGGAAAGCGCCTACTTAGCTGGTTTGAAAAAAATCATACTTCCAGAGTTAAGATTACAATTGGATCTAAATGTGGTGGATAAGTTTTGGTTTCGTTTAGCTGGGAGCTCTGTCTGGTTGAAGGATTATGGAGTTCACTATATGGTGTCTCGAATAATGTACAGCCCAAAGGGAACAAGAAATTCACCAATACTCTCGTTATCCTATGCTCAATTGTATGACGAGAACTGGAATGAGTTGGTGGGTACTCGATTATTGCTTCCAAAGGCACACAATTCTCCAACTGGTGAGCGACACATTCTAAACTTTCCGCAAATTGTTCCCATCCCATTTTGGCAAGACCCTGAAATCAATGAAGACCAATACTATGGCCCCGAGGATCCTCGATTAATCTTGGTTAAAAACGAGGGAGGATACGACGAACCTTTGATTTTGTATAACTCCTATAATTGCAAGATGGACACGTATGATGATGATGAGGATGAAAAGTTGGTCACCACACAGAGATGTTATCGTGCGATGTCGATTTGTTGGCCATGGCAATTTGATGAACAAAAAAATAGCAAAAGAGTTGAGCTTAAACTTGAGAATTATAGATTAAGAACACAAAAAAATTGGACGCCCTTCACTAGCCCTCTTGATCGTCAGGTCGATGGGTACGATTCTCATATTTATTTTGTTTTTAGATGGGCGAATTTGGATATTTTGAAGTGCGACTTGCAGGGCTCATGCTCCTACGACTACAGGTTCAACACACTGTTGTCGCCCAAAAATCAAGTCGGGCCCTTCAGAGGAGGGACTCAATTGGTAAACTTGAACGATTTAGTTACAGTCAAGGATAACAAAGAGATCTGGGTGGGGTTTGCCAGAGCACATATCGACGATTGTGGATGTGGGAGCTCAATGTACAGACCCAATTTGGTGGTGATAGTGAAGGAGAGAAAGGATTTGAGAAACCACTACAAGGTAACACATATATCTTCTTCATTATCGTTCAACATGTATGTTCCAGGATGGGACTTGTTGTATCCAGAGAATTCCTGCTTGCGATCGAGTGTTTTGATTCCAAATGGTATATCGCAATGGATCACGCATAAAGACTCTTCGGGTGCTTTAATCGATGATTACTTAACTTTGACTTTATCTGTCAGTGATTACACCATACACAGAGTAAATGTTAAGGGCCTACTCAAAGAATTGATCAATTGGGGAGTGTTGGATTATGATGTGATGGCAAGCACGCATCATGCTAATGACAATCTTGTCTGTGCCTTGCAATCTTCGTTTGAATTTTGTACCAGATACGGTCTTGAACATCAACTAAAGAAAATTAAAACTCTTCCAAGAGACGCTGACGGGATGGTGATAGATCCTAAGAAAGCGGAATATTTCAACTATGCACAGAGATACGGACTTCGAGGAGTGCCGTAAAAAAGAAGGAAATTGCGGGCAGTTTTTTTTTCCATTCTCTGTTATATGTGTTGCATCTAGTGTATTTTTATACTGTATAGAATTATTTAGACAATTTCAAAAATTTTAACTTGACTGTTCGCTACTCGACTTCATCTTCATTTCATTATAATATTGTACCAAATGTTGCTCGCTTTTCAAAGTTTCTTCTCTGAAAAGAACTCTAATGTCAGGAACATTGGTCTTTTCAATATCATTACCTTCAACTCCACCTTTCATATAATTTTTACCTAACCAATGCATTTTGATTTTCGCTTCCCACCCACTCTGTATACACGAGTTCTTCGCCAATTCACACATGTCAACTCCTGACAATTTATAAATTTGTGCTGCAACTGAATATTCTTCAATCAATGGCTCCTTTGTGTATGAAAACTGTAATGGATCATCAGTTGATAATGAAACATTCATCCCCTTTTTGAAAAAGTTGTAGAATGGATTTTTGTCGTATGTGAGGAACAATGCATTGTTGGATAATGGCGACATAGCGAGGCCAACTTGATCAAGGTAGTACAAATACTGGATGAATGGAAGCTTTCGCAACAAAATTCCATGTGAAATTCCATACGATGTCAAAAAGGCACTGATCAAGTGATGTGGATCACCCGCTTCACCACAATGGGGTCTCAACACAAACGTGTTAAATTTGTTCTTTAATCTCAAGTGGTTCAAGCTAGCAATATTCGCATACAAGTAGTAAATGTAGTACGAATAAGGAGGATTGGATGTGAAATTCCATTCCATGGCCGAAGGGTACTTGTGTGGCGGTAAAGGCTTGTCCGCCTTTGATTCATCGTCAACAGAATCAAACCCAACTACTCTTTGTAAAAACACGTGAAGTTTAGGATGTGACTTGGGATTTCTTGACACTTCGAATAACGGTTCAAAAACGTTTTTCACAATATCCGAAAATGAACGAACGTTTCCACTCTTTTTGTAAATATCATATAACCTAGGAACTTGAATGAGCCATCTTACGTTGTGACTAAACAATTTATTATCAATGACCCACGAAGCAACTTTATCCCATTCGTGAATAGACCGACCATATATTGAAATTCTGAGCTCATTCATTTGATACTTGGAACTTTCCAAATCCTCCATCACCTGTTTTGTAAGTTCGGCCAAATATCTACCATCAATAAAGTTGTCAGTTTTCAAGAAAATCTCCCTCAATCTTGATTCACCAATTGGGTTGTATTTCAAATTGAACTTGTCAAACCTATGAAAGGTATCTGTATGTGCGTGCATGTCCAACGTGTCAATTGACAAATCATAACCAGACAATTTCAATGATTGGAAAACCTCTGCCAAGGTTAAGATCTTGCCGTCACGAAAAATCACTGGCTCATCTGGCTCAGTTTTTAGTTTGTATTTGATAAAACGAAGCAAGTGTTTCTGGTTCATACATGCAGAATGATGGATATGTGTGTCGACCTTCCTTACATTGTAGAAATCACGATGTGGATTTGCTTTCGACTGCTTTGTCTCCTCAAACTCGTTCAACAAATAGTACATATTCCATTTGGCTTCAAGATATTGCAACCTTTTGAAAGAAAAGGATTTTGTGGGCCCATCAGATGAAATGTTACCAATAAATGCTAAATCGTTATAATATTCGTGTAAATTTGGAACTTGGACAAGCTTTTCATTCTTTGACAGATCATATACCTCGTAAACCCCTTCATCGTTTAATATGAAGTACAAATCACTTCCACTCAAGTCTGGTATTTCACATTTGCCAAAGTCAAATTCTTCACCCTCGTCTGGTGTTGTCAACACTTGATTGAATTTGTTCTTTGATTTATAAAATGGCTTTGGGGGAGCAGGATAGATTTTCCAGTCTGGTTTATTTTTGGGATTCAACAGCTCTGGAATTTGCAACGAAAGTTTCAAGTATTTATGACGCAAGTCCAAACAATCCTTCACATCCAGATAGAATTGAATAAGCTCACTGGAAGGTACTTCCTCAGGTAAAGCATTCGTTCCAAAGATGTAATCACTGTTTGTTGCCACATGGGGAGCTTGTGATGGGGGTGGGTGAAAACTGTGTGGCATGTCGATAACCGAGGACCTTCTTCTTAGGTTTGCACCTCCTGGTGAGGATGGCTTAGAACCTTGATTCCCATGCAATGCTTCAAATGTTTTTACCTTCAAATCATGATCTTTCATGAACTTATCTTGAGATGAAGAGTAGTGAGCTGATTTGATGGACTTGGGCAAGTCCTCATCATCACTGTCAGCATCATAATTAGGTTGGTAGTCATCATCTTGTTGCTCTTCAGGAAGAGAGCTACACAGAAGGTCTCTCATTTGCAGACTCAAGTTCGATTTGGTACTCATTGATGTTTGATGGCAATTAATGGTGTCGGACTACTCTCGATCTGGCTCGCACACTGAAATTTAAACTTTCGATTGCTGTAATCACTTGAAAGATTTATTCAATCTGGATTTACAACATTAATCTCAAAACAGTATCTAAAATAAATTAAAAAAAAAAGCTATACTTAATGTATCAAAAGAGGTATAATCTATGGAAGTAAAAGAAAACGAATATTGAACTTTGAAAGCAGAAAAAAATCTCCAACTGGATCCCCCCTGCATCTCAAGCTCCCTTATAAAACAAACGCTGACAAACCAATTGCAGCAAGAGCAACACTGACCAAGTTTAATGATGCAGGAGATCCAGCGTTAGCGGCATCAATAGTAGCAACCGATGAAGCATTAGAATTGATGGTGGATTGCGAAACGATACTGATGAAACTTGAAGTTACCTCCTCGTCTCTAGCATAAAGCTTGTCATATACTTCTCTTTTGGAGATACCCAAGTAAGAACTGATTTGACTAATAACTTGACGAACATCTCTAAGAAGAGAAGCTTTCAAGTCATCGTCATTGAGAGCTCTGGAGATAAGGTCCGGGATCAAACCTGAGTTTTGAATAGCAGCGATCAATGGATTATCAGTGTTAAATTCAAATGTAGCTGGTGTAAGACTGGCCAAGACATCTCTAATAATCAAAACAACTGATCCTTCGAATTGACTATCAGTAAGCAAGTAGTTGATGGTTTCATTGATCAAATTTGATTCAGCGATGGCGGTGAAAATAGTAGTCAACAAATCTTGAACACCGTCTCTCTTTGCCATCTCACTTTCAATTACAGCTTCGTCATACTCTTCTGCTCTCTTTTGTGCAACAATTTCCAAAACTTCGTCCAAGGCATCTCTCTTTTTAGCAGAACCACCAAGAGCCGAAGCAACTGCTGTGAGGGAGGCATAGTTGACAGAAGTTGGGCCTTGTCCGATTTGAGAAGTTGGAACTGATTGGAATGCTGGGCCAGTCAAAGTTGCCAAATCATATGAGGTGGCTTGACCTTGACCTTGGTTTTGACCTTGATTTTGACCCTGGCTGGTAGTTCTTGTGAGACTAGTGGCAATATTAGTGTTTCCACCAGCATTACCGGAGTTGGTGTTTTCAGCAGCAGCATCGGAAATCAATTGGTTGATAGAGTTTACATCAACAGAGCTGTAGCTTGAGGCTTGGGTGTTGCCTCCAGTAGCTTGAGTGTTTGCAGGTGTGGCGCTTCCTGAGTCACCGCTACCTCCAAGTGGATTGGAAATGACCAAAGTTGGAACTGCTTGAGCTCCAGTGTTGCTTCCTCCGTTTGAGTTCGTTTGTAAAGTAACAGTTGCGCTTCCGCCGGCCAAAAATTGGCTAATGAGCTCACCAAAGTCAATTCCACTGAGAGTCTGTGTGATAACTCTAAAGACAAGTGGCAAGGTGTTTTCATTTTCAACCAAGTCGGCAATAATAGTATACAATAAACCTGAATCTTTCAATGCGACAAACAAAGGTTCTGGGTCAATACCGCTGTTAACAGCACTAACCACAGCTTGGTAAGCAATCAGTCTGGTTGCGTTATTTGATACGATAAAGCCAATAAGAACAGGAACCAAATTGGTACGACCAACAAAGTTTAAAAGGTTTTCCAAGTATTGAATGTTGTTGTTTTCAGTCAACAATCCGTTAATCCATTCAGCAATTCCGTCAAAATCAATATCATCAATGATGGCAGTAAAGTTGATACTCGAATAAAGACTGCTTATAATATCAGAAATGTCTCTTTGTTCCAATTGGTAAGCTTCAATGATACTTTCACCCATTTCTCTGGTTTCGAGTTTAACAGTCAATTGCTCAGATACCGGTGCAATAGGTTGTGCTGTGACAAATGTAGCAAGCGACAAAGTCGACGCCAAAATGGTAGAAAACTTCATCTTCAATTCCCTGCTAATAACGAGTGTAAATTGGAAGCAACGGTGTGGTGAAAGAAAGTGGTAAACATGCCCAAATGCTGAAACTGAGAGGGCACACCAAATGGTATTTATAAGAAACCAGTCACATGCACAAAAGCTCCCTTACTTGAGCAATTTTAATGTGAAGTTGTGGCTTAAACAATGGCAGGATTGTACTCATTACTCAAGGTAGTAAATCTTTCCCCTTCCAGACTAACTTGGTTTTCAAAGAATGATTAATTTTATTTCCCAGTTGAGAAAAGATCTGATTAAGTATTGTTGCAGATTGATGAAATTTATATTGCAGTTGTAGTTGTAAATCTGTACACAAAAAATGGTTAGAGTAAAAAAAAAACTTTCATTTCCTAATTAGGAAATGTTTTATTTTTTTCAACATTCAACTACAAATTTTACAACAAACATCCAAAGCAGCCACGCACACCTCCGCTGTTGGTTTTGTTTTATCTGCACCAAGAGCAATTGCCACTTGGAAAGTACAATATTGTGTAAGGGATTGATCCAACTTATCTCCGTCGAAGACAATTGGTAAATGTGTCAAGCTCGCCACCCTCACTGGCTACAAAATAAAATTGCACTAAATAGTCAAAAAAATCTACAAATCGGGAAATGAAAATTTGTTCACTACAAATTTGAAAAAGATCTAGAATTACTTATAATTCGGCCTGGTAAATCCAGTGACAGCATTTGTTTGCAGCAAAGCATTTTGACGTTGTTCCGTAAAACGTTCCCAGAAACGGTGGTTCTCCGTCCGTTTACTTTCGCTGTACATTTGTTGATTTCTGACTGCAATGTGCACGGCAATGAATCGATCTTACTATAGACACTTTACTCTGTCCCAGAGCTAATTATGTGGATGGGAACGGTAAAGTGCTGCGTATTTCCAATTGCATCAGATCGTAAAAATGTATTCGATTTAAAAACAAGATCGGTGGCACTTACATCCTCATCGGCAAGCTTGGCGAAATTGAGTTGAAAGTTTAACCAATACGTCAAATCCATGAATGACTTACTCTGAAACTGTGGTGTCAAGTATTTGGGTATGTTGATAGACTCGGACACTACACTTTTCGTGTCCTTCTGATTTGTCAATATGGTTGCCAAAGTGTTGATCTTTATGTTTCCTGAAACCTCGTACTTGTTGACAACTTGTCTTTCTCCATTCTCTTTCAAATGATAAGTTTCATAAGCTTCCAAATATGCAATCACTCCAATCACCTGTGACTCTTTATCATTCAAATTCATCTCTATTTTGAAATGAATGTCGTCGCCCACGTGGTAGTAAGGTTTGGAAATCGAAATCTTGCACACTTCATCGTCGTTGACCTTCAACTGATACAGTGTTTTCATATTAGATGGCAATTGCGCTGTGTACAATCCTTCATCCAAAGCTTCCTTTTGCGTCGTATTTATACTGCTCTTTCTTCGCTCTGTTGTTGATATTTTTGGCATGTTGTAAACATCTGAATCGATCAAATCCGAAAGATCTTTCAAAAAATCTGCTTTCGCTGAGGTGCCATTCAATGAAGGCGAACTCAAAGACTCTTCCTCTTTACTTTTTATTCTCCAACTGCTCTCCAATCCCAAGGGCTCCTCAAAGTATAGCCTTTGCATTACCTTATTTGTGACGACTCTACGTGGGGAAACTTTAAAGGGGAAATAAAGTGTTTTCGCAGGTTCAATGATATTGTTTTCCTGCAAGCTTACAGCAAGGGAATATCTTATACTAACCCAGCCTTGATCACATGCTGGTCCCGTCAGTCTCGTGTTGTAACTAGGTGGTAGTTTACTATTCACCGGTGCACTGAATTTGAATGTTTTTGACGAATTCTTTGGTATATTCAAGTCAGAAAACAAAAGCGATTGTGGAGTTGTATATATTGGTAAAATTGAGTCCGTCAAATCTATCAAAGGAAGAGTTGAGGTGCCTGCGGGGTATGAGTCAAACACATTGACCAAATCGTGTAATAACGTCGGATTAACATCAAGTGACTTTGAGTCGTGTTCACCAACTATCAAATCTTTGACACCGCCCAAGTGACCACCAATAGTTATCTTTGACTTGATTTGTTCTGCAACGAATGGGGTGTTTTCAACGATTACATGTGGATCGTTTCCATCTCCTTCTCCTTCTGCCTCTTCGTCATGCCAGTACTGGTTTAAGTATTCCACATTGTTCCACCACTGCTGATGTCGATTCATATCCAACGAGCTAGTATCTATTGGAAATTTGTAGTTCAAGACAAGGTAGCCAAACAATTGCAAGTGGCCCAAAAACAAAGTTATTGGCTCATCTTTGGTCAGAGTAACTAGTTCTGTTTGCTCTTCGGTCTTTCCTGACAGCTTGAAGAAACTCGGTAGCCAACTTGATTGCACTTCTGTGTTTGATTCTATCGCGGTTGATTGTACTGGATTGAGTGTAAGATTTTTCTTCGAAGTGTTTTTAAAAGTCAATTCGCATACTTGAGAGCCATCGGCTTCCACTTCCAAATAGCTCAATGAAATTGATAGGCTATCGTGTAATTGCTTCTTGTAAGTTTGTCCATGACTCGAATTGCCCTGACCCATGGTTGACATCGTTGGGGAGCTAGTATTTGATTTCGGAGAAAAAGGTCAACAAAAATCACTCAAAAGGGTGCGCACATAGTATAAAAGTTTTGTATATTAACTTACACAAAGCATAAACTCATTCAAACTCTACGGTAATCTAAAACCCAAAGTACAAACAAAACAAACTCTAAGTTTGTTGCTCTTGAACATATTGCTGTTGCTGTTGCTGTTGCTGTTGCTGTTGCTGTTGCCTATTCAATTCCTCCAACTTATCGGTGTTTCCATCCGCGTCAGCAACTTGTTGTTGTTGATAATCGAGACCACTACCACCAACTCCAATACTTTGATGGAAATCTAAGATTTCCCTGTACATCATCACCCTCCAGTTATCAACCGGCAAGTCTGCATCATTGAAGCTCCAATCGAACTTTGTTTCACAAACAGGCTCATCAGTGGGGTCGTGATATGGTTCCATGTATGGGTGAGTCAAAGCCTCAGCGGCGCTAATTCTCTTTTTTGGATCAAATACCAACATTTTGGATAATAAGTCAATAGCTTCGGGCTCAACGTGTGTGCAAGAGGCAAACCTTTCACTAAATGGGATGGGATCTCTGTGTGGTAATGATTGTACAAATCTCAATGTGTTTTCAGAGCAAATAGTGTCAATCACATCAGCCGGGGGACTTCCCAATAATTCCGTTATGATGGAGAATTGATGAACATGATCTTTCCCTGGAAACAAAGGTTTCCCTTCAATCATCTCAGATAATATACAACCAACAGACCAAATATCAACCTCAGTATCGTATTTTTGCCAAGTCAACATAATTTCAGGTGCACGGTAGTACCTGGTGGACACATAACCAGTCATTTGAGGGTCTTGAATTCTAGCCAAACCAAAATCACAAATTTTCAAATCACAATTTTCATTGATTAAAATATTCGATGGTTTCAAATCACGATGAATAACTCCTGCAGAATGTATATACTTCATACCTCTCAATATCTGGTACGTAAAGTATTGTATAAATTGTTTCTCCAATGGTCTCGAAGTCAACAATCGATGTAAATCAGTACCTTGCAACTCGTTAACAAAGTAAATATCTTCCAAGGGGGAAATGAATATATCATCCAAGGTTATCAAATTTTCGTGCCTCAAATGCTTCAACAACTTCAATTCTCTATAAGTTCTTTTCGCCAAAACTGATGTAGAAAACGGCTTCATAATCTTTTTAACGGCAACATTTTGCCCAGTCAATTTGTCAACAGCAGAACAAACCAAACCAAAAGCACCCATACCAACGGGGTTTAAGTCGGTGTATCTGTTGGTTATTTCAAATACGGTACCAAAAATCTGAGTTCTGGTAAATTCTCCATCTGACGACATGATGAGTATGCTTGTCTTTGTTAAGTCGAGGGAATGTGATATGTCAAGTTTGAGCGACCTTATTGATTAACGGGTAAATAGATATTTTAGCTTCGTTGTCGGTTCGGGGCAATATCAAAACGATAGCAAGCTTAGTATGAATTTGATTGATGGTTTACTTTCAATCTATTAAAAGCACTGGCGTAAACAAAAAAATTGAACGGTTATTTTTTTAATATTTTTTTTTTCCGTTCGAGATATATTTTGCAATGTAAAGCGAAGATTTATGCACTATGTTATTCTTGTCCTAATTTGCCATCAACAAAGGCAACATCTTTCATCATTGACGTAGCCACATACGGGGAAAGTGTTTAATTGAGCCGACAAACTTTTTTTTGAAACCGTAGTCATTTAAGCACCTTACATCGTATGTACCTGCAAGAATGTGTTGAAATGGTTCAACCGAAGTAATGGAGAGAGAAATTTGTTATTTTTTTGTGTAAAGTTATGGTTGCTATTTGTGAGAAAGCTGCAAAATTTTACGGTGGGAATGTTGTAAGAGGTATTGAATGTGTCCAGAGCCAATCTTGAAAGCTGTTGATGTAGTGTCCTGTTTGGAAGTACTTGTGAACTGAGGTGTCTATAATCCCTGGAATGGTTATCTCAATTGAGATATTTTGCAACAAAATAGAGCAAAAGTCACAAGATAAACAACTGCAAATATGTTGGTCATAACAATCAAATGTTTGGGCTGAGAGTGTGTAAACTGACGAGCCTCCTCTAACGAGCATTTTAAGGCTCGTTGCACTTCTGAAGTGTCACTTCCATGTCTTTGTTATACATCGGTAGCGCAAAGTCTTAGAGAGGAGCATTTCTTGGACATTACCACATACGGTGCAAGAAACGATACTCGCTGACGGTAACAATCAAAGCAGTGTAGTTTTTCAGTCGCAATGATCTTAAAAAGCCGTTAGTTGGTACGTGTGTTTTTTTTTGCTTCCGCGAGCATTGATTTCCCTTTCATTCAATTGCTTTTCAAATTAGGAAATTTCGCGCCGTTTCTAAAATTTCTTTTATTTACGTCATTTACTAATGGAATTTGACTCTCCTATCCATCATCATCATCATCTGTTCTTCCTCCAACCACTGCTAAAGCAAACCTCTCTTAAGATATGCCATCTATAGACAATAGAAGTAGTGGTGGTGCATCCAACATCTCCTCAGCAATCAATTTAACAAAGACAATTATCGGAGCTGGATTGTTATCCATGCCATTGGCATACGCCACAGATGGAACAATTTTTGGAACTTTTATAATCATACTTGCTGCCTTGACGTCGGGCTTTGGATTGTTTATACAAGCTTACGTCTCACGCTACATTGCTAGTGGGCATGCAAATTTTTTTGGATTGTGTTTAATCACGTATCCACAATTGTCGGTCATATTTGATATTGCTATTGCGATTCAATGTTTTGGTTGCGCTATTTCGTACTTGGTCCTTATTGGTGACTTGATGCCTACAATAATATCTGATGTACCATACGTGGAAGAGAAACACTACAGAACATTTTGGTTGTTGGTTTCGGCACTTTTCACAGTGCCATTATCATTTGCAAAAAAACTTGATGCTTTGAGATATACCTCGATTTTGGCTTTAATTGCCATATTGTACATATCACTTCTCGTTGTTGCCCATTTCTTCATTCATGATATTCCCCGTTCGGGCATTATCGAGTACTTCCCATCCAGCATCACCGGGGTGTTTAGCACATTTTCAATTATTGTTTTCGCCTTCAGTGGGCAACAAAATATGTTTTCCATAATCAACGAAGCAAAAGACAAATCGTTGACCAACTTGACTCGTTTGATCAACTTTGCCATCATTCTATCAAGTGTGTTGTTTATTGGAGTTGGACTTGCCGGCTACTTGACTTTTGGATCTAGTGTCAATGGAAACGTTATTTTGTCGTATCCTAATGGTGCTGCCACTTTGTTGGGGAGATTCTGCATTGTCTTTATGGTTCTTTTTTCATTCCCTTTGATGTTTTACCCCGCAAGAATATCTTTCAACAATATTTACTACTCTGCAAAGAAGGGATTGCAAGAGAAATCCGAAGAGGTAAACGAAACGACCCTGTTGATTCAAGGTGGCGATGAAGGAGACACGGAAGAACAAACTAACTTACATGTGGTTCCATTCACGCATAAAACCTTTGTTGTACTTACTATTTTACTTTTGATTACAGCATATACACTTGCCATTACATTGAAATCGTTTGCATTTGTGTTGGCCATAGTCGGGGCCACTGGCTCAACCTCTATTTCCTTTATTTTACCAGGTTTGTTCGGGTACAAACTCATTGGTTCGGAACTGGATGATCCAAGCACTTTAGAAAAGATTTTCAAATACTTATCGCTTGGATTGACCATCTGGGGAGTGGCTGTCATGATTGTTTGTTTGTACAGTAGTTTAGCATTGTGATATCGGTGATAGATAATATATGAATTGGAAAGAGCTACAACTAATTGAAGAAGTTGTTATGTTCGTGACCATGAAATCAAGTCTCAGCAAGGAAAAAATCCAAAAGTGTGAGAGCACCACAAGATCATCATCCTCTTATTACCCCTCCCCCAGATGTCTTGCGAACACGAACATCATCATGGCTCTGGTAGCCACGGCAACCACAATCATGATCATGATCATGATCATGTCGCACCTATCCCTACCTCATCATCCCAATCGCTCAATTCCAAAATCGACACGTTTAAAGTGTCAGCACTAAACATGGCAAATCAACCCGATGACCTTGCAAAAATATTCAAGACTCCAGATAAAAAATATGAGATTCGCCCAACCATTAAATCTGATTGTGACGAGCAGCTAATTATTAATATCCCCTTCTTAAATGGCAGTGTCAAATTGTACTCATTAATACTTCGCACCAATGGCAGTTCCTACTGCCCCAAAACAATCAGACTATTCAAAAACGACAAGATGATTGATTTTGATAATATTGAACTGAAGAAACCAGTGCAAACGATCACCCACCCTCAAGTGGGAGTTGCTGATGACGTTGACGAATCTGAGGATATCGTTGAATCTGACAATGATTTTGTGGAGCATTTCCTTCAGCGACACAAGTTTACTGGTGTGCAACAGTTGACAATTTTTATTGCCGACATATACGATGAAAGTGAGGATCAATGTCGTATCCATTCAATCGAGTTGAGAGGAGAGTTTACCGAATTGAATAAAGATCCAGTGATTACGATTTACGAACTGGCTGCCAATCCAGCAGATCATAAGAACTTGACAGCAGCAGAGCATCAAAATAACATTCAATTTGGTGGTTGAAGGTAAGACGAAATATAGTTATCGTGTGTATAGTGAAGGATCTGGTTATGGATATCTTCCTTTCTAAAGGTACGTCTGTAAATTGGTAATTGCAGCTATTCTCGGTCGGGAATAATCCTATGCTAATACACATACTTTTGACAGCCACACATTTTTCAATCTATTTTTTTTCTTTTTCCTCTCTTTTTAATCCAATTTCATCCGGGGCACTCTCGATTCAGAGTGCCAAAATTGTCATTCTATAAATTTTCCACACAACTTTCATTTTCTTTCTTTCTTTCTCTTGTTCCTTTCAATCTTTCCACAACCATATTTCCTGAAAGAATAAACACCCAATTGATATCTAAGAATGCCAAAGTTAGTTTTAATTAGACACGGTCAATCCGATTGGAACGAAAAAAACTTGTTCACTGGTTGGGTCGATGTTAAATTGTCAGAAACTGGTAGAAAGGAAGCCAAAAGAGCTGGTGAATTGATCAAGGAAGCTGGTATTAAAGGTGACGTTTTGCACACCTCTCTTTTATCCAGAGCTATTCAAACAGCTGATATTGCATTAGAAGAAGCCGACCAATTATGGCTTCCTGTCAAGAGATCATGGAGATTGAATGAAAGACACTATGGTGACTTGCAAGGTAAAGACAAGGCGGAAACATTGGAACAGTACGGTAAAGAGAAGTTCCAAACTTGGAGAAGATCATTCGATGTCCCACCACCACCAATTTCAGCTGACAACAAGTACTCACAAGTTGGAGAAAGAAGATATGCTGATCTTGACCCATCCGTCGTTCCACATACTGAGTCATTGAAGTTAGTCATTGACAGATTGATTCCATACTGGCAAGATGAAATTGCTGCTGATTTGTTGGACGGTAAAGTTGTCATTGTCGCTGCTCATGGTAACTCATTGAGAGCTTTGGTTAAGCACTTGGACAACATTTCTGACGAAGAAATTGCTGGCTTGAACATCCCAACTGGTATCCCATTGGTTTACGAATTGGATGAAAAATTGAAGCCAACCAAGCCAGCCTACTATTTGGACCCAGAAGCTGCTGCTGCAGGTGCTGCCGCTGTCGCTGCACAAGGTACCAAAAAGTAAATAGCAATATAAAGCTGGAAAGGTAATATACGCTTGATTGTTTAATAATATTCGGTTGTAATGTAGTCTTGTGTTGAAATCCTACAGCCAAGTCTACAACTCCAGTGGGTAGACTATGTACTTGTAACCGCTTATCATTCCCTAAACGGCCTTGATCTGTAAGAAGCTTACTTCCTCAAAATTAATAGAAATGTGCGCTTGCGCCACTTCGCTTTTATACTTATCGAAGCTACCGTTTTCCACACTCTTTAACCTTGGCTATATCAGTGCGTGACACATGTATCAGATTTCATCATATAACAGTATGTAGAGTGGGAGTAAATTTTGAATTACATACAAGACACTTCTCGTGAGTCACCTTGACTCCCTTTTTGAATTGTAGTATCTCAACATCTTGCAAGGCGAGAGAGAAAGCCATCAAAGAAAAATAAAATAAAAAGAGCCGAAGTATTTAAGAACTTTAATCCCTTGCTGTATAAGAAATCGGTTGATCAAGACAATACACAATTGTCCATATACTTGATCACTTCACCTTGCCATCAATCGTTGTATATTTTGATCTTAAAATCGACATGTTTGGAAACAACAACTCATCCAACACTCAAGGTAATGCTTTTGGTGGAAACGCCAACAATAACAACAATGCATCGCAGAACACCACGTTTAGTTTTGGGTCGAGCAATACAAATCCAACAACGAATGCATTCGGACAGAATGCCAAACCCAGTGGAGGATTTTCCTTCGGTGCAGGTTCCAACAATCAACAATCACAACCATCTTCAAGTCTTTTTGGTGCTCCCAAAACTACAGGGTTTGGATCTGCTTTTGGAGCAAATACTGACGCAAACAAGAGCCAAACGACTTCTAATCAAGCCTCGACTTTTGGGCAGACGGGATCTAATGCAAATGCTACAAGTGCAGGTGGATTCACTTTTGGCAAAAAAGATGAGTCTCCTGCAGCCACATCAAACACAGGCGGAGCCAGCAATACTGGAGGGATATTCGGTGTAAGCAATTCGGGCCATTCAATTGCGCCACAACAACAGCAACAACAAACTACATCGGGCTTTGGATCCTTTACTAATCCACAACTGTCTACGCCATCGAATACTTTTGGTGGAGTATTTGGGCAAAAAAAGGACGACAGCCAGGAAAAGAAACCTGCTTTTGGATTCGGGACCTCTAACTCCTCTCTGAATGTTTTTGGGCCAACTCAAACCGGATCCGGTGCTGGCGGAGCTTTTTCAGTGGGTGAAAAGAAAGAAACACCTACGGCTCCAACAAATCTCTTTGATGCAAAGAAAGATGAATCCTCACGTGCAGCTCCGACTTCTACAAGCACTAGCGATTTTCAATTCCCAGGTCTGCAACAGCCTAAAGCTAGCTCTCCTTTCGGTACTGCTGCAAACAATGAAGCAGAAAAAATGTCACAATCGCCAATGTCGATTGGGGGAACTGCTTCACCCAAGCCTGGTAGTACGTTGTTTGGATTTGGAGCTAAGAAGGGTGACACTACTGAGAAACCAATGAGTGGTGCAAGCTTTCTGTTCGGTAAAAAAGACGAAGTGAAGGACAAGCCAGCATCAGGGTCGTTATTTGGTACTAGTGGTGGCAAACCTGCTGCCGGTGGTTTCTCTTTCGGTGCTAAGAAAACTGATGAGCCCGCCAAGAAGGATGAGAAACCAACTGGAGGGTTCTCTTTCGGAGCCAACAAAGACGATGGTAAGGACAAACAAACTGGAGGGTTCTCCTTTGGCGCTAAGAAAGATGAAGATAAGGACAAACCAGCTGGAGGGTTCTCTTTCGGAGCCAACAAAGACGATGGTAAGGACAAACAAACTGGAGGGTTCTCCTTTGGCGCTAAGAAAGATGAAGATAAGGACAAACCAGCTGGAGGGTTCTCTTTCGGAGCTAAGAAGGATGAAGATAAGGACAAACAAACCGGTGGATTCTCATTTGGCGCTAAGAAGGATGAAGATAAGGACAAACCAGCTGGAGGGTTCTCTTTCGGAGCTAAGAAGGATGAAGATAAGGACAAACAAACCGGTGGATTCTCATTTGGCGCTAAGAAGGATGAAGATAAGGACAAACCAGCTGGAGGGTTCTCTTTCGGAGCTAAGAAAGATGAAGATAAGGACAAACAAACCGGTGGATTCTCATTTGGTGCAAAAAAAGATGAAGGTGAGACCAAAAAGGAAATAGATGCCGCTAAGATTGCTCCCCCATCATCTTCAACAACAACATCAACTTCTGATACATCTCAGCCCAATTTGAAACCCACCAAGATTCAACCAATCCCGGTATCAATCGATAACAAAAATTTGGACGATTTAATCTTAAAGTGGTCAAAACAATTGAGCTCCACTGCAAAGTTGTTCCACACGTACACAGACAAGGTTAAGACATGGGACTTGAAATTAGTTGAAAGTGGTGACGCAATTACCAAATTGAATCAGGAATCAATTGAAGTGCAAGCGTTGGAGTCCAAGATTGATCAACAATTACGTTTTGTTGAAAATCAACAAGATGAGTTGGAGAAAGTCTTGGACAATTACGAGCAACAAACGGATATCTTGTTGAGCAACATAGAGGTAAACAATAACTCCGGTGCGATATCAAGTGGTAATGTTCCTGCAATCACAGGAGGCGCTAATACAAGTACACATACTGCTGGTGTTAGTGCGTCAAGTTCAGCGTTGACCACACGTGATGATACACAACACCAACAACAGCAATTGCAGCCCCTTGTTCCAACCAGTGTCAGCTTGACTGATAAATTACGTGAGAAAGCATACTACAATGCCGAACTTTTGGATGAGAGATTAGATACATTGGGTGAAAACTTGAACACTTTAATAACAGAGGTCAACTCGATAGGAAACATTTTTAACAAGAGTTTGGCCAAGAACCTCACAATTTCTGATGCCAAAAACAACAAAGAAGGGAAAGCTGGTGGTGATAGCAAGGATCAAGATAAGAATAGTGACGGTTATGACAGATCGATTGAAGAAATCATTCAATTGTTGAATCTTCATTTAGAAAACTTGAAATTCATTGAGAATGCTGAAGCGGTGTTGAAAAAGAAGCTTGCAAAAGTTAAGTAGGGGAGATATAGTGGTTTGCATAAAATGTAGCTCATTATGAAGCTTTGTCTTTTCTTTTATCTGTTAAAATGTTCTCAAGAAGTTTAGGACCGCTTAATGCTATATGTGTACTAGGGCGGAAGATCTCGCCCCTTGCATATAATAGCGTTGCCCGTGTCTTAATTACTCTGACTGAGGGGGGGGGGGAGAGCTCATACACGTAATGGGTAGTGTTTGCATGTGAATAATTGGTAATACCGCGGAATGTGTTGCACGAAAAATTGCAACTTTTTCATTCATTTTCCACTGTTTTGGCGGGGTAGCAAACCTATTCACACGACTAGAAAAGCGCAATTTCTTTTTCTTTCCTCATCTTTTAGCATGTAGGTGAATTGTTTTCACTTTGGGTTGATGCTGAGGTCTCCCTGATATAAGCAATGGGAATTTTGCGTTTATTGAAACTGAGTTGTGTCAACTATGCAAACATTGGTTCTTTAGTAATATTCTCTGTTTGCTCAAAACGGAAAAAGGTTACGAATACTATTGTCTTTGTGTAAATTCAATTTTTTTATTTTTACTCCACCAAAAAATCTGAACAATCAATTTTAGTCTGTGATAATTTTCTTTAATATTTAATTTAACCATTACCATCTGATTTTTTTATAAAACCAATTCAGATTGTCTTCCCATTCTTTTGGTCTAATCAATTGAGTATACGTACATCAAAAAAGGTTTTCATATTTGCTGAGAATTTATCTATTTGTTTCGCCCTGATAGCTAACACCAGTGCTGACATATAACGTTTCCCCCCCTGTATCAGCCACAACTTCACATCTGTACTACTTTAGAGTTTTTACTACTCAAAATCCTTGTTCTTTTAATCGACGTCAAATACACAATTTTGCTTTACTTACAACAATGGCACCTCCCAATCCGCTTTGGTTACTCCTCGATCTTTTGAAGGACCCTGACACAAACAACAAAATTGTCTTGCAAATGGCTTGGTCTCAAGTCAAGGCTATTGGATACGGAAAAGTATTGGCAGCTTTATTAAGTGCATTGACTGTTGGTGTGTCATCATTTATCAGAATTCCACAAATTCGTAAGTTGTTGATCAAGACAGAAGCTGATCGTGTTCGTGTTGCTAAAGGTTTGTCCTTGCAAAGTTTGACCATTGACACTTTGAACAGTTTGGTTCATGTTTCATTCAATTCGCACAACGGTATTCCCTTCATCAATTATGGTGAGAGCTTGCTTTTGGGTATACAAAATGCCATCATTATCTTGTTGACCAAGTATTACAGATTGAGAGCCAATGATGAGATTGATAACGTGTCCAAGTTACCATTATCCGAGGCTATTAAGGAATTAACCGATGGCTTGGCCCAGCCACTCTTGATTATGGCTGGTTCTGTGATCTTTTTCACCAAAATTGCTCCATCCAGCCTCATTTCTGCGTTAGAAATCTTGAACATTCCAATCTCAATCATCTCCAAGATTCCTCAAATCAAAACCAATCACAGATTACAAACTGTTAGCCACTTGAGCGATGTTGTTTTAAGAGCCAATGTACTTGGCTCTATCATTAGAGTGTATACTTCATACACTGACTACTCATCTAAGGCTAAGAGAAACAAAAACACTGTGGATGAAAAGATTTTGGTTGCAGGTTATACTACGTCTTTGATTATGAACTCCATCTTGTTGGGACAATCTATCGTTTATGATAAATTGGGTAGAGGTAGACGTGTTAAGGATGACGAAGTCAAGAAAGAGTAGTCTATGATAATGTATAGTTTGTCTAGTTTCAATGGATTTTATTTACGAATCTTATTTTGTAATTGCGTAGGATTGATAAGAGCTGAGTACTGAAGAAAAAATAAGAAAGAAAATTGGTATTTTTGTTGATCCTACACCACGATTCCATCCACGACTACCATGGGTAACCAACCGAGTACACCCAAGATAACCGAGCAAGATCGAGCTATATTTCAACTCAAACAACAACGTGACAAAATAAAACAACACCAACGAAAACTAACCATCATCTGTAATAAGCAAACCGCATTGGCCAAAAAGGCAATAGCTAACAATCAGCCACAACGAGCTAAATTCTACCTACGATGTAAGAAGAATCAAGAATCCACAATAAACAAGACATTTGAACAGTTGGATAATCTAGAAAAGTTAATTGGTACCATTGAATTTAAGTTGATTGAAAAAGATGTAATGTATGGGTTACAACAAGGAAATCAAGTATTGAAGCAGTTAAATAATGAGATGAATGTTGAGAAAATTGATAAGATAATGGATGATCTAGAAGAAGAGAAATTGAAGGAGGAAGAAATTAGTCAAACTTTGGGGTTGGGATCAGGGTTGAGTCGCGTTGATGAAGATGCAATCGAGCAAGAGTTTGCCAAGTTGGATCGAGAGATACATAAGGAGAGTGACAAGACGAAGAAAGAAGATGTTGCATTACCGGATGCACCAACTGATCGTATATTGCCTGAAGTACCAACAACTTTAGAAGATCAAAAAGAAGATAAAAAGAAAGTATCGGAGCAAAGAGTGAACGAACCAATTGCATCGTGAACTTCAAGGTTTTGTTGTATATTTACAGCCTTGTCTTTATACAGTAATTCATAATATATAATTCCTCGTCTATCTACACTTGTAACCATTCCAAAAATTCAGGTGTAAAGTAACTTATAATTAATCTTGCACCAGCTCTCAAAAACCCTTGATGAGCCTCGAATGCAATCCCTTTCAAATCAACAATTCCCTTTTCGGCAGCAGCGTGCAACATGGCATATTCGCCACTAACATGGTACGCACAAATTGGATAATCACGGCAAACTCTACTGGCATCACTTATAATATCCAAATAGAAAGTTGATGGCTTAACAATAACGGCATCAGCGCCTTCCTCCATATCTCTCAACAATGCCCTTCTTGCCAATCCTGACCCTGCTGGTGGTAATTGATACGCTTTTCTATCACCATGGCTTGGTGCACTTCCAGCAGCATCTCTAAATGGACCATATAAATTGCCCGAGAATTTTGCTGCATATGACATTACAAGACACTTGTTTGCTAAACCTGCTTTGATCAATCCCATTTTGATATCTTTGATTCTACCATCCATCATATCTGATGGGGCAACACAATTTGCTCCAGCTTTGGCATAATTGACCGCAACGGCGGCAATACGTTTAACTGAAGGTTCAGGTTTCAATGATCCGTCATCATTTAGAATTCCACAATGTCCATGGCTAGTATATTCACATAGGCAAACATCACACATAATGAACAAGTCAGGGAAATTCTCTTTCAACAACTTGATACTAGTAATGACTGGTCCTTCTGGATCATCTGCTGCAGTACCAAATTCATCTTTTACACCGGGTTTCAAAGGAACACCAAACAATATGACTGCTCTTAATCCCTTTTCTACCAATGATCCAACATAAGGTATTAATTTGTTCACGCCATACCGCTTAATATTAGGTAAGGATGGAATTTCACTTTCTTCATCGGGATCATCAGTGACGAAAAGTGGAAAAATGAACATATTTTTGGTAAGTTGTCGTTCTTGCTGCCATTCGCGTGATAATGGATGGTTATATCCACCTTGTAGCACGGATTTGACAGAGTACTCTGTTGTCTCAAGAAACTCTGCTTTATGAACCATGATGTGTAAGGAAGTGGTGTGTGTTGATGAGGGATGTATGTGTGAGTTGGTGGTTCTGATCAGTTGGACTTAACGGCTGAAAAATAAGAAAATCTCGATCCAATCGACTTTTTGTCATCATTTTCTTTTGTCTTTTTGATTTTGAACCTTGCGCACATTTTTCCGCTTTTGAGTAAAACTGAGCGAAACTTTATGAGTATCCAAAAGAGACAGTTCACCAAAGTCAGAAGGGAATGTAAAAAGTATCCTCAACAAGGATATGGCCCTGCCAACGGTTTTTGGGAGGTGATGCTTTAGACCGGACGCTATCGATATTTTCGTGCTGTCAACGCTGTGGATAGGTGGATATGTAAGCAGAGTACCTGTTCCTCTCAGTGAAACCATTGTATGTCATCTCGGCCAACTACAAGGGTGTCTGGCGTTTGGTTTAGAAGCCTTCTCAAACCTAAACGTTTTCACTTTGGCCAATACGGTAGCGAGTACATCAAGATAAAATTGAAACTCTCCGCCATCACCGAATCTCGACAAGAAATCAAAACTTAAGACGGTGGGCTAATAACATCCTCTTCGCACTGGACCATGTGCATGGGGTCGTTTCGGCTATCCCTAATGACGGGTTCCCGGTAGTATTTGACAGTATCAGTGTTCTTTATGTTGCATTACGTCACTCGGAGTTAATAGATGAAATTGACTAAAGAGCTTGATTCATTTGTGTAAGGTTTTGACATTTTGGGGATATCACGTGAGTTGTCAATAGTAAATCTCTCGCACATAGGTAAAATAATTTTACCTGGTCTTGCTCTCACTTTTCTCACTTCCCCTCCCACATATAAAAATATATAATTTTAATCTTCGAGTACCCTCCACCACACTCAAAGTTCAGTACAATTTCAATTTGGTGGTTTTGGTTTCCTTTCCTTTTTTTTTTTTTGCAACTTCAAGTTACAAAAGCAGAAGAACTAAAATCGGTTAAAAAGAGAAAAGAGAAAAAAAATGACCAATTTGACCGCCTTAGAGAGAGAGCCTAGAACAGACAAGAATCATAAATGTTTTTTGTGCTACTTGTAATCACGTACAAGTGAAATACCGAAGTATAATGCTTTGGCACCACTCATTAACCATAATGATCGCTTGTGGGAAAAGGCGGTGGAGAATGTAGTGACTGAAATTGCCTTACTCCACCTGGGCTTGTTTCTGAAAGGGGCGAGTTCTTAGAAGAGAAAGTGACTTCATTGCAAAATCACCTTTTCGAGTAACAAATGAATGACATTATCTAACTGTACTGTTCAATGACATTTCAAGTATAAGCACTGCATTGTCGAGAAACTGCAATGTCAATAAAAAATGATCAATGGCTCCAAAATTGTGCTCGTGACTCACTCATAGCTCAAGAATGTGCTTGAGGTGCATGATACATTCTATTCCCTTTTTTGAATGGGCATGCACTTCTCGATCCATGGGGACCATTATTCTATTCCATTGCACTAAATACTCAACTAACACGGGACAGGCGCTTATTAAATTAGGTCAGAATGTCGCAAGGGTTTGTTTGTTGATTCCCCAATCCACTTGGCTGAATCAAGTGAGTAGTACAAAAATAGAAAAATTCTGTGTTGCGTCTTTCAATCTGCACACACTAAGTTAGCTGCAAGAGCTTCATCACATTCGTCGTGTGAACAAGTCTGTCAACCAGCTTGTTTAGACAGGTAAAGGGAACATTCAGGTATTTTCAATGAGTCAGCAATCCAAACACAGCAATGTAAATCCAGTTGCTTCATTTGAATTAGCTGGCACAAAGTAAATAAGTTTTGTAGGAGCGATGATCAAATTAAAACAAAAAGGACGGCTACCACTTCTAGCAGTAGCTACAGTCTCTCTAATAGAATTGTAGATAGAAAACAATAAAGAGCGTCTACACTGTTGGTGTAATCCATGCAATACCCTTTTTACGATTGGAACAGTGTAATTGTATTGTAAAATTCGAAAGAAAACAAAAAAAAAAAAAAAACTGACAGAGACATACACAAGCAGTTAAGAAGAAAAAAAAAAAAAGAAAACATTCCAACAGAGGATACTCACACTCACACGCAGACAGAGCACAGGCAACACACATTTCAATACTACGAATAACACATCATCTAAATCGTAGTTTTTACTCACCACTGGGCTACATCACCAATCGCACGCCTCCCTCTGCCATCGTTTTAATCATACATTGATTCTCACACTTCGCAAACATTAGAACAATGGTAAATGCCGTCAATTTACCCGCACACTTAGTGCCACAAGCGTTTATGAACCAGCAGGAGGATCATAACCACAATGATTACAGTAACCAAGTGGAAACGGAGCCGCAATTACAGCCACAGTACCATCATCTGTCGAGTCAGAGTCCTCAGAAAAGACACGGTGCACATCAGCCTCCTTTCCCGTACCAACAACAGCAACAACAACAACAGCAGCAACTAAATTTGCACAATTCACCACACAAATCCAGTCAACATCCATCTCATACGCATACTCATCAGCAGTACCCAAATCAGAGTACACCGGATTTTCAATCAGTTCCTGGTGGTTCACTTCGCCAGTCGCCACAAAAACGCGATCCGCATCAGCAATACCAACAATCAAGGTCTTATTCATATTCGGCAATTAATCAAAACAAAGGAGGAGCAGCAGCAGTAACAGCTCCATACTACAGCACAGGGGCATCATCTGGCGGCTCAAGCTTACCGTCCAACCAAAACTACCCGCCGCTAGAACCTATGCGAAGACATGAATCATGGAATGTACGAGACGGACAAAGATCAACGTTAGATCCATATGGTAGTGGTGGTGGTCCAGTGCTTTCCAATCCACCTCAAAATGATCAGCTGGCCATGCATCCTCAACCTTATATTCTGGGGCAAGGTAATGGTAACCAAAGTTATAATCAGAATTTCGACCAGATGACAGGTGGCGCTCCTCTCAATGTATATGGTCCACCCGTGCCTGGTGAACTGACACGTCAAAATAGCCAATATGCGTCTCTTTCAAACAGATCGGCTCTGTCGTTGACATACGAAGGTAACTTTCAATCGCAAGGAAATTCGAAAGGAAGTACAAATGTTCCCTACCCGACTGACAATCAACAACTACAAGGATATCCACCACTTCATCCTACAATTCATGAGCAGACAGAACAGTTTACACCAGTCCACAAGGTTCGAAAGGCACCATCGACAAACTTACCTCCAATTCAAACTGATCAGGTACTTAACAATGTCGACAATAGAAGAATCGTATCATCTCCACACCTGCAGTATCCACCGCGTCAATTGAATCAAGACGCACGAACAAAGTCATTATCATCTAGCTCTTCAAGATTCAAAAGTGCGCAGCAACTACAACATAATCAGCAACATAATCATCACCACCACCACCACCACCAACACGATCAATTGACGAATTCGTGTCCCTTGTCTGGTGATAAAGGTGGCTCTTCAACATCGTTGCACCACACTTTTTCCTTATCTTCCAAATCACGTTCGTTCAGTTCCATTAGTAAATTCTCATCGTCATTATCAACAAAAAAGTTTAATTCGTCATCATCATTAGGTAAAGCCGATCGAGCTAGTAATGCGAGCTCAAAGACTATGGTTCCAGTTCATACAGGTCCTAAAGCGGTGGTGTATCCTGCAATTTTATCGGAAGTTGCAAAAGTGTTTAAAGAGGCTATAATCTTAACTATCAACACAAAAGACGGATTGGAGTATCATGATACTTTTACTGGGAAAATGGCTGTTGATATATTATGCCGAATCATTAGAACAAATGATCGAAATTTGGCTCTTCTCTTGGGGAGGACTTTGGATGCACAAAAGTTTTTTCATGATGTCACTTATAATCATCGTTTGCGGGATTCAGTTCATGAGGTGTATGCATTTTCGCATGTTTATAATGATGTCGACTTCTACAATGAGGATGGATCAATCAGCAATGGCAATAATAGCAATGCACCATCAAAGCATGGCTCATTTAGTGATAGCCTTCAATTGCAACAAGCTATTCATGATAATTTTTTGACACAACAACTTCCACAGCATGTTAGTCAACCATCATCGGCTGAGTACATGAACTCGGGTCCACTGGTTAATAACAGGTTAAGCGGGAGCAACCATGCCTCTGGTGCTGGAAAGAAGCTCACTGCATCTCAACAAACCGGCGTTAATGGTGTCTTTACAATATTGACTGATTGCTATTCACCAACTTGTAGCCGGAACCATCTTTGTTATAGTATTGCATGTCCGAGGAGATTAGAACAGCAAGCTAGACTTAACATGAAACCTCAAGGAGGGTTGAAGCGAGCAGTCTCTAGGCTATCCTTGCACGATCAGGAAGAGAACGAGACCTTGTGGCACAAGACTGTACCTCAATCGGTGTTGGATAAGCTTGATAAGCATGAGAAAACTCGACAAGAATTGATTTATGAGTTCATTTATACGGAACGCGATTACGTGAAAGACTTAGAGTTTATGACTGATTTTTACATTATGCCATTGAGAAATCCGGCCAATAATATAATTCCTGAACACCAGCGCGAAATTTTCATTCAGACTGTATTTGGTGGTGTTGGTGATTTATTGAGATTGGGAAAGGGTTTTAGTGAAGCGTTGACGAAGAGACAACAGCAACAGAAACCAGTTGTTGAAACCATTGGTGATGTATTTTTGGATCATGTCGGCGGCTTTGAACCATTTATTCGATATTCCGGTAACAAAGTGTTTGCGACTTTTGAACATGAACGTCAGCAACAGGTCAATGTTAAATATGCACGATTTCTTGATGCCATTGAAAAGAAACCAGAGTCGAGAAGACAGGATTTGTCATCGTTTTTAATCAAAGGTGTGCAAAGACCAGCAAGATACCAGTTGTTATTGGCTGGTATTTTGAAACATACCAAACCAGAGAGTCCCGATTACAAGTATCTTGTGAAAGCAAAAGAGGAGATCGAGGCACTTTTGGTCAAGATTAATGTGCAAACAGGTGAAAGCACTGATCGGCACAAGATTATGGTGTTGCATAGACTTTTGGGTAAGCAAACGTTGGAAAACAAGTTTAATTTCAAATTGTCTTACAATAATCGTATCTTGTATCAAGTCACATTAAACCGGAAACGAGACAATGAAAAAATTGATTTGTACTTGTTTGAGCATGCATTGTTGTTGGTCAAGCACAAGATTCAGAACAAACGCGAACAACACAAGGTTTTCGAGAAACCAATATTATTGCCATTGTTGTTTGTAAATAGTGGGTTTGAAGTACCAACGAGTAGAACATTGATGAATTTCAGGTACAACGTGTCACTTGTTTCCGACACAAATTTGAAAAATCAAAGGACCGAGAGCAGCAACTATATTGGAAACACATTGTCTTCAAACAACACCAACAAGTTTCAACTAAATTTTCTTGGATTGGGAAGAAATCAAGTACATGCTTCATTATTTGCTGAAGACCTGACCATACAAAGTCAAGTATTGCAACAGATTGCTCAACAGCAAAGAAAGCTCATTGATGCCAATGATTTGTTTTCCATGAGTAAATATGAAACAAGAAGATTCACGGGTAACAATAAGATTAATTGTGCTGTGCCATGTTATGGTGGTAAGAAATTGTTGTATGGTACTGATTCAGGTGTATGGGTGAGTACTGTGCGCTCGATTAGTGCTACATCAAATGAGAAAATTTGTTCCGATCCTACATTGGTTATTTCCAAACCATATGTTACTCAGATTGAAGTATTGGTAGAATATTCCAAATTGTTGGTGTTGAGTGACAAAGCATTGTATGAGTTTGATCTTACGTGTACTGATTCCTTGGATCATGTTAAAAATACCAAGCTGGGCAAATTGATTATGACGCATATTTCATTCTTCAAGTTTGGTGTTTGCGATGGAAGATTATTAATCATTGGTGCCAAAACTGGTTCACAACACTCCATTTGCATATTTGAACCAATTAATCCATTTGACCCGAAACAAAAGAATCGTAATAAAAACAAAATTGAAATTCAAGAGATACCATTCACATCTGATCCAATTTCCATATCGTACATGAAGAGTAAATTATGTATTGGGTGTACAAAGGGATTTGAAATTTTATCACTTCAATCGGGTAACAAGGAACCCATTTTGGATGAAGCTGATCCATCATTGGATTTTGCAACTCAACGAGAGTCAGTTACTCCATTGGCCATTCACCGTTTAGGTAAAGATTTCTTGCTTTGTTATTCTGAATTTGTGTTTTTGATCAACAAGAATGGTTGGAGAACAAATCATGACTGGGGTATATTTTGGGAAGGCACACCACAAAATGTGGCATTATTCTTTCCTTATTTGTTATCATTTGAACCAGGGTTTATTGAAATCAGAGATTTACATACAACAAATCTTGTTCGCGCATTGGTGGGGGAAAATATTCGATTTTTGCATTCGAATGAGCATGAGGCAATGTTTGCTTGTGAAGAGAAAGGATACGATATTATCATCTCGATTGATTTCTTGAACTTGAAGCCAAAATCACCAAATTAGTATATATATGATGGGGAGAAAAATAATGATGGATGACAGAAAAAGAGTTTAGGTTTTTACAGGTAGTATATAATTATTATAAATTGTACAAGATTGACGCCGTGTGTAGAGAAATAAGGTTTATTGTAGAGTTGATTGTGACGTGAAAAAGGTTGCAAAATAAAACGCGCGAATTAATTCTTGCTGTACCCGAGTGAGCTTCTAAGCCGACTTTTTTATATGCAGTAGCGGTCAAAACATGAGAGAGTGGGAGTCGCGTTCATTTCTCCTCCTATACGAAAGCCCCAACAATTGGAAAAGAGGGGAGCTGATTAGAATGAAGTGACTGGCGGTGTGAGTTTTTTAAATTGGATCAAATCGTTTAGAGGTTTTCAATTCGATTATGGCATCAACATCAAACATACATATAGCGATTTGCCAACGCCTTTGAAAAGTTTCTAACCTCGGGTTGTTTTTTTCTTGTTTTGACATTTTTCGCAATTTTTCAAAGAATGAAATTTTTTTTTTTTGTTTTTCTTCAACAACCAACGTGACCAGCTTGGAAAGATTGTTACTGAGAAACAGTTGATTGGAGTTCAGTTTCATCACTTCGCATAGAATCACCTATTCACTCATAGAAAAGGAAGCTTACTTCAATAACCCTTGAGAGTAGTCATGTCAGGATCGATTTTTACAGATAAGGCATCAGCATCGCAAGATTTGATTCAAATTGGTGTGCCATCGATTGAACGCCCGTTTGGTATTTACTTGTGGCCCATTTTCAACAAAGTATTTGAACTGGTCATTGGATACCCCGCTGATGATTTTGAGTTTGTTTACCACCAGACGTTTTTAGCCAATGGGTTTCATGCCATTAGTATAATTATCGTTTATTATATTGTTATATTTGGTGGAAGAGAAGTTATCAACAAGTTTAAATTACCAGCTTTGAAATTGAATTTTTTGTTTCAGTTGCATAATATTGTGTTGACTTTGCTATCATTAAGTTTGTTGTTGTTGTGTATTGAGCAATTGGTTCCCATGTTGTATCATCATGGATTATTTTATGCCATTTGTGATAAAGGTGCATTCACTCAGAAATTGGTTACATTGTATTATTTGAATTACTTGACGAAATTTTTGGAATTGATTGACACTGTGTTTTTGGTGTTGAAAAAGAAAAAGTTGTTGTTTTTGCACACTTATCATCATGGGGCTACTGCATTGTTGTGTTATACTCAATTAACCGGGTACACTTCAGTTGAATGGGTTCCAATTACTTTGAACTTGGCAGTACATGTGGTCATGTATTGGTACTATTTCCTTAGTGCCAGAGGCATTAGGGTTTGGTGGAAAGAATGGGTCACCAGATTCCAAATTATCCAATTTATTCTTGATTTAGGTTTTGTTTATTTTGCCACTTATACCCATTATGCATTTGCTTATTTCCCAAGCTTGCCTCATATGGGAAATTGTCATGGAAGTGAATTGGCAGCAGCTTATGGATACTTAATTTTGTCGTCATATTTGGTGTTGTTTATCAGTTTCTACATTAAGGTATACAAGAGCAAAGGTGGTAAAAAGCCAGTCAAGGCTGAAGAAGTTGCCAGTGCCGCTGAAAAGGCTGCCAGTGGTACTAGTTCTGGTGTTGACACAGGTTCCAAGAAGGTTAAATCAAGAAAAGCTTAAGCGGGGGGGAGGAGTGATGTGGAGAGTGGAGGCATTCACTTTGTTGTTAAAAGACATCACCAAACCATGTCACATTCGGATTATTACGTACACGTTAGACAATTTTTTTTACAGTAATAGTAGATAGATAATTTCTTTAATAATAAGTTGACTTTGAATACGATGGAGATAGAATAGTAGACGTGCGAAAATCTTGAAGGCTCCCTGGGTTCATGGTTCATAAATAAAAGATTTTGCCATGAAATTGATGCGAAATATTCATTTTGGAATCCCTTCATTGCAATACTCTCACCGCTTGAACCACATTACGTACAGGTGATTCGACCCCCTATACTATTCAAGTAAGGCTCTTTTGGCGCCTCAAGAGGTGAAATATATTCGATTGCGAAATAGAAAGGCTTCGTCGACAAAACACGGAACACGGAACACGGAGACTCCAAAATGGGCCGAAATAGTTTAAAAAGATCAAAAGAGTGCGACAAATCTGTCGCTACACCAACAAAGTCTAAACCCCGCGTGTTGTCGGACTTAACCGTATTCCTTCAATCAATCCGAATTAATTATATGGGGCAAAGATACGGAGTTTGTAAAGAATCGGTTCCGGAAATGCTATACGAATAAGAATACACACGGCTATTACGTTCGGAGATAAACTTTTTAGCACCTTAATTGATCACCCGAGTTTTCCTTTCACTTTGACCTCTAAACCTCCTTGATTCCCTGATACCACGAAAATTTACCTTACAGGCTTACGCAAACCTCATGACGGTAATGGCACGGTCATTCGAATTGGTTTGTAAACATCTACGCGGTTTTTTTTGTGCAGGTCGTTTCACGACCGATTTCTTTTCTCCGATGTCCACAGCCATGCGCTCCCCCTTTAAAGTGCCAGAAAAAAAATAAAACAAAGTCTCACGCGACTGTTTCGGCAGTACAATCAAAATCACAGTCGATAATGAACTATGCTGATGTTTTCGGCAAGTCCAGCTTATGACGTTTGAGTTGGGAGTGTTTACTGAGGTAGTAGTAATTTGCAGCAATACGTATAAATTCAAAAATCACTTCGTCATTTGCACCATCATCATGTTCTTCAACGCCTCTCTCTCTTCAGAGTTTCCCAAACTCACACAAAAAGTTATTCTTTTGCGTACGTAGGCTTCTCTCATCGTCGCTTTTGGCTCTGCATGACATGAGGCCTAGAGGGGAAGAGTAGAAGTAGGCGCAGTTGAGCTGAGTTGGAGTTGAGTTGAACCAGCAAAGAAAGTTTCACCATTTGACATTTTCTTGTCCAATATATGAACACAAGAGATACTTTATCGAGGCTAAAAATAAAGTTAGCATCGAAAGAATAATTTCTGGTTCTTTGTCTTTGTTTTGCAATCTTGGCGACCCCTATTTCACGACTTATGTAACAATGCCACAATGATGGTCGCTGTCCTTCCATTAACGAAAGAGCTTCAAAAAAAGTGTAAAGGGATATGTCACCACTGCATTCGTCGGCCAAATCGCTTGTCGGAATAGACGCGAAAATGATAACTCAACAAAACCAAAATAAATAAATAAATAGGAGTAATGTAGAGAAAGACACTACACAGTAAACCGCGAATTGCAAATACTAAGTTCCGGAAGGCGTGGGAGTAAAACCAAATATACAAACCCCTAAAAAGTGTTGACTATTTTTGAGTGCATATTTGAATTGTTTTCTAATCTGATTTTCCAAATTTGATCTGGTTAAATCTTTTAAGTGTTAAATCGGCAATAAAAATAAAATAAAAAATAAAAAATAATTTGAACAGCCGTTTCCCAAGCCAAAAGAAAATAAAGATGCGACATTACGTAACTGATTGCCATGAAGAAGAGAGGCACCAAAAGTAACTAGATGGAATAGTTTCAAGTGCGATAACGTTCAACATGCTCCAGATGAGTAAAGTACCTCAATTACTAGTTGTTATGCTATAGAACTTTTGATCAAATAGGAAGAAAATAAGTCATCTCGTATAAACAACATCGAAAAACTGAAAAAAAAAAAAAAATCGGTCTCTGTCTCCTATCTTTTTTGTTGGTTTATGTTTTAGCCGTATCCGAATTGTCCGTGTTTAGAAAGAAAGTTGCGTGTCATGTATTTATTGTATTATGCAGTACCCACTAAGCTGTGTGCACTGAATGCATTTGTGCCGCTGAGTTTAAACTTTGAAAGATGAGGCTTTATCGAATTGTAGTGTATGCACAATGTCTTAGTGTTGATTTTAGCTTCCTGTTTCTACCTCTCTCTCGCTTGTTTTAATGGCTCGGAGATAAATTGTGAAAAGAATCCAACGGTAGCAGAACAAATGAAGCGAATGGGTAAAGAGACTACATTTCACTGCCTTATGTGACGGCAACTCCCCGTTCTCTGTGGTTGACCTTTTTCATACATATCCTTGAATTGTGAAATTAGACAGAATAAAGCAAGCAAAGGACAAGAAAAAAAATTGAGAATTGGTCAATAATGGAATGAAATGGTGGAAGGGTGTCGGAAACACGGCTGAAACGGACTTAAAAGGAACAAAGACGACACAAGAGAATGAAGTGTTTACGTCCGACAACAGGTAAAAATAGCCTAAAAGATTGAACTCAAACATATTCAAAACATTTGACAATGAAGCACAACTCTTGCTCATGCCTACCTCACTAGAGGACGACACATGCCCTCTTTCTTTCCGAGAAGTGACGGGATACTCTTGGGGGTAAACCAATGCAACAAGTGAGTTATTATATGTAAATCCGGACGGACAAAATTAAAGGCCAAAAAAGAGAAAATAAAAAAAAAAAAAAATTAAATAAAGGACGAAAAAACGGCAAGCTTTAATTCGGAAACATGATTGTGTGGGATATGAGAACCAGAACCAGAACCAGACAATGCGACTTATGTCAAATCGCTTGAAGATGCAATGGTTGTAGAACCGGATCATGACAGTGTTATATCCATTCTGCATAATGGGGAATCACCTCTTTTTGTTTTGTGGGTTTCTAATATGCATAAAAGGTCGACGGAAGGAAGTAAAGTCATTCACTCATCAAAACCCAGTCTCCTATTTGAAACAGAGAGTAAAGTAACCTCTTCCGTGCCATCACACTGTAGTAGTAATATGACAGCAACCATATACGGGAATACAAAACCAAGTAGGGTTTGAGCAAGAAGAAGAAGTTCTAGGCTTCTATCTTCTTTGTGCAACACCACACACAAGGCTGATCCGGATAAAGGATTGATGGAAAATTTCACGGAGGTAAAAAGTTGAGTCTTTTGTTCCCGAAACTTTTTTTTTCTTTCTGATTCTACTTTTGCGATCCTACATGCTTACTTTACACTAAGAAGTTGATGATTAATGGACTAAAATTACGGCAATTGTCTTACTTGTATGATGATGATACATAAAGATGTGGTATGAGTTAAATAATATGTTTTGTGGATAATGCGGAATATGAAGGAATGCAAGAAGATGAAAAAAGTTCGGCTGTTAAAAATAAAGAGAGAGCAAAATTTTAAACATTGAAGAAAAAAATATAAAAAAAATAACAAGAATAAAGAAAATGCTACAGCCCCTATTTTCAAAAGTATCACAAAATGATTAGATAGACAGTCAAGACTTAAGAAAAGCTTTATGACCGATTTTTTACTAAATGATGGTGGGATAAGTGTGAAATTATGTAAGTTGTACAAAAAAGGAGTATATAGTATACGAACTAATAAACACATTCTTATATAAATGGAGTATAGATTCCAATTTCTTTCTATTCTATGTGGAGAGAGATTATTCACGTTGATATTTGATTTCATCATTGGATATAACTAGTACACCATTTACATGTATCTTAGCAGGTGAAAAGTATCACAGTTTAGTAAAGAAAACGCCCAAATCTTCAACACTATAGCCTCAGAAACTAAACCATATACCTTATTATGTTGACCACACTTCAGCCACTTCATAGTTCTCCAACAGCTTACAATTACAACTACAATTGCAACTACAACAATTACAACAACAATACTGGCGCAACAACATTGATACACAATAACAACATGACGAAATCATCCTTGCTGCAATATTCACTCCTGCCACAGCCTCAACAAGTACAACAACAGGCTTACTACCAACAACAGCAACAACAACAGCAACACCTGCGTCCGACGAGCCCCTTACGCTCACCCAGTCCAACGGTTGTACCAAATTCAAATCATTTACCAACCCATTCAGCAGTTGTTTTGCCATCGATTCACTCGTTGAACATCCCAACTTTCCCCCATTGTGAAGAAGAAGTGCACGTCAATAGATCATCTAACATCAGATCACCCCCATTGTTGATACCTAAAAGTGATATCACCATTGAGTCTAATCGTGCTTCATCCACATGTTACAGTTACTCAAGCGACACCCTGTCTGTGCCACCAGTGCCATTATCAAGTCAAGTCCCATCAGCATCTTCTTCATGTTCTTCTTCCACATACAACTATACTCATACGCCGTTAGCATCTCCATTTCCCCCCGCTCCACTTGCTACAATGACCGCATCATCAAAGTCTCAACAACAAGAGCAGCCACCTACAGTTCTCCTTCACCTGCGTTCGCCATCTGCTTCTGACCATGAAGAGTATACTACTGACCACGATGGTTCCTCGTCCTCACCAACACAATCGAAAAAGAATTGGAAACCTCGTAAAAAGAGACAATGTCCAGAATGCAAATTGTATTTCTCCAATTTGGCAACACACAAATCAACACATTTGAAACCAACCAATCGTCCACATATTTGTGAATACTGTCAACGTGGATTTGCTAGGCCCAATGACTTGTTTCGTCACACCAAATGTCACTGGAAGGAAATTGGATCTGATAAAGGTCAATTCAAATGTCCATTCAAGACAATATCATCATCCACCATTACTGATAGTAATGATGGTGATGACTTGAGATTTTCATCAGCAGTTGCTAGTAGCCATGATAGTTGTTGTCATAGCACAGGAATCTTTTCTCGTTGTGATACATTCAAGAACCACTTGAAGGCAATTCATTTCCAATACCCCCATGGAACCAAAAAGGATCAAAGAAACAAAGTTGCTGGTAAATGTCGCATGTGTTTGAAAGAGTTTGAAAATGTTGATGATTGGATTCATAATCATATTGAAACTGATTCGTGCCCATATGCAGTAAACAAAACAAAGAGAGATTAGATGGGGAAAAAAAGAGGACGTTATGACCACGGATGTTTATGATATGATGATGATGATGATGATGATGATGTATGTTTTGTATGACGATACGTTTCGTATGATGTATGTGTTGTATGATGATACGTTTTGGTTTTGATCTTGGTTTTGGTTGGATTTTATTTTTGTATTTTAGAATTTATTAAAAGGGTTTTTTATATAGAGTGGAAATAAAAAGAAAAAAGAAGACTGGATTACCTATGAAGAGGTTTATGCAAAGCGTAGAGTAGATTTGCAAGTGTAGTTGTGAGTTGTCGGTTTCAATGTTCTTTGTTGTATCCCTTAATTTGAGTTGCAAAATTTTGAAAATTAGGTCCAAAAAAAATAAAAAAAACGGTGCGAATTGCATTGTATAAGCAGAATTATTCTTCATGTAGGATTATTATTTTTTATTTTTTTATTTTTTTTTTTTTCGGTATCGGAGTTATCAAATTTTAGTAGTTCTCCGGTCCACAAGAAAAAAAAATTCTAAAAGCAAAAAGAGATCAAACGGAAGTTCGGCTTTTACCCAAATGGAATTAATGTAATCGACTGTTTACAATAACTCAATACCTTTCTCTCTCCATCCAAGATCACAAAAAATTAAAAAAAGTGGGATGTTGCGGATGTACAATGCACACGGTGGTGCTCTGTATCTCGACCGGTAATAACAAATCCGATTCTACGAAACAACTAATTCCTTCCGTTCAATTATTGTGGACTTCAACTTTTCAATAAAAACAAAACTTCAATCTTAAATGCTTTGATTCTTTTCACTTTTCAACTTTGTTTCTGGTATGCTTTGATTCACTGATGAGTTTAAGCGTGGAGGAGGTTAAAAAAAAAGGTGTGGCACGGTGATAACCAAGCAAAACACACCCGCCTGAGATTTCAGTGATCTTAAAACACGAGTGAGCTCAATTGTGCCCGTACCCTGCTTGATGTATCCATACATTGCTGTTTGTTGGATATACTAATCTTCTCCCCATCTGCGCCAATAATATCTTACAATAATGAATGCTTGCCGCTACCAACTGACATGAGATAGCAATCTCAATATGTATGAGGATATATCGAAACAAGGCTAAAGCAAGATATACTCCGTTGCAGACACGGCGCAGCGAAGATGCAGTAGGGAGTGGCGAGGCATATCTCGCCAACATGGAACATAGTGAACACTCGTTATTATAATTTTTTTTGTTGGGTATAACAATGGGTGTTATACGTCAACACAAAGACTTAAAAAACTCAACGTTTATTAACTCCGCGCTTCTAACAAACCAAAAAAGAGAACGTTCCTTTTTTATCTTCGCTTTTTAACCGAGGAAAGAGAAATTGTCTCTTCCCTTAAATGCCGATGTGAAATAAACTTTCTGGAAACATATATACAAAGGAGTAAAATTTTCCCAGTGGTTAGCTACACTCCTTCAGGCTCACTTTCTTCTTCTTCTTCCTCAGCTACGTAACGATGATTTCCATCAAAGTGATCCTTTTCGTGTTGTACCTTGTTTTCTGTCACAAGACAACACCCGTATCACACCCAATCCGATTCTATTACCAATCAATAAAGGGTTTATTGCCCTCAAGATTCAGAAAGAACAAGGACGTAACCAAGTTCAATTCATTCAATTTGGATTCCCCCGATAAATTATTCAAGTACGTGACATGGCATTCACGTGTAAGTCCATTGGAAATTGATTTGTTCATGCACAAGAATAACTCCACTTATTTCGTTGATTTGGATATCGCAAGAACTAAGTTACTTGTGCGTTTATTCCAACAATACTGGTGGAATGCATATGAAAATAAATCAGGTGAATTCGGCAAAATTCAAAATTCATTTGGAAACATTCCATATACTCCTTTGGGTACAGTACAATGTCTGTTTAAACGGGAATTGACAATTTTTGAAAAATACGATGTAAATTCCCGGATTTTGGCGTGGGATAAAAAATGGTTATTTGTATTGTCAACATTTACTACAATTGATCCAAAGACTAAAGGGAAAAGAACCAATGCTATTGCATTGACTAAATATGTTTTCAAGAAAAAGAGACTTACAGTGCCACCCGCTGAATATTTGGGATATTGTAATTTACTCGATGAAAAGAATGAGGAAATCAATGCTAGAAATTATGACCTTGTGAAGCATATGATTGATACTGGTGATTTGGACGCGCTTGCTGAAGAATTCTTGAAACAAACGTAGACACACACACACACACACACAGGGAGAGAAATAGATAGAGCCCTTAGAACCTTTATAGATTTAGAGTGACATAGAATAGATAAATAAATCACAATCACATTAAAACCAATAAGTATACACTTCCAATCACATTGAAATAATACGTATACACCCTTCTCCAATCAAGCCAAGCCGAACCCTTCATGGCCCTCGGTAATTGCCATCAATAACGACCCTCTCAAAGTCTCATAGTTTTCATATGCTGGTAAATCGATTTGGTTGAAACAGGTATGTGATGACGGTAATCGATCAGTTGCACCATAATCACGATGAATGCTAAACTTGCATGTACCACTAGCACCGGTCAATTCTTTGAATCCATTCAATGGCACCTTCGAAGTACCAGTTGCAAATTGCAACAATCTTGCTCTTTCCTCATTATCAAATGACTTGACAGCTCTCCAAAACCATTGAATTTGTACTGAAGATGCTGAATAATTGACATACTGGGTATGTGATTGCCAATCATGAACATCGATATCTGGCAATCCCGAAATCAAAAGCTCTAATTCCTTTTCATCAAATATGGCCACCAAATCTTTGGGGATAATCTCATGGAATCCAATCAAGAAGTTCTCCATTTGCTCCTCCACTGATGTTTGTAATCTATACTCAACCACTTTCTTAACATATAATTGTTTATTTTCTTCAGTTACAGGGATATTTGATCCATCGCGGATCAAGTCAATAACCTTGTGTTCACCATAATCATCAGTCTCAACACTAAGCGTTTCAGTAATGACATCAGTAATATCATTTTCCAACATCCATATAAGTGACTTGTAATATTCGAGATCCAAAGTCTCCATATCCTTCAACGATTGCGGTTGACCCAAAATACGTTTGTAAACGGCCCTTGAGAAATGACAATCCAAAAAGCAGTTATCATAAATTGCCTTACCAATTATACGTCCAATAAATTTGAAAAATGACAAATGTTCTGGATTGACGTACGATGTACGATTAGGATGGAACGTTGTCTTGTCCGAGACAACTGGCAAAAATAAAGCATAATCAGGATTAAACATTTGTCGACTCAAAACTTGGTACCATTCACGGGTAACTCCACCAGCATCAATACCTTGCTCACCCTTGAAGTTAATCTCCAACTTGGAATTTTTGAACTCATCTTTGGGTTTGAAAAACAATGCACGGTATGAGTCCAAAAACACTTGATCACGACGAATGCTGATCGCCAATTTCGAATTTTCCGGCTTGTCCTTGTGAAGTTTACGATCAAAATAATTCTTCTTGTTATCAAATTCCAACACTTTTGGATTCTTGACCAACATTCCAAATGGTCCGCTCATCAAATTTGGATTTGTTCTCACCATTTGATTCAATATCTTTTTATGTTCATCAGTAAAAGAGAAAAACAATGATTCAATGGGTTCCTTGGTAAAATCAATCTTCTTCACCTCGAATTTAGCATTCTCTTTGTTTTGAAGGTCACGGACTTTTCCATGTTTACAAACAACCATCAAAGCTTCAATCAATGGCAATAAGGCGTTGGCAATATTATGCAATTGTGGATTCTTTTCCAATACTCTCAAACATTCGCTCAAGGAATCCCAAAGATTTCCAAGCGCTAATTTCTTATAAAGGTCAGTAAGCTCTTCAACATCATTCTTTCGTTCCGACTGGTCTTTGTCTTTATGCTCAAACATGTAATCCAATGCCGTTAAAACACGAAGTAGTTTGGCTTGATCGGACGAATGAGCGCTAAACTTTGAAAATGCTTTGCTGTTTAAATTACCATTAGCCACCAAATCCAGGGTCAACTTGTTCAAGTCAGCGATGATCTTTTGTCCATACTCGGTTGCCTTCTTAGATAGCTCGTGCTTGAAAATTTCCAGTACGTTTTGCAACACAGATAGGTTTTGCATTGCACTAATAGTTCGCCTGAAGGTTGAATTGGAGCAATCATTACCAGTCAAAATTGCAATTATGCACCTGATGTTTTCCTCGGGGATGAATGGTGGTAAAAATGGCGCAGCTTTGCCTCCCTCTGATTTCTTTAATGCATACAATGGACGTGTGGATATTTGCAAGACTCTTGCTAACACATCCAAAAACGTCTGGTCCTCTGTCACCAGTTTATTATCCAACAATTTCAACAAATAATTAATTGGATACTTGTTCTCTTTGGCATTCTTTTTCGACTTCTTCAGGGGTAACAAATATTGGTTTTCGTGGTCTGTCAAAATAAAGTATCTCAAATGGCTATTTCTTTCAAGGAGGAAATCGATTGACTCGATAAATTGTATCCCTGTTGATATTTGGGTGGTATTTAACGGAATCCTACTCTTGACCTCCTTGCCACCTAATGCTCGATTGCAAACTTGAGTATAAATCTTTTGCATCAGACGCTGGTTAGTGAAGGCATCATGCAAAATGGCAAGCATCATGTTCACAATCTCAACTCTGCTATGCTTATTGTTACACATATATTGAAGCGTGTGGTAAATCTGCTCCCTTTGATTGATTGTTAATGGTGAGAAAAGTAATCTTATGATGGCCGCAACACCATTCCTATCTGTCAACGGTGTAAAGAAAATCTTTCCACTACTTTTCCTTTTATCCACTTGCGATGAAGAAGCTGCTTGTGAACTTTGAGGTCTCGATTGTTCGTCATCTTGATCATCCACTTCGTTTCCCCCGCTGGCATCCTCAAAATCATCTTGATGCTCGCCCCATTCGGAAAATCGTCTTGCTAATGACTCCAGCTGCAAAATCTCGTCTCGTATATTGCCAGGCAAAGCGTCCAAGAAATCAGGGTCAATTTCACGCGCATCAGAACCACTTGAAGTTGCATTCGCACGTCTCTCTCTCACATACAGGGCAAAAACCTCCTCTCGCATATCTTCCGGGAGAGCTTCGATATAATCTGGATCAATGTCAGTTCCACTAATATCAACATCTCTATCGCCAATTCTAACGAAAATTGGATCCCTTGGAGGCTCGTTTGCTGCATTCGCTTCTCTCTGTTTGGCTTCCTCTTCACGCCTTTTTTCTTCTTCCTCCAATTGCTTTTTTCTTCTCTCTTCTTTTTCCTTCCTTATCTTTTCAAGATCAGCCTTCTTTTGGTTATGAGCTTCAATACTTTTACCTTCAATTCTGTTGACAATGCCAGGTATTACTCGCAACACCAAGTCCTCCTCATCCTTGGGGTCGAACATCTTCAATGAATCCACCCATCTTTCATTGGTTGACTTTATATGAAGTGTGTGGGTGCGATCCGTATGACGACCGGCTTGCCCAATCTGAATCATATTTTCAAAAAGTCTTCCAATCGTAGTGGGCCCTGTAACTCGAGTACCATCTTGGCTGATTTCAAATGAGCCAGGGAGGTTACCTTCCCTAAACAAACCATCCAACAACAAAGATATGGGAGATGTGCCATCCATTCGTCCATTACCAGCTTGATCAAAAACTCGTCTTAAAGCGTTATGAGAGGGCAAGACTGCTAAATCTTGTTGCGATTCAGAGTCGCTTTCCTCCTCTGAGCTCATATCCGTAACATCGCCCTCTCTTCTGAACCTGAATCCACGGCCACTTCTATCCTCATCTGGATTGTACTCTTCAAAACCAATGTTAATGTGTGCTCCTCCATGCGTATGATTATGATTGTGGCCACGGCTAGGACCATGACCATTTGGCCAATCCTCTTGCAGTTCGTTTTCACTTTCCAATTGCTCAATCCAACCATCCAACTCATCCTCATCATATTCGCTTTCCTCTTCATCTCCACTGTAATCTTCCCCACTAATGGGTTCGGCATCAATATCAACTTCCACATCAACATCCTCATCGTCTTCATCGTCTTCGTCCTCATCTTCATCCTCATCATCATCCCCGTAAACAAAACCTTCTTCACCAGAAGAGTCGATGTCTAGTTCATCAATAATCTCAATATCATCAAGACTTCCATCTGAACCTTCCTCTTCATCATAAGGACCTTCTTCCATTTCAATATCCAGCGGCTCATCATCTTCTCCAGAGTCAAAAGAAGAAGCAGATTCCATGGAATCGGAAGCCTCGGCTGATATCATTAAATGCCCATCGTCATCATAATAGTCATCTTCTTCACTATCGACGTCCACATCGTACATTCCTAATGTTGAATTACGGAACAAATCAGGAGTATCATCACGATCCTCATTTTCATCATCAGGGACAATGTCGTCATCGTCATTCTCTTCCTGACCACCTTCAGCGAAAAGTTCCTGGAACTCAACCTTGTTTTTACCCAAATGTGTTATAGGCTTCAAGGCGGCTTTCTCCACTTTGTCAATATCTGGAAAGTTCAAGTCAAACTCGGCAATCAAATTGGTCAAGGTTATAGGAATTTGTTTTTCAATGTAAACTTTGGATATATGGAACATGTCATATTGCGTAGCATCCTTGTTAAGTAAAGGACCAATGGTATCACGAAACTTTGGCGAAATTAACAGCCCACTTAATTCAAACAAATCCAACAACTTGGAATATCTCGAACGTGCAACAACATTCAATTGAGATGCTTCTTTCATCGCTTTGGCAACCAAATCTACCACAAACCTTCGTATTAAAGCAAGATCCGGGTCTTCCTTCTTAGAATCGGTGCCATCGCGGATGTTCAGCACGGGCGAGGAGATCAAACACATCAATGCCATTTTTGCAGTTGATGAAACAGCAGCTCGTCTTTCTAATTCCAACCCGGACGCACTCAACAGTTGCGTTGGAATCAACTGATGCAAAAAACAGTTCAACGAAGTTGACCTTAGTTTCACGTCGTCACGTTTTTTTTTGGAAAAAGTGAGAAAGTCAAACTTTGCTTGTTTGTATGAACCCAAAAGTTCAACAATGCTTTGCAAAATGAAACAGATATAAGCAAAATTTGGGTTTGCAAAAATGTCAACAGCTTTGTCTTTCTCCTTTCCACTCTTTGTTTTCGCATCTTTCTCGGGATCGGATACCCAGTCAGTCTTAATCGCGGCCATTAATTCAGTCAACAACATATTCATAACTGTGCCCAGCTCGAGTTTCGTTGGATTAGTCTCGCTCGGAGCATCATTGTCTTCGGAAGGTAGTGTCTTAGGTGCAGTTGTAACAACCAAATCACCAGATGATAAGGACGAATTCTCCCCATCGTATCCATCAAGTATGATCTTTTTCGATAGAGCATCAGTCAATGCCAGCAGACTTCGAAACACTAGCGACATGTTGTCCTTGAGTAAATCTTTCAAGCTTTTGATCAGCTTGAAACCGGAATTTAACAACAGCTTTGCCAACTCCGGTTTCATATAGGCTTCAATTACGTCGTTTGTCTCAAAACAGTAGCGCAGGATCAAAACAATGCTTGTTTTAAGGGACGCTTCGACCGCCTTGTCCTCACCGGCGTTTTTTGCTGATTTATATAAACATTCCAACAATGACAATTTCGAGATCTGTTCCGCTGTAGTAGATTCTTTTGCAAGCAACGTCAAAACACGAGCTATACCATTTGCCGATTTAACATTCGTCACATTCTCAACTTTGGAAACTTCTTGTATGAAAAGATCCTTCAAAGATTTGATGTCACTTGTCGACTCATTTGCTTTGTATCTTATCCCTTCGTGTCTCGTGCTTTCGGCAGCAGGGATGTCTTCTTGGACTAACTTTTGCTCGAGAATTGCCATGAGGTAATGATAAGAAGGTTCATCGACAGCAGAAGGACCAACCGAAGACGCAGTAAACAAACTGTTCACCTTCTTTAAAGCATCATTATGAGGGTAGCGTTTCTTTTGAAGTAAAATTGAAATAAGATGCAAGTACACGGCGTATTCGTTACTTTCCAAATCACCATAACTTGCTATATTGATGAGTTGATCAATGCGCTCACGCTCCTTCAATGAATAAAGGAGCTCCGCCACCAAGTGAGTGGCTTTAGGGTAAATGACAGCTAACTCGATCCAATCGTCATCCATTGCTGTCCAAATATCTTTGCATTTGTCAAAAATTTGCCTAGAGGTAAGATAGTCACCTTCATCCAAAGAAAAATCAATGTCGGCCGAGTTGAATTCCTCAGCAAAATTTTTCCAATCATCTTCTTTGAAATTGTCAAACTCCTGACAAGAGATTGTTCTTCCCTCACGTATCGCCGCTAAATCCGGTTCATGATCAAAATAGTGCTCTGCTTGTGACTCAGAAAAGCCCAAGGAAATAAGGTATGCAACTTGATCCATATCAGGAAACACACGTCTAACATCCAAAGGTTTGAAGTTGTCCGTACACACAGTCGAGTGGTACAGGTGTGATGCGATGTAAAGTACCTGCTCGACTAATGGTGTTGGTATATTCAGTTTAACGACCGCGTTGTCATCAGCATCTACTACTGTCCTTGTCAAGTCAGAAACCAATCTCAATGCTTCGAAAGATACTTGAACCAAAAAGGACATCGTGATACTTCTTTCCAAAGGTCCAAAAGGTTTACTCAGATAGTACGATTTGTAAAACGGAAAGTTACCCAAATCAGATTCATTGACACTTTTGGCGAAAATCATTAAATTTTGGCTCAAAGCATTTTTGACGATGCTACTTTTATTCGGGCAAATGTACTTGAGATTTGCTGTTTTCTGAACTTCTTCTGGATCCATATCTAGCAAATCTTGCCACAACTCGTAAGTGAGATCTCTCAACACCAGGTAAAACGACGATTGAAACAAAGCAATAGCGAGTGGAATGTACACAGTTTCACGAGTACGCTCCTTTTGATTGAGAATGTACAAGTTGACATTCGATAGAGCCAAAATGTAACATTGTTGATTATACTTGGACTCAAATGTTCGTTTATACGCATCCGTCATTACTTTTGCAATCCCCAACAACAATGAGACGGCATCTCTTTTCGTTTGATGATGTGCATGATCCACCCTGCGAGGGATGCATGTTCTAACAACTGACGCAAATATAAGAGCGACGTAGCCTTGAAAATAGTAATTGAATGTACGAAGCTGAAGGGTATTTTTAAATTTGGGATTAGTACCGCTCGTATTCATTTTGCTGTCTGCTGGGTCGCAAACATTGACTTGCAATGGAGGGCTATCGTTGGGAAAATTAGACGTCATTTTCAACACTTCATCTGGGGTTCGATTTCTCAAAATAGTTTCCTCGACAACACTTCTTTGCAAAAGCAAAAACAACCTTGAAACAAAGCTTTGATGAGAGCCAAACATATCAACTATCTGCTTGATTCTTTCTGTAAATAGTAATCCCAAATTAATATAGATCTCTGTCAATGCAAAAAGCAACACATTTATCTGACCCAAGTTCTGTAACAACTCTGTTCCTTCGGCTTGACTGATGGTATCAAAGAAAGACTCCTCCTTGGTAAAAAAAATGTACCTTTCCACGTCCTTGAGCTCGAGCATTTCTCTAAGCTTTTCAATTATCATTGGAAACCCGTAATCTCTGTCCTCATCATCAAAGTATTTGAATATTCCCATTAGCGAGGAGATTCCATTGGATAAAAAGTAATCATAAGGTGCTCTTTTGATTGTCAAGAATTTAAGCCATTTTGCAAAACCAATTTCACGTGCTACATCTTCACCCCACAGTCCACTCTCTTGTAGCAACCCTCCAAGAAAAAAGAATACATTATCAAGTAAAATAGAGCAATCATTCTTGTCCCAGCTCTCGATTTCCTTACCGTCGCTCACATTGATATCGGGTACTTCTTCTTTTGAGTAATAGAAAGGTCCTGAAGGCGCCTCGTATAGTTTTATGCCTTCAATATGTTCATCAACATAAAACATAATTTGCTCAATCAATTTCAGTACTTGCTCTAAAATCATAGGCTTGAGGCTAGGGTAATGCCTACCTAACTCATCAAAGGAGCATCCCAAATTCGTAGCCATGTCCGATTTGACTAACACTTTTGCTATTGTAAGTTGATAAAACGTTTCGAAAAAAATGGGGATGCTTTTCTTCTTAACGACTTTATTTAAACCGTCATTGTTTAAGCAAATAGCACCAAGAACTTCGGGAAGCGACATCAACAACTGTCCCGATGGAATAAATAACCGTTTGTAGTTGTCTAGGATCGAATCAATAACTTTCGCTTCGTTCAATATTGAAAACGCTGTGGGTTCATTATGGATGATGAAGAAAACAGAGTCTATAGTACATGCCAAAATGGCCGGACCAAATATCTCTGGTTGATTAATAATCTTGTTGAAGCTCACAAGGATTGGTGAGTCAAATAAGTTCCTAAGTCTATCCCCATGGTCGGAATTGAGTAGATCAGCAACAAACTTCATCAAATTTCTCAAAAAGTTGGCTTTTCTCAATGGAATTTTTGTGTATGGTGGACATTCACCATAAGTGTCTTCATCTGGTGATCCCATGAGAACAGCATTTACCTCAAATTGAATATCACTGATTAGTGAGTTGAAGCCATCATTTGCAATGAACTCGTCAAGGGATTCAGGGAATCCTGATATGAACAAAGATAGCAGATGCACCGCAGCAGAGCATGTCCACTTGTACTTGGAATGAATATCTAAAAATGGCATCAAATCGTTGAGCAATCCACCTGATGCAAGACGTGGTAAAATGCTCTTTGTATTGATCATGTTAGCAAGCATATTGAAGAATAGTATGTTTCCCTTTTCAAAGTAGTCATCGTTCTCTTCAGCAACGGATGCCTTAATCAGTCTTAAACATTGAAACAATACACCATGGCTCACATTTCCTCCCATACATCTTAGTATGTCACTTCCCCATACTTTCTTCATTGAAATACACTCAAGCGCTTTCATGGCCGCGTAGAATACGGACCTCGGGACGTGGTCACTATTTTCAGGCAGAATAGCATCCACAAGAAAGCTCAAGATATAAGGCTCTGCCTCGAGCAACTTTGTTGACGCATTTTGGTGTGACAACATACAGCAGGTGAAGGCTGCAGCATAACATTTCATCTGAATAAGTTTCTCCCTAAGTTCAAATGCATGCTGCGATTGTGTATTGAACGATTTTGCCACTTCCGAGACTAGGGCAAATGTAAACCAGGATGATCTGGGTAAAGTTTCCATTCCTTTCAAAAATATTTGTTCCAATGGCATCTTGGAGACTGATTCCTCCGGAACAGAAAAGAGTTGCAAACCTTCTGAAACAACAACTTTCTCATGTTTTCTTTTAGAAGTGGTGCTTCTCGGGGTCTGTTCGCCAAATTTTGCCTGCGACAAGGTGGATTTGTAATATTGGAAATTGATACTTTTCCATTTTTGTGGGAGCACCTTTGAGTGCCGTAAAGTGTCGACGAAGTTGTAATGATCTCCTATGATACTTGACTTTTCCTCCGTATTCTTTTGTTCGCTTTCCACTCGTCTCAGATGGCAATCTTGTGGAACCAACGGGGGAAAGGCTTTAGCAATTTCAAGTATCTTGTCTCTTGTATCCTTCGGAGCCGAGTAACGAGATGCGCCTGTCACCACAAATTTTTCACTAATCAAAACAGCCACTTCTAACGCTTTTAGCCTTACATCCACCGTGGGCGTATTGATCAACGCGTAAATTCTTTCCATGCTTGAGTAGATATGCTTATCTGAGCAATTGCTAAGTAACGTGTTTGTGAATTCGAGGCAAGTCACAATAACCTCCGCTTCTCTCTCAGGAATGAGACGTAACTTTGGACACTCATTTTCCAAATCAAACTCTTTGATGTACCTGGCAAAGATCTCATCAATGCGATTGAGAACTGGGATCCAATGCAAAAGGTCGCCTCTAGGTCTTTTCCATTTCAAGTTTGATTTCAACAAAGTAATGAATCTTTCTTCATCAAAGTTGGTCAAATCATCAATTAATGACCTGATTGGTGCAGCCAACTCCATTCGCTGTAAATGTTCCCTCTTGTCTATGATCATGACTTTTTGATTCCTTGTATATTGCAGCTTTTGATGGAAAAGAAAATAACAAAAAAAAAAGTCGAATGAATGAGAAGTTCAAAAGAGGGTATTGCATAGATCTGTCTCTAATCGAGCAGTTGCTCCTCCAAAGAGAGAGAGAGAAAAAAAAAAAAGATAGAGAAGCACAAAAAAACAAGCAAATTCACTAGGAGAAGAATGACTATATAGCCAGAAAATAGAGTGTGATATTAGTAATTCTTAACTCCCTGGGTAAATGGCAATAGAGTGCATAGGATTATATCAGCCTGGCTTCAAATGACACATCACCACCACGTCCCCAAGTGACAAATACAATCGTTGCAGTTGCCTTGGGAGCTACCAACTCAACTTAATGCCTCGGACTTTTGCACACAAAAGCGCAGTTGAAAATGATGATGTAACAGACTCATTTCTTACAATTCCATTGTCCAACACACAATCATGTCTTACCATAAACGAAATCGAGAAAAAGGTGAAGCGGATGCACAGTCCGGAAAAAAGTTTCGAGGAGCTCTGTATCAAAAAGGAGACGATACTGACAGTGGTACAAAGAAAAGTGGAAGAGGGCTCGATGTTGATATCCACCCGTTGTTACGTTCGTTGGATTCAACAATTCCTAACACCTCTACTGACAAGCAGACCTCCAAGGGAAAGAAATGGTTCGATCCAACAGCGTATAATCCTTACATGAATCATTCGAGTAGTATAGCGGTTCATAAACCTAAACCTTTGAAGTTCAACAAACAAGGCAAATACATACAACAGGCAGAAAAACTTAGAGAGAAGTTGAGAATAGAAGAGGAGGAGAGAATGAGGCACCAAGAATTGGCAAATAAAGGTTTAGTTCCTGATGTTAGCTTGGATGAGGAGCTGTATCAACCAAGTTATCCACCATTGATTGAATGGTGGGATAGACCATACTTGCGAGATAACAACTACTCATATATAAATGACGAGAGCCGCAGAATACTAGATAATGATGATATGCCCATTACGTCATACATTCAGCATCCGGTGCTCCTTCAACCCATTTGGCTCAACACCAACTCATCTAATGCTACGCCAATGTATTTGACCAAAAAGGAACGGAAACGAATGAGAAAAAACGACCGTCAAATTCGACATAAGGAAATGCAAGACAGGATCAAACTAGGATTGGAACCGCCACCAGAACCCAAAGTCAAGCTTTCCAATTTAATGAACGTGTTAACAAATGAAGTAATACGAGATCCAACAGCTATAGAGAATCGCGTCAAGCAGCAAGTTGAAGATAGATTGCAAAAGCATCTAGCTGATAATGAAGCGCGCAAGTTGTCTAAAGAAGAAAAGCATGCTAAAATTTATGCAAAGCAGGGGCAAGATTTGGCCAAGGGAATATTCACCACTGTCTACAAGGTGAATAAGCTAGATAATCCACAACATCTATTTAAAGTGGACATGAATGCCAAGCAGAACAACTTGTTTGGAATTTGTTTGAAAAATCCAAATTTCAACTTGATTATTGTTGAAGGTGGAGAGAAATCGATAAACCATTATAAAAAGTTGTTGATGAATAGAATCAAGTGGGATGAGGAAGCGGCACTGAATGAGAACACCACTGATCAAATGATGACAAACTCAAACACAACTGTAAACAGCTTATCCCATGATAAGGGATGTATCGTGATCTGGGAAGGAAGGCTCCCCAAGCTAAACTTTCAAAAATGGAGTTTTATGTATTCTCGAAATGACCAAGAGGCAATCAATGTACTAAGAAAATTTGGATTGGAAAATTATTGGAGACTAGCCAAGAGTGAAGTAAGAGACTAGATATGTTAAAAGATGTGTGTAATAAATGAAGCGTTTTTATTTTGGTAGAGTATGTGACTTCCATTAACAAATAAGATTCTGTCATCTTTCTGTGTGGGGGAGACAAAACCGAGATCCGAAAAAATTCAACAAAATATCAATCAAGCTCAACTCGTTTGAAGAAAGAGTGTTGACAAATAACAGACACAATGGGTTCAGCATACACTATCTTAGGTAAACAAGTCCCAGCACATGTTGTATGTATTTTATTGAGTGATTTGCTTCGAGCATTCTGGTATACTAACAATTCTCAAGTTATCCATTCTTACATTGGGTTCAGTTGCTGCAGGTGTTGCTATTCCTAAAGTTTTGGGAAGTAACGATGCGAAGAAGAATGTTCCTGCTAAACCTGCTCCTCCAGTGGCTCAAAGTAAAGAAGACGACTTCGATTTAGAGAAATTCATAAAGTATGTTTCATTACCTTATGTATCATCTATTTCAAATACTAACAATGTATCTTATAGTGAATTGACCAAGGAAGAGACAAAGTAGTAGAGTTATTAAATAGATGGATTAGACAAAAGGTTGAATAACTGATAGTTCAAAAATAAATGATGTTAGATTTGATTATTGGAAGGTCAGTATACTTCATTGGCGTAGTACTAAAGACAACTTTCATCAATCTTTCCTAGCTGTTTTGTCCGTGAGTAATGTCGGATAATGATGCAACTCCCTTCCTGCTTATGCAACAGTGGTCAGATTGCTTGTCAAAAGTACCTAAGCACAGTAAAATCTTGGTTGGTTGGTTTGTCTAGATTGAGCAGGTTTTTAAACCTCTACTCACCAGTCGAGTGTCTTTTTCATCTCTGGAACGAATTCACTTCTTCTTTCAAGCCATTTTAATTGAACTCCGATACGGCATTATTCTTTTATAGATTTTCGTGTTTGGCAAGTATTTGGAGTAGATTAGATAAAAGCCGAACTCGTAGCTTGCTTTGAAATGAAATTGTAGAGAGGAGAGTTTTGTGTGCATTGATTATAAATCATTTGTTATTGTTGTTGATATAAGATTGATACCAAATTGGGATGGCATCTTTGTTTATGTTTACGTTTATGCTTGTGGCGTTTGATGTCACATTATTAATCTTTAAAAGAAGTACCAAGTAAACACCACTAAAACTGTGTTAATACGTGTATATGATTTTGTGGCAGGGGCGTGCACTTTGCAAAAGGAAACGAAGAAAAACATTTCGCGTTTTTCCCTCTTCTTACGCGTCCTCCGTACTTTTATATAAAACTAATACAAATCTCTCTCTTTCCTTTTCCCGTTCCTCTTCTTTTAAAGATACAACTGCTTCTACTACTCCCCCTATACTACTAGTCCAGCATGTACGTGTTTAAAAGAGATGGTAGAAAAGAACCAGTACGCTTTGACAAAATCACAGCTAGAGTACAAAGATTATGCTATGGGTTAGACTCAAATCACGTTGAACCTGTTGCTATTACCCAAAAAGTCATTGCTGGTGTATACCAGGGGGTTACAACTATTGAGTTAGACAATTTGGCTGCTGAAACTGCTGCAACTATGACCACCATTCATCCAGACTATGCGGTTTTAGCTGCAAGAATCGCGGTATCTAACTTGCATAAACAAACCATCAAATTGTATTCCCAAGTTTCAAAAGACTTGTACGAGTACATCAACCCAGAAACGAATCTTCACGCGCCTATGATTTCAAAGGAAACTTATGACATTATTCAAGAAAATGCTGATGAGTTAAACTCAGCAATTGTTTATGACCGTGATTTCAACTACAATTACTTTGGATTCAAAACTTTGGAGAGATCATATTTGTTACGTATTAATGGAAAAGTTGCTGAAAGACCACAACACTTGATTATGAGAGTTGCTATTGGTATCCATGGAAGAGATATCCCAAGAGTTATTGAGACTTACAATTTGATGTCTCAAAGATACTTTACTCATGGTTCTCCATGTTTGTTCAATGCCGGTACTCCAAAACCACAAATGTCATCTTGTTTCTTGGTTGCAATGAAAGAAGATTCTATTGAAGGTATTTATGACACTTTAAAGACATGTGCCTTGATTTCAAAAAGTGCTGGTGGTATTGGATTGCATATCCACAACATTCGTTCCACTGGTGCCTACATCGCTGGTACCAACGGTACTTCAAATGGTATTATTCCAATGGTTCGTGTTTTCAACAACACTGCTCGTTATGTGGATCAAGGTGGTAACAAGAGACCAGGTGCTTTTGCTTTATATCTTGAACCATGGCACGCTGATATCTTTGACTTCATTGAAATTAGAAAGAACCATGGTAAGGAAGAAATTAGAGCTAGAGACTTGTTCCCAGCTTTGTGGATCCCAGATTTGTTTATGAAAAGAGTTGAGCAAAATGGTGATTGGACATTGTTCTCTCCAAATGAAGCTCCAAACTTGGCTGATACTTATGGTGACGAATTTGTTGAGTTGTATGAGAAATACGAGAAAGAAGGTCGTGGTAGAAAGACAATCAAAGCTCAAAAATTGTGGTATTCCATCTTGGAGGCACAAACTGAGACTGGTACCCCATTCATGTTGTACAAGGATGCTTGTAACACCAAGTCCAACCAAAAAAATTTGGGTGTTATTAAATCTTCCAACTTGTGTTGTGAAATTGTTGAATATTCGGCACCAGATGAAGTTGCTGTTTGTAACTTGGCTTCGATTGCTTTACCTTCTTTTATTGAGCAGGATGGTAAGCATGCTTGGTACAACTTTGACAAGTTGCATGACGTCACCAAAGTTGTTACACGTAATTTGAATAGAGTCATTGATCGAAACTACTACCCAGTTCCTGAAGCTGAGAGATCAAACATGAGACACAGACCAATTGCCTTGGGTGTCCAAGGCTTGGCTGATGCATTTATGGTTTTGAGAATCGGATTTGATTCCCAAGAAGCTAGGGAATTGAATATTCAAATTTTTGAAACAATCTATCATGCTGCTGTTGAAGCATCAATTGAATTAGCGGCGGAAGAAGGTCCCTATGAAACTTACCAAGGCTCACCAGCATCGCAAGGTTTGTTGCAATACGACTTGTGGAACAGAAAGCCAACTGAATTGTGGGATTGGGATGAATTGAAAGAAAAGCTTGCCAAACACGGTATGAGAAACTCCTTGTTGGTGGCTCCAATGCCTACTGCTTCTACATCACAAATTTTGGGTAACAATGAATGTTTCGAGCCATACACTTCAAATATTTACTCTAGAAGAGTGTTGGCTGGTGAGTTTCAAATTGTTAATCCATACTTGTTGAAAGATTTGGTTGATTTAGGAATTTGGAATGACGCTATGAAGAGTAGCATTATTTCAAACAATGGTTCCATTCAAGCTTTGCCAAACATTCCAGACGAAATCAAGGCATTGTACAAAACTGTTTGGGAAATCTCGCAAAAGCACATTATTGATATGGCTTCTGATAGAGCTGCATTCATCGACCAATCACAATCATTAAACATTCACATCAAAGATCCAACCATGGGTAAATTGACAAGCATGCACTTTTATGGATGGAAGAAAGGATTAAAGACAGGTATGTACTACTTGAGGACGCAAGCTGCTTCTGCTGCTATCCAGTTCACCATTGATAAAGCCATTGCTGAATCAGCTGGTTTGAATGTTGCTTCTTTGCACAAATTGAACAGACCAAAATACTTGTCCAAGTCTAGAAATGGAGTTGCATCTAATGATAACTCTTTTGAAAAAAGCCCTTCGACTGAACCAACCTCTTTGGAGAACCTGGTTGCAGAATTGAAAATAGAAGACAAATCAGAAAAACTGGAAGATACGAAGAATGAAGAGGGAGAAGCAGAACCTGTTGATAATAGAACCATAGAGGAGATTGAAAATGATATTTACAGTGCAAAAGTAATTGCCTGCGCAATTGACAACCCTGAGTCATGTACCATGTGCTCCGGTTAAGGGGGGTATAGAGCCATACCAAGTTTGTCTTTCTTTTTATCTTGCTTCTTTTTTGTTATCTGGTTAGTAAGTTCTGTTTAGTTTTGTTAATGTTTAATGTAAAGTTCAGTTTTGGATTTAGAAGAATGGGGTGTAGGTTGTAAATGCCTGTGGAAATTGGAGCAAAGTACACGCTTTTAGGTGTGGTGTATTTGTTAGTGGGGAGAAAACAAAAATTTCATTTGCAACACACATGTAGTGCAAACTATCTATAAATAGATAACATCAAAAATCTTTATGAAGAATAAAAAGTCAATAGATTTTGGCAACCAAGATTTGAATTTGCAACAGAATCAATCAGAAGGTCTGGTCAATAAGATTTCTGACTTGTCAAATCGACTTCCACAAGATCCTCAAGATATACCCTTGGCTGATCTTAATCCATCTAGAATGTCTGAATCGGAGTTGTTAACCGAAGACTATGAGAGAGAATCAGTGGATGAATACGTGAGGCTATATCATCGAAATAGAAAAGAAAGATGGCTCTACAAGACAAAACTGTTTTTCCAAAAATTGTGGAACGGCCCGGAAGAGCCTAGGGATGATTACGCACCCCGAATATCAAAGTTGGAGTTTCTTGAAGAACTACCGGTTAAATTTAACCAAAATATACCATTGTCATATAGAAGAATCTTGCTAACTGTGTATCTTTTATTCTGGTTTGGGTTGTGCTACTCAATCTTGATCCCTTACTTGACAGTGCCTCCTTATTCGTCTGATGAATCCACCACCCCACACATTCATAGTCTAACGTGTCTGTCACTGCGTGAATTTTGGGACGGCAAAAATGCCGCATGCGGATTGAATGGAGAATCGTGTCCTGAGATTGCCAAACACAGTGGTGGCAATGATGTGGTGATACGATGTCCAGCCTTGTGTGATCGTGGAAGCTGGACGTATTCTTTGATTCCAATAGGTGATCAAAGGATCAAACATAGAGGTTACTTTATTGGTGGTGGTGATAAAGTTGCTACTAAAATTGACGATACTCAACTTACAAATCCGTATCGAGCCGATTCATATCCCTGTGGGGCAGCGGTGCATGCTGGGCTAGTTTCGCCTTTTTGGGGTGGGTGTGCTCGCATATCACACAATAGCAAAAATCAACCTTTTTTTGAACCAGCCAAAGGTCATTACGGTGTGGACGATTCCATTGGATTTAAATCATTCTTTAAGCTGTCGTTTTATTTCAAGATATTGAGAATTAACGAGGAGACATTCCACCAATGCCATGATCCTCGAATTGTGATACTCATCATAAATGTTCTTCTTGGACTTCCTATTGTCTACCTTGCAAGTGGTGCTGCAGTGTATTGGATAATAAATGTAGTTGGCTTTTGGACTATTTGCTTGGCCACTGATCCACCAATCGTTGTGGATGCCTCAGATCCGCAAGACTTTGCTAGCTTGATTTCAATCGGTTTGGAAAGGTTTCTACCCACGTGTTCCATCTTGTATATTTTATGGCATTGTTCAGCCAAGAGAACTCTTTCGGAGCCCACATCTTCTGATGAAAAGATGTCATATCTCAGTCGCGTTATCCTATGGTATCCATTGTTTTGGTTAGGCGTGTTAAACAACGTGAGTTTTGACAGACTCCCTGTTGATCGACTTACAATCAGCGACTTGAAAGAACAGTCGGGTGCACTTTTAGCGGTTTCATCAATTATCCTCACTATTTCTATTTGTGCAGTCATTCAGGCTTACAAGATCTGGTTATCCGGTCGGTTCCGCAAATACTTAATGGTTTATTCAACATTTGTATTGGGATTAGTTCTTTTGGCACAGTTGCCCGGTTTGAGTTTGAGAGTGCACCACTACATTTTAGCTATGCTTTTAATTCCAGGTTGTGCAACAAGGGGCCGAACGGCTCTTTTATTCCAAGGGATTTTATTGGGATTGTTTCTTTCTGGAGCATCGAGGTGGGGTTTGGCAGCAATTGCCGAGACTATTACCTCACTCAAAAGAGATGATCCATTGGGTAAAATTTTACCACCGACTTTCACTGCTTATGACTCTAGCTCGGGAACTTTGCAGTGGCAACTTATACCTGATGGTGTGACAAACGTGGCAGCTTATAATAAGTACTCTTCAATTTCGTTGTTGATCAATGACATTGAGTATTATGTCTTAGACAATGTTTCCTCGCTAGATTTGAGAAGCATTTTGAGCAATGCTACTGCACCGATCTATGATTTAGTTGAGGAAACACTTAAAAATGGAATCAAGGATAGCAACGGGGATATCCCCTTGTATATTCGAATTGGAAGGAAAATACCAAATACAAAGGTGTATAGTGATTTCTCAAATGCGGCTGTTTTAAAATGGCCCAGTGGAAACCTCACGTTACCGCTACCCGGATTAACTTGAAGTGGGAGGTACCGTACTTGTTGGAGTAAAGACTAGTGAGGTTTTGCTAGAATCTAATAGGGAAGAAGGTCTTGGGTGGCCGTTGCTTATAGAGTTTATACGCGCATTGTTGTGTATAGGGAGATTAAGTTTAAGGTGCTACTTCTGTCTCCACTAACAAGTACATTCTCTATTGACCAAGTATCACTTCCTCTTCGGTATTTCCCTGTTTACATTTCGGCTCTTAATCCATGTATAGGAAAATTCTGAATTTTTGTGTCACTCTCCTGCAATCAGGGCTATTATGCAAAACCAAAACTTTCACAAGTTTCAATTGCTAAATGGTCCAAACAACATGAAAACAATACTTCAACACTTTTAACTAATCTTGTTTCTTGATTATGATGATGTTGTTCTCAGGACCAAGGATTACGCCATATGTGCACAGGATAACCCTCGTGCGAGCGAAAAACATTACTATATTTGCCAGATTCAATAGCACCAAGACACCTTGCCAAGCAAGTGAAACCCGTTCTCAGGAACCACCCAAAGCCAACATAAGGTGGTACTATGCTTCGGATGTTCCTATATCGAAACCCGAATGGTTTAGGTATACTAAAACAAAAGACCCCGAATCATTTCTTCCGTTTTCAGAATATGATTCGAATCGGTTAGAAAGGGCCTTCAAGAATAAATCTAACAAGCCGATTGAAGTTAATGAAGATAAGCTCTTTGAAGTCAACATTGACAAATTTGAGTTAAGTCCGGTTTACTGGGAAGGTCCAGTCTATGAAGTGCGCAGAGGACTTTGGTTCACCACTGATGGAACTCCGTTACCCAATCAAGTCAGCAAAAAACTCGAACAAGACTATGATGTGGTTAAACCATACTTGTTTGAAAACAATATCAGTAAGAAGAAACTGAAGGGAAATAAAGACAAGATTTCAAAGTTTAACAAGTTGCGAGCTGAGAAGGAGAAACAGAAGCAGCACAAGGTTGATTTGTCTCGGCAAAAAGATGTTCGTAACCTTGACAATGGACAATTAGTGTTGTATTTCAATGAGAGCAAAGCAGTGATGTTTCCTGATACATACGATTCAGATTTCCAGATTGATGCTATACGATACTTTGGACCCAACCCAGTTTCACTACTTGGTGTCAATCACATCCAACGTGGTTACACTGAAGAGTTGAAAGAAAGTTTGTTTGACAAGTTGCCCGAGAATCCATTACCAAGTATCGCCGATACATTCCAACAAGAGTTTGGAAACGTATTGGGTAAATTAAGTTCGGATTCTGGTGAGTCAAAGAAAGAAAGTGTTGATACAGATAATAGTATAGACAATGATGTTGATGACAAGCATATGCAACAATACCTTGAGGCTGACTATGACTTGGACACTTCAGAAAGCAAATCCAATAGGGAAATTGAACATCTTATTTTCTGCATCCATGGAATTGGACAGGTGTTGGGGAGCAGGTATGAATCTGTTAATTTCACACACAACATCAACGTCCTACGTAATACAATGAGAAAAGTATTTGAAGAGAATGATGATTATCAAAAGTTGGCTTATCCAAAGGGTAACGTTGATAAAAGCAATAATCGTACTCAGGTGTTCCCCATATCTTGGAGGCATCGCGTTGATTTTTCACCTCTGAGAACCCAACAAGAGAATAAGGATTCACGTTTACCAACACTTTCACAATTGAATGTTGAAGGGATTCGAGCATTGAGAAACATAGTTGGTGATGTGGTGCTTGATGTGTTGTTATACTACGAACCGAAATATTTGAAGCAGATATTCACAAGCGTCACATCTGAATTGAACAGGGTTTACAAATTATACAAGGAACGGAACCCCAACTTTAACGGGAAAATACATATTCTAGGTCACTCATTGGGCTCTGCTATCGCATTTGATATTCTTTCCGGACAAAGTGGTACAATTAAAGGTTCCATTGATGTGTCGAAAGATCTTGGTTTCGAAGTTGAGAATTTGTTTCTTGCTGGCTCTCCAGTGGGGATGTTTAAGCTTCTTGAAGGAAAAAACATTGAAGCTAGACCAACAAAAGATTATGAACCATCAAAAGATGCACCTATTGTAGCTCCTAAATGCAAAAACTTGTACAATGTGTTTCACCCGTGTGACCCAATTGCGTATAGGATCGAGCCATTGGTGTCCCCCAAATTTGGTGATTTCAAGCCGGTTCCTGTAAAGTTTGCCGTTAAAGGTTTCAACAGTCAAATTACGGAATTGGCAAGTTTTGGTGATGAGATTTCCGACAAGATTGCTTCTGCAGTCAAGTGGTTAAACATTACAAAGAAGGGGAAAACTGCTGATGCTAAATCCATAGATGAAAAAGCGCAACAAGAGAATGCATTGGGTGATATTATATCCAGTATTGCATTTTCAGAAAAGGATGCAAATGATGGCGACGAAGAAGAGAGTGCAAAGCGGAAATTGACACCAAAAGAGTTATCGATCCTTACGTCATTGAATAATACTGGAAGAATTGATTATAGTTTGCCAATGGGAGTGCTTGATTTCAGTCTTATATCTGCCGTTAGTGCCCACATTTCCTATTTCGAAGACGAAAATACGGCTGGATTCATAATGAAGGAGGTCTTGTCGAAACAAAATCCACCAAAGAATGAAACAGTTACTCTATATTAAAGAACAATCTCAACTTGAAGAAGGTTCATCCAAAACTCAATTTATTAACAAATCATCTATACTTTGATCAGCATCATGCTTGATCAACTCCAACATCCCCTCGGGCAAAATTGGTTCATCTTTGTCATCAACGATGTACCTAAATGGCATTTCTGTAGATTCGTATTTATTATATTTGATTTCAGGATAATCCAAAAATTTAATCTTGTCAAATTCAATCCCATCTTCGATTATTCTTTGTGTTGTTCGAACAGCGGTATCTGTAGTCATTTGTAATGACCCCAATCTTCTTCCCATAAACCCATATTTCTCACGTAATATCCCCGTGCGATCAATCCTTGGATGTTGACCCAATATTCCACCAAATACAAAATACTTGAATTTCGATTTATCTTGAGGGGTTAAATCTGTCTTGGCTGCTGGGTCAAGTAAGCACACTTCCTCTTTTTTCAAGCCACCTTCTTCTAGCTCAACACATTCTTTGGTGGTCCAGTTGATCCCGAGGTCGAGTAATCTTTTGGGGATATCGTTTTCAGTGGTTGATGGTGGAAGCGATGTAAGTATAAGATTTTCTTTACCTACATCCTTGATAATTTGTGAATACTCTAGAATGACCCACTCGGAAAATCCTTCCTCCATATGCTCTATCACGTACTTCATTGTGGTGACGACCGAAGTTCAGCGAAGTTATGTTTGAGGCGATGATCATCTTGGTTGGGCAGCGTTTTTTTTTTCTTCACTAATGCCGAGCCAGTGCAACTTCTTGGAGCAAAAAGCCAAAACTCCCCCGCCTTATCTACTCTTGTCGAACTTCTACAATGATATATCATCGCATTACATATTCATTCCTATCAAACTATATAAATCTTACTCAAACAACAAGTCAACTGTCATTTCTTTACTTCTTACAACACTCAGTAGCCAATCTTGAACTCTTGTCAACATTCAAACTACACGTATCAACACCAACTGCTCCAGCTTTAACTTCTGAAGTAGTTCTAGCGTATGATGGTTTCACATCCAATACTGGGTTCTCGGTATGAATGTTTCTTGGTCTCAATTGTAAATCAAAAATTTCAGTAGGCATAACTGGGAAATCTTCTGGGGCTGGGAAATGGGTGATACCAAAAGTATGGAAAAACACAATGTCGGTATTGTTGATATTGGCTGATCCATCGCCAATCCATTTTCTCATGCCCCTTGGACCATCACCACTCCATTGAGCAACGTGTTCTCCTGATGGGTATAACATACCGTACCCGTGTTTATCATCCTTGTATGGAAGCACTTGAGTGTGGTTTGCAGCCCATGGAGCTCTCTTTCTCACCAATGAACCCTCCTGTGCCAACAATGGTGAGCAAAAAGTGGATACCAATTTATAAGTTGCTGGTTTACCAGAGTATTTGTGGACCGAGTTTGGGTTGAAAATATCCCAAGTTCTAGCTGTGGCACCTTCGAAATTTGTGATACCATCTTTGACGGTGTTGAACGTCTTCTTATCACAGTAGAATGCGTTACCGTACATGTTTTCGTTTGACCCGGTGGGGAAAGGTGAAGATTTGGCATCACTTGTCGCGGCAGAGTTATTGTCTCCATCAATTCTTGAATGCAATCTCAATGAGAACAAGTGTTGATGATTGTGGGCATTGACATTTGGATAAACTTTAGTACCCCATGGTCCAATATCTTCATCATCAGCGCAAACAAACGTGTTCAATATACCAGTCAATCTAATCTCCAACTTGATAGTACCATCCTGTCTAAAAATCCAATAAATACAATACTCGTAGTTTGCTGCAGTGAAGATTTGAGAAATGATCAATTTCTTGCCTCTGGTTGTAACAGTGGTTTGGAAATCATCTCTAAAGTCAGAATGTTTGAAAAGTAAACCATCATCTTCTTCGTGGATACAAATTGCATTCTTGACTGTTGATGCGTCACCTTCTTTGTTTGGGAAATGAGCATCCATGTAGTGAATCACACCTTTACAATCGCAACCCAACGCCAATGGATTGGTACAATTACCAGCACCATACTCACCAATATCCAAAGCGTGTTTCCTTTGATGTGGGAAGTCAGGACAACCGTATGGTACCACCATCTCACAAAGAGAAATACGATGAAACAATGGTCTAACATTTCCGTGATCATTATATGTCATATCACTCAAAACAATACCTTCACGATAGTTGAAACCAATATGGAAGTTGAAATTAGACCATGACATCACATGACCATTCAATTTGAATGAAACTCCCTCTGGTTGAGTAATGTTGATAGGAGTGTTGTCATTTCTGAAACCAGATGGGTTTTCTTTAGTACCAAATTTCTCAGCAATGTGCTTTGGATGGAAACTCGAGTGTTTAAATTTCGATAATGGCCTTCTTCTTTGTGGAATATCGATGTAAATAACTTTACCAGCATTCATGTCAACCACAGGACAAAAATCAAATGGATGAGAATAGTGCGAATCGTCTTCGTCGGATCTGTAGTACATCAAGGCTTGTTGCAACCTTTTCGATGATCCCCATCTTTCGTCATAACCAATGGTCCAAGCGTCACAGTAAATCTTATCCATGGAATTTGGAGGTAAGCCGCTCAATTCACATTGTCTAATAACATCTGGATCATTACGAACAATCTCTTCAGTCTTTTGCAAGTCCAGTGGAGTCAATATTGGCTGAACTCCTTCTGTATGATTCATTTCAATGACTTGTTGAGCACCAATATCAACCAAACCTTCGTGGACACCATTATCACCATCAACCACAATGACAAAATAAGCAATTCTTGGAGGTTTGGGACCATTCTTTTCCTTCCATTCGTAATAAGCTCTCTTGATTGGTTCTCTTAACGTGACGGTATTGAAGTTGAGAGACTTGGTTTTGTAGTTACTCTTGATGAGAGAAGATACTGATTTGATTTCTTGTGGGGTTAAAGGATCTAATGGGTGAGCGGGTGCTTGTGGTGCACCACTTGCAGAAGTAGTATGCAATGCCAACTGAGCTAATCTTTCCATAATGAGTGATGATGTGTCTTTAGCAAAAGTTATATTAGCAAAATAGAAAGGTTCCTGTTGTCTATAAATGCAATTGGAAAAGATAATTGAAACAGTGAGGAGAGGGGTGGATGGAATGAACCTCTATTTATATTCTTTTCAATAAGTTATTGGAGATCTGGGTTTCGGTAAATAATTACCCAAAATGATTTCATTTCGTTATGGAGAACGGGGATATTATTATTATTATTGTTTCAATTAATCGTTTGATAAAGTTGCATAATAAAAATATTTAGAAAACGGTGCATACAAATTGTTATCAAGCCTCATTCACCGGCCAATAGATTAAATCAATCATAAGATGCGATTTGATCAGTCAATCTCGTAACCCAAGCAGACAGATAGGGAACATCAGACAGCAACAGATGCGTTTAATATCTCTCTACTTGATTGTTCTTAGTTGATAGTGGACATTATGATTGATGTTTGTGTGCATCAAATCCTTTCATTCAACGTTTATTTTTCAACACTGCTCTTATCGATACCCAATTAGGCAACAATTTCCATACAGGGGGCTACACTTTCTAAATTGAGAAACCTATGTGGCTTTTTGTTTTTCTTTCGAGCGGAACGCGCAATGTTCACTTTCTTTATCCCGCCACCGATTACCATACTTGGAAATGTCAATCTATCTTCGTTCATAACCACGAAGAAGAGATTATTTGTTAGATGATGTGATTTACGATGGAGAATGTTTACAGGGAAATGATAAATGAGGCGGCTGATTGAAACCTGCGCCCTTAAATTTCCCACAATTTTGCTGCAAAATGGAAACAAAATTTTAAGTTTACTCTTCCTTCACGTACTTAGCGTAAATAATTATTTGTTTGATTTGAAACTCAATTTTCATGAAAATATAATTATGTGTGGTCTCTTCTGCTGGCAAGACACTGGTGGGTTAGGCCTTTCATTATCAGATGAGAAGCATTTAACAACGCATTAGTTCTGAAAGTTGTATCCAAAATCCCTCTTTAACTTCCATCCAAGAGCTATGTGTATTTATTGGGAAGCCATCCTTTTTCTATTTTCTTCATCGTCAAAAGTTGGTGGTTGCAATTCAATTGGGACAGTGTTCCATTGTCGTGAAATAATTTGCGACACACATTAACAACGGAAATCCGAAGGCACCACTACAGCTTACACAAAAGAATTTTTCACGCGACGCAATGCAATCATAGAGTTTAAGTATGCCAATTCATGATATATTGTATAAAGGGTCCCTCTTTTTCAAAGTATTCTTTTAATTAACTATGTGCTCTATGTAGGGGAAAAATGTAAAGGAAAAGAACATCAATACTGCGTAAGAAGTCAATGCCACCAAGTCCAATCCAATATGTACAACCAATATCCAATGAGCTACGATTATTAATATGGCATTGTAGCTGTGAATCAAATTGGATAGTATATGTCTAAAATCAGTGGCATTTCTCGATGTGGTAAAGTTTGCAATGACTCCAGAGCCAATTGTAACACCGTATATTATTGTCAACCAGATAAATGTACCAACTTCACCAATGTAGTCAAAGTAAGATAGAATCATTATAGCAAGTAATTCAAGTCCACCCAATCTTTTGAATTTAGATGATGCTGGTTTTGAGGACACTCTTTTTTCTTCGTAGATAACTTCAGAAATTGAAACTTCAGAATCACTAACTTCATCGAGTTGAATCTTGGGTAAATCATTATTGGAATTGTAAGGTGTCACCACACTGGTTAAGAAAATGGAAACACAGTAGATTGCACTGAGCACAAAGCAATCAAAATGCAGGGACGATACTAGCTTCAATTGAGTTATTGTTGTAATGAAACTACCCCATAGGAGCAACACTATCAAGTATACATTTTTGCATTTTATGTGGTATAGTAGGAAACAAATGGTCACTATAGTACTAATGTAAAAGTATGGCTGTGTGTTGAATGTGGCTATGATATCTTGGAGACCGTTTAAAGCAACCATTATGTGCAATGTAGTTTGTGTGGAATATTTAGGAATAAATAATATTAGGTGAACGCAACAATATCAAAATTTTGATGAGCGTAAATGGTGTAGTAGTACAATCGGAATAACAGAGGGATATGAGTAATTGAAGCACTAGCTGTTAAAGTGGATATTTGATGGATATTAACTTGAGGTGTCTCGTGCACCGGAAAAAAGCAGAATCAAATGGAATATTTTTAAGGGTATAAGGTGTTGAAGTGATGGATTTTAATGGGTATTTGACATAAGTATACAGTAATAAAGGTGGGTATTGTCACTGAAGATGGAGCAATATAAAGATATTTTGGAGTAAGAAAGAAAGGGAATTATAAAACCATTTTATAATGGGTCAAGAAAGAACTAAAGCATGATGCGTATGTAACTCTCACACCCATTACTAAAAACGTACTACTACACAGCTATTGTATTGTTTCTTTCACTTTGTGATTGCATATTTTCAACCTACTAAACTATGACAAATTACATGCACCTTTTTACACAAAAAAAAAAAAACAATTCATACACTCTAGTAACCATTGCGATTCTGCTATATATGTTAGCCCTTTCGGTTTGAAATTTGGTGAAATATACAAAAGTATAATGCCATTCATGCAGTCAAAGTCTTTTCTCGAACCAAAAAAAATAAAATAGCGCAAAATATTGATGCACACCATATATACGTTGTGTGTACCTTTCTCAAATAGGATTGATGGTAAATAAACTCACTCTGAAAGAGTAATAAATCCTAACCTTTTATTCAACGTCAAGTCTACTCTTCGTGAAAAGTGTTCCTAAACAGGAAAACATACAACAAATCCATTTAGACTTATGTTTTATACACCAGCTGATTCATTCTACAACTCTATAGGTGTTCTAAGTGATACTCTCGAGACTAACTAAATGTTATAGCGCCATGTCTATAAATTCAAATCCATATTCGCAATTGGCTGGACCTCATTCCTTTTTGCGGCAATTGTGGGAAACTAATTTAGAATTAAACCTTCTTGAAGCAAAAGGACTTTTTTGTAAGTAGTCTATTTTTAGTTATCCTCATTTTTTTCTTTTTTTTATCTCTTTGACATCCCATTGCATCCGAGAAAATTTTTGTCTTTCTCATGACCTTTTCTTCACTTTATTAAGGAGCCATTCAAAACTATATCAAAGCTAATCATCAACTTTGATTGACGTATGTATCGGTTTACTGCAACAAAACGATACCAATCTTCACTGAAACGTAAAGGTGATACTCCCAGCAGCACAAGCAGCCTTTCGATATATTACCGGGTCTAGAATTCTACATTTTTTTTTTCCGCCGAGTCCGCGTCTCGGTAATAAACGCCGAAAAAGAAAAAGAACAGAGAGAGTAAAAAAAAAAAAAGACGCACAATGCAGCCTTCACGAGAAAATAAAAAAAAAGACATGTGCCACAAAAAGGTTAAATTTTTATACGCTTTTTTTTTTTTTTTTTTTTTTGACATGAATGAAGTGACAAACTCTTGAGTTTGAATTCAATTAGGATACCCAATTGAGGAAATAGCTGTGAATTCGAAACTAAATGTCACAATGCCGATGGAACTTCGTTGTTATGTGCGGAAGGTTTGAACTCTAACCTTTGTCTCTACCTTGGAATTGTTCATCCCTTTCATCTCCTATACTTTATCCCTTTTGAACCTCTACGTTTAGATTGTAAAATCGTACGACTCGAGACGATATCCCAACTCACCTTCCTTCCCCCTTAATCAGTTTCGTAACCATATTCTCAACTGCCCTACATTTTTGACAATAGAATCTTGAACCTGCTTTCAAAACTGGGTAGATGCGGCGTCAAATAAGTCGGCTAGAAATTTTTTTTATAAAAGAAATAAGAATGAAATTAATTCCGAAATTCCCTCACTACTCTTGAGAGACGTTGAAAGTTTTTGAAAGCGAAACAATTTGGTGACTGAAGTGTGCGAGTCACGTCTACCCTAACGGTCAGTCATCGTTTAAGGTTTGCAACGGATCGCTTTACGCATATGAAGTAACAGCTGCCCCTTCAGAGAGTAAAGTGAGTGAATCTGGATATTTATGAAACAACCTACCACACTCATCTACCGATGTGCTTAACTTATGGCCGACACGGCTAAGGAAGAGCAAGACCAACTCTTCTGTTTTCACATTGTTTCAAGAACAATAAGGTGCAATACTGAACTGTTCCTGATTCACATATGTGCGGCTTGCACTCCACACAATATTCTTCTACCAAGCCAACGTTAACCCTTCCTACACCTCCTTCTACATCTCTTTCACATATACTTTCTTTACTTTACTAGACAACTAAATAAAAAAGAAGTCGATAAACACATAACGCCTTTTAAGCTTACAATTTATCGTAGTATTCGGTGTAGTCTGGAACTTCTGGTTTCAAACCTTGTCTTTCTCTCTTTTCCTTAACAATCAAACCTGGTTTAGATGATGGGTCTTTAACATCACCGTTCAAGATAGACCAATGGTCAAAGATCAATTGTGGGAAAGCTTGACCACCAGTAGCTTGTCTCAATTCACCAGTGAAACCGAAAGATTCGTTAACTGGCAAGTAAGCCTTGACTGTAAACAATGGAGTACCTGGTCTTTGTTCTTCAGAAATAACTTGACCTCTCTTCTTGTTCAAGACTGAGTAAATACCACCAATGGCGTTTTCTGGACATTGAATTTCAACCAAGAAGATTGGTTCTTGGATAGCTGGTTCAGCCAACAACATAGAAGCGTAGGTAACCCTTCTCATGGTTGGGATGATTTGACCACCACCTCTGTGGATAGCATCAGCATGCAAAGTAACATCCAAAATGTTAATTCTAACTGATCTACAGTTTTCACCAAAGATTGGACCTTCTTTGGTAGCCCATTGGAAAGCAGCAACAACTGAATCCTTGATTTCGTTCAAGTATTGAACAGCCTTAGTTTGGTCAACAACCAAGTTAGGACCGTTACCATCTGGACCGAAACACCAAATCTTTCTAGCATCAGTGACATCCCATCCGTGCTTATCAGCCAAAATTCTAGCTCTAGCCTTGAAATCATCTCTTGGGTTGATAACACCATTTTCGATATCCAATGAAACTTCTTCATCAATTGGTTGAGCCTTAACATAGATTCTGTTATGCTTGTTTGGTGATTTAGACAAAGCAACCATTGATGATTCAGATTCAACAGTTTCTCTATATGAAACAACTGGTGGTGAAACTCTAATTGGAACACCAGCGTGGTCATTTTCCAAATCAGACAAACAAATTTCCAAGTGCAATTCACCAGTGGCGGCAACAATATGTTCACCAGATTCGTTCATTGAGGTCAAAACACATGGATCGGACTTGGACAATCTCTTCAAACCTTCAACCAATTTTGGCAAATCATTGGCATTCTTAACTTCAACAGCAACTTGCACAACTGGTGAGACTGAGAACTTCATAACCTTCAAGTTGTGAGCTGATTCACTGGTGGTGATGGTACCCGATTTCAACAAGAATTGATCAATACCAACCAAACCAACAATGTTACCAGCTGGACAGTCATCAATTTGTTCAACGTTTCTTCCCATCATCAAAACGGTTCTTTGAATAGATTTGATAAACAAATCATCCTTCTTACCAACTTGGTAGTTTGGACCTTGAATTCTAACTTTTTGACCAGACTTGACAGTACCGGAGAAAACTCTACCGAAAGCGTAGAATCTACCTTTATCGGATGTTGGAACCATCTTGGAGACGTACAACATCAAATCAGCCTTAGGGTCACAGTTTCTGATACCGTTACAGATAGCATCATCTGATGGACCTTCGTACAAAGTTTCAGCTCTGTAATTTTGAGCAGTAACTGGAGATGGCAAATGCAAAACAATCATTTCCAACAAAGCATCAGCAGCTGGCAAGAATTTTCTCATAACAACCTTCAACAAAGCTTTACCCTCCAATTCTTTTTCATCGGATTTCAAGTTGATTTCCAATTTTTCCAACAAAACTGGAATTTCCTCCTTCTTGAAGTTCATAATGGCACCAAACAATCTAAAGATTGGGTCCAAAACAAACATGTTGAAAGCTCTTTCCAATGGTTTTCCATCAGCGTCCTTGTCCTTGTTGGTCCATTTCTTGGTCTTTGGGTTAAAATATGAATCTCCCCACAATCTTTCCATCATCTTGGATCTGTCAACACCAAACTTCTTGGAGTATTTAGTAGCAAATTGTCTAACGGTGAAAGCCCAACCGTGTAAACCGGAACCGAATGCAACAGTTCCCTTGTCTGGGAAAACTTGAGCATCACCCAAAACTGGGTCAACGTAGGTGGAGATGATAACGTTGACGGATTCAACAGTTCTGGCAAAAGATTGGTACAAATCTTCCTTGGTAACTTGCAACTCCAACAAAGCTCTATCAACCTTGTTAATAATAACAACTGGCTTAATTCTTTCACCCAAAGCTTGTCTCAAAACAGTTTCGGTTTGGACACAAACACCTTCAACAGTATCAACGACAACCAAAGCACCATCAGTGACTCTCAAAGCAGCAGTGACTTCTGATGAGAAATCAACGTGACCTGGGGAATCAATCAAGTTAATCAAGAATGAGTTACCTTCAGTCTTTTGCTTAATGTCCTTAACATCTTCATCGGTCATACCAGCATACAAGGAAATGGCAGTAGATTTAATAGTGATACCTCTTTCTTGTTCATCCTTTCTGGTATCCATAAATCTAGCTTCACCAGCCTTACCGGCGGAAATAATACCGGCTTTTTGGACCAATGAATCGGTCAAAGTAGATTTACCGTGATCGACGTGAGCAATGACGGACATGTTACGCACATTGGTAACCTTGTCCATCAAGTCACGGATTTGTTCAATAGTGAAAGCAACTAGACAAAGCTGTTAGTATTTCATTTGCCTTTGCAATTCCGTTAGAGAAAGGGAAATCTTCTGGCAGCAAAATAAACAAGAAAAAAATTTTTCATCTTTGATCTTAGCCACATGGGACGCCTTCAAGGTTGAGTTGGTTTGCACCCGCTACTCAATCGGTATCAAATTGAAGTTTCCGTAACCCATTCTCTTCTAGTACCAAAAGTAAACATACCCATCTTGTAGTTATTTTTATGGTGTTAAATCCAATGAGTTGTTGAGAAGGGGGGGGATAAAAAAGGTTATACCAAATGAGAAGAAAAAAATTTTAAGTGACATCGAATGCTTTACTGTGAAAAGGTCGTGCACTTGGGAGAATAGAGAGAAAAAAATTTCATTTTTTAAATATTGCAGTAAGTAGTTTATATTTAGGATGAGAGTACACTACCTTTTGAGGAGAAGGAAATTTGTCAGAAACAGAGATTTTACGACACGACTTTCAAAGGGCAGGAGTCAATATCCAAATGACAATCAATTAGAATTTTAAATTGAGCTACTGAAGACGAAAAGGTTTCTCATAATACAAAGATGCCCTTGAATATTACGGTTTTGATATCAGGTTCAGGAACAAACCTACAAGCATTAATTGATGCTGAAAGTGATGGAAAATTGCTAAATGGTAAAATAACTCAAGTCATCTCTTCATCGAGTACTGCTTATGGATTAACAAGAGCTGAAAACAGCAAAATTTCGACCAAAATTCATGCATTAAAAGATTATTACAAAGGTATTTCAAAGGACAAAACTGAAGAGAGAAAAGCAAAGAGAGAGCAGTTCAATATAGACTTGGCCAACCTTTTGATTTACGGATCAGTTGATAAATCAAAAGAGGATACCAACTATACCAAACCAGATTTAATTGTTTGTGCAGGTTGGATGTTGATTCTAGCCCCAGCAGTATTGAAGCCGCTCGAGGAGGCAGGCATCACCATCATAAACTTACACCCTGCGTTACCAGGCGCATTTGACGGCACACATGCAATTGAGCGTTGTTGGAAAGCGGGTCAAGATGGTGAAATCACCGAGGGTGGAGTGATGATTCACAAAGTCATCACCGAGGTTGATCGTGGTGAGCCAATTTTAGTCAAAAAATTGGAATTGAAAAAAGACGAGACCCTTGAAGAGTATGAAGAAAGGGTACATAAGGTGGAACATGTAGCAATTGTCGAAGGAACAAACAAGATATTGGAAGAGTTGATATTGATAAAAAAGCTAGATAAACTTGATCTATAGTTTTTTGTGCACTGTAAATATCATTTGTACTATGTGTCTAAATATATTATCACTCTGCATTTCTTTTACAAGTTTTTGATAACTTCTTCAGTGAAACGTTGGGTAGTAGCAGTACCTTTCAAGTCACCGGTTCTGTTTTCTGGACCAGAAGCAATGGTCTTCAACACAGCAGATTCAATCTTGTCAGCTTCATTGTTCAAAGACATGTGTCTCAACATCATACATGATGACAATAATAAAGCAGTTGGGTTAGCCAATCCTTTACCAGCAATATCTGGAGCAGAACCGTGGACAGCTTCAAAAATGGAAACAGTGTTACCCATATTTCCGGATGGGGTCAAACCCAATCCACCAATCAAACCAGACGACAAATCAGACATAATATCACCATACAAGTTTGGCATAACCATAACAACATCCTTGTACAAGCCTGGATCTTGAGTCAATCTCAATGAAGTGTTGTCCAACAATTCAAATCCCAATTTAACATCTGGGTATTCTTGAGCAACTTCTTTAGCAGTGTTGACAAACAAACCATCTGATAATTTCATAATGGAAGCCTTGTGAACGACAAGAACGTGTGGTTTGTTGATTGATTTGGCGTATTCAAAAGCATATCTTATAACTTTTTCAGATGCAGGTTTAGTGATCAATTTGATAGATTGAACAACACCAGGAACAATAGTGTGTTCAATACCAGAATATTCACCCTCAGTGTTTTCTCTAATCAAGACAGTATCAACGTTCTTGTATGGAGTGTCGTAACCAACAATAGATTTACATGGTCTAACGTTGGCAAACAAATTGAAAGTTCTTCTCAAAGTCAAGTTCATTGATGTGTGACCTTTACCAACTGGTGTGGCCAAAGGACCTTTCAAAGCAACCAAGTTTCTATTTACTGAATCAACAGCATCTTGTGGTAAAGTAGTTTTTCCGTCAATCAACAATGGAGTAACGTCAACTGGTTCCCATTCAATTGGTACATTGGCAGCAGCATAGATGTCTTTAACTGCTTGTGAGATTTCTGGACCAATACCATCACCTTCAATCAAAGTGACAGTGTAGTTACCATTTTCCTTTTTTTGACCGGTAAATTGACCAGCAATGTAAGTTCTGGTTAATGATGGTCCAGTGACTGATCTGAGTGGAATAGATTTAGCAATTTGTCTCAACATTGCTTCTGTATGTGTGGGATTTAGAAGGGAGGGGGGAAATTGAATAGGTTTGTCTTTCAAGATGAAATGGGTGATTTCAGTGAGTATTTTTTTTTCCTCTTTTTCTCTCTCTTGTTTGATGAACTTTTAATTTTTTTTTTTTTTTTTTTTTTTTAGTCCGTCTGTTCAATAATAATTTTTTTTTTTTTTTCCTCAGAAAACAATGGTTGCACAATAAGGATCGTTCACAGGTAGTATTAATAAATACCTCACTGGGATGAACAGGACCATAAAAGAAAAAGATCTGAGAACACCACATTTCAGAGTTTGTATTAGAAGACAGGGGGGTTCAAACCTAAGTAGCAGTGTGTCACGTTTAGGTACAACAGTATTTATTGTTTACTTTTCTTTGGTGGTGGTAACAATTTATGGTGTCCTTCACCTCGGAGTTATAAATTTTCCAGACATGCATTCTCCTTCCCTTATCCAATGAAAATGTTTGATTCTCTCTCTTTGTGAATCTTTTACCAACTTTTTTTCGGACTCGATTTTTTTTTTTTTCTTTTCAAATGTTTTAGTGTTCTAAATAGAAACTCCGAAAGCTACCGGATAAATTATTGCAAAACGTAAATTACCTTAGTACATTTGGAAAGGTCAATTACAAGTTGATCATCATTGACTTTCATGTCAATAAAGGCGTAAGCTTAATCTACAGAACAGTACTGTTGACTTATGGACCGACTGATGTCAAAAATGAAGGATGTTAATACTTTGACTCTTTTAACCAACTTGTTTCACTCCTACTCGATCCATTGGTATTCGAAAGAGCAGTGTCATCAATAGATCGAAAACCCTCGCACTTATTCTTCAGGAGTATCATATCACTAGCTCACTTTTATGAGAGCGTCTACGTATATAGTAAGGCAATTTTTAAATAGTATGCCCCAAAACTATCTCGCTCCATCCCACAATCGCACTAAGTGGAATATATAAGTAACCCGGATCAATCACAGTTACATCAATGAACCTGATATACCCAAAAAAATGAAAAGAACTTACTTTTTGAAAAGAACTTACTTTTGTATTGGTTTTCGCAAAGACAATACGCGTCTGAAAAAAAAAATAAAATCAATCTGAGCTTCTTTTTGATATTAGTTACCCTCAAAATTGTCAAATGATAAATCTCATCAACTGGAGAAACATCTACCTACTAACCGTTTCTCTACGAATTATTTTCACATTGTCAAACTCGTACATACATCCAGATGAACATTTCCAATCTCTAGAAGTACTTGCAAACAAGATCCTCGGTTATGAAACAAACATACCATGGGAATTTACAAATGGTGCACCTGCTAGAAGTTACGGTCCATTATACATCACATATGGTCCAATATTATACTTGACCAAAGCATTGAACTTGGACTTGACACCAATACAGATTTGGTATATTATTCGATTACAAGTTTGTCTCATTAGTTGGTTGATGACTGATTTCTGCTTGTATTGGATGTTACCAGTGAAGCATGAACGAATAAAGGCCATCTTCTTTACCCTGACGTCATTTGTAACGTTGGTTTTCCAAGATCATTTATTTTCAAATAGTATTGAAACGGTGTTGTTGATTTGTGCCATTTATATCATTGATGATTTGCGATACATTCAAGAAAACCCAGATTTGTATGGCGTGGAAAAGACAAACTCCATCTTTGCTTTAGGGGCGTTGGTTGCATGTGGAATTTTCAACAGAATTACTTTTCCTGCATTTTTGGTTCTCCCTGGTTGGTTTGTATTAAAGTATCTTTACAATCATGTGCTATCGTTAGTACCATTGGCATTGGGGTTTCTAGCACCATCAATTGCATTTGTACTATTTGACACTTGGATGTACCAGTCATCGAACTATGTCATTACACCATTAAACAATCTAATGTACAATGCAAACCCGGACAATTTGAAATTGCACGGTCTACATCCTTTGTACACACATGTACTAGTCAATTTACCACAGATTCTCGGTCCTGGATTACTATTCATTGTTTCCAAAAGGTATTGGAAAACAACCGCATTCCTTTCAATCGCAAGTGCGCTTAGTTTTCTTTCATTGATTCCACATCAAGAACTTCGTTTCTTGATTCCTATCCTACCATTATGTTGTTGTTGCTTTGATTTGTCTCAAAAATGGATATCTTCTTACTCGGTATATGCATGGTACTTGTTCAATATAGCCATGTCGTTGCTAATGGGCGTGTACCATCAAGGTGGTGTCGTACCTGTATTGAACTATATGCGTGAAAACGACTTAAAAGGTACGCAAATCTGGTGGCATACTTACTCCCCTCCATCATGGCTCTTGGGAAGCCAATCTGTTGAAACTATTGCACTTGATGAAACTTCAGCTACTAAGAAAGACTTCACGCTAGTTGACGCGATGGGACTGGACGTGGATGAAGTTGAATCATTGTTATTTAAAAGAGACAAACCTATTTATTTGATAACTCCAGTCGCTTCCTTTCACAACTTCAATGCTACTCATTTCAGACCCATTTACATATTTAAACACCACATCGATTTGGATCACTTACAGTGGAAACACTTCCAGTTGGGTTTGGGCGTATATGAACTACTTTGATATTTCAATGACAATAGCTTTTATCGTACATAATCTCTATTTATAGAAATCAAATTTGTCGTGTTCAGTTCCAGTCTTTACTTGTGAACTGTATGCTTCCTCCAAATCACTTTGTAAAATCATATATCTATTCTTTCTCACTGCTCTTAAACCTGCTTCTTGCATTATAGCCGCTATCACTGCCCCTGATAACGGGTCGTTTCTTATTATAAGGGAGTCCAAGTCAACCTCTGGAGCCAAGGACATCTTTGACGCAATAGTGGTGAATATCAATCTTCTTTCTCTTCTATCCTTCAAGTTTGGAAATTCAATCTTTCTATCCAATCTACCAGGTCTCAACAATGCAGGATCTAATGTATCTGCTCTGTTGGTGGCCATAATCACCTTGACGTTTGATGTTTGATCAAACCCATCCATCTGGTTCAACAATTCCAACAAGATTCTTTGCACTTCACGATCAGCACCAGTTTGAGCATCAAATCTCTTTGTTGCAATGGCATCAATTTCATCAATAAAGATGATTGCCGGCGAGTTCTCCCTAGCTAATCTGAATACGTCTCTAACCATTCTCGGACCTTCACCAAGGTATTTTTGAACAAACTCGGAACCATTGATTCTTATAAACGAAGCCTTTGTCGCATTGGCAACTGCTTTAACCAACATTGTCTTACCTGTTCCTGGTGGACCATACAACAACACACCTCGTGGAGGATCGATACCAATTTGGCTATACAAATGTGATTGTTCCAATGGTAACTCCACTGATTCAACAATTTCTTGCTTTTGCATATCTAGACCACCAATATCTGCATATGTTACATCAGGCTTTTCATTATCTCCGACAATGGAAATGGACGAGTCTGCTTCAGGTGGTAAAATATCAACCAATGCATTTGAATGACGATGTAAGGCCACTGATGATGATGGTTTCAACAATTCACGATCCAATGTCGACAAGATACGCACCACATAATTAGACCCTGTGGTTGAGGATACAATTCCGGTATTTTCATCTATAGGTTCCAAAAATTGGCCGATCACCAATGGCACTGATTTGATTCTCTTGACTTCTTCTTGTGCTCGAATTAATTCTCGTTTCAAATGGCGCTGCTCATCTTTTATGTACTCCTCTTGTATCTTTATCAAATTAAGCTCTTTTAATAGAGCTTTGTGACGTAAGAATATATCAGTATTTGCGTCGATGGTTGTCATTGGGGGTGTCAGGGAGTGTGATGAGTATGATGGGCAAAGCTCAATCAAAGTAGTGGCAAATCTAAAGTGTTCACAGCGACTTTCCTTTCTGTTTTTTTTTTCTTTTTTGCACCAAAAAACTGTCGTGCGAAGAACAAAATATCAGACTACAGTAGAACGCAATGGACTATCCATCTCTTAAGCTTTGTAATGTGTTGTTGGACCAATCCAGTAAATGACTTTTATATGCCTAATTCTATATTCATCTATTTACAACAAGCGTAATAAGAGAACCCACACTGCAAGCCAAGACACTGATGACTACCGTATATACTCCGAACTCAAATTTGTCTAGTTGTAGTGACTTCACCTGAGGCGACATGATAGCTTGGTAGTTGCGTAGGCATGTATCTTTTACCCTAGACCATCCATTTTTAAGGAATTCCATGTGAGTTAGTGGTTCGGCGCTAGCATATTCACCCGTCACCTCATCGGCACCTAAATCTGATTGCTCTTCAATTTGTTTACTGACATTGCCATCTTCTTGTTCTAGTTGCTCTATTATAGGCTCCAAAATTTGTTCATTTTGTTGACTGATTCCAACCAATACATTTTTCACTTTATCTTCAAAACCTCTCACCAATTTCGCCCTCTTCCATGGCTCCACAAAGAAAGTAGCTATTACAAACAACAAAACATTTAGTCCCATTAACACCCATGTACCCCAAGTGGAAGACCTTCTAATTTTGTCAGACCAAATTTGTTCCTCGTGGTACCTTGTCAATATCAGTTGCGTTAATTTGAGTTGAATCCCATCGACTTTCAGTTCAGCCTCTTCCAACTTCTTTTCGCAACTTTGTTCGTAATTTTCATTTTGATGGTCGTTGCGATACAATTCTGTAAATCTTTCTAAATCATGCGGTGACCAATTATGTTTTCTTGTTAATAGTTCGTTAACCTCTCGTTGCGAATGTGACCGTCTCTGTATTGCCTCACCATACTCTTGTTTGCATTTCTTCACTTCCTCTTTGGCTTTTTTCAAATCCTCCTCTTGTTCTTGAATAGACTTTTTCAATCGCTCTATTGCAGAGTAGCCTGTGACATCATTCAATGCTCTAGTCACATTGAGTATAGTGTCATGAGCTGAATCTAGATAACTGGATATTCTTTTGGTAATTTGATTTTGTTTCTTTGCTTTTTGTGAAGGTAAGTCCCCGATTTCTTCTTGAATAGTTTCATTGATTTCTTTGGCTATATTTGGAATGTCTGATTCGTCAACTGCATCTTCAGTACTGGCAATGATTTTGTTCTCCACCCTGAGGTTCTCCTCATTACCCTCGTCTTGATTTTTCACAGTTTTCTTGTGCACTTCTTCGTCAACTCCACGAAGCTTTCCCGAATCTGTGGTACTAAAATCGGCTTCGTGTTCCTTACTGGCTTTCGCAAGTTTTGCTTCACGTTCCTTCTCCGTCTTTTTCTCTTCTTCTTCCTTTTCCTTTTCCTTTAATTTCCTCGATACTTCCCTCTCCTTTTCCAATTTCTTTCGTTCCTCTTCAATCTTTTTTTGTTTTGATTCTTGACCGAGATTTGATCCCTCAATTATCTTGCGCAATTTCTCATCATTGATGTTTGATAGATAGTCTGGTTTCTTTGACTGTAGACGTATGGATGTGACAAGTAATGGACGTCGTAAAAGTAATCTAGCACCTTTTATGCACCGAAACATTGCGTACAGTTTCGGACTCATACCTAATGCCGATAATTGGGTTTTTCCAGAGTTTCTTTCTTAAAGCGCGAATTTGAATTTGAATTGTTACACAAAACAGCTCTTCTACTTAGACTTAACTACAGAGTACCTTTATTTAAAGTTAGTGTCCACCAATTCTTTTACTAATTTCCAGTTATCAGCCTCTGCATAGTCCAAAACAATAATTCCCACACCCTTGTGGAAAGTTTCTTGAATGTTACCTTTGATCATAGCTTCAGAAATAGGTTGTGGCCAACAATTCTGATCAAAGAAATTTGAGCCAGAAGTGAAGTTGAGAAACAACTTATCATCGTGGCTATTTGTGTAGTCTTGTGCTCTTTTGGCCAAGTCTTTGACATATTGGATTTTCTTTGGCAAATCGTCAGCAGATTGCACTTCACAAAAGTCTTGCACTACAAAAGAACCACGATCATCATTAGTGGTGTTGTATGACCATGAAGATGCACCAAAACCAAATTGACGTCTCAAGTTTTCATCCTGAACACCAAATCTCCTAAACAACAATGCTTTACCACGAGTGTCTCTAACTCTTGGAATATCAGTATTCAAATACCATCTATTCTTGTTTGGATTGACATATTTGTCCCAAATTAATTTTCCAAATTCATCCTGTTGGTTATCCCAATCATCAGAGCCTTCTTGCTTGAGTGAAACAATGACAGTTTCGCTTTTGTTGTGTTCAAGAAATTTATAAACCTCTTCCAATACATCAGTCAATTTCAAGGGAAAGGGAATCTTGACGGGGAATTTTCCATGAATCACCTGCAAGTCCTTCTTGTTATCCCCAACAAACAATTTACCCACTCTAATGTCAAGAAATCTAACACCATGGTCCAATTGCTCAGTAACGCTGGCACCTTGACATTGCACTGAGGGCAAGGCTGTGTGACAAGCTGCAGAATTGTGGGTACCAGGAATTGACAATTTTGAAATCTTGGTATCGTCGTTGATTTCTCCAATCCAATTTTTGTAGTTGACCATTGTGAAAGTTTTGCTATGCTAATGATTGAAAGTTGGTTCAACTAAATGAACAACTGAAATTAGTGTCTCCTTAAATACACGGGAGTGATTTTTTTTTTTTGTTGGCATTTCCAAAAGGTGAAATTCCGTATACAATAAGGGTTCCATTTTTCAACAACTTTGTGTAACATATGACGACCTCATTAAGAAAAGTGCGTTCTCCGCCGCGTCGAAAGGAACAATACGGTCACCAATTGGAGGAATGAATGAATCCATAAACGTACTTTGTAAAAATTGAGGCCTTTTATGTTCGATAGTTGCAAGCGACGTAATTGAAAATCCCTTTATCTAACTTACATTCTATCTATACAACCTATTGATCCTTCTCCTTTTTCTTATAATAATCTTCCTCTTCTTTTATAACAGACTCTTCACTGTGATTAGGTACAACATAGATATCTTTATGTCTGACTTCAACCTTGGCAACCTCGCCTTCCTGTATCTGGCCCTTCAACATAAGCATGGCAAGAGGATTCAACAACTTCTTTTGAATAACTCTGTTCAAAGGTCTTGCTCCATAAATGGGACTGTATCCTTGTTCAATCAATGCATCCTTTGCTGGTTGGGTCAATTCCAAAACAATACGCTTGTTCAATAAACGATCATCAATCTCACGCAATCTAATGTCCAAGATATCCTTCAATGACTTCTTCGATAATCTGTTAAACACCAATGTGTCGTCCAAACGATTCAAGAATTCTGGTGGATAGTAATGTTTCAAGTTTTCCAAAACTTGTTGTTTAACTTCTTTATTAATATGACCATCTTCGTGGGTATTCTTGTCATTCAACAAAATGTCTTGACCAATATTGGAAGTCATTATAATGATTGTGTTTTTAAAACTAACTTTCGTACCGTGTGAATCGGTCAAGGATCCTTCATCCAATACTTGCAACAAGACTTTGGCAATATCGGGATGCGCCTTTTCAAATTCATCAAACAAAACTATACTGTATGGTTTTCTTCTAACTGCTTCGGTCAACTCACCTCCCTCTTCATAACCAACATAACCAGGTGGTGCAGAAAGCAATCTCAGAATTGAATGCTTTTCTTGAAACTCTGACATATCAAACCTCACGATGGCATTTTCATCATTGAAAAGGAATTCTGCTAATGCTTTCGTCAACGCAGTCTTACCACAACCAGTTGGACCGAGAAACATGAAGGAAGCAATGGGCCTGTTTTCATTTGTCAAACCGGCGCGTTGCAACCTGACTGCGTCTGAAACCGCATGAATAGCTTCATCTTGACCAACTACTTCTTGTTTCAAGATCACTTCCATATCCAAAAGTTTATCCCTGTCACCTCTCAATAAGTTACTAACAGGAATACCAGTCATTTTGGAAATAACACCAGCAATATCATCAGATGTGACTGAATCATGCAAAAGAGTACTTGACCTTGAAGCTTGTTCTGACTGAGTCAATTTGAGCAATTTCGATTGTAATTCGGGTATCACAGCGTATTGTATTCTCGAGGCCGCGGCATAGTCCCCATCCCTCTGAGTTTGTTCCAACTCGTGTCTAGCCTCTTCTAACTTTGATTTGGCCTCCTTCACATCATCAATCACCTTCTTTTCGGACTCCCATTGTTTGGTTAACTCCTCAAGGTCTTTTTTCTTAACTTCCAAATCTTCCTCCAACTTAATTCTTCTATCCTTGGAAAGTTGGTCTTCTTCTTTCCTCAAGGACTCCAACTCTATCTCAATGGTCATGATTTGACGATCCAACTTGGCAATGGCATCAGGTCTCGATTCGTGTTGCAACCTCAACGTAGAACTGGCTTCGTCTACCAAGTCGATAGCTTTGTCAGGTAAGAATCTGTCTGTGATATACCTATTGGAGTAGGTTGCTGCCGTAACCAATGCTGAATCTAAAATTCTGACACCGTGATGAACTTCATATTTCTCCTTCAATCCTCTCAAAATAGATATGGTGTCCTCAACAGTAGGTTCGCTAACTTGGACTGGAGAAAATCTTCTGGCCAAAGCAGCATCTTTTTCAACGTATTTCCTATACTCATCAAGAGTAGTGGCCCCACACATTGACAATTGGCCCCTGGCCAATGCCGGCTTGATCATATTGCTAGCATCAATAGATCCTTCAGCCTTACCCAATCCCATCAACAAATGGAATTCATCAATGAATAAAATCACTTGTCCGTGCTTGTCTTCAACTTCCTTCAAAATTGACTTCAATTTGCTCTCGAAATCTCCTCTAAATTTGGCACCACTAATAATTCCTGCTAAATCCAATGTGATGATATGTTTATCTTTCATTGATTCGGGAACTTCTCCTTTAATGATACGTTGAGCTAAACCTTCCATGATAGCTGTTTTACCAACACCGGCCTTACCAACCAAAATGGGATTATTTTTTGTTCTTCTTGACAATATCTGTATCGTACGACGAATCTCTTCATCACGACCAAGAACTGGGTCCAATTTACCGTCTTTTGCTAGTTGGGTCAAATCAGTACCATATTTCTCCAATGCTGGCCTATTGTCTTGGTCATCTGGATTTTGTTGCATCTGCAATGATCTTGGTGTGGATGAATGGAATTCTCTAACTTGGTGCAAGCGTCCCACGTTATTACTGCGGTGAGCTTGGGATGTGGCCAACATCTGGACCTGCTGACTGGTTGGCTGTTTGTATTGCAATTGAGTTAAACATTGTGTTGTCACTGGCAAATATGTTTGAGTCAAGCGAAAGCTCGGAACTGTTCTTAGTACTCTATTTCTAACAATTTTCGATGATAACATTTTCAATTTAGAGCGATCGTGTAGCAATAGTAATATAAATCTGGAAAAAATAAAAAGGATTTGGCAATTGAGGAGCAGATTTCATGAAATATATAGCAATGTATTCCTTTACTCTCCCGATTATGGGAGGTGTATGGTTAATTAAGGGGTGGTACAAAAATGGCGGAATATTTATATATATTTTTTTTTCTTTTAGGTCACAGAAGAAGGTCATGGAACACAAAGAAATTTCTGGAAGCATTTGCGAAATGTATTCACATTAGGAGAGGGTTATGTCACACACGACAACAGTAAAAAACTTTAATATTTGCATCCGTGTGTTCTGTAGGTTGTGAAGTGGACCACTCTGATGGTAAGGTGCCCTTTCTGTACCTTAAGATCCCTTCATCGCTAAGCTTAATTGTTTTATCACGTGATCCTTTATAAGTTTGTCGCATTCACACAAGACAATGCTCAAGTACCACTCGCATGCAACTTCTCTTTGTTAACCGATCGGTCCTGTTGCCAAGTAAACATTTACCAAACAGCTATATAGCTCTTTTCGGCGGGAAGTATTGTGTCAACAAATATTTGTGTTGAAATCTGACAAAAGTTCACAAGCGAAAACATTTTGCTTAAATCAATGTCTATAATAATTCTTAATTAATACATTTTTGGCAACGAAGTAAACTATACATTTTTATTGGGCTTTGCCAAACTCAATGAGATTGTTGTAAACCACCTTTTTCCTTACAACGAAAAAGCCGCAAGATCATCCTCTATTAGTCTCCGTGGGTGTGATTTCTCTGTCCAGCAATATCATCACCAGAGTCCTCTGCATCTCTATCATCTTCGCTCCACATCTCATAATCATTAACATATTGATCATCGTACTGATCGTCATAATCCCCTAGATCGGTCGAAACAATTTGGTCGTTATGATCGTTCTGATGAACTGACTCAGAAGTAGAGTCAATAGGTTCATTGTGCGACGTGACTACATCATTACGTCGTATATCGTGTCCAGCACGATTTGAATAGTCACCATCACCTGGCTCTGGTGTAGATTGTATCTCGCGCAAATAACTTTGTCGATCTTGTAAAGGAATTGCATTTGGCCTCACCTCTGAACCTTCGGAATTCGTCAGAGTGAAATACTCCTTTAAGCTATCATCCGATCTTTCTTCAACATGATTGATGGTTGTTTGACCGGTAAACTTGGCAACTATCCAGTCTATAAGGGAATCAAGTTTGGTGAACTTCTTTGCTGTGTCGTTATTCTTGAAACTGACAACGTCTTCATAACTAATTCTTCTTCCCAAAACGTTCATAAGTTCATATCGTTTTTCAAGGATCCAAATATTGTATATCCATTCCCAAATGACAGTCAACAACCCAATTTCAATTAAATATGGAATAAGAACTAGCCACGTTCTCACCAACCACCGCGTTCTGAATAAAGAAACGTGTAGTATGTTGATAACAATGTCCAAGACAAACAAAAACCACACCAATATGGCCAAAGGTAACAATTTCCGTGAATAACATATTTTGCGTGGATTTTTCATAACTGTTGTGTAATAAGCAAGTACTCCTAGGAACCAAAAGGCAACGAGTAATCTCAATGTTACACATGCAATATCCCAACGATGATATATGGTCAAATCTTGCATATCATGAGATATATAGTCTCTCGTAGTGAATACAACTTGAAAATATATGTATACGGCAATATATGACGCCATAAGTACAAAATTAATTATTGATGTAATCAGTTTATACTTGAGTCGTACCAATCGTTGAATAATTTGAAACCAAGACAGCATGGTTAACGCCTGCGTTATAATCATCAATACTCGATAAACATTATTGTCGTACACTTTGCAATTTAGTTTTATGATATCCAAATTATCATCGTAATACTCAACCTCTGCTGCCTTGGTGAGTCTGTCTAGTAGCACGCTGGTGACGATGGAATAAAATATTGTTGTGAGTTGGGCCAACCACGGCTTTCTTCTATGCTTCTGAGTTAGATAAAGTAATAAACTCAACATCCAACATGAGACACATGAGCCACACAATGTGAAAAGAAGGGCGATAAATGTATCCCCATTATCTCGTTCATTATACGGACTCCCTTCAAATTTCAAAGGACCTTCGGCGCTATACAGCGAATTTGAATTTTCATGTTGAGACACCAAATCAATAAGGTGTGGAATGGAACAGTTGGTGATGAAATACGCCGGTAGTAAGTGATGAAGACTAGTGGCGTTGTTCCATGTTTGGTTATAGTAATCTAGTAGTTTGATGGTACCATTGGTTAATGAGTAGACTGAACAGTTGATGGGTATGTTGCTATGCAGTAGATATATTAGTGAGTCGTTCCCCATCGTTTGATCGAAAGGAGGTAGATTATTGTCAAACAACATAGCTGGAACATTTGTAAAAGCGGGAAAATGTAGTTTCTTTTATATTAACACTGTGCTGCTGTTGTGTGCAAATTACGCTTGGCTTCTGTACTACTCTTTCTACTGAATAATGTTTTTTTGTTTTTCAAGAAAATAAAGAAAAACACACTCATTTTTTGCATTGTCGTTTTTTTTTGTTTTTCTTTGGCTTTTGTTTCTTCTTCTCTCAGAAAGCTTAACAATCGCTCCTTCTCACCATTTTTCAAGCTAACAACCATTAACCTGTGTTGATTTTCGCCACTTGTCTCTAGGTGTGTTATATACTCTTTTGCGTATCTACAAGAGATGTTGTGTTACAAAATTGAAAAAGAAAAGATTGTCATTCTTCAAATGTAATGTAATGTGCTTGTATAAATTTCTTGGTATTTAGGAGTAAATATATGTGTGTGTATTGTCTTGGTAGGGAGTGTCATGAATATCCTTGTCTTTTTTTATTTATTTGTCTTTACGACATTCAACAGTCGGTATTGTACCTCCGTTGCACGTGCAAAAATAATTTTCCACCCTCGGATTAATCTTTGGAGTAAGAAAAAGCAAAAAGAACAAAAAAAGTTTACAGACGCTCAATTTTATAACAAAAGTACCCACACCACACTTACCAGATACCTGTTGCAGTTTGATAGTGCCCGATCACATTCATTTCCTTTCTAACTCTACGATGTCCTTGAGTAATGGTAATGAGTTGTCTCACAACCTACAGGCACTTGATCTAAATAATCAACAACCATCATTTCATACAAACAAAAAGAGATCAAGAAGAGCATTTCACACAAGCTTTAATTCCCCCGTGGCAACTGCGTCACCCACTCCGGCACCTGTATCTCCACCTGGCATACCACAGACATCAGGTTTTGGTGAGGCATTGAACTCGCAGTTTCTAGGAACACAACAATACCCACCGCAAAATCAATCTATTTCAGTCAGTTACGAGTCACCAAATACACAACAATCAGTGCCGTCTTTGCAAGCACACAGATACCAGCAGCAGAAAGAATATGACACACCAAATGAGGAAGGAAATTACAAATCCTTTCTTACATTTTCTGAAACTGTTCCTCCTGATGCAGGTGTTCAATTCCATTTCACTGATCAAGGTACTGCATCCTCCAAGTATATGCGCTCGACAATGTATTACGTTCCAGAATCAGAAAAAATAAGACAAGCGAGTAAACTTCCAGTTGCAGTGACTATAAGACCATTTGCCCCTCTTTTGGATACAGAGGAACCAGTACCAACTGTTGACTTCCAAGATGACAACAACCTCGACTCTTCTACGAAAAATGATGATCCATTGAGTAAAGGTCCATTGAGGTGTCACAGATGTAGGGCTTATGTTAATTCGTCGATGCAATTTACCCACAATCAAAGATTTATTTGCAACATTTGCCAATTTGCCAACAATGAAGTGCCACTGGAGTACGCGTCAGCACTTGATGCCAGGGGATTTAGAATTGACAAGTTTGTTCGTCCCGAATTGCACAAGAGTGTCTATGATATGCGTGTTCCAAAAGAGTACAATTTTGGGGGCACTAGTAGGGACCCAGAACCATTGCATATTGTATTCTTGATTGATATCACAGAAAATAGTATTAAACAGAATTTACCCATTCTAGTGAGTGAATCCATCAGAGCAACTTTGTTCAATTACAATGATGAATCAACTACAGAGCCAATTCCATATAAAATAGCCATTATTGCTTTCGATAAAAAGTTGCATTTTTTCAACTTGTCGGCGAAACTCGAAAGAACTCAGGTATCAATATCCTCAGACCTTGAGGATCCTTTTGTTCCATTTGATGAAGGATTGTTTGCAGACCCCGAAGAAAGCAGGCTTGTTATAGAGGATGCGTTAAATTATGTAGAGCAGTTGTGCCATTCCGACACACATGTGTTTGATTTAGAGCCTTGCTTTGCAGTCGCTTGCAAAACTGCAGGTATGTGCTTGGAAATGCATGGTGGAGGCAAAATAGTTTCAGTGTTGTCGAACTTGCCTTCATGGGGTCCAGGAGGTTTGAGGTATAAGGACAATAAAGCAGTTGGCCGAACCCCAGCTCCTGAAGTGGAGAGGAAGATCTTTTTACCTGACAATGAGTACTATAAAAATACGACCAAAGGATTCATTGAGAAAAGTATCGGATTGGACCTTCATGTTGCTTGCCATACATCTGTTGATCTTTCAAATCTTGGATTCATAGTGTCGTCCACCGGAGGTGAGTTGACACGTTGGCCAAACCTCGTATATGAAAGGGATGGTCGTTTGTTTATCGCCAAATTCAAAAATTCAGTTGTAAATACTAGTGGGTATCAAGGACAGTTGAAATTACGTTGCTCGAATGGGTTGCAGGTTATCGATTATTATGGAACGTCGTCGTCTGTAAGGGATGCTAGTATCTTGGGTTCGGTACAAGATCCGGTAGTCCCTGTGTTGAGCAAAGATCATACATTTACAGTGTTGCTCCAATATGATGGCACACTTAGTCGGAAGTTAGATTGCCATTTCCAAGCCGCTTTGCTTTACACTGACAATTTTGGCCAAAGAAAGGTTCGTGTTATCAATTTGGTTTTAGCAGTGACCAATAAACTAGAAGATGTTTTCAATTTCGCCGATGAAAATGCCATTGTTGCCACTTTGGTGAGAGACACGCTCAACTTTGTTGGTCAGCAAACATTGGCATCATTAAGAGAGTCTCTCAATACCAGGTTGGTGGATGTCTTTTCACAATACCGAGCCATGACCGAGTATGGGCATAACAGTGCTAGATCAATGAACAATAACCTTTTGTTCCCCGATTCATTGAAACACTTGCCTATTTACATATTGAGTTTTTTAAAGACTCACGCAATAAATGCATCCACAGGATTATCAGCCGATGCAAGATTGGTTGACTTGTTTAACATGTTAAACATGCCTTTAGAGAGATTAATGTACCACTTGTACCCTGCGTTGGTTGAATTACATTCATTAACCCCGGAGGAGGGAGTTATAGACGAGGCAACTGGCTTCACCTTAGTCCCTGAATACAAAGATTTGAAAATGAAGAGTTTGGATCGCGGTGTCTATATTTTGTGCGATGGGTTACGAGTGTATGTTTGGCTTGACCCAGAAGCAAATATAATGTTGATTAAGGATCTTTTTGGGGATCAATATGAAAGCATAGATGAAATTGATGCCTTTATTGACCAGTTGCCCGACTTGCCATCAGAAATTTCCCAGCAAGCTCGCAACTTGGTACATTTTCTCAACAAACACATTGTTGGTGCCGATACCCTATCAATACAAATTATAAGAAAAGGTATCGATGGTTCTGAACACAATTTCAAAGAGCTATTACGAGAGGATAGTTTCGGAGGAGCAATGAAGGCCGCAAATGGAATAGGGTTTGCCGAGTATCTCACTAGCTTGCATAAAGCTATAAAAGTTCAATTGGAGAGCGATAAAGCATCACAAACTATTCGACAATCGATATCAACTGTTGAACATGACTCGGGTACTTTGGCACAAAGATTGATCAACTTTTAGCATAATAAATATCAAGTTTCAAGTAGACTCCATACGCTAGATATTGATTCTTTGCTCTCACTAGATCCATTCTTCAAAACGTTCATACAAGCAGATTTTAGCTTGTCAGATTTGAGACTTTTAAGTTGCGTCTCATCTTTGTTAGCTAATGCATACACTAAATTAACCAACAAAAACGATACCGGGTCAACCAAATCGCTGTCCTTCACTTGCTCCAACAATATGCTAGTTATTGTCTCCATCAACTCATTGAATATTGCTTTTGAATCAACAAGGACATCCGCAATGATGTCAAAGTTTGTGGCATTCACCAAAAACCCGGCAATCACAACTTGCAACTTCAACTCATCTGAATTCAACAATTTAACGACAATATCCAACCTTTGTTTATTCGCGGCTAGTTCGATATTAAAGAATTTAGCCAATAGAATAGGTTCGCTGATCAAATTGTTCAAAAGCTCAAACGAAGATATTTGAATGTAGCTTTGCAGTACAATTAAGTCGTCGATGTGGGGGATAATCTGAGACACTAGTAACTTTCGCGTGTCAGGATTTTCTGCAGCAGCAATGTTTGTTAACGCTAGTAAGGATTCATATCGATCTAATGAGGTCATTTCGTGCAAATACGATTGTTTTGGATTAGCAGAGTCTGATGTGACAGGTCCAAGTAATTCAACAAGAAATGGTATGGCTGATTTGACGTCATATTTTTGGAAAGAGATTTGGGGATCGACACAAATCAACAACCTTGCCAAGCTCCGCAATGCTTTGAACCGTTGCTCTGGGATCATCTCATTCTTTTGTGTTGGTCTGGCAACCACTATACTTGTAGATTTCTCGATTTTACTGGTATTCACCAAAAAATTCATCACCAAAACCAATGCTCCTTGTTTAACAAGCTCTACTCGCATGCCCTTTGATTGATCTGTCGAAAGGTGATAAATGATGCTGATTATTTCATTGAAGTTGTTACCACTTGACGATTGATACGTTTTAATGGCACTCAATTTGGAAATGATTTGATACTGCTCAACCAACTGTTTGTTGAAAAGCTTAATGTTGTCTTGGCTTTCCTCGTTGCTTTCGGATTCCATCTGTGGTGCTGATACATTTTTCAATTTCTTTTTCGTAGTGTCAAACTCTGGCTGTTTTAGCTTTGTAGTGTTTGATAGAATAGACAAAACTCCGTATTGCACAGACGTGTTGATCCTTTTTTCAGTGGAATAGGTTTGCAAAATCTGTAACAACTTCTCGATGAAAGAGATGTTCATTCGGATTTGATCTCGAACTTTCCAAAATAAGCTCAAATAAACGAGACCTTCGAGTGAGTACTCAATGTATTCGGGATCGTCACCTTTAGTAGTGTATAAGAGTAAATCTTTGGCGAGGTCAGTTACGTGTATAGCCGATTTCTGTTGTGCTTGAATGAATGTCCACAATTTCACTACACTCAAAGCGGCTAAAATTCGTATGCGTACATGCTGTGATTTCAAGCTATCAGCCAAATACGAGTAATATTCTTTAATGGTGAAATCACGACAAGTTTCCAGAATTGACGACGCTGCAACGCATTTCAAAATGGGGATTGTAGTGACAGGATTATTCTCATGATTTGAAAATGAGTCAAGTATGTGATTCTTGGTCTCTGAGCTGCAATACATCGCGGAACACATTTTAGGAAGGAGGGGGAAGCACATTTCTAGGGTCAATAGAAAATTCTTTAGTTCTAGACCATCTAAACTCTGTTCATCCATATGTAGCTGCAAGTACTCATGCACTGTCTCCGTACTTTCCTTCTTGTTCAACTCTAAGTCATGAGCCAATATAACAAGAACAGCATTGTTTATATCTTTGTTTTCACATACAAACGTCAAGAATAAGTTCAAGTGTTGAATATTTGTGACTCTGAATTGCGTTATTAGGGAAATGTAAACTTTCAAGTAGTACTCTCTGACGTTGGAAGACGTGATCAATATGCCACGAATTGCACTCAACACATCCAAAACAAGTGAATCGTATGAATCCTGGGTACACTTTATCAACCTAGCCAAAATAGTCCCAGATTGATCATCAAGTATTTTTAAAAAGAGCAACACTTGAGTTGGATTGTCAATCAATTGGTGGGATAAAACTTGAATATCGTTGTTACTGGACTTCGGATCCTGAAGCTTGTTTCGCAATTGGGCTAGCTTCTCTTTGCTGAACACCTCACAATTGATCAGAGTTGTCCCATCGTCTTTCAATTTTAGATTGGCAAGTTCTTGAATTAATTCGTTCTCAGACATTGTGGTTTAAAAAGCATCGAGTGCCCCAAAAGATCATGAACATAAAAAAAAAAAAAAAGATATCCACATGCACAAGCCCGTACACACGCTTTGATCATCATCACATTGTCATGGATACATCATCAGTGCTTGATAAATACACACAAGACCTCTCCAACTTACCTTTGGAAATACGACACCTACTAGAAGAGATCAGAAACAAAGATATACAAGTTGCTGAGATTAGAAAACAATGCCAGATAAAAGACAGCCAAATACACAAGTTTATCAGGACCAATGGTACTCTTGCGAAACATCCCAAAGAACAACAAATTTATACCAAAATAGAAGAAGACATGAAACAGGTTAAGAAAGTTCAAAAGGAAAAGATACTACTCGCAAATACGGCATTATTCTTAGTTTCGAAGCATTTATTCAATTTCGAAACCGATATTACTAAGCTAGAACGGGATGAGCTTTTACCACCACTAGAGGCACCTGTGGATATACAAACAATGAACAGGGATGACTATCCAAATGCGTTAAATGGACTTTCAGACACTTTATCAGCGACACCAACACCTAGAAATACCTTGTCTGTTACTCCCGCTGTTGAGCAGCCAGTCAAGAAGGGACTCAAGAGGAAAGCTGCCACAAAGGGTATTGTTTCCGTTTCTGCAACCCCAGCGGCATCGTCAAGTAGAGCTAATAAAAGATTGAGGTCCGAGGAGGTTGAAGATAATTTAGGGTATGATGCAGGTTCGTTAGCGCTAAGTGGGTCTACAGCTGACGTTCCTACCAATATGGACGGTCCTCAGGGTGAGGATGCAGACAATAATCTCTATTGTTTCTGTCAAAGAGTCTCATTTGGTGAAATGATTGGATGCGATAATGAAGATTGCAAGTACGAGTGGTTTCACTGGAGCTGCGTGGGTATAACGTCTGCTCCCAAGCCAGATGAAATATGGTATTGTCCTGATTGCAGGCAGCGAAAGAAGAAAAAGAAGGCATGAGGGAAATGTTGATTCAATTTGTATGCAGTTTCTCGTGGATTGTAGTCACGCGTGTGCTCTATGTGTAAGCAAAAAGAAAATTCTCGATATATGTGTTCCGTATCGAAACAGTTTATAAGTTCCAATGAAAACATTCTCCACTGCATTTTTAAATAATACTTGTAGATATATTATATCAAAGCTGTTGTTATGTCTGGATCCCCTTAGATCTGATTTTGTGTTATATTCCAATTTTTGGCTCCTAGCAGGTCGTTTCTTTTTTATACTCGATTTTTTTTCCTTCATCCACGATTTTCAATGCCAAAACATAAACTTGATTTGACACGACTTCTGCTACTTGATAACTGGCACTCTTTGAGATTATCAATAGTTGCAGACATATACATACACACACACATTCGCTTATATTATGAAGAAAACGGCAGTTTGGACTCTTCTTTGTGGCTACTGCTTAGCTGCTGATGCAATTGCAGCCGCTGCTGCCGCAGACCCTGTCACTACAGCAACAACCGTAGCAAATGCTGCTGCTGCTGCTGTTGCTGACACGCCAACCACTGGTGCAGCTACAACCACAGCGGGCGCTGTTGCTGCTGCTGCTGCTGCTGATACCGCAACTACTGGCGCTGCTACAACTGGCGCTGCTACAACAGGCGCTGCTACAGCCACTACAGGTGCAGCAACAACAGGTGCAGCAACGACGGGCACCGCCACAGGAACTACCAAAACTGGCACAGCTACTTCTAAAACGGGTACTACGGGTACAGCTACGACCCCTGTTGGAGCTGCTGGTGCTGATACTGATACTGCCACAACTGGTACTACGAGAACTCCCGCAGACGCTGCAACTGCCGATACTGCTGCAGCAGGCGCAGAAACGGCTTCTACATCGGTCAATACAGCCACCATGGATGCTGCTCAACTTGCTGCTTACACTGCTACAGCCAAAACAGCATCTTCGTCAGTTAATACAGCCACCATGGATGCTGCCCAACTTGCCGCTTATACAGCCACAGCCAAAACAGACACAGCAGAAACAGCCGCCTCAACTACAGCAAACCCAGACACCGCAAATGATAGTACTGGTGTTGATGACACTACAAAAGGTCTTTCTTTTGTCACTACAAGAGTGATGAGGTCCACTTCCTCTAGTGAAAATCAAGAGTCATCTACTGAATCCGGTGCAGAAAGTAGTCAATCGGGAAATACAGGATCACTTGTTAAAGTGAGCCCAATTTTAGCTTGTTTATTTTATTTTGGCTCAATAGTTTTATAGTTTTTATAGAGATGCTTCGCGAGTTAATCTAAAGTTTTGTATTTTTTTTTCTTACACCCACGATATTTATGGAAGACCAGACTGAACGATGATCAGGTATGGACTAATAAGGCCAAGTTCTAGTCCTAGGCTCTGCTGCTTTGGTAGTTTTCGACAGCTTTCAACACCAATTTCATATGAGTATATCAAAGACTATGATTCGCTCCGCAAAATGATAAGAGCATCCATCTCAAATAATCCATCCGATAACGAGATTGTCAATGCGGTTTCCTCAATAAAGAACCTTCAATCTGGATACCCTATACAGGATCAGCTTGAATCAAATTCTGTTCTCACTCAGCATTCAAAGAACATAATCGATGAAGTTTTCTCCAAAAAGACAGTGAAGTTTTCGCCCCGGTTGTTGAAACAACTTTTGCTTCTAAACTTACCGACAGAATTGAATCTCAAAATTATCAATGAATACTACAAAGTCAACTCGGAATCCAAAACAATTATAAACAAACTGATTGCACTTATCCCTCTTAGGAATGCGTTGTACAATGCCGACTTTCATAGAGCCATCAAGATCTCGGATGTCACTGTAGGGCACCCAAACTATATCTCCCATCAAGGGGCCATTCTTAAAAGTGGAATCATCAAGCTTATTTCCACTGCAGCTGCAGTAACAATCTTTACCAAATTTGGAGTGACGTCTTTGATTGATGCAGGTGTATTACCTGCCTCGTGGGACCATCTTGGTGCCATAAATTCGATTCTATTGACATATATTATAAACTCCAGCTTTTTTGTAACTATTGTCAAATTTGGACGCCAGCTCATCAGTTCAGGGGGAGATTTCTTAACGTGGCAACGAGGAACATTTTATTCGCACTGGTTTAAACACGCTGATGAAATGCTATTCAATTCAAAAATCGTTGAGGCTGATCGTGACTTGAACAATGGAGAATCCAATCCGGCAATTACTGATGAGATTTGCCGACCTGCGCCAGAGATACGTAGTAATACGGACACGTTGAACCCTGGGTACGATCGCGAGGGCCACAAGATAAGGTTGATGCAACTCAAGGATGATTTAGAGAAATTGAAATTTCAAGCTTATTGGATGACAGGTGGTGATGGTTTTGAATGGGTAGAGCCCGACCAGGACCCAGCCGAGATACAATGGAGGGAACACTTGGAAAAGTACAATAAACCTGCTTTGGAAAAAGCCGAGAAAGATGCATTGAAATGGGCAGATGATTTGATAAAGGAAAGCTCGTAAAGTATTGTATATAAATAAGAATGAAAGTACTATATAACTTTGTCGGCTGTTTCAGAGACGGGTTGATTCTTTGATTCATCCTCATTGCTTTCTTCTTCTGGCAATGCGTACCTGGGGATTAGCCTTATATCATAGTCAGTCTCTAATTTCAACTCATCCCATGGTTCAAAATTGAGCCACACCATTTCAAAGTCGTCGTCGTTATCGATGGTATGTGAGCCTAACGTTATGCTGGGTTTGGAAAAACTTTCATTAACCAATTCACTCTTTCCCTCCAAAATTAAATCCAATCTCTCAGCTTTATTCAACTCATTTACATCTTTTAATTCATTGCTCAACATGTGGTCAAATCGTTTGTCGTTGTTATCTTTTAATTTTGCATGAATTTCATTGTACTTGCCTCTGTTATTTAATTTCTCCAAAATTCCCCCAGTGGGACCACTTTTACCAACACTCAACACATTATTCTTTTCACCAAGTTCAATAGACAAATTTCGAAATCCATCAGGCTCTTCCAACTCTTGGCTAACATTCTCAAACCAGTTATGTAATAGTTCGCTCCATTTCCGTAATGTCATTGGTTGGTAGTATCTGTAAGCTCCAAACCATAAGCTTGGTTTATCGCCATTCTTGATTGCCATTTTCCTATAGTGTCGTGCTTCTTCATACCAAGGGTCATATGGTAAGATCATTCGACTAATCTCCAACCCGCTTCCAAACACCAATGTGGCACCAACTGCGACAAACACTGCCAGTTTAAATATGGAGCCACTACGAACAGATTGTGGCGGACGGTTATTGGGCACTGCGACAAGACGGTGCCTAAGTTGATTCCGAGCCCCTCTGAAACAACTCACACCTAGTAAGAATTGTAAACCAACCATTGCTGCCAAAGCTGGACGGTTATCAGATGATGGGGTAAGAGGACCCCAAATTAATCCAACACTTGGGTTGTGAGGAATAAGAGATTTAGGGTTGGGTATCACTATAGTTGTGGAGTCTGAGGAGGAGGAGGGGGAAGATGTGAGTGGATTGGTAGGAATGTTGGGTGTAGATTTTTTCGAATGTTTACCTTTTGAATCATCTCGATCATTGTTATTGTTATCACTTGGAGGCGGTATGTATACTCCCATTGTCGTTGGCAAAGAATGTGTATTGGAATTGTACTTTCTAGTTGCTACAACGGAGTGTGTGCCTTTTAAAATTGAAATTGGTAAATGATTTGGTAGCGACGGGATCACGCTTGTAAAAGAAATTGGAATCATCTGGAAACAGGTTGACAGTGATAAATTTGCATTGTGTGGACCCAAAAGGCATTGCACGGTATTGAAATTACTTACAAACGTAGATTTCACCTGCTCCTACAGCCGCTACATACTTTCTCAATTATATGCTTGCATTATAATAATATAAAACTGAACGTTACAAATAATTTTTGGCATTTTCATGGGATGATTTCTTAGAAGTCTTAAGCCTCGTTTCCGTACAAGTCTTCCTTCAAATCAATACCCAATTCCTTTCTAACGTCTTGCAACTCTTCCAAATAAGCAGCGTATTGTTCAGGAGTTTCGACCTTGTGCTTCAAAGCTTCAAAAGTTCTAACGGCAGTTGGGTAGTCGTTTACTCGTCTGCAAGCCTGTAATGCCTTTTCAATGACAACTGGGGCTGGGACCAAATCGTATGAGAATACATTGTTCAAGATTCTTTGCACTTCGAATAAATCGTAAGCATCTTCAAATTCCTTTTCGTATCTAGAAATGGTTAGTAAATGGGTAAACTTAAAGCACGTGGTGTCCCTAATAGTACATACCTAGCTGTGAATTCTTCGAAAGTTTCATCTTGGTGGTCAGAAGAATATGATCTAACGCTTTGTTGAAAAGTTGGTCTGACAATTGGAGTCAATCTCATAACATTGGAAATTCTTGGAGTTTGAACTGCCAATCTTGATCTCAATGCTGAACGAATGGTTGATGATATCATGCTGAAATAAATAAAAAGAAATTCGAGATAGAGCTTTGTTGTTTGTTCTTAGGATAAAGATTCAAATTGCTTGTGTTAGTTACGATGACGATGATTCTCAACAGTAGTAGAGTTTGTGTAATTGGTCTGGGGTAAACCTGTGGTTTTTCAATTCACCTTTGTAATCAGATGGAAACGTGATGATGAACCTATTAGATTTGGTAATTTTCTATTAAGTTCTTCCTTCTTATTCTTTTCTCATATGTTTTTTTTTTTTTTTCAAGCACATTGGAAAAAGAATTGGTAGCTCCAAACATTTTAGCACATAGAATATAGTAAAACATTTATCATAACAATAATTGGACAAAATATATTAAAGTTAGTTATGTCTATGTGCAGGAAAGTAGTATATTAATACTGAAGGCACAACTTTTGTTTATATTTTCTTTTCACCAAATCGTATGATCCCAGACATAAGCAGTGCAGGCACACTATTCTTTCAAGAGCCTCCTTATTGGTCCATGATGATGGAATGCGCTTAATAGGATGTGACTTTGGACTACACTATGGTTGAGCATTCGAGAAGATGCTAGATGAGATTGAAATATTTGCAAGTAGAAAAAGATAGAAGTCATTTGTAAACACGCCCTTTCATTTTTCCTTGTGCCCAACCGATGTCGTTACCCACACTCGTCTCTTTTCGCTTAAAGGTCGAGCCTCTTAATTTATGCAATATTGTTCTTTGGGCTATGAAAGCTTATTGAACTACAGTTGCAACATCACATATACGGTATCCTCCTCTCTATAATTTTTTTAATCCATTTCACACGACCCGCAAGAAGGTCAACAAAGTGTCAACAAAAAATGAGAGATTGATTTTATTTTTTAAGTCACACCAGAACCCACAATAGAAAAGAATTAAGTAATCAATTTGTCAGCATAGGGGAACCTGGAAGTATACTTTGCAACCAAAAATTAAAACAGCACCAACTCCTCTCCCAATCATCATGAATTACGCTAATTGGCAGACTAAAAATGATGATATTCATCAACATCATCTGCTGCAACAAAACCACGTACAAAATAGCTTGGCTTTCCGCTCACTGGAGTCAATTGCGGTGAATGAGAAGTCGCCCATTATGGATACATCGTCAAGTATTGATGCTTCTTCCGCAACAGACCCAGGTTTGTCAAGGGCGTCTTCAAATCTGAAATATAACCCTAAGCAAATATCTTCATTCACTAAGAGAGCAGAGCAAAATAGGAATGCACAAAGGGCATTCAGACAGAGAAGGGAGAAATACATTCAAGATTTAGAAAAGAGGGTACAGGAAATCGATGAGTTGAAAGCAAAAAATGAGAACTTGAATAATGAGAATGTCCAATTGAAAGACTATGTGATGATCTTGCAACGGAAGATCATTGAGTTGACCCAGGGGAAAGACTTGGGTCACCACGACCATTCCTTATCAGACCCTTTTAATACAAAGTAGACTTTAATTATGTATAATATGAATTAATGACAATGATTTTTATAAACCAATAGCATTTATAGTAGGTAAGCAAATGAAATGGTTGTTGTTCATGCTTTATCTATTTGCGTCCGTCTGGCTATCAAGAGGAAAGAGAAGAAAAAAAAATTTTTTGCAAAATTGTAAAAAATCTCAGTCTCAAGGAGTGCAACTATTTACCCCATGATGAGTAGTAGGTACGGCTTGAGAAGTGGTTTGTTACAACTCAGAAGATGCCAAAGTACCAAGGCTAACGGAATTTGGACAGACTTTAGCCAACGTGCCGCGTCTTTGAAAATTAACAATGATTCAATTAAGGACACTTTGTTTGGGCAAGTGAACCCAGAAAAGGGACCAGCATCAATGAACAACAAGGAAGAAAGCCTATCTTATCACTCCCCTCTCGCGATTGACGAAACTTTTCAAATGGCATACAAGATTTTGGAGAATGAGGCTGATTCAAAGTACAAAATTGTGAACCGTTTGAAGAAATCTCTTGAAAATGCTACATCAGAAAAGAATGTGGTTGCTATAAAAGAACAAATTGACAAATATTTGATAGAAGCTGAGGCTCAAAATCCCGAGGTCTTATACAATGCTGAATTTTTTGAGCCCGAACAACTAGACAAAACACAACCAATTTATAGACATTTGTTGAAGCAAAAATGGGAAAATTATGATTTGTTGGTCACCATGCAAAGACTCGAACAGTTACATGTTATACCAGACACTTTACCAACATTGGTGCCAAAGGCTGATGTGAAAGTCAAATTCACTCACAATACAGATGATCAGTTCAGCAAGTGGGTAACCCCTGGAGAATTGTTACCCGCATTTGCGGTTTCTGAACCTCCAACGATACACATTCAAGAATTTGATCGTGTTGAAGGTAACAACAACTTGTACACAATTTTGTTGGTGAATCCTGATACACCAAACTTGGAGACAAACTCGTTCACAACTACTATGCATTATGGATTGAAAAACGTCCCCCTCAATAATGCTGACAATGTAATAGACGTTTCTAAGTTGATGGAAGTGGGACCAAGAATTACTTTTCAAGAATACGTTCCGTTGACTCCAGAGAAAAACGCTCCGGCACAAAGAGCATGTTTATGGGTGTTTAGACAATCCGAAAGCCTTGGTGACATTTCAGATACAAGCGAGAATTTCGACATTAGAGAGTTTGTTGCTAAACACGGCTTGACTCCAATTGGGGCTCACGTTTGGAGGCAAAAGTTTGACAGAAGCGTACCTGAAATTAGACAATTGTATGGCTTAGGCGAGGGAAGAGTGTATGAAAAATTTAGAAGTATGGATCCTATCAACCTTTAGGAACGGCTATGTAATTAAACTTGTATATATGTAATGAACATGTAGGTGAGCTGCCATTGTATGAAGTTAAAATCGGTACTTTGATCGAAGCGGAAAAAAGTAAAAAAATGTGAATGTAAAAAATCTCAAGACTTCATTTCTACTTAGGACAGTTTGAACCATACTCACATTGTGGCATTAACTTATAAAAACCTATGCAATAACCAACACTATAACTAATGACAACTGAATTCGATGGTCGACGAAAAGAATTGTTGGAGATAAATTCAAAAGCTTGGGCTGGAGAGTACGATTTCCCTCTTGCAACCAAGTTGGATTCATCCTTGAAGAAAAATTCAGCATTTATCAAGAAAGTGAAAACTGGATTAAATCAGGACCAGTATGCTAATGTTTTGAAAGACATTGGGTCTGTTTCTATAGAAAAGTACTTGTCGGAAGTTATCGTTTCGATTGTGGACGGCTTGTGCAAAGTTTCCAAAAATGATGACATTAATGCGGCCGTAGAGGTTGTCTCGGCGTTACATCAAAGATTCGGGAAACAGTTTATAGGTGAATTGTTAAACAATATATTGGTGCAGATGATGAACCCATCAAAGTCAGACGACAAGGATGATCCTTCTTGTGTGACTCGCCAAAAAAATTTATTGCGTTTGGTTGGTGAATTTTACATCGTTGGAATATTGGGAACGGCCAACGACTTCTTGGATGACTTGGATATAAAAGTGATCAGGGTTTACTCATTGGATAAAAGAAGAAATGAGCCTATTTTGACTTTGTTGTTGAAGTACTTGTTAAATTTTGACATCGAACTGGGAAGAAGCTTAAACATGGTTCAATCTTTTTTGAGAAGATACGGTCACATTATTTTTGTTGAAGATGAATTATTACCACTGGACACTAAAAATGTGCTCAAACAGATATTCCTCATCTATACCGAGGCAGTATTTGGTATCATGATGAAGCTAAAAAAGCAAGTTCATAAATTAGATGTTCGCAATAAGAAAGCAGCTATAAGAACTGGACGTATTCAAGAAACTGAACAACTTGAATTGGATGAAAAAACAAAATTGTTTGAGCATTTCAAATCTGTGGCAAGTTTTTTATCTCAGGTATGTACTATACCATTGCCAAATGATTTGAACGATTCAGCGGAAGAGGTGGAAGAGGAAGATAATGCTATTGAGGTCGTCAAGCAAGCAGCTAGTAGTGACGAAGACTTGTATGGAGTTTGGGAAGACGTGAAGGAAAAGAATTTTTACACAGTTATTCCGCTGCTAGGCGAATTAATGGAAGCTCACCCAGAAATATGCGAAAGTAAATCCACGCAGTCAAACAAGGATGGGGAAAAGATTCAGGAGTTTTTGGATCGGTTGGAAGATGTTAGAGGGAACAATTTAGAACAACTTGTGGTGGAGTTTAACAATTTGAATTTAAATAACAAAGCCACGAAGAACAGGATTATGCGATTTTTCATTGAGACGTCTACCGTGAATAACCTCAAATACTATACTAGATTCTTAAAGATCAATGAACTCAATTTGTCTGAATTGATTGAGGAATTGATTATATATTTAGACAAAGGATTTCGATCTCAAATTCATCGAAATAAACTCAATGTTAAGAACATATTGTTTTTTGTTGAGTTGGTTAAATTCAAAATGGTGCCTAAACACGTTGTATTCCACAAAATACGTAGTTTGACGTTGAACATTACATCGACAAATAATTTGGAAATTTTGACTGTGTTTTATGAACATGTGGGGAGGTTTTTACTTCACGATGCAGATAGTAAGGATTTGATGCGTGAAATGATTGGCTTGTTGAAAGAAAAGCTGAAGCAATCCAACTTGAAGGTGAATGACAAATTAGCCATCAACAATCTATTAATTACAGTAGAGCCACCGGTAGCAAAAGTGCAATCACTTAGGCACGTACCGAAATTATCATCAAAACAAAAATTTGTTGCGAAAATTTTGAGAGAGGAGCTAAATGCGGATACCCAACCACTTGTTGTCAAGCTTTTCAAATCAAAATTCACTAATCTTGGCCAGCCTGAGTTTCAAACAATGGTTGATTGTTTCTCGAGTCCAAACTTGGTGAATTATGACAATATACCTTCACTTGCGAAAACATTACTGAATTTTGGCGAAAAAAACAAATTCTTAGTGGTACTTTGTGTGGATACCGTTTTAGAGAATATCATCCGTGGTTTAGAACTTAATGATTTTAGGATGAATAGAACTCGAATGGCACAGGTGAAATTTTTGGCAGAGCTTTACAACTATAAGGTGATTAATTTCAAGCTTGTTAATGATATGTTGTATCGAATTGTTTGCTATGGGCATCCCCAGAACCAACCGTTGCCTCAGAATTGGGAGGTTGAAATTGACTTGCCGAATAATTACTTTAGAGTACAAATATGTTGTTTGTTGTTGCTATCTATTAAGTCAATTTTCATGGATACCGATGTTGGCAGGAAAAAATCACTGAATCGTGCTGCAAGTATCAAGAGAAGGAATGATATTAACAAGAATCTTTTGGGGGTATTTTTAACGTTTTTCCAATATTATTTGTACTGCAAAGAGGCACCATTCCCAGTGGATGTAAGATTCAAGTTGGACGATTTGTTTAAAAAGTACAAGAGCATTCCCACTGTGAAACGGTATGACACAATAAATGAGGTTATCGCCAGCTTGGATGGTGCCATGCAAAGAAGAAAGGAGGCGGAACTTTTGTTGGAGAAGGAAGATGAAGCTATTGAGAACGAAACCGAAGGGGTGGATTCAGTCACTGTAAGCTCAGACGACGATAGCGATGCCAATAATGATGAAGAGGAAGAAGATGATGACGAAAGCGATGACGATGGTGATGATGATGATGACGATGACGATGACGATGATCAAGAAGAAGCGGATGAAGATAGTGCGGCCGATGTTGATGATAGTGAGGACGATGATGACGAAAGTGACGAATCTGATGAGGAAGACGAAGTGCTCCTTGATAAAGAGCTCTCACGTGTATCATCATCATCCGAAGACCCCCTATCGGAAGCAGAGAAGGCTAGACTCGAAGTGGAACGAAAATTCCAGGAGGATTTGGATCGCGAATTCCAAAAGATCATGCTTGAGTCATATGGATCAACGCAGCAGCTGCAACTGCTGCAACTGCAGAACCTACTGGGCAAGTCATCAACTTTCAAGCAATCGTTACCACTTCCTAGTCAACTCGACCTTTCCAAAAGATCCTCACCTAGGGCTAATCAACAAGGTACAGTGGCTTTTGGATTGTTGACTAAGAATGGCAAAAACCAAAAAGTTAAACAACTCAATTTACCTTCGGATAATATCTTTGCCGAGTCGGTGGTTAGAGAACAAGAGAATCGAAAGCGTGATAAGCAAAGGATCATTACACTTGCATCCAGAATGGATGACTGACAAAGCTAAGTGTATTCCGTTGTTTGTTCAGTGTTTGAGGAAGTAACTATGCACAATCTCAGTTATTCCATTTCTCTGACAAATCCATAGCAATGTGGAAATCATTATGCTCTACTGGATCCTGGATTGAAGTCTTGCATCGAGGACAATACATATTTTGTAATAGGGAATCAAGTAGATTAGCTGGCTTTTTCCGTAAAGTTTGAAAAATGTCTCTCTTGTTTATTGTTGGGCTTTCGCTTTTCCGTGACTTTGATTTCGAGAACGCTTTAGACTCAGATTCGACACTATTGAGTATGTTTGCTTGTTCATAATCTTGAAATAGTTTTGATATGGTTTGTTTTTGCTCTGATGATATAGGATTCGATTTCTTTACCGATGGTGGAGCTTTCGACTCTATTTCAATTTTCCTTCTCTTTGACAATGCATTGATCTCTATCAACTCTTTATCAGTTTGTGATTTGCCCCTTTTCGCAAACGACTCAATCAATGCTGAATCATTCAAAGCAACGAAATTAGAAATTGTTAATGACAAGTTGTGCATGTCCATAATCTTGACCAGTTTAGGATCACTATTATACAATTCCCGTGGTGGTTTGCCCCCATTAAGTAGGCTTATATTTGAGTTGTGTTCCAAATAGTCTCGAAGCAATTGAAACCCACAATTTTTAATTGATTCTCTCATTTTATCAATATCTTTGTAAAACAGAATTGACATTTGTCTCGTTTGTCTTACAAATGATAAGGATCTCACTCCAATTGTAATGGTTTTCGGTCGTCGCAAAACCCCTTTTTCCTTATTTGACATTTTTGTCAATGACAATTCCATTGATTCATTGTCCAAGTCAGTTAATCTATTACTTAAATCACCAGAGAAAACAGTTAGCCAATCGTATGCATCAGCCAATGTCCACCCCTTGGATCCAAGGAAGTTCTTTGTTGACATCATTGATTTGATTTCAATTCTGTCTGTCAATTCCGATGAATATAAACCTCGAACAATTTGGTACAACTTCAAAGCCAACTCTGCATCCTCTCGAAGTTCTTGCTTAACCATGTCGAAGGTGTAATTTTCTCTGATAAATGCAATTGAGTTTCGATCAGGCGGCACTTCAAATTTGTTGATCAATTGTTCACCCAATTTCCCGCCCATTCCAGTTACATCTGTCAATTCGAAATTGCTTAGAAACCGATTTAAAGCACAGTTTCGAACAATTGTTTGGTCATCGGGTTTCTTGAATCCACCACTCAACTTTGCCACCAACTTATTTCTTGCAAGCCCTGCGGATGTAGTGTAGCCTAATTCATCATAAATTGCTTGTCGAAGATCCAACAAAAATTGGGAACCAATAGCGAGTACGACGTCATCCCAGTCAAAAATTTGTGGTGGTTGGACATTCTGCGGATCGGCGATTTCCCTTTCTGACTCAATTACAGTTCCATGCCATTGTATATCCTGTGGAAGTGTTTTGGGAATACTCGGTAGTGATTCATCATTGCCAGCATTAATATTCAACTCAGGAAATTTCTCCAAAAGGATTTCATAGATTGGTCGACCTAAATCGATATAGCTCTCATCAACACTAGCTTTCTCTACCAAATCAAATTTGCTCTGAATAATTCGTAAAACTTTTCTACTCTCACGTCGATAATTATCCAAGCTAACTTTATGATTAACAGGATCAGGTTGACCTTCTTCATACGTCCAATGTCGATCTCCCTTTTTGTAAACACCGGCATGGGCGCAAACTAGATTAGGACATTTGGCTCGTGCAGATTCCACTGTATCCATTCTGTTGATTCCAAATTTACGTGCTGCGTAACTGACGGCAATGATGGCTTTCCATTGTTGACACACTACTGGGACGTCTTCTGTGAGTCCCATACGGATAGTTTCTACTTGGGCAAAGAAGGCATTCAAATCAACTAAGGCAATTGTGGAAAGGGGCAGTAGATATGCATATTTTGGGTTGTTCAAGTCGCGTAAGTTTTTGTAGGTGAATTGGGATTTGGGAAGGGGTGAGGTTATTAGCGGGGGTAAGTTCTCCTGCTTTTTCACTTTGACAGACATAGTACTGGGGTGCCGGCTATGGATTTGCGACGTGCACTTTTCCGATTAATAATGATGACATATTGGTATCGCGCAATTACAAAGATGCATTTTTTACCAAGACTCATATGCGCAAAACTCTATATTATCTATAAAGCTTACTAGCTACTTTCATTTAATAGCGTTTACATTTCGTATTTCTCACTAAAAAACTGATAATTATGCTCTGTTGCCCACCTTTGAGAATCGTAAATCAATCCGTCTGGTCCACAAGCAATTATCCAAGTGGTGCTGGGATCATACGTAAATGTAGGATTATTAATGGCAAAGATTTCATCCAATTTGGGCCGTCCTAATTTATAACGTTTACCATTGGTTATTGACTCATCTTTGTTTGATTTTCCTTCATTAATTTCACTAGGATCAATTGGATTCGGTACAATAGGTTGCAACTCGATATTTTCCTTTAGTAAACCGTGATTTTCCACATCATCCTCACCTTCAACCAAAAATTCGGGCATGAAATGTTCCTCAGATGATTGTTGAGTGTCTATGCCTGTGACATAAACTTGTATATCAGATACATTCAACTGATTGAGAATAAACAAGTCGTCTTTGTTCAGAACACACCAAGTCAAGCTCACCACCACTGATGGATTTGTGGACTTGAAATATTGATAGATGGGCAATCCAAATGATATTCCCGAGCCACCACAAAGAATACTCACCACTTGTGCGGTATTGAAAAAAGGTTGAGGTATGGAGCAATACGGACCTGTCATCAAATAAGTACATTGTGAATCAAACTGCAACTGTGTCTTTTTCTTGATCAACACAAGCGATGTACGCGAATCTTCAAATATGGACGCAATTGTGAATGGGTGAGTTGCCATTACCCAGCATCGAATGTTCAGAAATGAGAAGTTTAATCTAATGTGACTTGCAGGTGACCAAATGGGGAAATTCAAAGGAAGCGGTATCTTCACAATTTGCAATGTTGATGCAGGAATATCAATCACCTTGAGTGAGTTTACTCTATACGTAGCAAACCTGGAATACAATTGCATAGCCAACATAGCTATTGCCACTATGGCAATTGGCCACACTCTTGGTCGAGCATGCAAAGTTATCAAAAATACCATAAGCCATGAGGTGATGTTGTGAACAACGTAAAACAAAGGATACGATTTGCGTCTCATGTATCTTATCGAAACAACCATGAGCAAAAGGAAAGGAACAAGAACAACAATACCCAAAAAATTCCAAATTGTGACAAATTTGGATCCTGTTCCATCAACTATCCATTTGATGGTGAAAATCAACCCATGAATCAACGCAAGAACGAAAACCAATCTCGATAACCATTTATGAAGATTCAAGTTTTGTAGGTAATATCCAGGGTTTAAATATGGTGAATTGGAGAAGCGTAGGATTAGGAAAATATTTAGTGGAATTAAACTGTACGCTATTCGACCTAATCGTTTGGCTATTGTTGTGTATTCCACATGTATCTCATGGATGTTGTCCTGTGATAGGTATATAATGATGACGATCCAAATCAACATAATGAACCATGTTGGCGGCCGTTGTAGATATGTCAATAGCCTATTATGTATTCCATTTCGTTTCCATTGTTGTATATAGATAAACTTGAACAATAGTAGGTGTAGGGATAGTAAAAGGGATATTCCAAGTATGATGTATCCATATTTGATATTTACGAAATGGTGATTACCATGTCTCGGTTCAATGTCAATCATGATTAGAAGTGTAAGCAGTATTCTCACGTTATTTATTTGTTGATTTCATCATTTTTTCCAAGCGCAGTGCGGCCATTACACAACTATGAAAATGCTTGTCATCTGAAATAAAATCGAAGAGGAGCATATTTTGAACGGTAGATTGGAGAGAGAAAGGGGAGGAAGAGCTGCTGCTGCTATTGCAGGTGCTCATCATTCCCAAACTGCTTTATGAAAAAATCACAAGCCACAATAGTGCATTCGATTGAATTTGACGTGCAGGTGCTGGGTCAATTTTACGAGATTGAATCCGTATAATATAATGTATGGAATAAATAGTTGTCACTGAGCTGGTCCAATCGAATAGCTACTGTTTCTTCGCCGAAGCTTCCATTTGTACAATAAGGATATCCTGCACAAACTCTTATCAATTTGGCGGACAACTAGTTGAAAAAAAAAAAAAAAAAACAAAAGAGAAAGGCTCTAGACTCTAGGGACTCCCCAAGATGTGGGATCAATTGGAAGATCTAGATTCTTCAGGTGCACTGTCTTCTCCTTAACAAGAGATTGAACAAATCGCCCACGCAAATTACGATTTATCCTCTGGCACATATACGAAAATGCAGATCAAGAAAACCACCACTTGGATTTACCATTGCATGGCATGGCCAAGCAAGTTCTTCGCGAGGCCAAAATCATCCACAAATACAAAGTAATTAATTGGCTCTTATGCCAAGACCTTCACTTGCTAAAGAATTATATCACCCGTAAGTGTATCCCAAAATGGGGGGGGGGGGATGGAAAATCGTAAATTGACTCTGAGTTTAAGCTGAAAAGAAGCACAAATTAGAATTTCATATCCTCCACGCACTTGACCAAAATGGACTTCCGTTTAGCACCGAGTGCATACTGTTTAAACCCACCACTCTCATTGATCAATAGTGAGAGTAAAGTTTTCTGTTACTTGGAAACGAACTGACCTACGATTCGAGGTTTCGATTGTATGAGAATAAAATCTTTGTTCGAAATCTTCCCTGCATTGTATCTGTTCCGACTTATTGACATGCCATTAAATGGAAACGAAAGTGGTGCAAAAAGCCACATCTAATTTAGATTTTTTTGAGGCGGATTTCATTTCATCGTCATCATCAACAACGAGAAAATAGTACAAAATTTATCCTTCAAGCCACGAATGTGATATTTTGTTTGTTTTTGTTGACTTCATTCATTTGCCTTGGATTGAATAGTACAAATTGAATTTGTGGTTGTGAGAGTAGGATATGCACGTGTTTGCCCGTCATCGCTTAAAGAAGAGGCGGATATGCCAAATTCCATCATCGTTTTAAGGAGAGGAGTTAAGTATGGATGCTACTCTGCTCAGTAACTTTTCGGAGCGCAAACCTGCCCAGTGCATGGTACACCACTTTAAACTCTGTTCTCGTCCCTCAAGAGCATTGACCATCAAATATTGACGAAATACATTTGTCATCACCTTTTCATGAGAAAATAGGAGAAAGACGAGCGTGGACTCAAAGATCGGCCTTGTTCTCATGCTTTCTCTTTTGTGGAATCTTCAATTCAATGGAATTCGGTCTCCTCTTCTTTGTTTCGAGAAAAAATGGAATTCAGTTTGTTCTTTTTTGTTTTTTGATTGGACCAAAGACATAGAAGTCACACATATCTGTGCAACCGCTTAAAATTTTAAAGAAATAAGCTACAAAATCATCTTTGTTCACCCATGGTATCTCCAAAATTCTTTACTGCAAAAAGTAAGAAACAAAGATAGTCCTTTGAGGAAATGAGGAACAAAAACCAAGAATAAGTGTGTGTGTGCGTGTGTATGTCGTCATTGTGCACGCATATTTAAGAGATCTTATAAAATACAGCACAATTAGCCACCACAGCATGGAAACCTAGAAATGCACTAGCTGCTCTTTCAATTCAAGTTACATTGTATGGGTTGTCTTGACAAGAAAAAAGTGGCATGATAATATATATATATTATATTCAACGGTGTATCGGGTTAAATACGAATAGAAGAATAGATTGGCAATATTATATAACTCGAGAAAATTATAGGATGAGAGAGAATGAAATTAGTTCCATCATATTCCTCAGTAGTTCTGACTAGAATTATATGACGTAGGAGTTTCATTTCGTCTATGGAATGAAAATTATTGACGGAGTATCGGAAAGTCAGGTAGAGCTCTTTTAAGTCTACCGAAAAGAATTAATTATGTTGTTTTTTCTGTGCGAGGAATAACTTTTTGCCGAGAACTGGATATCTAATTGGCCACGGTTAATACACATCTACTACTTTCTCTTTGTTTTCGAAAAAGAAGGGAGATAGTGTGTAGTTGCATTTGACATCACTAGTCCTGTTGTGAATCAGTCAGCCTCATTGCTGTTTGCTCTGTCAGTTATATGACAAAAGTGTCTCTATGCTATGAGTGTTTGTTTATAAATAGTTTAGAGAAAGAATATTGAAAAAGAAAAATCCCGAAATCCGAAATCCGATGGCCATTCCAATGAAAAACAGTAACAAAGTCAATACAATAGAGCTCTATATCCATATGTGGAAGCTCTTATAATTTTGTCTTTGGCGCTTAAACGCTATACATACTTGTAGACGCATTGTCTCTTAAAGTAACTTTTATTCCAAATTCACAAAATTGGCTTTAAGTAAAGCTACATTCAAAGAGTTACAAGCCACACACATGTATTTTAGTGAACAATAGAACATGGACTAAAAAGTGGAGGATACCAACATACCCAACAAAAGAAGGATTGTACTATAGTTGTGCTAACGAACTAATTGTGTCTAGGCTTATTAAATTGTCAGAACTCAACTGAAATAGCCAGAGTAAGACACAATCATCATCCACTCTTTCCTCCAGTGATTAGGAAAGCACAACATTCAGATTGTTTTTACAGTTGGTGCATTATATCACAAGAATAATCTAGGGCGACGGTGTAAAGTCTTCCATTGCATTAAAGAAGCTTACACTTTTGATTTTGACGACTAGCTGAGACACAAAAGATTGCAACCCATCTGGCAAACACAGAGGAAAGGTTTTTCGTTGAAAAGAAAAAAGGAGAGATTCACTAGCCACATTAGTTGCTTTAGCCACACAACTTTTTGTTTTTTTTTTTTTACTGTTTATTCTCCTTTTATTGATTGTTGTGACGTTTTCCGATATATGAAAGTTATACAAAAATGGAAAAGCGGAGAATTATGAAATTGTGGTAAAGTTGGAATTTCATTTCAAATTGTAAACAAACACACGTATGTAACCGCTTTTGAGTGAAAAATCGTTATTGAACTTTCTTTGTATTCATCATGCGTTTTGGAAACAGTACTAGTCTTTCTTCAAACAATATAGAGTAAAACCGAGTTGGGTTTCAGTCAGTGAAAAAATTTGTAGCAATGAGATGTTTGTTATTACAAGTGTCTGCAATCATTGATTCTCACGCTCGGATTTGATTCCCTTGTAGGTTTGTCTGCTCAAATCGCTAAATCCAGACTCAATCTTGAAAAACACAATGCTTGTCCTGTTAACTCTAACCCACCCACAATATAGGAAAGAATTACCGAAGTGGTATTGATGTCATCCGAAAGTTCTCACGTTTATCACAAGCTACATTTTGATTCTTTTGTTTCAATTTTACCTAGTTCAGTCAAGAGCAAAATTTTACAGTACAGTCTTTTTATTTTTGTTTCATACCGCCATGACATTTATTATTCAAATCAAAGCGACACAATTTTTCATACCAATGCCACACAATTTTTCAAACTACATTATTACCTAAGAGAATTTCCGTACCTCTAACCAGATTGAAACTAAAACAAGACTCTAATGGAGCTGTCGGACTTTCCAAATCCATCAGATTTGGCTCCAAAGTAAAACTACCAAGTCCATCTACATATCCGCCAGGGTGTAATTAGATTCATTACATCTTTTAATCTTATCTTACGATTTTCCCTTTTCACCTAAAACAAAATCACCTAAAGAAAACAAATTTTGGGTCTCACTGGTTTGAATAGTTATGTTGCATGGGTACAAAAATTTTATGTCGCAATTATGTGAACAATTATGTCGTTTTGGTATAATAACTATGTCGTGTTGGTTTGAATGATTAAGTCGCACTGTATGAATAAAGAGTAAGAAGACTGTAATTAAGTAGGACGTATATTGATCCTAATTGGAGGACGATAAGAGAGGTGCACAGTTGATAGTGAAAGTGGAGAATTTTTGGAACATTGCTTTGCTCATAGGACCCTGAATACTCAAATTTGATGAGGATTGTTATTAGCAACAGCAGCGTGAACCAAACGACTATGCTTTCTTCCATTCCCATTCTGCTCATTGTGAATAAAAGATCAATCGATAATATGTTGACACTTTCTGTTGGAGTTTGTTTTAATTTTAAGGTTTTGTGGTTTTTTCTGTTTAAATAATGACGACATACTTGTTGCATCATACAATAGAACGTTTGACAATTTGAGGTGAGGAATTCCGTTGGCTGTAATTACTTATGACTCCCATATTGCGAGCTATGGAATGACACAAGAAGAACACCAAAACGCTGGAAGGTGGACCGTGCAAAATGCGAAATTTTCTGACATAGCCATCTATCTGTTTGTTTTGCTGCTGCGTGCTTTGGGCAACCCGTGTGGGTATAACCACTACATTAAAGTTTTTAGTGTTGATAGACAAGGGTGTATTTATAACTAGTACTCTCAACGTTTTGATCCGTAAGGTCCCTATTGTTACATCCACTAACTGTTGTAGTATTGTGTTGTGTGTAACTATAATGATAATGATGTAATAAGGGGAACAGTTTGTTGGCGGATTTGTGCAAGCTACTGTAAGAGAAAAAAGAAACGATTTAAACTTTTTGGGTTGTGGCGGTGCAGAAACGAATAGAGTTACAGACGACTTTGAAAAATTGTATGTGTAATGGTTTAATGCAAGTGAAGGGTTTATGGTGATGTCATATCTTAGCATGTTGTTAAAGAAAGTTTAAAGTTTAAAGTTTAAAGTTTAATCTCCACGATTACATCATACATTTCAAGAAATCAATGAAATGGAAGCATTTTGGAAGCTTCATCTTTCAAAATCGCAAGCATCAAAACGTTTTATTGTCCTATCTGGGGAAAACGCCATTAGGCCATAAGGCAAAAAAAAAAAAATGACACGAGGGAGAGAAGGGAATACTTCCGGACTCGGGCGAAAAACGTGTGTACTGTATATAAACTTCCCCTAATATTAAACAATAGTATGTTTTATGGTACAAAAGCAAAAACTTTTCGTTGAACTTGTACCTATAAACAACTACAAAAGAAACAAGTTTTTTTCATTCGTTACGAGGATATTCTTTCCTTTTGATAATATAAAGTTTAGCGGGTTCAGTGTGAAAGAGATTACATCACAATTTCATTCTTAATTTTTATCATACAAAAACTTGAAGTAAAAATATAGACTTCTCAAAAGTAATATTATATTTGCATGTATGTTGAGTTATGTACAGCTGCTTATTTTGTCATCACATAAACTTTCATACAAGTTACAAAAATGGCACTAAGATATAACAATAACGATTGTTCTAGACCTTTTTCCAAACAAGAAAATGGAAATCCGTAGTTATTGTTGTAGTGATGATATGTTATGTGGTGGCGTATTAGTGCATGAACGAATCTTTCACCATAGATTTTTTTGACTTCTTCTTTTTCGTTTCTTCCTTAATGGTTGGTTTTAAATTTCTCCAATAATCTTCTTTATCCGGAAAAATTTTATGAAAAAATTGTAAAACCCAAGTGTTCCGGATCCGAAGGGGGGAGATTTATGCAAGACGACGAAATATTTACGATACTCGTAATGTGGAGATTTCTCTACCCAAAAAAAAAAAAAAGGAGACTCCTTCGGATTAGGAATAATGCAACCAAGAAGTAAGTGTACTCAGAACCTTAATATGTAATGTAATCCTTTCAATACTCTACTGATATTAAACGTTATTCGTGGCGAATTAGTATCTTATGCTTACTTCGGTACTAAAAACTCTAATTGCCGTGGTGATTCTGTGCTTTCTTTTTTTTTTCGTGGTTATTATTAGTTTTCAGTGATTCCTAAATTTAAACTTTGTACAAATTGCTGGTACTCTAATGCCAAAACCAGCCACAGAAATCTTTATAGACAGGAAAATTCTGAACCTTTACTTGACTGCTAGAGTAACAAGTGCGCGTGTGTCTGTAATAAGTCACCGCCACAACAATAACAAAAGCGGATTTGATGTTAAAATTGGAAAAACAAACAAGACAACCATTGTTTTCGAACTACCTTTGTATTACAAAAATCTTAGGTGTGCGTGGCAAAAATACAATAGCTTCTTAAGCGTGTTAAAATATTGGTACAATACCGGAATTGACGGAGCTATGATTTTGATGCAACAGTTCGCTCTTCAAGCCTTTTTTTACGTTTAGGTTCTGACTTTTGTAGAGTATTGAAGTTCTAGACTAAATGAATGAATAAGCTCTGTTAGTTTGACTGTCGGTACTCTTGTTTTTTTTTTTCGATGTAACCATTGAGTTTAACTTTTCTTGGTCGAAAGTAAGTTGTGTAGGAGAGAGATGAATGAGGTATATTGGTTAAAGGAAGCTAATTGAGTTTCCTTTTACACAAAAGTTTGAAAACCAACAGTGCTGTGAAAAATAAATTTTGAAGACGAGTAAAATATGAGAAGAGGCAATTTGAGCTTTTTCTTATTGGCATAATCAATCTTGCATCGACAGAGAAAGACTTGACTGATGAAAAGTAAACGTAACTAGAGTGAGCTTGTTCGTTTCAAATTTCTTTAGTTCTAAACAATGACGTATGAAGTTTTGATTACCTCATAGTTTTATTATAAAAAAGTAGTGTTTGACGTTGACATAAAAATTTTTGAATTTATTGTATTTTTAAGTTTTGTTCAAGATAATAATTTGCCACACCTATAAAGAACGAAAACGTCAAAACTCTACAAACGAACAGGCTCTTCTCAATAGGTTCAAGAACTACAGTACTAGAGAATTGCTAGAAAGGAGAAACGGTGCTAATTAAAGTTTCTGGAAGTGGTAACGCTGATGTTCTAGAACAGGGGCTATGCTTTTCTTCGTTATCTGTAGAATCTGAAACCCATAAAAGCGCACTATAACAAAAAGTTTTTCTGGAACTTCGGAATTCAAAATTGTTTGATTTTTGATGAAGGTCTGAATTCCGAGAATCCAAAACGTATGGTTTTATTGTTGTCTTCTAATAGAAACCAACACAAATCAACAAAGTCCTGATATAGAAGTTGATTGACATGTGCTTGTTTAACTATTAAAATGAAATCCGTGGTCAAACAATGTATGAGATGAAGAAAGATACTTTATTCCTGTATATAGAAAGAGAGGAAGACACTTGTGTACGCTTTCGAGGTCAATTATAAACATATGCACAATGGATTAAAAGCATGTTGTTGTTGAAATATCGCGGAGAAATTGTGGAATTTTTTAGACAATAGAAAAAAAAAAAAAAACAATGGGGGGAAAAAGAGGAGAAGCAAGAGAGAAAAAGAAATTCTAGACTCTTTTGCAAAATGAATACAGAGCCAGTGCATTTTATCACCTCGTGCATTGATTCTGCAAGCCAGCTTAAATTGTTAAAATTAAGCTTACACTTTTTGCATATATACTTTGGATTACGTAACTCTACTGTATGATGTATTATTAGCACCAAAAAGTTTACATTTAGTGCATAATGCATAAAGGACAAAATAGGCCCTATTATATACACATACATATTGTAGTGCATATTGGTAGTCAACAATTGAGGCGCATGCTCTATGTTTATTCTTCTTTTGTTGTTTGATGTGAATAGAATTTTATTTCCACAATCTTCCAACAACTTCTATCAAGGCTGTTGGTATCTTTTCTTGTATACTTAGCCACGTTTTTTTATCGTGCAGTGTTTTCCTACTCTATCATTCTAGATCTCATAAAGACAAAAAAAAAAAGAAAACACCCAGTTGTGTATCTTTTAAACTGATGTGAATTTCGAGTGGGTTATATGTGAACCTCACAAATCAGTCCACCCTTTTGGTTAACAAACACATGAGTTAAACGCAAATGGCCAATCATGAAAAGTACCATGTATGATATGATTTTTCATCTTTTTGACGTAATGCACGAGAGTACATATTTTACCATACTTACTTTTAAAGTTACTTACTTTGCATTGTGTCCTGCGGAATAGCGTCGTGTAAGCTTTTGTAACCTTACTGCAATGCGGCATTGTGGCTGTATGCACCTGGAGTTATACAAATTAGTTTTCTTTTAAAAAAAAAAAAAAATAAAAAAAGAAAAACATAATACGACATGCATACATATATAATAACGTATAGTAATAATAATAGTTATAATTTTCTTTTTCTAAGACAACTTTTAACGACAGAATACTAAAGCTTTAGTTGCATTAAAAAAATTATAAGCTTTTTTCCCACTATTATTGTGACATCACCCTTGCCTCATTTTCTCTCCTTCCTTTCCTCCCCCTCCTCCCCAATGTATGATTGTCATAACCACAAGTTCTCCTCTCTTTTTCTTTCTATGGAGGTGGTAGTATACTGTACATGATATAATTATACAATCACACGTAGGAAAAAAAAAATAGATTATAAATACCAATTGATATTTCCTTCGCTTTTCTTCCCCCTCTCCTAACTTGATTTCAGATCTATTCACTCCTACACTTCTAGATTTTCAATATACACACCCACCCATCACTACACTAAACAGCGCATACAACTTTGAATTGATACTATATATACAAAGTTGAAAAACTACCAAAAGAATTTCATAAGATACGACTCACTATCGCTGTTTGTATAACGAGTACTGCTACTACTACCGCTACTCGCTACTGCTACTGCTACTGCTACTGCTACTGCTACTATCACATCCGCCTCAAGAGGAACAAAATAGTCTACACTTTTGTCATACTTGACACAAACGCAGAGCTGAATATTATTTTACTTTATTGAGCTAATTTACACGAACTTTGGTATTCTTTTCTTTCTTAGTCCGTTACACAAAGAAGGAAAAGTAGCCAAAAACATATTTTTATTCTTCGAGGATTATTGTTACTACTGCTGAGGCCTGCTGCATATTGTCTTACTTCATTTGAAAAAGGGTGACTGACATAAACAATAAAGTGCACACAACAAATAGCTTTACCCCCTGCTGCATATAAAATTCACCACCCACCCACTACTACTGCATTCTTTCACACAGTGGAGGAGAAAGACAAAGAGAGGAAGGAAAACTGTCATCATCATTTATTTTCCTTTACAAGAAATCTTGAAAACGGAGAGGTTTGTTGTACAAAAGAGATTTTCTTATTGTTTAGGGAGAAAGTGAAACACACAATTCCACACACAGACACATTGGTTATCCCTTTATTCTTCATTATATAAGAGTAAGAGGTTTCCCACAGTTTTCGAATCATCTACATACATCACATTATATACCACAGCATACAACTACATCAACTATGGTTTATCAAACAGAAGCAGCCAAATGGAAGGCTTATCAATTTAGTGACCCATTTGCCGCAGGATCATTTTTTGTTTGTAATAAACTCAATCGTTATTTTTGTCGTCCAGATTGTGATGTTAGACCAAGAACTAATTTGAAATCAGAGATTAAATTCACCACCAGTGCCAAAGAAGCTGTTGATTATGGTTTCATACCCTGTGAATCTTGTGACCCAATGCACAGTACTGCCATTGATGTTGGTTTACTCATCAAGTGTGTTTCATCAGTAAATACAAAGATTGGCTTTATGCCACCACTTTTGGATGAAAATGAAGATATGAATTCGAAAAAGATTAAAGAAAACATTTTGGAGTCCAAGAGAGCGAATGAAGTGCAAATTTTAAAGACAATTGATGGTGCTGGTGCTAGTGCTACTGGTCGTCGTGCTTCAATGTCTGCTGCATCAATTGGTAAAGGATTGAAAGATGGTGATCATACATCACTTTCAAAGAATGACTCTGATCATTATAGATTAGTGGATTTGGCCTGTCGTCACTTGGCACTAGCTGCTGCTGTTAATGTGTTTCAACCAAAACCACTTGCACCCACACCTGAAGAGAGTAACTCGCCTACAGCCAACGGCTCTAGTGGAACAGGATCTGGCTCTGGCAAAAAGAGAAGAAGAAGAGGCGGTGTACTTGGATTCAAAGAATTGGCTTCCAAGTCCAAGTTGAGTGCATGGCATTTTCATAGAGTTTTCAAATCAGTCACTGGATTGACGCCAAAGACTTATGGTGACAAATGCTGGGAATTTGTCAAGAAGGTTAAAGAAAGTGGAGAATATACTTCATTCGAAGCTTACAATTCACCACAATCACAATCACCAAAATCAACAACACCAAATTCACCAATATTGATGTCTACAAATGAAGTTGTTAAGCACCCAGCCAGCAAGAAGATGAAGTTGGAAAAACAACAACATTTACAATCACAACAACCATCACATCCACAACCACCTTCTTCCTCACCTGCATTGTTTACTACACAACCAATTGCTGATGAGTACAAGTTTGCTTCACAATCAATAACGCCACCGCATTCTGCTGCATCATTGAGTGGTGGTCAATTTTCTCACTCACAACAAGTTCAACCATTAACTCCACCAAATCAATACACTTCTCCATCAATTAGTCAATTGAATACAGTACAATCAGTAATACCCGATGCTTTCTACCCAGGCCATCATCATCAACCATCACTTGATGAACAATTGCAAGCATTACCAAACTTGGACTTTGATTTGTATGATGGGGAGGATTTACAACCATTACAAGAGCAACAACTTCAAGATCAGCAATCATTACATACAAAGGCATTTTCATTCCCAGACTTGTCAAAGTTTCGTACCATTTCATTGTTTCACAATAATAATAACAACAACAACAACAACAACAACAACAATCAGCATCATCATCATCAGCAGCAACAGCATTCTGCCAACCCATCGTTGTTTCAATCCAATTATGAAAACAGCAATAGTAACAGCCACATACCAAATGGCACGCTAAGTCTAGGTTTCGATGCCGATGTTAATGGTGGTCCACTTGATTCTGTTGATCCAATGGATCCAATTGGACAAGTTGATTTCAGTGACTACATCAACAACTCCATCAATAACAACAACATTAACAACAATTATGTGAACCAGCTACAACCACCATTGCCAACATCATCTGTATCACCCTCTGCATCAAATTCTACTTCACCACCATCATTGCATCATCATGCACCAAGTCAAAGTATCGATTCTATAGCATTGCCACAAGATGAAGAGTTTGATTTTACTGATGCTTTCACTCAAGATGTGTTTACTGCTCAACCTACATCCGCTGTTGATTCTACATTTTCTCCATTTGATACAACTGCTACTGCTGAAGGGGTTGTTGCTGCTGGCTCATTAAATGGAGTTGGTGGTTTCAATGATGATTTGGACTTTACAATGAATCCTCAATTGGTTGCCACTATAATAGATTAAACTGGTGTTTTTTTACTTTACACACACTCCTTATTTTTTTTTTTAGTTTACGTTTAATTTTTCACTTTTCACTTTTTCATAGTTTAATCATGATTAAATTGAATATCTAATAGACTTTTAAGACATACTCATTTTTGTAAGGAGTAGAGTGAAAGGGGAGAGAGCGGGTTGGATCGATGTCGTCATTGATGTTCGATATTTTGGTTGCGCGTAACTTGAACCGATGTATAGATTGACGTCATTTATATAACAACCACTACTGTACCTTTCATAGATTCGAACAAAAGCAAAAGATGTAAAATAAGGTTGTAGGGTTTCCAACGAATGATGTAATATGAAAAGCTCTAAAAAAGTTTAAAATTTTTGTATAAGGTATAGTAAAGCAGTGTGATAGAACTGGATAGGCATTTGTTAAAATGAAACGAGCACTACCAATTTGCCTTCCAACCCGTATTAGTGAGGCTCTGTTACCATGCATTGAGCCCTCGAGGCATTCCACTTGGCTAATGATCCTGTCTTTATCATGCAAACCTCTTGAGCGTTCCCCACTTTTGTTTTTTCCAGAGAAAAAGAAAAGAGTGACTTTATCGCCCAGTTGTGGAGAATACCACGGATGCAGAATAGACTTCAGGTGGAAAGGATAAAGAGAAGGGGGCGGGAAGTGGTGTGATGGAGAAGAGGGGTCGGAGCTGAAACATGCTCCTCAACAAAATGTGGAAACGCTTAAAGCTTGATTTTACACTTTTTCCTTCTTCTTGTGATAATTCTTTGACTTCATGGAGGTAGATAACTTTGCACTCTTTCCTTTCACAGTTTGACCATTGAATTTATGTATAATTTTAATTAAACAGTTGTTAATTCAAACGTTTTTTTCTTTTTCTCAAGGGAGGGGAATTTTGACTAAATAGAATAGAACAATTTTATACAAACTAAAAATGATGTCTCAGATTTAGTTATTGGTAGTTGCAGTGATTGAGATGAGGTGATGTTCTGGAAAAAAGGGAGCTTCAAATGCGGAGAAAGAAGGAAAAGGGTGACTGCTTATGAGGTGATGAGAGGGAAGTAATGGCACTTACAAACGGAATCCTTTGATTTTGGTTGTTTTTTTATGTTCTCTCGACCGAAAATGAGTCTGATTGTGTCGACCCGCAAACACCCACAACACGCCAAACACTTTGCAACTCCGCCCCAAAAGACCAAAACTCCGCGCGCTACTTTACCACCACTCCAGTTGCTTTTTTTTTTGCACACAAATTGCAAAAACTCAGAATCTAGATTTCAAATGACAACAATAAAGATTTGATAATCTTACAATTGATGTTAATTGTGGCGTGAGAACTTGCATTGTAACTGAGCAAGTGAGTAGATCGTGGGGGGGGGG